>Ga0209483_1003077_pt1 | contig 11109 bp, 10 predicted proteins | sample NGEPerA_FD_184508 | JGI IMG/M metagenome (GOLD analysis project Ga0209483, IMG submission 184508) | Arctic peat soil microbial communities from the Barrow Environmental Observatory site, Barrow, Alaska, USA - NGEE PermafrostL2-A... | ecosystem: Environmental > Terrestrial > Soil > Wetlands >... | reverse complement strand
CCCCAAACCCGAAACCCCCTCTCCAAGGGATCGGTGAAATGCGCCAGTTCTAACGAGAGCGCCTCCGTGTTTCCGTGCCTCCGTGGTGAAGCTCTTTTTCGCGCGGTGGAACTTGCAGATACGTTTGCTCAATCTCCTTGCGGCTGGCTCATGAAGCGGACCTGGTAGTCGTCGTTGATGTTGAGCACGTGTTGCTCGACGTCGTTGCCGTTGAGTTGGATGCGGCTCTTTTCGGGCACGACCGACACGCGGTCTCCCTTGATCACCCGGCCCTGGTAAAGCACCTTTTGGGTGGAGGTGTCATAGACGTAGACCATTCCGTCGCCGGGCGCGGTGCCATTGACGGTTTTGCCGGAGGCGATCAGTTGGGTGCCCATCGGCAGGGTCATCTTCGGGCCGCAGCCGGGGGCCAGAGCCACCAGAGCCCCCAGCATTGCGGCGCCGATTGTTGTGCGAAGTGCGTTCATGGTTCCATCTCCTTCAAGAGGCCGGCCCAGGTTTTTCGGGCGGGCCAGCCAAACCGTTTTTTCGCCCGCCCCACGCCGGGGCCGGGCACGGCTGTCTATTGTCGCGTACGCGCCGGCTATTCGGAGCGGTCGAAATAGAGCCGATACCGACGATCGGGCCGCAGGGCGGTCTTGTGCCGGGCGACCGCGCCGCCCGCTTCGATCCGGTCGCGCCCCGGCTCGATGGCGATCCGCTCTCCACGCCGCACCGGAATCTTTGCGAGCGGCTTATCGCTGTTTGGCCCAAGCAAATAAACATCTCCCGGCTCATCCGCCACATACTCGATCATGCCCGGCCCGCTGCGCACGACAAACGCGCTTTGTGTCAGCGAAGGAGCGGGGTGGGCGCAACCAGCCAGTAATACGAAACTGCCCAACGCCACCGCACGAAGGGAAAAATCCGAAATCCGAAGCACGAAATCCGAAACAAATCCAAAAGCAAGCAAAACGGAAAATTCAAAGGGGGCGTCCATCGGGTCTTTCGTTTTGAGTTTCTCTTCCTTTGAGTTTTCTGCTTATTTCGGATTTCGTGCTTCGGATTTCGGATTTCCAACGTCGCTTGGGTAGCGGCGCAAAAAATGCGAGCCCCGTCAACCTCCAACCTAATCCACTCTCGGAAGCGTCAGCCCCGACTGGTCCTGATATTTGCCTTGCTTATCCTTATAGCTGACGGCGCACACCCGATCCGCCTTGAGAAACACCAACTGCGCGATCCCTTCATTGGCATATATCTTGGCCGGCAGGGGGGTGGTGTTGCTGATTTCCAATGTGATCCGTCCGCGCCATTCGGGCTCGATGGGGGTGACGTTCACGATGATGCCGCAGCGGGCGTACGTGCTCTTGCCGACGCAGATCGCCAAGGCATTACGCGGCATCTCCACGGTCTCCACCGTTTCGCACAGCGCAAAACTGTTCGGCGGGATCAGCACATAATCCTTCCCGGTCTCCTGGGTATCCACCGTCACGAACGACCGCTCGCTGAAATGCTTCGGATCGACGATTTCCGAATTGACGTTGGTGAATATCTTAAAGACCGAGCCGACGCGCAGGTCGTAGCCGTAGCTGGAGACCCCGAAGCTGATCTTGCCCGGCCGCTTGGTGTTCTCGGCGAACGGCTCGATGCCGATGAGTTCCCGGATTTGTGAATCGCAAAGCACGCCCATGCGGCCCATCCCGTATTTTGAGGCTTTTCCATCTTCCTGATGGCTCAAAGCTTCGAATAAAAGCCGCTGCGTCCTGAGCGTGCTGCGTTGGCCGAACAAAGAGAATATATGCACTACCGGTTGTGGTTGCAAGAGAAAATTCCCCACATCCGGTATGACTGCCGGTCGAATCGATCCTTATCATTGATTGAATCGAGGCTTAGGGTAACGAAAATTTTTCAAAGCGAGCGACCCGCACGCCGCCCGGCCCAGGTTATCCACCGTCCCTACGACAGGCGGAGTAGGAGAACGGTGGTTACTGGCGTCCGAGCCGGTGACCCGATTGATTGCCAAAAATCCGAAATCCGAAGCACGAAATCCGAAACAAATCCAAAATCCAAAAAGGAAGAAAGCAGAAAACCCCTGACCGGTACATCCAACCCACAACTGACAACCCACAACTGCCAACTGACCAATTCCGCAACCAATCCGCCCGGCGTGCATACTATTAGCTGTGTGCGCAAGCGCGAGTTGGCCGGGAAATTTGCAGAAAACCGGCGGAATCGATACAATGGTGGAACCATGCCCATTCGAACCAAAGCACGTCCCAACAGCAGCAGTACCCGGCGGGGCGCCCCGCCCGTTTCCACGCGATCCGGCCGTGCCGGCCATCCCGCTTCCGCCCGCGGCGCCGTCATTCGGCGCAAAATCTCCGCCCCAGTCGAAGCCAAGCCCGCCCCCGCGCATACCGGTATCAGCAGCTATAGCAAGGCTTTACGTTTCCTTTCGACCCTGGCCGACTTCGAGCGTTTGCGCATCGTCCGCTACAACAGCCAAAACTTCGACCTCGACCGCATGCGCAGCCTCCTGAAGAAACTGGGCAACCCGCACCAGCAGTTCAAGTCGGTGCATGTGGCCGGCACCAAGGGCAAGGGCAGCACTTGCGCCATGATCGCATCAATGCTTGGGGCCGCCGGCTTCAAGGTCGGAATCTACACCAGCCCTCATCTGGTTGACATCCGCGAGCGAATCGTCGTCAACGGGCACATGATTTCCCAGACGGATTTTGCCCGGCTGGTGAGGGAAATCGAGCCGATCGTCGCGCGCATCAAGCCCACCCCGACGTATTTCGATGTGCTCACGGCCATGGCCTTCAAGTACTTCGCCGAGCAGAAGGTCGACATCGCCGTCGTTGAGACCGGCCTGGGCGGCCGCCTGGACAGCACCAATGTGCTTTCGCCGGAGGTTACCGCGATCACCAGCATCAGCAAGGATCACATGGCGCAACTGGGCTCGACGCTGGCCCGGATCGCCGAGGAAAAGGCCGGCATCTTCAAGCCCGGCATCCCCGCCGTCACCGTCACCCAAAACCCCGAAGCCGAGGCCGTGTTGCTGCGCGTGGCGGAAAAAATCGGCGTCACGCTCGACATTGCCGGCAAGACCATCGAATTCAGCTACCGCTTCGAGAGCAGCCGGATGCAGGGCCCACACAACCGCGTCTGCCTGACCACGCCCAACAGCCGATTCGAGCACCTGGCCGTGCCGTTGCTCGGCGAGCACCAGGCCATCAACTGCGGACTGGCCCTGAGCGTGATCGACCGCCTCAAGGGGCGCGGCTTTGCGATCAGCGACGCCAAGGCGATGGAGGGCCTTGCCAAAACCACCATGCCTGGCCGCATGGAAATGCTCTGCCAAACCCCGCGCGTTATCGCAGACGGAGCCCACAACGCCGCCAGCATCGACGCCCTCATGCGCGCCATCGGCCAGCACATCCCCTACGACTCCATGGTCGTCATCTTCGGCTGCTGCGCCGACAAGGACGTGTCGGGCATGCTCGAGCGCATCGCCGCCGGCGCCGACAAAGTCATCTTCACCAAAGTGGACAACATCCGCTCGTCCAACCCCCACGAACTCTCCGCCCGCTACACCGAGCAATACGGCAAGATGGCCCAGGTCGCCCCCACCCTCGAAGACGCCCTGGCCATCGCCAACCGCGCCGTCACCAAGGAAGACCTCATCTGCATCACCGGCAGCTTCTACCTCGTCGGCGAAGCCAAAAAACTCTTCGTCAACAAGGCGCTGCTGGGGCCAGAATCGCCATTGGCGGTGCCGGAGGGGGCGCGGTGAGGCGGCCGGAATTCATCGCCAAGTACAGGCGCGGGTTAACACGCCGCCGCAGTTTGCCCGCAGGGCGGAAATGGACAACCCAACATTCCTCACTCTCATTCGCGAGCTCGCGTCATTGCCGCGCGAAACGGAATGGCTTGAGTTCAAGCATAATAACTCCGATCCCGCGGATATCGGCGAATATATCTCCGCAATCTCAAACTCGGCCGCGCTGCACGGGCGCCCGCGCGGATATGTTATCTGGGGGGTGAAGGATGGGACGCACGATTTGGTCGGCACATCGTTTCGCCCCCATGAGGCCAAGGTCTCATCCCAGGAGCTTGAGAATTGGCTCGTCGGCAGCCTTTACCCGCAGGCGCATTTCAAGATTTATGAAGGTAGCGATGGGGGCAGGCATTTTGTTGCTTTTGAAATTGCCGCCGCTGCTCATACGCCGGTCCGCTTTAAGGATTTCGAGTACGTTCGGGTTGGCACCTACAAGAAAAAGCTTCGCGATCATCCTGAAATAGAGCGAAAACTTTGGTCTGTTTTCCAAAACAAGGCGTTCGAGGATGACATCGCGCTCGATCGCGCCACCTCCGAACAGGTGCTCCAGCTTTTGGATTATCCGGAATATTTCCGCCTCACTCAACAACCTTTGCCGGAGAATCGGTCAGCGATCATAGCGAAGTTTGAAGCCGAGCGACTTATTTTGCGCGGTCGCGACGATCGCTTTGAAATCACGAATCTGGGAGCCATTCTGTTTGCCCGGCAACTCGGGAACTTCGGCCGCGTGGCCCGTAAAGCACTTCGCGTCATCATTTACAAGGGTGCGAACCGGATCGAAACAATCAAGGAGCAGAACGGCAGCAGCGGCTACGCCATCGGCTTTGAAGGCGCAATTCGGTACATTAACGATCAGCTTCCGCAGAACGAGCAGATCGGACAGGCGTTGCGCCGCGAGGTTCGCATGTACCCGGAACTGGCGGTTCGGGAGTTGGTCGCCAACGCGCTCATCCACCAGGATCTTACGATCACCGGCGCGGGCCCAACCGTCGAGGTCTTCGCCGACCGGATGGAGATCACCAATCCAGGTGTGCCGCTGATCGACCCCTTGCGTTTCATCGACGAGCCGCCGCGCTCGCGAAATGAAACGCTGGCCTCATTGATGCGCCGCATGGCCATGTGCGAGGAAAGAGGCAGCGGAATCGATAAAGTCATCTCCAGCATTGAGGAATATCAGCTCCCCGCGCCCGATTTCCGGGTAACCCAACAAAGCACCGTGGCGATATTGCTCGGCCCCCGGGATTTCGCGGCGATGGATCGGCCAGACCGCGTGCGGGCCTGTTATCAGCATGCCTGTCTCTGGTATGTGTCCGGGAAACGAATCACCAACGCCTCGCTGCGCCAACGCCTGGGGATCAAAGTTACGAACTACCCCGTCGCCTCGCGCGTATTGCGCGACGCCCAGGACGCCAAGCTCATCAAGCCCTATGCACCGAACGGCGAAGCGAAAAAGGACATAAGTTATGTGCCTTACTGGGCTTAAATGAATTTCATCCGGCCATGTAGCGCAATGTAACTGGAAGAGGCCGCCGACACGCTTTTACTCCATTTCTACGTGTTTTCTGCGGTTTTTGTGTGTAGCGCCATGTAACGCTCCCCGCTACAACCGGCCAACGCAGATCTGGCCCAAATCGCCCCCACCCTCGAAGACGCCCTTGCCATCGCCAACCGCGCCGTCACCAAGGAAGACCTCATCTGCGTCACCGCCAGCTTCTACCTCGTCGGCGAAGCCAAAAAACTCTTCGTCAACAAAGCGCTGCTGGGGCCCGAGTCGCCATTGGCCGTTCCGGAGGGGGCGCGGTAAGAGCTGCCGATCCAAACCAAACCATCCAGGTATGCGAGTTCGCGCTTTTCAAATCCAATGTCGAGCGCCGACTCAATCGCCTTTCGGGCGGACTCTATATCGTTGGAGTGGAGGCCATAAAGTTCGTAGGATACCATAGAAATTTAATCGGCTTTCATTCTTTGAAATTGGAGGATGACCGCGACGGCTCTCCCTGCCGGTTACACCCGATGCGGCAAACTCATCGACCACCCGCCGCGCAGCGCCATTTCAATTTATTGCTTTCCCGCCTTCTTCGCCAGCCGCTTCTTCCTGGGCTTGGCATCTGCGGCATCCGCCGACTTCACCGCCAATTCCGCTTCGATCTGCGCGATCGTCGGCAGGCTCGATTTCAGTTCCTTCGGCAACGCACGCGTCAGTTCGTATTTGCTGACGCCAATCGGCTTGTCCATCCCGCGCAAGGCGTATTCAGCCACCACGCGGCTGCGATCCTGGCAGAGAATCAACCCAATGGAAGAGCGGTCGGCGGCGTGCCGAAGCTTGTCATCAATCAAATTCAGGTAGCCATAGGCGGGTGGGGAGGTCTTTGACCTTCTCCATCAGAAGGATGTTGTGGCCCCACGGCAACTGGACCACAAGTTCCTGCAGCGGACCGGACGAACGGGATAATTTTGCCACAGGCTGTGGCAAAATTGACCCAGCCCGAGCGGGAAGTGATTTTGCCACCGCCCGTGGCAAAATTGACAGGTGAACAGAATAATCGCGAAAGAACGCAATCATGCGACCGATGTTTCGTTCCGAGAATCCCTTCACTTCAGGAAGATCATTGCGGATATCCCGCGCCAACCGGGGGATCACGGAGGCTCCCCAACCCTTGGCCTTTTGGCGTTGAAGAACCAGACGACCGATGTCCCAATAGAGCCGGATCATTTCCGCATTGGCTGAGAGAATCGCCTTGCCCCGGCCTGCCGCGGGTGGGATACTTTCCATGTGATCTGTCAACCTTATCTTGAGCGTATCGGGTCGTTATTGGTCATCGCGTTTGTCGCGGCAAACGGCAATCCGGCGCTTGCCGATTGGCCGCAGTTTCTGGGTCCCACCCGCAATGGCGTTTGCGCCGATCTGAAACTTGCGACCACTTTCCCGCCCGCCGGGCCTCCCATTGTTTGGAAGCGCGACGTGGGGCAGGGGTTTGCCGGGCCGGTGGTGGCGGGCGGGAAGCTGGTGCTGTTCAATCGCGTGGACGATAAGGAGAAGGTCGAGTGTTTGGACGCGAAGTCCGGCAAGACGCTTTGGGCGGCCGATTATCCCACGGCATATCAGGACGATTTCGGCTTTGACGAGGGGCCGCGCGCTACGCCGGCGATTGCCGGGGGACGGGTTTATACGTACGGCGCGGAAGGGGCTCTGAATTGCTGGGATTTGGCGTCCGGCAGGAACATCTGGGCGGTGGAGACTAAAAAGCAATTCGCGCCGGGGAAGGGGTTTTTCGGGATGGCCTGCTCGCCCCTGGTGGAGGGAAATGCGGTCATCGTGAACATCGGCGGCGGGGATGGCGCGGGCGTGGTGGCGTTCGAGGCGGGCAGCGGGAAGGTGCTGTGGAAGGCCACGAATGACGCCGCGAGTTATTCATCACCTGCCGCCGCCACGATACATGGCAAGCGCTATGTGCTGAGCCTCACGCGAGCGGGTCTTGTCGCGCTCGATCCGGCAAACGGCAAAGTCTATTTCGATTTCCCATATCGTTCCCGGATGAACGCCAGCGTGAACGCGGCAACGCCGTTGGTGATTGACGACCGGATATTTGTCTCCGCCAGCTACGGCACGGGCGCGGCATTGCTGCAATTCGATGAGAAGGGGCCGACGAAAATCTGGGCCGGGGACAATATTCTGTCAAACCATTACGCGACCAGCGTGTACGCGGATGGATTTCTCTATGGCTTCGACGGCCGGCAAGAATCGGGGCCGAATCTGCGATGTGTCGAACTCAAGACCGGGAAAGTGCGCTGGAGCGAGGACCATTTTGGCGCGGGAACAATCCTGCTGGCGGGCAAGGAACTTGTCGTGCTGACGGAAAAGGGAGAATTGATTCTGGCGCCGGCGACGGCCCAGGGCTTTAAGCCGACGGCCCGCGCGCAAGTCCTTGCGTTTAACGTCAGGGCATACCCGGCGCTCGCCGACGGCTGCCTCTATGCGCGAAGCACCGATAAACTCGTGTGCGTGCAACTAGGCAAACCGTGAAATGCGGGATTCACCCAACGGACGCGCATTTCGAATTTTCCGCTTTTCCTGATTTTGAATTTGTTTCGGATTTCGTGCTTCGGATTTCGGATTTTCGCCATTCAACCCTTCACTTGGGTTGTGGGCGCAGCCGGCCCTAAGTGCGACGGCCTATAGTATGAGGCTTATGTTTAATCAGTTATTGAAGTCGGCGTTGGTCGCGGCGGTCTGTCTTTGTGGGGTCATGACACCGAATGCTCGCGCCGATACTTCCCCGGCTCCCCCGCATGCAACCCCGAAGATGGTCGAGGCGGCCATCAACAAGGCCAAGGATTTTATCTACACGTCGCTTAATGAGAGCGGGAACTGGGAAAACGTGCCGGCGCCGGTGGGGGATGTGAATTCGGGCACTGAAAGCCGGCAGTGGGGCGGTCGTTCGTCGCTGGCCGCCTATGCCCTGCTTGCCGCCGGCGAGACGCGCAATGAGCCGCGCTTGGGAAAGGCCGTGGAGTTCATCAAGACCGCCAGGATTCAGGGCATTTACGCCATCGGCATGCGCTGCCAGGTCTGGCTCCTGCTGGAGGACCCGCGTCTGAAGCCGCTCATGCGGCGCGACGCGGACGTGCTGCTCAAGACCATCGGTAAGAAGGGAAGCACCAACGGGTTTTTCTCCTATTACTACGATGGGGGCCGCCAGCCCCCGGATTATTATGATCATAGCGTAAGCCAGTACGGGGTGCTGGGGCTGTGGGCACTGGAGCAAGCCGGCATCGACATCCCCCTGGGCGTCTGGAAACAGATGGACGAGGCCTGGCGCAAGCATCAGGATCCGACCGGCGGATGGTCCTACCAATACAGGACCGAAGCCTCCCCCGAGGCGGCAACCGTCACCGCCCAGATGACCGCCGCCGGCGTCGCCACGCTGTTCATCACGCAGGATTATCTTCAACCCGACTTGGGCAACTGCCATACCAACCTCACCGACCCCGTTTGCGAAAGTGGGTTGAACTGGATCGACAAGAATATCGAAACCGCGCTGCTGCCGAGCAACATGTATTGCATTTACGGAATCGAGCGCGTCGGGGTGGCCAGCGGGCGCAAATACTTCGGGAAATCCAATTGGTATCAGCGCGGGGCGGACATCCTCCTGCAGGTGCAAAACCCCAATGGTTCATGGGGCGGCTCTCTGGAAAATACCTGCTTTGCGCTGCTGTTCCTCGTGCGCGGCCGGGCGCCGGTCGCCTTCAACAAACTGCAATATGAGAACGCCAACATCGCCGGCGGATCAGCCGAGGGGCCCTGGAATGAACGCCCGCGCGATTGCGCCAACTTCGCCCGATGGATGGGCCATAACCTGGAACGCGATCTCAACTGGCAGATCGTGGATATGAATCGCGGCGTTGATGATCTGCACGATTCCCCGATCCTGTACATCAGCGGCAGCAGCGAACTGCGCTTCACGCCCGAGCAGATCGCCGAGCTGCGTTTGTTTGTTGAGCAGGGGGGCATGATCCTTGGGAATGCCGACTGCTCCAGGAAGGCGTTTGCCGACAGCTTCGTGCGGCTGGGGACGAAGATGTTCCCCAAATATGCCTTTCGCGAGTTGCCGTCCAATCATGCGATCTACACCATCGAGCAATTTCCCGCGACCCGGTGGAAGACGAAAGTCTCGGTGTTGGGGTTGAGCAACGGCGTGCGCGAGATGATGCTGCTGATCCCCGAAGCCGATCTCGCCCGCGCCTGGCAAATGCGCAACGACCGCGCCAACGCACAGGCGTATCAAATCGGCGCCGACATATTCGATTACGCGATCGACAAAAAAACGCTGCGTTATCGCGGCGAATATGCCCCCACGAAAGCCGATCCCTCGATCATCGCCGATCGCAAATTGAAGGTGGCGCGGCTGAATGTCGGCGACAACTGGAATCCCGAGCCGGGCGCCTGGCCGCGCCTCGCGGCGCTTTTGCATAACAAGTTTCACCTCGACCTGGACGTGCATCCGGTGATCCCCGGCAGGGAAAAGCTCACCGGCTACAAGATCGCAGTTCTCACCGGCACCACCCGGTTCACGCTAACCCCCGAAGCGCGGGCCCAGCTTGTCGAATTCGTGTTGCACGGCGGAACGCTGGTGGTGGATGCGGCGGGCGGATCAAAGGCGTTTGCCGACTCCGCGGAAGCCGAGCTTGGGCAGATGTTCGGCGCGGACGCCGCCAAGCTTGCGTCGCCGTTACCGCTTTCCAGCCCGCTCTATTCGATGGGCGGCGCGCCCGTCTCGCAAATCAACTATCGCACTTTCGCCCGCCAGACCGTGCATGGCGACGCCCATTCGCCACGCGTGCGCGGCATTGAGCGCGCCGGCCGCATCGCGGTGTTCTTCAGCCGCGAAGACCTCACCGCCGGCCTCGTCGGCGAACCCGTGGACGGCATCCTCGGATACACCCCCGAAGTCGCCACCCAGATCATGCGCAATATCGTGCTGTACGCGGCGGGAGCGAAGAAATGAGTGCTGAGAGGAGGGAAGATGATGAGTGATGAGTGAACCGTGACGAAGAGCGGTCTTGTCACGGTTCACTCATCACTCATCATCATGCTTTCTCAGCACTCAGCTCTCCAGTCCCTTTCGCCTCTCCCTGCTCGGTGCTTGCCATCCAGTATCCGAGGATCGCGCCGGCGCAGCCGAGGCTGGCGTAGTCGAGGGGCAGAACGCGGGAAAGGGGGGCGAACGTGCCGCTCATTTGGCCGACTTCCAAGCTAAGGGCTGACGAACCGGCGGAAAAATAATTCGCCAGGTAGCCGATCGCCCCCACCGCCAGCGGGCCGACCCAATACCAGCGTGCGGCCTTGCGGTCGGCAAAGTACGCCTCGGCGATTCCGGTGGCCGCCCAGCCCGCGATGAACACCGCCGCCAGAATCTGCTTCTTGCGCGCCGTCGCGGCCAGGATTAGCAGGAGCACGGCCATCAAGCCGATCTGCGCCAGGATCGCCGCGCCCGGCGAGCGATTTTGCTCATCGGCCCGTGGCGCGGCAGCCAGGCCGGCACGGAAATGGCGCACCCAAAGAAAATTCCACATCGCCCCGATCACAAAGAAGAACACAATCAGTTCGCCGAGCAATTGCAGAAACACGCGGCCATTAGCGCCGGTGCTGTCGGCACGAAGAAGCACATACAGCATCGACCCGCCGCGCACCGACCATGCCGCCAAGCCCACGCACGCGGTCATCAGCCCCGCCAGATACCAGCGCCGCCCCAGAACCAGCGTCCCCACCACGGCACACGCCACCAGAA
>Ga0209483_1003076_pt1 | contig 11121 bp, 10 predicted proteins | sample NGEPerA_FD_184508 | JGI IMG/M metagenome (GOLD analysis project Ga0209483, IMG submission 184508) | Arctic peat soil microbial communities from the Barrow Environmental Observatory site, Barrow, Alaska, USA - NGEE PermafrostL2-A... | ecosystem: Environmental > Terrestrial > Soil > Wetlands >... | reverse complement strand
TCACCCGAAAGCTACGCATGCTCCGTGCCCACGGGCTGATCCAGAAACTGCCGCACACGCATCGTTACATGATGAGCGACAAAGGACGGCAGGTGACCGCCGCCCTACACGCGGCACGCGAGGCAAAAATCGAAAAACTATCACAAGCGGCATAAATCACCTGGAAATCTTGCCAAAAAAACCAGAGACTGCATGATATCCTTAAAGACGCACAAGCCTGTAACGCACAGAACGAAGAAACCACGAATGGCCACGAATGACCACGAATACAGATGAATTATTCGTGTGGATTCGTGTTCATTCGTGGCCGTCTTTTGCTACTTTGCTTTTCAAAACGCGTGGTTCCTGAATTCGTTTTTTTCAAGCAACATGTTTCATTCCACCTTCATCCTCTGCCCCGGCCAAGGCGCGCAAGCGGTCGGCATGGGCAGGGACTTTTACGAGTCCCACGAATCCGCCCGCAAGATTTTCGGGCAGGCCAGTGGCATCCTCGGATTTGATCTCGCATCCGTCTGCTTCAACGGCCCGGAAGATCGGCTCAACCAGACCGATATCAGCCAGCCCGCGATTTATGTCACCAGCATCATCAGCATGCGCTGCGCGATCGAGGCGTGCACGGTTTCGCGCGAACAAGTGACGGCATGGGCGGGCCTGAGCCTGGGCGAATACACGGCGCTACACCTGGCCGGCGTGTTCGGGTTCGAGGATGGCCTGCGGCTCGTCGCGGCACGCGGGCGGTATATGCAGGAAGCGGCCATCGCCAACCCAAGCGGAATGGTCGCCATCATGGGCGCTGACGAGGCGGCGGTGCTGAACCTGTGTGAAACGTCGGCTCAGGGCGAAGTGCTGGCGCCCGCCAACTTCAACGCCCCCGGCCAAATCGTCGTCAGCGGCACAAACGCCGCCTGCCAGCGCGTATTGGCGGCGGCGGAAAGAGCCGGGTTCAAGGCGGTCGCCCTCAAAGTGACCGGCGCATTCCATAGCCCGCTCATGGCGCCGGCTGCGGACCACATGCGTGAGGAACTGGCGAAAGTGCAATTCAATGCGCCGCGCCAGCCCGTCTATTCTAATGTCACCGGCATGCCGCACCAATCCCCCGAGTCTATCAAGGCCCGGCTCATTGAGCAGATCGTAAAACCCGTTCGCTGGGAACAAACCATGCAGGCCCTCATTGCCGCCGACCCCGCCGCCCGGTTTATCGAACTGGCCCCAGGCCGTACACTGGCGGGGCTGGCGAAGCGAATTAGCCGGCGACTGCCGGTCGAAAGCGTAGCGGTTCAAAGGGCCCCTGCAAAAACGCCATGAAGATGATTGACCACGAAAACGCGAAGGCACAATGGAATTCGGAAGAATCTCACCACGGAGCCACGGAAACACGGAGGCGCTTTCGATAGAATCGGTGCCCTTCACAGATTTTCAAAGTAATGAATCATCTGTGTTTCTTGCAGAATGGCGCACTTCGTCGAACGCGCCTCCGTGTTTCCGTGCCTCCGTGGTTGTTTTCTCCGCGGATTACGCCGAGGATTTCGTACTGGACTTTGCATTTCCGGGTTGGAGTTCATGATGACCGAAAAACGTGTCGCAATTGTCACCGGCGGATCGCGCGGAATCGGGGCGGCGATCGTGCATCGGCTGGCCAAGGACGGCCTGCACGTAGTGGCGGTCGCGCGCAATGCTGAGAAGTTACAGGAAGCCTGCAATCAAGCCATCGGCGAAGGGGGCACGGCTGAGCCGATCGTTTGCGACATTTCCGATGCCAAGGCCTGGGCGGGCGCGATCGAGCAGATCGCCGAGAAGCATGGGCGGGTGGATGTGCTGGTGAACAACGCCGGCATCACCCGCGATGATTTGATCCTCCGCATGGAGGATGCCGCGTTTGATGATGTGATCAACACGAATCTCAAGAGCGCGTTTGTCGCGATTCGCTCGGCGGCGCGTTCCATCATGCGGAGCAAATCGGGCCGGATCATCAACATCAGCAGCATTTCGGGCGTGGCGGGCAATGCCGGCCAAGCCAACTACGCGGCGAGCAAGGCGGGCCTCATCGGCCTGTCCAAGAGCGTCGCCCGCGAACTGGCCCGTAAGGGCGTCACCTGCAACGTGGTGGCGCCCGGCTTCGTCACCACCGACATGACCCAGGCCCTTTCCGATGAATTGAAAGAGACGGTAAAGTCCAACATTCCGCTGCGCCGCTTCGGCGAGGCGCGCGAGATCGCGGCCGCCGTCAGCTTCCTGGCCGGCCCCGATGCCGCCTACATCACCGGGCAGGTGCTGTGCGTGGATGGGGGAATGGTGATGTAGGAAGTGTTGCAAATACAAGATCGACGGCTATAGTTTTTCAACTTCCCCTGGCCGCGTGGCCAGGGGGGACGCATTGTGTCAGGGTAGGTGGATAATCACATGGAAGACATCGAGCAGAAGGTTATCGAGATTGTCAGCGAACAGATGGGGGTCGATAAGAGCGAGATCACGCGCGAAACCCATTTCATCAACGACCTCAACGCCGACTCCCTGGACACCGTCGAGCTCGTGATGGAGTTCGAGGACGAATTCGAGCTGTCGATCCCCGATGAAGAGGCCGAGAAAATCCAAACCGTCGGCCAGGCCATCGACTACATCAAGCAACACTCCGGGAAATAGGCCCCGTCCGGCGAGCGAAGCGAAGATTATTAACCACGAAGCCACGAAGACACGAAGAGATTCATTCGGATTTCTGGCTTCGGATTTCGGACTTTTTCTTCCCTTCGTGACTTCGTGCCTTCGTGGTTAATCCTTTTGGAATTCGGTTGTTCCCGAAGTCAGGTTTTTAATGTCCAGGCGTCGCGTTGTCATCACCGGGTTGGGGGTTGTCACCTCTCTGGGCGAATCCCACGACCAGATGTGGGACAGGCTCTGCGCCGGGGAGAGCGGCGTTTCCACCATCCGCCGCTGGAACACCGAAAAATATCCCGTCAAAATCGGCGGCGAATGCTTCGACTTCAACATCGACAATTACAAGGACGAAGCCGCCAAATACACCGAAGACCGCCTCACGCCCCGGCGGATCGATCGCTTCGGCCTATTCGGCATCGCCGCCTCCTTGTCGGCCGTCCGCGATGCCGGCCTGGAGTTGGATAAGGAAGACCGCGCCCGTTGCGGCGTGATCATCGGCACCGGCATCGGGGGCATCGAAACCATCGAGGAACAATACAAAGTCCTCATCGATCGCGGCGTCTCCCGCGTCAGCCCGTTTACCGTCCCCCGCCTCATGCCCAATGCCGCCAGCGGCAACGTGTCGATCGTTTTCCACTTCAATGGCCCCAACACCGCCGTCTCAACCGCCTGCGCCACCGGCTCCAACGCCATCGGCGATGCCGCCCGACTCGTTCAATATGATCTGGCGGACATCATGATCGCCGGCGGGTCGGAGGCCGCGCTGTGCGAATTGGGCATGGCCACTTTCTGCGCCGCCCGCGCCCTCTCGACGCATAACGAAGAGCCGACCCGCGCCAGTCGGCCCTGGGACAAGGGCCGCGATGGGTTTGTCATGGCGGAGGGGGCCGGCGTGGTGATCCTCGAGGAATACGAGCACGCCAAAAAACGCGGCGCGCGCGTCTATGCCGAGTTGGTCGGCTACGGCATGAGCGGCGACGGTTATCACATCACCGCCCCCGACGAGCAGGGCCGGGGCGCTTCGATGGCCATGGCGCTGACGCTCAAGGATGCCGGCGTGTCCGGCGAATCCATCGACTACATCAACGCCCACGGCACCAGCACCCCCCTGGGTGATCTGGCCGAAACAAAGGCCGTCAAAAACACGTTCGGCGCCCACGCCAAAAACTTGACCCTCAGTTCGACAAAAAGCCAGTTGGGCCACCTGCTTGGCGCCAGCGGCGGCGTGGAAGCCGTCATCACCTGCCTGGCCATCCATCGCAATCTCATCCCCCCCACCATCAATCTCGACGACCAGGACCCCGAGTGCGATCTGGATTACACCCCGCTCACGGCCCGCGAAAAGAAAATTACCTACGCCATGAGCAACAGCTTCGGATTCGGCGGACATAACGCCTCGCTGTTGTTCAAGAAACCCTGAGCCTTTGACGGCTCGCTCATTACGCAAGCCCGAGGCTATTCGCGCTCCAAATCAAAATTGCAGTTCCATGCGCTCGCGTAAACTTCACCGCCCGGCGGTCCGCCCCATTTGCGCCGGTAATACTCTTCATTCATCGGGAACGTAACGTCGTTCACCCGACGGCGTAAATCGCTGCCGCGAAGCGTCGAGGACGCGCCGTTGTGATGGGTGACGGCGATTCCGGTCTCAGTCAATTCGTACCCCTTGAGTCGCGCGCGGTGGAACCAGTCATTGTCAATGTGATAGTTTGGTTGGGGGAATGCGGTGTCCCAATCGCCGATGTCATTCACCGCCGCGACATGATATGCGCTGAGTATGTCGTAATGCGTGAATACGGTTGCCCACCGGCTGGCGGCATCGAAATGTTCCTGAACCGTCTGCAGGAACCGCATCGCCGAGCCGGGTTGCGCCTCGGCATCATTGTGCTGAAAGAAAAACACGTCAGCCCCGGCTTCCCGCGCCAGCCTTTGGAGAAAGTTCAATGATTGGGCAACCGACAACGGCACGCTTGGTCGCACCACCGGCACGGGCCAGCGCCGATCACGCCCAATCCAGCCGCCCGGCGAATTGTCCAGAATAAACGCATTCTCCCATAACGGCTCCACGCTATCAACTGCCCGTTGCAGCAGGTCGGGCTCGTTCACTACGACGATGCCTTGGATGTGTCGCATGAAAACCCTGGCCGGAATGGGCAACCACTACCGCGCCGAAGGTTCCAATTCCCCGGTGCGCACGTCTGCTTCCTCAATGGGGGCCCGCTCGCCCGTCGCCGTGAGTTCCACGGGATTGCGTTCGTGGATAAGCCATTGGCCGTGCCAGCGGTCCGGGCCGTCGGGCAGGAGGACACACGTCAGACCGTCTTTGCCGTGGATTTCCAGAGCAAGCTTGCCGTTGATGGGCTCCAGATCCCAAGTCTGCTCGCACCCGGCAGCGCCTAACGCGATGCGGCCGTCCGCGCCAAAGGTCATTTGTCGCTGGCCGATCCCCTCGCGCAAGTAATTCCACCGTCGATGCGTCAACCCGCGTACAATTGCCCGCCTTTCTCGGTCCTCGACGGAATTGCCATGCGTGCTTCTGCGGTCTGCCCATCGCCCGCGCAAAACCTCCAGGTGTTCCCGGCATTCATCTTCATACATAAACCCTGGCACGCGCACGTCAATGTCATGGGTGAGGAATCCGGGATTTTCCCCGCGCTCGCCGTTGAGCGTCCACTTGCCAAAATTGCGATGTTGAAAAATGCGCCGCCCGCCAAAATCGTGCTGGCACATCACCCCGTCGCGCCGTCCCGGTATGAATAGCGGCTCAAGTGGGCGCGATGGCATCGCGTATTCGACCCCCAGTTTCCGCCAGGCGAGATGGAACGTGTCCTTGTCGCCGTGAATGTATTGATACCAGAAGTCGCTGTGCTCGTTCATCCACATCGCCAGATTCAATGACTCCCAGCACCGCCGCTTGTCCATGACGATCTGCCCGCTTTCAAACTCGGGCTCATCGCGATATTCGACGCCGGTCAGGCTCCATATTTCGCGCGTGGCCGCAAATCGGCTGAAATCTGGCCAAAAGATCGCGCCATGCCTGCGGTACTCCGGCGTATCGAACAAAAACGTCGGATCGACCACCGGCACGTTATCCGCGTCCAGCAGCAATACTTCCCGAAAACGCGAGTGCAACAGCGCGAATGGCTTGATCTCCCATCCCTTCAACAAGCGAACGGGATGCGCCTTGCGGACCTCAAACGCGTCCACGCATTTAACGTCCAGCGACTCGATCGACTTGCGCATCCGATCGGTCATCTCCCCCGGCCCCAGGTGCCATAGCTCGATCGGCAGTTTGCAGCCCAGATCGCGCAGGCGATTGAGGCAAACCCACGCGCACGCGAAATAGCGCCCGCCTCCCGGCACGACCACGCCGCGACCCCTGTAACCCCCCGGATAAGCCGGCAACTCCGCCGCCGCTTGCTCCATGCGAGCCCGAGCCGTAATAACGCTCAGCGGCATCTCGATCCGCAACGCGGAAGCCGTCGGAGACGCGAAACCAACCGGCGGGCGGCAGGTGGCGAATGCGAGGTACCGCTCGACTGCCTCGATCGCTTGTTTTTCAGTAATCAGGTCCAGGCATTTGGGCAGTTTCCGCTCGCTCGCAAGCGTCACGGGAAGAATACACAGTTGCCGGTCGTGGGACTCCCCATCCCCCAACGCCTCCACCCGGCTCTTCCAGCACCCCCCATCATCGCAGCACGGCAAGCACCCATTGGTATGCAAATACTGATGGTGCGGATATGCCTCCCACTGTGCCGGCTCCCTGCCGCCGGCGATGACCACGCAAGGCCGGTTCTTTGGCCGCCCCGGCCGCGTCGGCACCGCCGCCGCAAGGTGCATCATCAGCGTCACCGGGCAAATCACGCCGTCGGCGTGGTACATCAGCCGCACGAGTTGACGCAGGTCGGTCTTGCCCACAAGATTGATGACGCCCGTGAGCGGCCGATGAACGTGCCCCGCCGACCCCTCACCGCATTGCACAAACTGGATCCGCCCCGCGAAACGGTCCACCACCGCCTGATAGCGCTGCGGGTCCCACCATTTGGCGGTGTAATCCGTCTTCCCGCCTGACACGATAATCCAGAATCGCGTATCCGGCACGCCGGTAATCTCATCCACCTGCGAAAGCCAATCCTTCTCCTCTTCAGTCAAGTGAATATCCCCATGAAACGCATGCGGCTTGATCTCAACTCCGAGCCGTTCGCTCAAAAACAACCTGAATCCGTGGATGAAGTGATACGGGAGGTGGTTGCTCTGGTGAATCAATGGATAGTGGCACTCGATCCGCTCAACCGCCGGATCATCGTCCGCCAGCGGCGTGAGATAGGGATTGTTCTCCCAGAGCTCCGGGCACGGCGTCCGCACGTCGGTCTGGAATTGGCGCGGGCAACTGAGGTGAAGGTCACGCACTGCCGCCGTCAGCATCAGCACGTCGCCGGGGGAAAGGGAGGTGGTGAGGATTAGACGTCGCATCGCTTACGGCGGCAACAGCCGCAATTGCATGGGAACTCTCTGGGTCAGCAGCCCCGGGGGACTGTTTTGGGTTAAAATTGCTACCAGGGCTTGACGCCGCCTCTGCGTCAGTAGATGAGATCGCAATGGGTTACCACTGACGCTCCAGTTGTTTCATTAATAATCTCGATTGTGTAATTGCCTGGCGACCCGCCGTTGAGAGGGATCCACATCGCCGAATAGGTGAAATCGATGCTAAGAAGCCCAATAACGGGTTGGACTATAAACTGATAGCGGATTTGCAGGCGCTTCGGACCCATCGCGATTTCGTCAACATGTATTATATTCTCAGCGCTATCGAATCCGCCAAGTGACACAAACGCCCACGGCGACGCCATGGGCTTCGTTGATGATGTCTCCGCACTGTTAGCCCGTACTGCGGATGCTTTGACCGCCTCGCAAATATCGCCGGCGGAAACTACGAGCACGACGGGTTTACCGGCCGCGCGCAACAGTGCCGATTTCGCAGTATTCTGCGCAGAAAGTAGCATGAGCCCTTGGATCCCTTTCTCATTAAGGCCCGTTCCATAGATCTCCGGAGGCGCAGAATGGCGACCGGTGTCGTCCAGCGAATAGGCTTTTACCGGGCGATCCCGTATCGCATCGGAACACCCGGCGCAACCAATACATCCGGCACTATAAATCACCATCCACAAAGCTACGTATTTTCGATTCACGGTCTGGACTCCTTCGCGGGTAGAGCGTCATGGTTGCTGGCAGCGAAAGATGAAGTTGTCAAAAGCCACGATGGCCGGGTTGAGCGCCGCTCCGTTCTGGCCGGTGCGAAGCGTCGGCAAATTGGTCGTGGAAACGGTGAGGATGATGTTGTTTACGTTTGGCGCCGTGCCGGCAGGGACGGCAACGATTTCGCTGTAACCCTGAAGCCGGGTTCTGACAATGCTGAACCGCCCGAGGAATTGCTGTCTGTTGCCGAGCGGCTGACCATTCTGATCTTTGCGGTCGCGGCGAAGGGATCAGCCGGGAGCGGCATCGAAACTGAAGTTAGGTTCTGAAAGTAGACGGTGCCCGCCGGCGGTGCGGAGGTCAACGTTAAGATCGGAGCCCCTCCGCTCGTATTAGAAACCACTGCGTACGGGTTTCCGGGCAGCGGCTTGGCACGATTATCAAGCAGTGCAACCTGCCCACCGGCAAACATGTTGTCATACGCAATTGCAGTGTTCAGCGTCACGCGGTTTCCGGCAGCTGGCGCTGCGAGGCCCGATGCGATCTGTTGAGTTCCGCCGGGGAGTTGCGTACTCATATAGGCAACGGCCGCTTGCGAGTCGGCCTCCCCCGGAATTGCCGGGCGCGTCTGGCCTGGGTTGGGCCCGTCGTCGTCGATTTTTATGTAGGTATTGTTGCTGGTCAGTTTTCCCCATATCGTGCAGTTTTGAACCTTGGTCCTGATCTCAAAGGCATACCAGGTCGTATTAGGATCGCCCAACAATGGCAGGCTCTGGAAGAAACTGTCGTTTGCATTTTGACCGGGAGTTCTGCCCTCTGCCGAGAGTCCCTTGTTCGCCGCCGCGAGTACCGCTTTCCAAAAGTTAGGCCGTCCATGGCCGGTCCACTGATTTACCACCGGAGCGCCAATTGGGTCGCAGGTTGCCTCAATGTACTCGGCAACCTTCACGATGTTCGCCGGCTGTTGCAACGTCGGGTCCACAAGCATCAACTCCGCGGCTATGCCCGCGACGATCGGTGTCGAGAAAGAGGTGCCATCGGCATCCTGCCGCACAGTGCCTCCCGGTTTTGCCACCTGATAGGCCGCTTGGGCGCAGACGGAAACGACGGAGCCGTAATTCGAGGTTGACTTCAAGCCTTCAAACTGGCTGACGAACGCAATTGTGCTCGCTTCGGAGACCGCCATCGCGTTTTTCTTCCACGCCTGAGCAGGGGCCAGCGTCTCGCGCGGAGCGCTGTTTATCGGACTAACTAATCCCGCCTCCTCGCCGCCCGCGTTGCGTTGCGGCTGGTTCAAGTACGCGTTAGCCGCAGACAAGACTATCAGCTTGCCTGCATTGGACAGCCGCTGGTAAACCGCGATCCGTGCCTGAACCGCGCGGGGGCCAAGGTGAATCAACGTGGCTGTTGACAAAGCGGATGAGGTCGTGTAGACAAATGAATTCGTATCCGCCGCAGCTAGTGCATTGTCATGCTTCCAAATGCGGGTAAAACTCTAGTGATTTACCCCAAAATCATTGCGTGACAATGCACTAGTGCATTGTCATGCTTCCAAATGCGGGTAAAACTCTAGTGATTTACCCCAAAATCATTGCGTGACAATGCACTAGTTTGAGCGCAAGTTGACTCGCAAGGTGTTCTCTGGTTGAGAGGACGGGTCTCACAAAGACGTCCTTGCCGGTCCCAAGCACCACTTGCGAGAGGGTTAAGCCGCCAGTTCCGACGCCATCACCCGCCAGCGCGCTTAGGACTCCGGTCCCATGGCCGTTCGGAAGGCTTTGGTAATCTTTTACATTCGTTAGGACTCCGAACTGATTTTCCCCGGATTGTCGTGGATAAACGCGGACCGAACGCCCCTCGACATTCGCGCTCCCGTTGGAATTCCTCGCTCCCACGAAGGTCGCGTAGCGTAACCGCCAGCCAGTCACGAACAAGTTGTTGCCCGCGAACGGGGTAGCGCTGAAATCCTGGCCGTTACCAAAGCCGGTGTCCAATAGAAACACCTGGATGCTCGGTATGATCGGTTGGTATTGGATGATCACGTCAATAAGGCGTTGGGCGGCGGCGGTCTGCATCTCCCAATGTTGATGTGCCGCGATGAGCTGAGCCTGCTCGTCGCCCCACGTACCACTCCCGGGCTGACCCGGCTGGGCAACGAATGCAGCATTAAACGGAACGGGGTAATCTTCGCCCGCCGTCGTCGGAGGCGCCGCCTGCCAAGGCTGGGCCAGTGGGTCGATGGTTGCCTGCCCGGGGGAACCACCCATAGCGGTGTTCAGTGCCGCTGCCCTGTTCTCTAAATCGCTCCCCTTTAAGTCGGAAAGATCGCGGACCTGGAGCGTCCCAAACTCGCGATCTATCCCCTGCGGGCGAAGAGACTGGCTCAGAAGAAATTGTGAAATGCCGGCGTCAGTTGCGGCGGGATCAAAGTTAAGAAGGATATGGTTGGAGGCCATCTCTTCAAACTCATCGTCCGGCAACGGCTCGGCTCCATAATTTGTGCCAACCACGACGTTTTCTGGCGAATCATAATGAAGGAATCGAGCCTCGAAACACAACATCCCGTATAAAAGAAACTGAAGGCGATTTTCGCCAAAATACATAATGCGAGCTGAATTCGGATCGTCCACAAGCGCACGGAATTGCGCCTGAATGTTGCCTGGATAGGTCCCGATCGCCACGACTGCAGGAATGCTTGCAATAGCGACACCGCCGCTGAAGACGAAAAGGCTGGTAATGTCGAGCGCATCGTCGCTATCGTCCTCGCCGTCGTCGACGAAAACCTTGAATCCGTCGCGCGCGTCTGCAAACGTCGCTTGCGGCGGGTTAATCGGCGGAGTAAGCGTGATCCGCATCGTCGGCGACATCGTCTGGAAGATCGCGAACTGGATCGTCCGATAGCCGCCGCCGGTCGGGTCGTTAATTTCGATGGTCGTGTCCGCGGCGCAGGAGGAGCTCGAGGAAGAGGGGCCGCTGGAGGAGGACGACCCGCCCAAGAGGAGGGTTCTGAGCGTCGAACTCGACTTGCCGGCAGAACTCGAAGTGCGTCGAACGGCCATCGCATCGTCCTTTCTTGCGACAGCAACCGATTCTGATCCTGATATTTCGCTTCCGCGAGTGAAACGGTATGGAATTCGGGATGGCGAGTCAAGGCGACTCGGCGCGGAACGGCAATGAGCGCAGGGCAATCGCATTTGAGAAGTTCGGCATATGTTAGGTATCGCCCGCGCGGTGGGGAGTGTATGTTGGTTTCGTCGTCGCGAAGCTTCGCAGCAA
>Ga0209483_1003073_pt1 | contig 11126 bp, 7 predicted proteins | sample NGEPerA_FD_184508 | JGI IMG/M metagenome (GOLD analysis project Ga0209483, IMG submission 184508) | Arctic peat soil microbial communities from the Barrow Environmental Observatory site, Barrow, Alaska, USA - NGEE PermafrostL2-A... | ecosystem: Environmental > Terrestrial > Soil > Wetlands > Peat... | reverse complement strand
GGGGGCCCTGGGTGGTGGTGGAGCACCTTCCGTCCAGACCTCGTCTGGATGCGAACCCGACGCCCGCCCCAGCAGACTGCGAGCTGGCCGCCATAGCTGGGCCACAGCACGGCGAGGGTGTCCGCGCCGTGGGGCAGGCGGCGCCTGCACCATCAAGGGTCGGGGACAGCCGATGAGGCTGATCGATTTGATCGGCAGCCAGCCCGGACGACGCGCTACCTTCGACCGGCGTCTCTGGACACGGCACCGGGATTCATCGATGCGCTCGCGGATGTGGTTCGCACCACGGTGGAGTTCGCCCCAGAGGTGCCAACATGGCGATGACGACGTCGCCTCGGCGGAGATGCTCCCCGCGCCGGTGGGGTGGACGTCGATGCCGTATCCACGTTGCCGGCGTGGTGGCGGGTGCTGTATCCGAACTCGAATCTGCGCACAACGTGCGGCCACATATGGGTCATTGCAGAAGCCGCCCACACCGAAATTCCCTCACCGTGCGGGACCGTCTGGATGCCGTGTTCAGTTTTCTGCACACCGACGTGCTGCCACACATGCAGCTGGAGGAGGAAACCGTCTACGCGGCGGTGGACCGCATCCTCGATGGTCCGCACTCGATGCCGGCCATACTCATCGACCACGAAGTGATTCGACGGCTCATCGGTGAACTCGATCACCTGGTCGGTCCACACGGGTGGAAAACGCTGGCACGCAGAGCTGCAGCCGCGGCTCCTCGTTCTCGAGGCCGTAATCCGCTTCCACGTCGAGAAGGAGGAGCGCCTCTATTGACCGTTCCTCAATCGCATTGAACCCACGGCTGCAGCCTCCGTCCGTGCCCGCCTCCTAGAGCACTCTGTCCAACACGGGCACGCTGGCTGGAGGTTCTCCGCGCATCCGAGGCCTTGACGCGGTTTGCGTCGTGTGTGCGGCGCCGCCACGGAGTATGGAAATGCAGTTGTCAGATCGCGTGGCCAACGCCACAGGTCAGGCCACCACATGTCCCCTCGTGGTGGTGTGGAAAGTCACTCAAGACGCCATCAGTTGACCAGCTGCACGGTACAGGAGGCGACGGCCGCTCGTGCTGCCGAGTGACTCACCCCGCAATCGGGCGGGTCCCCCTAAACTCGATGCGTGTTGGGTCTCCCGGACCAGGTGCGAGCCTGTCTCTTCGACCTTGATGGTGTACTGACCCAGACCGCCAAGGTCCACGCCGCCGCCTGGAAGGAGATGTTCGACGGCTACCTGCACGAGCGAGCGCAGCGAACCGGCGAAGCCTTCGTGCCCTTCGATGCGGTCGGCGACTATGACGAGTACGTCGACGGGAAGCGTCGGGCGGACGGGACGCAGTCATTCCTAAAGTCGCGGCACATCGAACTGCCTGAGGGCAACCCGGGCGATCTTCCGGACGCCGAAACGGTTGCCGGGCTCGGCAACCGCAAGAACATCATCGTTCTACGCAAGATCCACGAGGATGGGGTGGAGGCGTACGACGGGTCGGTTCGCTACGCCCGGGCGGCTCGCGATGCCGGGCTGCATCGCGCTGTCGTGTCGTCCAGCGCCAACTGCGCGGAGGTTCTCGAAGCTGCCGGCATCGAGGACCTGTTCGAGGAGCGCATTGACGGTGTGGTCATCGTGCGAGAACACCTGCGTGGCAAGCCAGCACCCGACGCCTTCCTCGCCGGTGCACGTGCCCTGCACGTCTTGCCGGCTGAGGCGGCGGTCTTCGAGGACGCTCTCGCCGGGGTGGCGGCCGGACGGGCTGGGAAGTTCGGTTTCGTCGTCGGCGTGGATCGGGCCGGCCAGGCGGAAGCGCTGCGTGAGCACGGTGCCGATGTCGTCGTGACGGACCTCGCCGATCTGCTCGAACCCTCGTGATCGAGCACCCCGCGTACGTGACCGAGCCGTGGTGTTTACGAGAGACGGAGCTCCATCTCGATGTCCTGGCTCAGTCCGAATCGCTGTTCGCGCTGTCGAACGGCCACATCGGCTGGCGCGGCAATCTCGATGAAGGGGAACCGTTCGGCCTGCCGGGTTCCTACCTGAATGGCGTCTATGAGTTGTCTCCATTGCCGTACGCGGAGGCCGGCTTTGGCTACCCCGAGTCCGGGGAGGTGGCGATCAACGTCACCAACGGGAAGCTGATCCGCCTGCTTGTCAACGATGAGCCCTTCGATGTCCGCTACGGCGAGTTGCGCGCTCATGAGCGCTGTCTCGACTTTCGCGCCGGCGTTCTCCACCGCAGTGCGGAATGGAGTTCCCCGGCCGGGCGCACGATTCGGGTCAGATCGACTCGCCTCGTCTCCTTGGTCCAGCGCTCCGTGGCTGCGATCTGCTACGACGTCGAGCCGGTGGACGGTCCGGCCAGGGTCGTCGTTCAGTCGGAGCTCGTGGCCAACGAGGCGCTGCCGATCGCCAGCGATGATCCGCGGGTGGCGGCTGTGCTGGAAGCGCCGTTGCACTCCCAGGAGCACAGCGCCGGTGATGCCAGAGTGACACTCGTCCATCGCACCGAGCGCAGTCGGCTGCTGATCGCCGCCGCGATGGATCATGTCGTCGACGGCCCGCAATCCCCCCACGTGGTCACGGAGAGCGAGCCCGACCTCGGCCGAGTGACCGTGACCGCCACACTCGAGCCGGGGCAGACCCTCCGCCTGGTCAAGTTCGTCGCCTACGGCTGGTCGGAGGTGCGGTCGCAGCCCGCGGTGCGCGACCAGGCGGGCGCCGCGCTCACCGCGGCGCGGCAGACCGGCTGGGACGGCATTCTTGCCGAGCAGCGCGCCTTCCTGGACGACTTCTGGGACCGTGCCGACGTCGAGGTCGACGGCGACGCCGCCGTCCAGCAGGCGGCACGCTTCGGGCTCTTCCACCTGCACCAGGCTGCCGCACGCGCCGAGGGGCGCGCGATACCGGCGAAGGGACTGACCGGATCGGGTTATGACGGTCACGCTTTCTGGGATACCGAGACATTTGTGCTGCCGGTGCTGACGTATACGGCGCCCGCCGCCGCCGCCGACGAGTTGCGCTGGCGGCATAGCACCCTGCCGATGGCGCTCGAGCGGGCCCACCAACTCGGTCTGCGCGGGGCCGCCTTTCCCTGGCGGACCATCTCCGGAAAGGAGTGCTCAGGCTATTGGCCCGCCGGGACCGCGGCCTTTCACGTCGCCGCTGATATCGCCGACGCAGTGGTCCGCTACGTCAGCGCCACCGGAGATGGCGAGTTCGAAGGCAAGATCGGGGTGGAGCTGCTGGTCGAGACGGCTCGGTTGTGGCAGTCGCTCGGCCACCACGATGCTCACGGTCAGTTCCGCATCGATGGTGTCACCGGGCCTGACGAGTACAGCGCGATCGCCGACAACAACGTGTACACCAACCTTATGGCGCAGCACAATCTGCGCGCCGCGGCCGATGCTGCCGAGCGCCACCCTGAGCGGGCGCGAGAGCTTGGGGTTGGCCATGAGGAGATGGCCACCTGGCGCGCGGCCGCCGAGACGATGACGCTGCCCTATAGCGAGGAGCTGGGCGTCCATGCACAGTCAGAGGGCTTCACGAAGCACGAGGTCTGGAACTTCGCCGCCACGACGGCCAAACAGTACCCTCTGCTGCTGCATTTCCCCTACTTCGACCTTTACCGCAAACAGGTGGTCAAGCAGGCTGATCTGGTGCTCGCGATGCACCTGCGCAACGAGGCCTTCAGCGACGAGCAGAAGGCCCGCAACTTCGCGTACTACGAGGCCCTCACGGTGCGCGACTCGTCCCTCTCCTCCTGCACCCAGGCGGTCATCGCCGCGGAGGTGGGTCACCTCGAGCTGGCCCACGACTACCTTGCCGAGTCGGCGCTCATGGACTTGGGCGATCTCGAGCACAACACCCGGGACGGGCTGCACATCGCAGCCCTCGCCGGCACGTGGATCGCGCTGGTGGCCGGGCTAGCCGGGATGCGCGAACGGCAGGGCTCATTGGCCTTTGCGCCGCGCCTTCCGCAGGGGATCACACGGCTGGCGTTCGCCATCTCGCTGCATGGAGGACGGCTGCGAGTCGAGGTGAGGCCTGACGCGGCGACCTACGCGCTGCTCGAGGGCGCTCCACTCGAGCTGGTCCATCACGGCGAGCCCATCACGGTTGCACCCGGGGAGCCGCTCAGCCGGCCCATCGGCCGCATATCGGCTCCACCGGCGCCTACCCAGCCCGCCGGGCGCGAGCCACAGCGACGTCACAGATTGTGAAGCCTGCTGCTCCAAGACGCCGAAGGCTTCCAGATAGTCGGCTGGCCGTAAGCGCTGAGCGCCGTCCACGTTGAGGTGGCAGGTGGTGATGACCGGTGCTTTCGGCAGGTTCGCAAGCTCGTTCAACGCACGTGGCCGGCAAGTCTCTACGGGCCCCCGTGGGGGAGGTGGGGGCAACGCTCGAAAGCGTCAGAATCGAGCAGTCAGGTGCCCTCGGGGGCCGGTGGAGATGATCATGAAGCAGCCCCGGATCAGCGCGACCGACACCGCGCTGATCCGCATCGAGCAGGTGCGCGTGAATCGCAAACAGCCACAGGCCGGCCTGCGGCTTGCCATCACCGGTCGCGAGAACGGTGCCTTCGTCTACGACATTCAGCTCGGCGCATCCGGTGAGGAGCGGCAGGGCGACATCATCGTCGAGGCCATCGCCGGACTTCCCATCCACATCCCTCTTGCCTCCGCACCGTATCTCGATGGCATCACTCTCGATGCCGATCTCCCCATGGGCGCGGTGCGCGTGGAGAATCCCAACCCACTGTCCTCGTAGTCCGATCCGCCGGGTGCAATGCGGGTGTCGTAGTACGTGATGACCACCCTCATGGCAGGCGGCCGGGGCACCGCGCGCGTCGCGTCACGCGCCTCGGCTCGCGGGCCGTAACACACTTTCTGCAGGTAGTGCGTCTAGGAAACCTAGACCGCTACTTTCCGCAGAATTGCGCGGTCGGCCGTCGACCGAAGCCGGGCCATTCTGTATTCAAATCACGGAGTGGAGCGGGAGACGAGGCTCGAACTCGCGACCCTTACCTTGGCAAGATGCCCGGGGGCTGCGAGCGATTTCTGAGTTCAGATTGGCGGCTTCTCCGGGTTCTGACCCGCATCCGTGCGAAATCGAGACCCGCGTCGAAGTAAGGATGCAGTTCGCTGACCCTCAAACCGCAGGACTGATCGGTCGCCGGCGATCTGAGCGGCGAGCAGGGCCCCGAGCAACCATCCCGAGCCGATGATGGAGCCCAGCGAGATGAACATCAGGGAGGTCAGGCCGACCTCGCGTCGAAGCTGACCGGTGATCTGGGGTGTTGACTGCGGCGCCGGTATCACTCCTTGGGCCACGTCGCGATCCTCTGACGACCCGTCGTGCGGCAGCGGGCTTGTTGCTGCAGGGGGCGACAGTAGCGTTGGGGGGCGCGAAAGGAAAGCCTCTCTCACGGCGCTGACAGTCGGCGGGCCGAGGTTCATGGCTGCGTGGCGCGCTTCATGGGCCGCCATCCTCGGCCATCCAGGCGTGCAACTTTGTTCCATGAGCGGTAGGCGCACGTGGCGCTATGGGACGTCGTCCCCGAGTACCTGGGCACCCGGCCAATCATGGACTGGTATTGCCAGACAACCTGGTCGTGTTCGCCGACACCGGCTGAGTTAGCTAGTCGAGTTGGCCATTGCGTAACGCGATGGGTGAGGTTCAGTCGCAGTGGTTGGCACGGGGCAGATCCGAGGTATACACAACCTATGGGAGGACTGATGAAGCGCTGTATCGGCTGTACCACCACATGGATATCAGCGGGGGTCAGCATGTGTGACGCCTGCAAGGACCGCTGGACCCAGAACGGGGGCGGCTGCCCATCGTGCGGTCAAGCGACAGCGGACCAGCGACACGCGGACGCGGCTGAGGAACGAGCGGAGAACGGCCTGTAGGCTTGTGGGGGAGCCTGCCAGGTACCCAACTCACCGCTTCAGGATAAACGCCTCCGGGGCTGACCGTGCCGGTGTGTCAAGTATCTCGTTGCCGATGAGACTGGTCGCGTACTCAGGGTGCACCCTCTTACTTCCAGGACAAACGGCGTCCTCGTGACCCACGACCGCCGCGCTCGATGCAAGCAAAGCCAGTGGTCAGCGGCCATGAGATCTCCCCAGCCACGAGAGTACCCACTATCGGTAACGGCGAGCACACATTCGGCCCGATCCACGAGGCGACGATCAACTCGATCCGCGGTACGGTCATCATCGCCGCACTTCGAGGGCACTGCCTCTGACACCCCGCTGTCGTGGGTCGCCGATCGACGCGCCCACGACGCGGGGGGCAGCCTCCTCTCACGCCGTTCGAGTCTAGTTGGGGATCATGCCATGGGGGTCGAGCACGAACTTCTTGGCGGCGCCCTGGTCGAAGTCCTTGTAGCCTGTTGGCGCGTCCTCCAACGAGAGGACAGTGGCGTTGACGGCCTTGGCGATATGCGCCTTGTCGGCGAGGATCAGACTCATCAGTTGACGGTTGTATCGCTTCACCGGACACTGACCCGTGAACATCGCGTGCGACTTCGCCCAACCAAGCCCGATGCGGATCCCAAGCTGGCCTGTCTTGGCGTTCTCGTCGGCGGCACCCGGGTCGCCGGTCACATAGAGGCCGGGAATGCCCAACCGACCGCCCACACGAGTGATGCTCATGATGCTGTTCAGTACGGTTGCGGGCGCCTCCGCGGCGCCTGCCCCGTGACCGCGGGCCTCGAAGCCGACCGCGTCCACCGCCGCATCGACGAGAGGTTCGCCGACGATCTGCTCGATCATGTCCGGCAACTCGGCGTCCCGGCTCAGGTCGACCGTCTCGCAGCCGAAGCTGCGGGCTTGGGCGAGGCGGTCGGGAACCATGTCACCAACGATCACCAGCGAGGCGCCGAGCAGGTGTGAGGAGTAGGCCGCTGCGAGTCCCACTGGGCCCGCGCCGGCAATGTACACCGTCGAGCCTGTGGTCACGCCTGCCGTGAAGGCGCCGTGGTAGCCGGTCGGAAAGATGTCAGAGAGCATGGTGAGGTCGCGGATCTTGGCGAGGGCCTGGTCGCGATCAGGGAACTTGAGCAGATTGAAGTCTGCAAACGGCACCATTACGTAGTCGGCCTGCCCACCGATCCAACCGCCCATGTCCACGTAGCCGTAAGCTGCGCCGGGGCGTGCGGGATTGACGTTGAGGCAGACGCCCGTCTTCCCCTCGTTGCACATGCGGCAGCGGCCGCAGGCGATGTTGAACGGTACCGAGCAAATGTCTCCGGGCTTGACGAACAGGACGTCACTACCGACCTCGACCACCTCGCCGGTGATCTCGTGCCCAAGACTCTGGCCCACGGGCGCTGTGGTGCGGCCGCGCACCATATGCTGGTCGCTGCCACAGATGTTGGTCGCCACGTTCTTCAGGATCGCGGCATGTGGGGCTTCCCTTCGGACGCCCATACCTTTGACCACGTCTCCGGGCAGTTCCAACTTGGGGTAGTCGATGCTCTCGACGCTGACCTTTCCCGGTCCCTGGTAGACGACGACGCGGTTCCCTGCCATTAGGCACCTCCTGCGCGTCTGAGACGCCGAGCAATCGGCTGTGACGCGATAGCGACAGTGTGCGCTTTTGTTAGTCGCCGCGTAGTGTCAATTGTCCCAATCGTCGTAGGAGCTTCAGCCGTCTTCTCGAGCAGTCTTGCGCAAGCTCTTTACGCTGCTGGGCAGCCATATACGTGACAGGCGGGCAGCCCCGGAGGCGTTTATCCTGGGGTCGTGAAGTGGGTACCTGGCAGGCTCCCCGACAGCCCTAGTACGGTCGGTTCCCCGCTCGTTCCTTAGCCGCGTCCGCGTGTCGCTGGTCCGCTATCGCTTGGCCGCACGATGGGCAGCCGCCCCCGTTCTGGGTCCAGCGCTCCTTGCAGGCGTCACACATACTTGGGCGTGACCCGATAAGACGGACCACCATGATGTGGGGGACAACCCCGCAGAGGAGGTCCAGATGGCTCGCCGGGAACGTCGAAAGTTCAGTGACGAGTACAAGGCTGAGGTCGTCGCCCTGGTGCGCTCGTCCGGGAAGAGCGTCGGGGAGATCAGCCGCGACCTCGACCTCACCGAGACGGCCGTCCGCGAGTGGGTGCAGCGGGCCGACGTCGACGGTGGCAAGCGCAACGGGCTGACCACCGCCGAGCGCGAGGAATTGTCCCGGCTGCGCCGCCAGGTCCGCGTGCTCGAGGAGGAGCGCTCGATCCTCAAGAAGGCCGCAACCTTCTTCGCCAAGGAGACCCGGTGAGCCGCTATCGGTTCATCGAGGTGGAGAAGGTCAACCACGCTGTCAGGACACTGTGCCGCGTGCTCCAGGTCTCCAGAACCGCCTACTACCAGTGGTCGATCGAGCCGTTGTCCGCGCGGGCTCGTGCCGACATCGTGCTCACCGAGCGCATCGCCGCCATCCACGCGCGCAGCCGGCAGACGTACGGTGCTCCCCGCGTCCACGCCGAGCTGCGCCGACGCCGCGTGTACCTTGCTGCTACGCGGTGCGCAGGAGGCCGGACGCAAGCGCATCGGACGGCGTGAACAGCAGCGCGTTGTTGTCGGCGTCCCGTAGTCGTCGTAGGGGACCTGACCCCTGAAGCGTGCAGCACCGGCGGTTGACTTCAGCTACCGACTGGCGAATCGCATGAGTTGCAGCACCGGCGCCTCGTATAGCAAGGCCGCGTTGGCGCCACCTAAGGGTTGGTTCGAATCCTCTCTTCCCAGAGCTTTCCGCAGACGTTTGGTGGACGCGTGATGGGCGTCCCCATACACGTCAGTGTTCGGGTGGCCCCGGGGTGAGGCCTACACGCTTCTGGGGGCTTCCTGAATACCGAGACGTGCCTCAGACACACTCAGCGCGACCGGCACGGCGGGGGAGACGGGGACTGTGGCGCGGAGTGTCGTCCCAACGCCGGGCGTCGATTCGATCTGTAGCGTGCCCCCAAGGGCCTCGAGCCGGTCTTCCATGTTGGTCAACCCAGCGCCCCGCGTGACGGCGGTCACGTCGAACCCGCGTCCATCATCGGCAACCTCGACAAGCAACTGCTTCTCATCCGCGCGCAGCCGAACCGCGACGGACGAGGCCACCGCGTACTTCTGCACGTTCTGCAGTGCTTCCAGCGTGCAGAAGTACAGGGCTGCCTCGGTCTCCTGCGGGTACCGACCGACGCCATCGGCGTCCACACGCACAGGGATCGTTGCTTTGCCTGCCTGCGACTGCAGCGCGGCGGCGAGTCCCCTATCAGCGAGTAGAGGTGGATAGATGCCGCGGGCAAGGTCACGCAGGGTTTCAAGCGCCTCATCGGCGTCGCCCTTGAGAGCGACGATGGTGGCGCTGGCCTTCTCCGGGTCCCTGGTGAGCAGCATCTCCGCCAACCCGAGCTTCACCTTGAGGGCGACCAGGTGCTGCTGGGCGCCGTCGTGGAGGTTCCGCTCCAGACGGCGTCGCTCGTTGTCCTGCGCAGCCACGAGCCGTTGCCGGGACGCACGCAGGTCGTCCAGGCGCGCCTGGAGGTCCGATGTGAGTCCCACGTTCTTGAGCACCAGTCCTGCCTGGTGGGCGAGGTCGTCCATCAGCTTGATCTCGATCGGCGTGAGCGACTCGCCGCGCCGCTTGGTGACGGTCAGGGTGCCCAGAAGCTCCCCCTGATGGCGGACCTCGACGCTGCGGTCAGCGGCGGGGATGGACACTTCTGCAGCGCCGTTGAGGTGCACCGCCGCGGGCACTGACGGCTGGAGTGGGAAGACCGCCGCACGCTGTAGTACGTCACCGCTGCGCAGCCAGACCTCCGCGAGGTCAGCAGCGGTTCCTTCGGCCAGAACCTGAGCCATGCGCGGCAACACCTCGTCGCTGGCGTACGACTCGGCGACGCGTTCGGAGAACTGGGACAGCACCTCATAGGGGGTGGCCCGCTTCCCGTAAACGAGACGGTTGGCAAACCTCTGCAGACGCTCGCGTACTGGCTGGAAGCCCACTGCGACGATTGCCGTGGCCAGGATCGACAGGCCCAGGTTGGGCTTGCCACCGCTGCCGACCAACGTGCCGATGCCCACCGCGATCCCGACATACACCGCGGTGATGAAGACCGCGAGTGAGCCATACACGATGGTTCGGCTCACGAAGACATCGATGTCGTAGAGGCGGTACTTCAGGACCGCGATACCTGCTCCCACAGGTATCGCGAAAATGCCGATCAGGGCGGCATCTTCCAACCAGGTGACGCCGTGGCCCGTGATCAGGTGGATCACGAGATCGGTGGCGAAGGTCAGCGCGTACAGTGATGCGGCAAACATCACAATTCGAATCTGGTGACGCTCTTCACCGCCCCCACGCCGGTATCGGACGACCAGCGCTACAACCGCAGCGATAGCGGAGAGAGGGAGGAGCAGGAACGAACCGGAGAGGATGTCAACAATGGCCAGGCCCGTACCGCTCGGTCGCAGTGGGTTGACGGAACCCGGGGCGTTGTAGACGGTCGGATCGGTGTCGAGGGTGTTGGCGACATACGCCAACACCAGTCCGACGGCCGCCGCGCGGGCGACCCACCGCCACCGTGGCGACAGCAACCTGCCGGTGGGGAAGAGAAGCCCGATGAAGATGGTGGCGAGCCCGACCGACGCTATCCACATGAATTGCTCGAGGGCAAGCGTCAGATTGGCCCCAGGGAGGGCGTGCGTTCGAGCGAAACTGGCGTAACTCACCATCAGGTCGTCCAGTTCGAAGGTGCAGCCCCCAACAGCCAGCAGCCAGCCGACCGGATTCTGAGGACGCCGATAGGCCACGAAGCAGCCCAACCCGACCACGCCGAGTTGCCCCACCGCGGAGAGGATCGCCACCACTGTGGGTTCAGATCCGCCGTATCCATTGCCCACCCGGTGGTCGCCGGCGGGCACGGCCACCGACGCGATGCCGAGCAGTACGCCGAATGCAGCTAGTGCACCGGCGCGCCGGGCGGCCCCGCGGCTGGTCGTTGTCGAGTCGTTCATGGGTATCGACATTCTGCGGTTAGGCGCCGTCTATCGCACTGGTGCAGGCGGGTGATCCGTACGGATGCAGGCACCCCCGACGGGTCCAATCTGACGCGGCCTGGCTGGACGGGGAAGCGGGCGGCCGCGTCAGAT
>Ga0209483_1003071_pt1 | contig 11132 bp, 8 predicted proteins | sample NGEPerA_FD_184508 | JGI IMG/M metagenome (GOLD analysis project Ga0209483, IMG submission 184508) | Arctic peat soil microbial communities from the Barrow Environmental Observatory site, Barrow, Alaska, USA - NGEE PermafrostL2-A... | ecosystem: Environmental > Terrestrial > Soil > Wetlands > Peat... | reverse complement strand
GATCACACCGTCGCCGTCGACGTCAAAACCGGCAAGCAGGTTTGGCGCACCAAGATGGGCAATCTGGACACCGGTGAAACGATGACGATGGCGCCATTCGTCGTCGGCAACAAGGTATTTGTCGGCAACAGCGGCGGCGAAATGGGCGCGCATGGATGGCTCGCCGCGCTCGACGTCGACACCGGCAAGGAACTGTGGCGCGCCTACGCAACCGGATCCGACAAAGAGGCGCGTATCGGCTCCGATTTCAAACCGTTCTACGCCTGGATGAAGGGAAAGGATCTGGGCGTCACGACTTGGCCCGCGGGGATGTGGCAGCATGGCGGCGCTACATCCTGGGGCTGGGTGTCGTACGACCCAGGGACCAATTTGATCATCTACGGAACCAGCAACCCGAGCCCGCGGGTGCCGGCGCAACGACCCGGCTACAACCTGTGGTCGAGCACGATCTTCGCGCGCGACGCCGACACCGGCATGGCGCGCTGGGCGTACCAACCCACCCCGCACGATCAATGGGACTACGACGCCGTCAACGAAAACGTGCTGATGGACCTGCAGATTGACGGGAAAAAGCGCAAGGTGCTCGTTCATTTCGATCGCAACGCGTATGCATACACGATCGACCGCACGACCGGTGAGGTATTGATCGCGACGCCATTCGCCTACGAGAACTGGTCGACCGGCTTCGACATGAAAACCGGCATGCCGATCGTCAACAAGGACATGCAGCCACGACCCGGCGTCAAGCTCAAGAACGTGTGCCCGCCCGACATCGGCGGCAAGGACTGGCAACCTGCAGCCGCTTCACCGCGCACGGGTCTTGTCTACGCCGGAATCTTCAATATCTGCATGGATGTTACCGACCACGAAGCCGGCTATATCGCGAGCACGCCCTACGACGGTATGGAAATGTATCGTTATCCGGCGCCCGGCGGCAATCTCGGCGAGTTCATGGCGTGGAACCCCGCTACCGGGAAAAAAGCTTGGGCCATCAAGGAAAAATTCATGACCATGAGCGGCGCGCTGGCGACCGCGGGTGACGTCGTGTTCTACGGCACGGCTGACGGTTGGTTCCGCGCGGTGGATGCGCGCTCCGGGACAATCTTGTGGTCGCAGAAACTGGCGTCGGGAGTCATCGGCCAGCCCATCACGTATCTGGGTCCGGATCATCGCCAATACATCGCTATCTACTCCGGCATTGGCGGTGCCGCGATGGTGCGCGCCGATACCAAGATCAAGGGCTTTCCAGCACAGGGCGGCACGTTGTACGTGTTCTCGATCGATGGTGATTCGCCCGCCACGTATTCCGCGACGGCGGCGGCGCCGGGCGACGCGACCGCACCCCAGCCCGGCACATCGACGCCGGTGCCTGCGACCGCATCCATGTCCGACATCCCCGCGAAGCAATGAGGCGAGCCATGAACATTCCGCTGGCGCCTGTTGGAATCGTTGCGCTCACGCTGTTGCTCGGCGGCTGCCATCCCTCGCAAGGTGGCAGCAGCCCCGCCCCGCCGGCGGCAGGCCTGCCCGCCGAGGACGTCACGGCAGCGGTCCCGCTGGGTCAGTTGGCCGGCGTCACCGGCACCGCGATCCCCGCGCTGTCGATTGCGAACCCGTACAACGGCAATGCGCAGGCCATCGAGGCAGGCCACGCGCTGTTTATCAAGATGAACTGCGCCGGCTGCCATGCATACGCAGGCACCGGCAACATGGGACCGGACCTGACCGACCAGTCCTGGCGTTACGGTGGATTTCCCATCGAGATCTATCAATCGATACACGACGGACGCCCGCAAGGCATGCCCGCGTGGGGCAGCACGCTGCCTCCCCAGGATATCTGGCAACTGGTCGCGTACATCCAGTCACTGGGCGGTACATTCTCGCCACCGAACGCGCCGGTAACGCTGCAAAGCGACCAGCCCGGTGAACAGGTCGCGCCCGAATCGCACGAAACGTCGCAGCCTGCAACACAGGCGAACACCCAACCTGTTTCCGCCGATGTCACGCAGCCGAGCGCGCAGAAGCCATGACTCGGCCCGCCCCGCTGCTCTTCGGTGGTCTTGCGGCGTTGGCGATGCCGGTCGCGGCACGCGCCGACAGGTCGATGGCGTACTTTCACACCGTCGGGCCGGCGGCCGATCCGATCACGCGGCTCGGATGGGGACTGGGCATCATCTCGATCCTGGTCATTGTCATCATTGTCGCGCTCCTGCTGGGCGGAATTTTTCGCAGGCGCGCACCGCTTTCGCAGACATCGTACGAGCAGCTCGCAGTGCATCGCGACGCCGGCGGCCTGTCGTGGATTTACATCGGTGTCGGCGTTTCCATACCCGTGCTGATCGTTTGCATGGTCTGGACGCTGGTGACGACCGCCGCCGTCATCCACCCGCGCGTGTCACCGACCGTGACCATCGACGTGACCGCGTCGCAGTGGTGGTGGGGCCTGCGTTACGACAATCGCGATCCTGCGCGAGTCTTCACCACCGCCAACGAGATTCACATCCCGGTGGGGCAGCCGGTGCGCATCGAGCTCGCCAGCGCCGATGTGATCCACTCGTTCTGGATACCGAAGCTCGCCGGCAAAATGGATGTCATTCCGGGCCAGACCAATGTGATGTGGCTGCAGGCCGACCAGCCCGGCATCTACCGCGGACAATGCGCGGTTTTTTGCGGTGCCGAACACGCGCGCATGGCACTGCAGGTGGTGGCGGAAAGTCCGGGCGATTTTGTCGCCTGGCAGGACCACCAGCTCAGCGTCAGCGACGCACCGCAGTCGGCGCTTGCGCAACAAGGAGTAACCGTTTTCGAGACCCGCTGCGGCGCATGCCACAGCGTGCGCGGCACCGGCGCCGGGGGACTGGTCGGGCCGGATCTTACTCACCTGATGAGCCGAAGCACGCTTGCCGCGGGTCTATTGCCCAATACACCGGGCAATCTCGCCGGCTGGATTTCCAGTGCACAGGCTTTGAAGCCCGGAAGTCGCATGCCCAACCTGATGCTCGCCGGCCCCGAGTTGTCGGCCGTAATGGCGTACCTCGATACGTTGCGCTAGACGGAGTGTGATCATGGCCACCACCGAAACCTACCGTGCACCGCTGATCGCGCATGCAACCGATGAGTCGCCGAGTTCCGATGCGCTGCGCAAAAGCTGGGAAGGCGAGCCCGGCATCCGCGGCTGGCTGTCGACGGTCGATCACAAGGAAATCGGCAAGCGTTACATCGTGACGGCGTTCATTTTCCTGATCATCGGCGGTCTCGAAGCGGCGGTGATGCGCTGGCAACTGGCGCAGCCGAACGGGACGTTGCTCACCTCCGAGCAGTACAGCCAGCTTTTCACCATGCACGGCGTGACGATGATCTTCCTGTATGCGCTGCCTGTGCTCTCCGGATTCAGCAACTACCTGTGGCCGCTGATGCTCGGCTCGCGCGACATGGCGTTCCCGCGCCTCAACGCGCTGTCGTATTGGGTGTTCCTGTTCGCCGGCATTTTCCTCTACTGCAGCTTCCCACTCGGCGAGGCGCCCGATGGCGGATGGTTCAACTACGTGCCTTATGCATCGCGCGCGTACAACCCGGGTCCCAACATCGATGTCTACGCATTGGGGATGGTCCTGTTGGGCGTTTCGACCACGGTCGGCTCGATCAATTTCATCGTCACGCTGATCCGCACGCGTGCGCCCGGCATGTCGATCAACCGCGTGCCGATCATCGTTTGGGGCACCCTCACCGCGTCGGTTTGCAACGTGTTCGCCGTGCCGGCGGTAAGCTTGGCCTTCTTCCTGCTGTGGATGGATCGCCAGTTCGGCACGCATTTCTTCGACGCGAGCGCGGGCGGGCAGCCGCTGCTCTGGCAGCACCTGTTCTGGATGTTCGGCCACCCGTGGGTGTACGCGATCGTGCTACCTGCGATGGGCATCGTGTCCGATGCGTTGCCGACGTTTTGCCGCCGTCCGCTGGTGGGTTACACCGCAGTTGCGCTGGCCACCGTCATGACCATGGTGCTCGGCTTCGGCGTGTGGGTGCATCACATGTTCGCCACCGGCTTGCCCGCGATGTCACTATCGTTCTTCAGTGCCGTCAGCATGGTCGTCGTCATTCCCAGCGTCGTGGCCGTATTCGCCTGGATCGCCACCATCTGGACCGGCCGGCCCGTGTTCACGACCGCGTTCCTGTTCTTTGCCGGTTTCGTCCTCCTGTTCGTGATCGGCGGTCTCTCGGGTTTCATGACGGCCGCCGTCCCGGTCGATTGGCAGCTGACCCATACCTATTTCATCGTCGCCCACCTGCATTACACCATCGTCGGCATCAATGTATTCGCGGTGATCGGTGGGATCTACTATTGGTTTCCCAAGGTGACCGGACGCATGATGAGCGAGCGGCTGGGACGCTGGAGCTTCTGGGTGATGTTCATCGGCTTCAACGTTGGATTTTTTTCCATGCATATCGCAGGCTTGCTTGGCATGCCGCGGCGCATCTACACGTATCCCGGCGGCCTGGGCTGGGGAACGATCAACATGGTGATCAGTCTGGGCGCCTACCTGTTCGCGCTCGGCATCCTGCTGTTTCTCATCAACGTGGTGATGAGCCTCAAGCGCGGCGTACACGCGGGGCGCAATCCCTGGGACGCGCCCTCGCTGGAATGGTCGACGTCATCGCCGCCGCCGCCGTACAACTTTGCGGTGATCCCCGACGTGGCGAGCCGTTATCCGTTGTGGGAGGGGCGCCTCAACGAAGGCGGCGACCGCACATCGATCGACGATGGACTGCTGCTCGACAAGGGCCGTGAAACCATCGGTACCACAATGCTCGACGCTGAACCGGACGTGATCCTGAAAATGCCGGGTGACTCGCTCGCGCCATTCTGGCTCGCGGTGGCGATGACCGTGCTGTTCGTCGGCCTGCTTGTGCACCTGTGGTGGCTGGCGGGAGTCAGTACAGCGATCACGCTGTGGGCCACCATCGCGTGGCTGTGGCCACAACGCTCACTGAGCCAGATCGAGACTTGAGACCATGACCGAAATCGCGGTTTACCCCGAAACGCTGCCGGTCGGCAGCAAGGGCCACCACGCATCGGGCTGGTGGGGCATGCTGGCGCTGATCGCCACCGAAGCGGCGCTGTTCGCGTACCTGCTGTTCAGCTATTTCTATCTCGCTTCGCATGCGTACCCGCCGTGGCCGCCGAATGGGCCGCCACGCCTGCGCATCTCGGTGCCCGGCACCATCATCCTTTTCGTCGGCAGCATCACGATGTGGTGGGGCGAGCGCGGCATGAAGAAAGGCAGGAGCGGACAGCTGATGGTCGGCATCGCGGCGACGCTGGTGCTGGGCACAGTGTTCATCGTGCTGCAAGGCTTCGAGTGGGCGGGACAGCCATTTACGCTGACCACCAGCGTATACAGCTCGCTCTACTTCACCATCACCGGGTTTCACATCCTGCACGTCCTGGTCGGCCTGGTGATGTTGATTGTGCTGCTGGTATGGACGGCGCTCGGCTATTTCGACGCCGAGCGTCATTCTGCCGCGTCGATCGGCGTCATCTACTGGCATTTCGTCACTGCCGTGTGGTTCGCCGTGTTCTTCACTTTCTACATCGCGCCGCGCCTGGGGTGATGCCATGACCGAGTCCACCACCTTCACAAAGGCGCGATCGCACCCCGCGCCGCACCGCCATCGGGTGAGTCTGTTCGCGCTGTTTTTCGGCATCGTTGCCGCACCCGCTGCCTGGAACGCGCAACTGTTGTTCAGCACGGCGCTTTCCGGGCACGCCTGCTATCCGCGCGATGCGCTGCTGGCGGCGCCCGTGTGGAGCAGCCTGTGGCGGGTGCTGCTGGCGATCAGCCTGATCGCCATCGTGATCAGTGTCGCGAGTGGTGCCACCGCCATCCGCAGTTGGTTGCGCGCGCGCGACGAATCGGCGGGTTCGGGGCACCATCTGGTGAATACAGGAGAGGGCCGGACGCGGTTCCTCGCCATGTTCGGTATCTTGACCAGTTTGCTGTTCCTGGTTGCAATCTTGTTCGCCACCGCCGTCATTTTCCTGGTGCCGCTATGTACCTGAGGTTGTACTGGCTGGTTGCACTGGTGGCCACCGCACGCACCGGGATGGCGTGGGCCGTTCCTGCCGCCGCCGGCAGCGGTCACTGGTCGCAACTCGGTTGGAGTTTTGAGCCATGGGTGCTGGCGAGTCTCGTCCTTGCTGTAACCGGCTACGTGCTGGGGCTGCGCCGTCTGAGCCGCAATGCGAGGTCGCGCGTGTTCGGCGTGTGGCGTGGTGGCGCGTTCACCGCCGGCATCGTCGTGCTGGTCGCCGCACTGATCTCACCGCTGGACGCGCTCGACGACCAGTTGTTTTCGGCACACATGCTCCAGCATCTGCTGTTGATGATGGTGGCGGCGCCGCTGCTGGTCTGGGGTCGGCCCGCTATCGCGTGGCTGTGGGCGTTTCCATTGTCGGCGCGTCGCGCGATCGGGCGGCTGTGGATGGGAAGCGGTTTGCACCAGGGTATCCGCCTGTTGATGAGACCTTGGGTGGTCTGGGTCCTTTGCAGCGTCAGTCTTTGGTTCTGGCACCTGCCGGGTCCTTATGGCTGGGCGCTGGCAAGCGAGGCGGTGCATACCCTCGAACATCTATGCTTTTTCATCCCGGCACTGATGTTCTGGTCGCTGGTGCTCGAACCTCTCGGGCGTCGCCGGCTCGACTACGGGCCATGCATGCTGTTCGTGGCCACGCTGGGCGTGCAGAACGGCCTGCTCGGCGCGCTGCTGACCTTTGCCGGGCGCCCGCTCTATGCCGCGTACGCGCAAACCACCGTTGCATGGGGGCTGACTCCGCTGGAAGATCAACAGCTCGCCGGCATCGTCATGTGGGTGCCCGCGAGCGTCATCCATCTGACAACGCTAGCGGCATTGTTCGTCGCCTGGATGCAATCCGCAGAGCGGCAACAGACAGCCGCCGAGCTTGCGCCGCGGCCGGGCGAGCGATCACGCATCGCAGCGGTGCCGCGGGCACCCGCAATGCCCTACGCGGTGTTGCCCTGTGCGCTTGTGATGTCGTTGCTGCTGAGCGCCTCGCTGGTGGGTTGCCAGCGTGTGGAGAAGCTGCCGCGATGGCAGATGCGCGGTGCGAACGCGGCCAACGGCCCGGCGCTGATAGCGCGCTATGGCTGCGGTACCTGTCACGGTGTGCCCGGCGTAGACGGCGCCAATGGTCACGTCGGTCCGCCGCTCAACCATTTCAGCCGCCGCGTGTATATCGCCGGCGTGCTGCACAACACGCCCGGCAATCTCATCAAGTGGTTGCGCCACCCGCAAGCGGTGGTTCCTGGCAATGCGATGCCGGACATGGGTGTGACCGAGCAGGATGCGCGCGATATCGCTGCCTATCTGTACACGTTGTCCTGACTCGAATTCACCGATTGCGACACGTGAAGTCGGATATGTCTGACTCTAGATGGAATGGTTCGCCGACTCGTCACTCGTTCATGTACGAGTAATGTCAGTGAAGAAGTTGTTGCTGGCCGACCTTTCGCATGACGCAATTCGACTGCAATCTTGAACAGCCCGGGGTACCGCTTCCGCATGTGTGGTCGCATACCATCGGCAGTGGACGCGCGCACCTTGCGCTGCGCGCGGATTGGCAGGCGCAGATGCGCAAGGTGCGCGCGGAACTCGGCTGTCGTCACGTGCGCTTTCACGCGATCCTGTCCGACGACATGGGTACCGTGCTGGTCGAGCAGGGCGAACTCCTCTACGGTTTCCACAATGCCGACCTGATCTTCGATTTTCTGGTCAGCATCGGGATGCGGCCCTTCGTCGAATTGAGTTTCATGCCAACCGCGCTCGCGTCGGGCAACAAGACGGTGTTCAGCTTCCGCGGCGACATCACGCCGCCAAAGGATTACGAGCAATGGTCCGCGCTGATCCACACGGTGGTCAGCCATTGGGTCACCCGTTACGGCGTCGATGAAGTTCGCCAGTGGTTTTTCGAGGTCTGGAACGAACCTAACCTGGACGCATTCTGGAGCGGCGGCCAGGACGGTTATTTCACGCTGTACCGGACGACGGCCAAGGCGATCAAGGCGGTCGACGCGCAACTTCAGGTCGGAGGCCCCGCCAGCGCGAGCGACGGCTGGATCAAGGACTTCATCGACTTCTGCGAACGCGAAGGGCTGCCGGCTGATTTCGTTTCGACGCATCACTACCCGACCGATGCGCTGGGCAAACCCGGCGACGACACCGAAAAGCAGTTGTCGCTGGCGACCCGCGACATATTGAGCACGCGCACCCGGCGCACCGTCGAGGCGGCGCGCGGCAAGCCGGTTTACTACACCGAGTGGAGCAGCTCGTCGAATCCGTTCTTTCGCCGACACGACGAGCCCTACGCCGCGGCGTTCATCCTCAAGAACTTCCTCGACGTTGCTGACTTGGTCAAGGGTTACAGTTACTGGACGTTTTCCGACATCTTCGCGGAGAACTATTTTTCGTCGGTCCCGTTCCATGGCGGCTTCGGCCTGCTGACCATACACGGCATCGCCAAGCCGAGCTATCGCGCGTTCCAGTTGCTGCATCGCCTCGGACACGAGCGTCTGGTCGTGTCGGGTGAGCACGCGACAGTAGATGCCTGGGTCGTTCGCGATCACCACCGGATCGCCATTTTACTGGTGAACCGGGCGTTTCCGGGCCATCCGATCCAGCGCGAAACCATCCACGTTCGCCTGCACGGCACGGCCCAACCGGTAGTCGCATGGCTGGAGCGTATCGACCAGGATCACTGCAACCCTCGTCGGCTCTGGGAGGACCTTGGCAGTTCACCCTATCCGGACCCGGCGGAACTCGAGGCGTTGCATGCGGCGTCCGAACTGCGCCGGGAAGTCATCGCGGTGCAGGACACGCATGACGGTATTGTTTTCCATCTCGATGTGCCGCCGGACGGCATCGCCTCCATCACACTTGAATTCGCCCTATGACCGTCGCTGCGCCGTCGTCGGGAAAGGGCCTCGATACGGACGTCGACGCCGTGCTGCTGGAGCGGGTCCAGCACGATTCCTTCCGCTATTTCCGCGAGCACGCCAATACCGGCAATGGTCTCGTGGCTGACTCCAGTCAAACCGAGAGTCCGTGCAGCATCGCAGCGGTTGGATTCGCATTGTCGGCCTATCCGGTCGCGGTCGAACATGGCTGGATGACGCGTGACGATGCGCTTGCGTACACGCTGGCGGCGCTGCGATTTTTCGACGAGGCCGATCAAAGCGGTACACCCCGCAGCACTGGCTACCGGGGGTTTTTTTTCCATTTTCTGCACATGCGCACCGGTGAGCGCGTATGGGAAAGCGAGTTGTCGGTTATCGATACGGCGCTGCTGCTCGCAGGCATGCTGTTGGCTGCGCGCTACTTCGGGCGTGCCGACGCGATGGAGAAAGAAGTCAGCCGGCGCGTCGACGCCATCTACAATCGGATCGATTGGCGCTGGATGCAGAATGGTGGCGCGGCGTTCGCGCTCGCCTGGACTCCGGAAAAGGGCTTCGCGCGCCACCGCTGGATAGGCTACAACGAAGCGCTTGTGCTGTATGTGCTGGCACTCGGCTCGCCGACCCACTCGATCAATCCGGAGGCTTACGTCGAGTGGCTGACCGGGTATCGCTGGAAACGCATTTATGGCCAGTCCTATCTCTACGCCGGGCCGCTGTTCATCCACCAGTTCTCCCACATCTGGATCGACTTTCGCGGTATCCGTGACACCTACATGGCGGCAAAGGGTCTGGATTATTTCGAAAACAGTCGCCGCGCGACCTGCGTGCACCAGGAATATGCGAAACGCAACCCGCATACCTTCAGAAGCTATCACGGACGCTGCTGGGGACTGACCGCCAGCAACGGGCCCGGCCCGCTGCACAAGCGCGTCCACGGCCGCAAGCGGAAGTTTTTCGGATATCGCGCGCGGGGTGCGCCGTATGGCCCCGATGATGGAACCGTTGCGCCCTGGGCGTCGATCGCGTCGTTGCCTTTCGCACCCGAACTGGTGATGCCGACGATCAGATATCTGGCTGAGCAAACCTACGATGTCGACAATCCGTTCGGCTTCTACGCGTCGTTCAATCCGACGCTGCATCAACGCGACGCCGACCTTGGCTGGGTGTCGCCGTGGCACGTCGGGCTCAATCAGGGCCCGATCGTGCTGATGATCGAGAACTATCACAACGAGTTCATCTGGCGATTGATGCGCGGTTGCCCGTACATCCGTCGCGGCCTCACCCGGGCAGGGTTCAGCGGCGGCTGGCTGTCATGAGACACGAAAGGTCGACATCATGGGAATGAACGTCAGCGATTTTCTGCTGCAGCGTTTGAGCGATTGGGGCATCCGGCGCATTTTTGGTTTTCCCGGCGATGGCATCAACGGCATCATGGGCGCGATGGACCGTGCCGGAGATCGTTTCGCGCTGGTGCGCGCCCGGCACGAGGAAATGTGCGCGTTCATGGCGTGCGCGCACGCCAAGTTCACGGGCGAGATCGGGGTTTGCCTCGCGACCTCCGGCCCCGGCGCGATTCATCTTTTGAATGGCCTGTACGACGCCAAGCTCGATCACCAGCCGGTGCTCGCGATCGTCGGCCAGGTGCCGCGCGCGACGCTTGGCGGCCAATACCAGCAGGAGGTCGATCTGCCGTCGCTGTTCAAGGACGTCGCCGGCGCCTACGTACAGATGATCACGACGCCGGCGCAGGTGCGTCATGTCGTCGATCGCGCGGTGCGCATCGCGATCGCCGGACGCACGGTCACGTGCATCATCGTGCCGGGCGACGTGCAGGAGCTCGATGCGGTCGAGGTGCCGCCGCGCGCGCACGGTACGATCCATTCCGGAATCGGTTACAGCGCGCCGCGGGTGGTCGCGACCGACGCCGATTTGAGGCGCGCAGCCGACGTGCTCAACGCCGGCAGCAAGGTGGCGATCCTGGTTGGCGCAGGGGCGCTCAAGGCGACCGATGAGGTCATCGAGGTCGCTGACCTGCTCGGTGCCGGCGCCGCCAAGGCCTTGCTCGGCAAGGCGGCGCTGCCCGATGCATTGCCCTGGGTGACCGGCTCGATCGGCCTCCTCGGCACCAAGCCGAGCTGGGACCTGATGATGGACTGCGACACC
>Ga0209483_1003070_pt1 | contig 11133 bp, 9 predicted proteins | sample NGEPerA_FD_184508 | JGI IMG/M metagenome (GOLD analysis project Ga0209483, IMG submission 184508) | Arctic peat soil microbial communities from the Barrow Environmental Observatory site, Barrow, Alaska, USA - NGEE PermafrostL2-A... | ecosystem: Environmental > Terrestrial > Soil > Wetlands > Peat... | reverse complement strand
CTCCTGAAGCTAGCGCGTCTACCAATTCCGCCACATCCGCACGGTCTTTTGACCATCATATGGTATCTGTTTTGGGGCAAAAACTCAAGTGTTAGTTGGTGACTTTGGCCTGGCGGATTTCCCAATTCTGGACGTTGTCTAAGCGGTCGGTGGCGGTGTTGAGGCTGCCGTCGCTGAGGCCGTTTACCGTGCCGTGGGTCAGGTACAGCAGGCGCGGTTGGTAGAGGCCGAGCGCCGGGGCATCCTGTTGCCAGACCTGGACTAAAGGTTTGTACTTGATGACGCGCAGCGCGGGGTTGAGCCGGGTCCGGCCGCCTTCCAGCGCGGCGTCGGCAGTCGGGTTTTTCCACTCCGAGAGGTTGAGACGATTAGCCGAACGGATGTCGGCCTGCGAACTGTCCCAGTAGACAAAAACGTCCGGGTCGGACCCGATAGAAATACCATAAAGCACGGCGTCATAGGTGTGATAAGCCAGGGTGCTCTGGAAATCGGCCGGGGTCTGCAGTTGGATGCGGACGTCGGCGCCCAGCGCCCGCCACTGTTGCTGGAGTTGACTTGTGACGGCACGGTATTCGGGCGTATCTGAGGCGGTTAAAGTGAAAGTTAGCTCCTGGTTAGCTTTGGTACGGAAACCGTTTTTGCTCATTTGCCAGCCGTCGGCATCAAGGGCTTTACGGGCCGTGTTTAGGTCGAAACCGGCCTGGGCATACGCCGGGTCATAACCTAGCTGGCCGGTCAGCAACGGTTCACGGACAGCGTGAGTGGGATAGCCCAGCCCGGCGATAATACGCGGTACGTCGGCTGACTTGACCAGCGCCTGCCGCACCTGGGCATCGGCCAGAATTCCGGTAGAGGTCTTGAAGAAAACCATGTTGGCGGCCCTCAGCAACAAGTTGTGCTGCACTACCGACCGGTCGTTTCGAACCTGTGACGGCACCTGGGTCAGGCCCTCGACCGCCGTCAGCTGGTTGCTAACAAAAGCCTGCGTCATCTGTTGCTCGCTGCCGAACACCTCAACGTTGAATTTCTGCAGCTTGGGCGCCCCGCCCTGATAATTGGCGAACGGCGTCAGGGCGATTTCGTAAGTCGTTTTATCGGGGTCGCCATTACCGGCTACCTGCACGGCCTGCCAGGCAAAAGGCCCAGCCCCGACCGGATGGACGGTATTAAAATCAGCCGACCTGAGATCGGAGGGCGGCACATTGTCCAGCAAATGCTTTGGCACGATGCCGTTAGTCAGGTTATACGGAAAAGCAGCCAGCGAGTCAGGCAGCTTGAACACCACGGTGTTAGCATCCGGCGCCGTAACGCTTATACCGTTCCAGCTGCTTTGCAAAGGCGATTGGGCGTCAGGGTTCTGGATCGATTGGTAAGTGAAAACCACGTCCGCGCTGGTCAGCGGCTGGCCGTCCTGCCAGGTTAAGTGCGGTTTCAGGTGAACGGTATAGGTAGTGCCGTGAGGGCCGACGCTATAACTGCTGGCCAGGTCGCCGATAAGTTTACCCTGCTGGTCATAGGTAAAGAGGCCCGCGAAAATCAGGTGCGATACCGTAGCGTCGGCATCACTGGTGGCATACAAAGGGTTGGCGTTGGTGAACAGTCCGTGCACGCCTTCGTTATAAATTCCGCCTGGCACGGCCCGAAGCGTTTGGTAGTAGCCGCTGAGTGATAAATTCTGAATTACCAGACCGGCGATCAGCAATACCAAAAGGCCAAGCCAACCAACCAAGAAACGCCTGATCGGAGCCAAACGCTCGAAACGCTTGAACAGGTGACGCTCAATGTGCTGTTCGGCCTGGACACCGAGGTCTTCGACCTGTTGCTGGCCTTTGCGCATCCGGCGCCTGAAACGCAATCGTATGAGTCGGAATCGCATCGGCTCGCCGCTATCGCCTACTTGACGATCACGCCCAGGACCAGCGCTAGGCTGAAAACGAGCGCGCAAACAATAGTGATCTGAAAGATTGTTTTGTCGGTACCGCGGCGCGTAGTGTTGACCTCGCCGGCACCGCCCAGCCCGGCGCCCAAGCTGGCTCCGCGGGTCTGGATCAGGATTAAGAACGTCATTAACGCCATCGAGCCCATAGTCAGATAATTCCAGATGCTCATGATCCCGCCTTCGTATCCTCCAAAATAGCTGTTACTAAATAGTTTACCAGCCCGATGACCATACCGGCAAATACGGCCGCCCAGAAATTCTTGATATGCAAAGGACTATATAGCTTGCTGGCGATAAAAACGGTCAGGCCGTTGATAATAACCATAAACAAGCCCAGTGTCAGCAGGATGGCCGGTAATGAAAAAATCACGAGAATAGGCTTAAGAATAACGTTAATAACAGCTAGGATAAGCCCGGCGATAACGATGACCCTCAACCGGCTGTCATAGCTAATGCTGTTACTCAGGAAACCGGCCGCGATCCACAGGCCAAGGCTGCAGACCAACCAGCGGGTCAGAAAACGATAAATAGGGCGGCTTGTAGGCATTCACACCATTATACAGGATATGGAGCGGGCGGAACCGTCAAATTAACAAAGGTCGCGCGACAGTTTGTCGCTGAGGATTTTGATGCCGCCGGGGGTAATCAGAACGTCATCTTCAATACGGATGCCGATACCCTCGCGCTCGATGTAAATACCCGGTTCGACCGTTAGGACCATGCCGGGTTCCAGCGGATGGTCGTAATCGCCGGCGTCATGGACGTTTAGGCCGAGGAAATGCGAAGTAGCGTGCGGGTAGAATTCCTTGATATTATCGTGCGTGATGGTCTTGATCAGTCCAAGTTCGCGCAGTTTTTCACCCATGAAGTGCTCGACTTGGCTCTCATAATCCCTTAGCAACGCGCCGGGCTTCAGCAGGCTAAAGGCAAAGTGTTGGACATCCAGAACAGCGGTATGGACAGCTTGCTGGCGCCGCGAAGGCATGCCCAGGCTAATCGTCCGGGTAATGTCGGCGGCATAGTGGCTGACCTCGGCGCCGACATCCATGATTACCAACTCATCAGATGATAAAGTACCTGAATTGGACACGTTGTGCAGGGTGCAGGCCCGGGGACCGCCGGCGACAATCGGTTCAAAAGCATGGCCGGCCGCGCCGCGGCGGCGGAAACCGCGGCTCAATTCGGCTTCTATTTGGTATTCATAGCTGTAACGGCGCAGCTTGGCCGGCTTGATAGTCTCCCGGATGGACGATATCGTTATGGCGATAGCCTGACGAATAGCATTCAGTTCCACGGGCTGTTTGACCATGCGCAGCCGTACCAGGTGAGGTGATAAATCAAGCAGTTCCAAGCCATCTTTGGCAGCCTTGAGCCGGGTCACCAGCGCCGCCCGGGCCGGATTAGTATACATGCCGTAATGCTCGACATACGCCGGCGGCGTAGCCAGAGTGGCAGCATGTTTGACTTTCTTCAACCGACCGGCCAATTGTTCCCAGCCGGCTTTGTCGTCATAAATTGTCCTGATACCCGACCGGCGAGTCAAAGCCTCTTCATCCGTCGCGCCGTCAAAAGCCTCGCGGCTGGCCGACCTGGCCGGTACGATCAAGTATTCCCTGTCACGGTCCATAACCAGCACGATATCCGGCTCATCGATGCCCGTCAGGTACCAGAAGTTGGCGTCCTGCGTGAACCCGTAAGTGCTGTCGGCACCGCGTTGCAGCAAGCCGTTAGCCGATACCACGATAGGCGCCGTACCGGTAAATAACTCCCTGAGGCGCTGCCGATTACCGGCAAAAAACTCGCTTGTAAAATTAGACTCCATAATCAACCATCCAGTATAGCAAACCCCCTGGCCGGCCACTAATGCTACTACGCGAATAGCCTAATTATGATATGATTACACTGGTGACATAAGATAAAAATGAAACACAAAAATAAACGAGTTGCTACTGGCTCGCGTTCGCTGCGCGTTAAGAAAACATTATTCAAGTCAGCGCTCAAAAAGTCAGCACGCCGCAACCCCAAAAAAGCACTTGCCAAGCAAAAAATAAAGCGGGCCCGGCCCGTCCACAAACGAATTTTGCTACATCCGGCCAGTGTCTTAATACTGCTATGCGCCGGAGTATTTATAGCTGGCTGGACTATCCGCAGCGCCGCCGACTCCTATACTATTACTGCCAGCGTGCTGGCACCGTTGCCGCCTGGCCCGGCAACTATAATTTCTCCCGTTGATCAAACGCACTATACGACAACGCCTATCGTCGTGGCGGGTTCCTGCCCGTCAAACACCTATGTCGAGCTGTACCGAAACGGCAATTTCAGCGGTGTCGCCAGTTGCGGTGCCGGGGTCACCTCATATCAGATAAACACCGATTTATCGCTTGGGGCCAACGATCTATATACCAGAGTATTCAATATTACGGATAACGAGGGGCCTCAGTCCGCGCAGATTACGGTTTTTTATGACCAGCCTTCGACGCCGCCAATCATACCTAGCTCATCGCCGGGAACATTACAAGTCACTTCCCAAGATAATAAGGCGTACCAATCCGGCAATGTGGCGGTCTTAAGCCCATATCCGACAATAAGCGGCGTGGCGCCTCCAAATTCAAAAGTTACTGTAACTTTTCACTCAAACGTGATTACTTGTATAACCTACGCTGATAACAACGGTGCCTGGAGCTGTACGCTTGACCAGCCGCTGGAAGCCGGCATACACACGATCAGCGTAAGCGCGGTTACGCCATCAGGCGCGGTATTGTATTTTCCGAGCTACCATATGCGGGTTTTGTCTAGCGTAAAGCCCCTGCATGCCGTCAACGCCGCCAAGCAGCCGTTTTTAATAAAATCTGATTACAGGTACCAGGTTTACGCTTATGGTCAAACCGTTAGTCTGAACTTGAGCCTAAGCGGCGGGGTCGGTCCTTACGCCATCATCGTTTCGTGGGGTGATGGCAGCCAATCTACGGTGTCACGCAAGGACCAGTCAGCGTTTGCGACGACCCATGTTTATAAGCCTCTGGGTAACCAGCTAAGGGACTATACGATCAAAGTCCAGGCCGTTGATGACAACGACGCCAAAGCCCTCCTGCAGACAACCGCCGTAGTCCGGGGCAGCCAGATTGGGGCGTTATCGGGCCAGTGCACCCCGTCAGCGCCAACTACCGGATCGTACTCCTCGCAAACGGCTAATACGCTATGCGGCAATACCGCATCGTCTCTATTCTCCAGGGCTAAACAATGGCTATGGGTAGCCTGGCCGACGTACGCCGTGGTAGTACTAATGATCTTCAGCTTCTGGTTAGGTGAACGCCAGAAAGTTCTGGCACTGATCAGCAACAAGCAGCCGAAACACCGGCGCCGTCGTTAATTAGCGTCCTTACCTACGATCACCAGTAAATCAGTCGAAGTGTTAGTCACGCCCAACGGCAGCACGCCCTGCTTACCCGACACTACTTTTATCAAGGCAAACATCAAATTGTCCTTATTGCCGGAATTATCAATAACGATTGTCTCCGGTAAGTCCTGCCGGCTGGCCTTGCCCCCGTCTGTTAGCTTGATCTCAGGATAGGCGACCCTGATTTTTTGAATAATAGCCTGTGTTTTCTGCGGGTTGTTACTGCCGTCCTCTACCGTAAGGGTCGCGTCTTTGGCTTCCGACAGAGCCGGGTCAACGCTAACCGTACCGACAGCCACGATTTTGTTAATGCCGGGACGATATATAATTACCATTTGGTTTTTGGTGTAGATTAATACCTCGTCGCCGTTCGCAGCTTTGGAGGCCAGAAACTTATCTGTAAGCTTGGTCTTATCCGTCACGGTCGCGAGAGTCGGTTGCTCGTTAGTCGGCAGTAGCATTAATTGCCCGACCCTGCCGACCACGTGGTTTAAACTCTTCTGCTTGGAGTTAGTGTGTTGAGTCGATATAAGCCAAGCCGCGCATAGTACTGCCGCGATAACCAAAACGGTTAGCAGAAGTTTGGAATATTTTTTCGTGAATCGCGTAAAGCTTGTGACAGGTGAAGGGTTTTGCGCAACCGGGCGCAAATCGGTTATCAGGTTTGGTTGAACTGCCTTCTTGCGCTTTTTTACTGCCATGCTAATGGTCCGACTCTACATATATTCTGTTAACCCCTATAATAGTTGTGTTAACTACGGTGTTGGCTGTCCCGTTACTCATCTCGACCTGCGGACCCATGAAGATAGTGTTACGGGGCAAAGTGGTGGCAGTACTCCCCTCGTATGTCACGCCATTGACTATGTCATCAAGACGATAAAAAATCGTTGTACAGTTCTCTTGACAGTACATGTAAAAGTCGTAGGCATTACCAGCAGCAATAGCATTGGATAAGGCAATCGGCGTCTTGGTTGTCGTTGAGTTATTGCGGGTCACCATATTGAGCGTGGTATTACTGTCGGTAGTATCATGCCATAGACCAGCCACATCACCATTGACCGTGTCTGATATAGCAACCGAAGTTGTGCCCGAAGCTAACCCGGCAAAAATTCGAGCAGTTGCGGCAGGCCAGGCATCAACAACGAAGCGAGTCTGGAAAAAGAATCCGCCCAGCCCGGCGGCATTACCTGTCCAAAACTGGTCTCCATCGGCGGCACTTATTTTGATACCCATATCTTGGTTAGTAGTCGTAACAACGTTTGGCTGTTTAGTGCGGTGTATCTGGTTAGATATGGCCGGCGCAGTCGTGGACGGTGTGGCGGTGCTAACGGTACCGCCGGTGCCTCCCTTTGCCCATAGAGTTCCGAACCCTCCGGTAACCGTAGTGCTGCTTGTCGGCGCGTACAATACGACATTGTTACCCCATAAGGCGGGTTGCAGGGGCGTGCTTTGGCCGCTGGGGTCCTTGATCTTCAACATCATCCGGCCTGCAACTTTTTTGGAATAAACCGCCAGGTTGCCGGTTGCCGGGCTTGCCGGATCAGAAGGGTTGCCGCTGCTGGTAAACCCGGTCAGATTTACATCCCCGGACTCGACGTCCAAGCCGATATCCCAGCCAGTACCTACGTACAAACCTGTTTCGGTGCCAGCGCCTGGAGTGCCAGGTCCATCGAGTTTTATGCCGTTCTCTTTGACACCGCTGACCGCGCCGGTAGCATTGGCGACAACTCGCATGCCGCTCCAGGTGCCTCCGGTGAGGCCACCGGGGGTGAGATCCACTTCCGCGCCAGCTGATTCAACGGCGGCACTGCCACCAACATAGTTTATACTCAGGCCGTTAGTGTCACCTGTTGTCACTCCTTGGCCGGCGTTCGTGATACTCAGTTGGTCGGCGGAAGGAACCGCTGAAGCAGTTAAGGACAATGCGTTGGCGCCGGCTACCACACTGAGTGCCGAACTAGTGTTCGTACCGTTATCAATCTTGAGTACGCCAGAGGCCACGGCCGAGCTGGTGTTTGTCAAAACATAGAGATTATTGGCAGCTAATACCGCCACGCTTGCCGTATCGGCAGCAGTCCTGGACAAGCCGGTGCCGCCGCAGCCGGCAAAAGCCAGTTGTGACGCCGTCACCGCGCCTGATTGCAAACATTGGCTGGTCGAGGCCGGGCCGGCCGTCGGCAAGCTCACGGAGTAAGTGCCGCTGGTAACGCCGCTGGTCAGCGTCGCTGTGTTAGTGTTGGTGTTATTGGCAAACACCAGCTGCCCGTTGACATTGCCGCTGCCGGCCAGTCCCAGGACTACCTGGTTAGAACTGGTATCTACCGTCAGCACGGCTTTGCTTGAGGCATTCTGTACCTGGAAAGCCGTAGCGGAGGCGGTTTGCTTGAACGTCGTGGAAGCATTATTGGCAGTACTGCCGAAGGCCAGCGCTGTCGCGTTAGTCGTGCCGATGTTAATCGTGGCCGTGCCGACACCGGTCTTAGTTCCAGTGTCAATCGTGATTGTACCGGCGCTTAGGTTGCTGCCGACCGTAGCGCTGCCGCTCTGGATGGTAATAGCCCCTGTCGAAGCCGAGGTCGAAGCCGGAGTAGCTAAGCTGAGGGTCTGGGTTGTACCGCCGCTGGATATACTGAGCGCACCGCTGGCATTGACTGCGGTGGTCGTGCCAAGCGAAATCGTACCGGTGCCGCTCTGAAGCGTTAGAGCCCCCGTACCCACCGAAGTAATCAAGACCGCCGCGTTGTTAGCCGACGGGCCAGTGACCTGGATAACGCTACTGCTGTTAGCGGTCTGCACATTGAAAATGTCAGAGGTAGGTGAAGCTATGCTGGTTTGCTTAACTACCAGTCCTTTAATATCTGTCGTCGGCTGGATGGTGTTTGTCCCCGTCCAGGTCTGGTTACTGGCCAGCTGGCCGAAAGCCGTCGAATCAATGCCATCCAGCTTATCGGCATTCGCGGCATAAGGTACAGAGGTAAGATGCATGGTCGGCGACATAAAGCCAGCCGCGTCGCCATTGAACTTAAAGGTCAGGTACAGGGAGCCGTTAGTATTAAAATCTATGCCGCTATGACCGCTGTTACAGGCACTGGTAAAAGCACAGCCGGCACCTAATTCAACCTGGAAAACTCCATCCGTGACGGTAATGCTGTCAGTCTCCTCCCACCAACAGTTGGTGTTTACCGAACAAGCGTTAGTAGTGGTAGGACTGGCCGTGTCATAGAGGCGAAAAATAAAAGTGTAGGAACCATTGGCCACATTAGTGCCGTCAGCATTAACGACCTTACCTTGAAAACTAATGGTCGCCGGGTTGGTAGCATACGCCGTGTGGTTGGCTAATAGAAAGCCGGCAGCCAGAAATAAGCCTACTGCAAGCAGCAGCTTGAGACCCTTTATTCCCAGCATCCCTCGTATTTGTGTGGCCAAAACCCAGCCTCAAAGTTTAACATAAGTATCATATCGTTTTTTGACACTTCTTAGCAAGAGTTATTCGTCATCGTTTTTGACAACGACTTTGATGGGTTTTTTAGTTACTGTTTTGCCTGTCGCGGGCTTGTTCTTTTTGTCCGTTGGGGGTTTCGGTTTTTTCAAATGCCGGATTTTGACAGTTAACCATATTATCACCGCTATAACCGCCACAATAAGCAACAAGCTGGACAGGTTCAGGAAACGCGCGGTAAAAGTCTTGCTGGCATAACGGTCAAGACCGTCGTAACGGTAATCAACCCGTAGATGGTACAGTCCCGGCCGCCAACCGCTGTGACCGACGCTCTTCAGGTCTACCTGTATTTGCCGGTAGGTTTGAGGCAGGACAAACGTCGAGGCGTCATTAATCACGCCCTGGCTAACCACTTGTCCGTTAGGGGCAATTAGCTTAACCAGTCCGCGCGGCACGACATGCACGTTGCCCGGGTTATAGAAGCGCAGGCTTACCTCCCCCGGCAGACTCCACCAGCTGCTGTCATATTGCAGGTTATTAAGGTGAAGATCATACTTATCGCCCCCTGTTTTGGTAGCCAGTATCAAGGCTGATAGCTCTTGCTTGATGTCTATTTGGTTTTTGGCGGCAGGATTCTGGTTTTTTACCGAAGCAATTATGGCCGCATAGTGGCCCCCGGGTTGCAAGCTGACATCATTAATAATGGTCGCTGTCACGGTGGCGGTTTTGCCCGGAGCCAGGCTCAGGTCGTTCACGCCGAGCCGCAGCCATGAGGACAGGCCGTACTTTTTGGTTAGCGAACTCGCGTTATTGCCAGCGAATACCAAGCCGCCGGTCTCGTCCAGTGAGCCGAAATCCGCGACAGACAAGTGGAATGACAAGGTGGCCGTGCTGCTATTGGTAAGGTAAACGTTAAAATTTTTCACTGAGTCGGCCGGGCTAACCTGGACTTGCTGCAAAAACGGCGCTATCGTGACAAGCGGTCTTGAACCGGCCGCATGGGTCGGCAACGCCCCTGTCAGCATAATCAAAACTATCAATAATGTGCCAAGCAGGATTTTCTTGATCATGACTTCTTCTTAATCTTGCGTGTTTTTCGAACGATATTTCGGCCGGTTGACCATAAGCCTATTCCAACGAATATCACAACTACTAGGATGGCTGCCAGTATCCGCCACGGCACCACCCAAAAGCTGACCTCGGCTTCAAGCGGTACGTCACGCTGGCCGTTGTCGTAGGCCATGGTGAGGTGGGCCGTGTAGTGGCCGAACTTCAGTTTGGAGGCCCTCGAGAAGTCCCATTGCAAACTGGTGACCGGCTTGTCATGTTTGTCCAGTACTATGTCGCCGTTGACTTGCTTGGTCACGTAGCGCGGGAAACCGTCGTTCCAGCTGGCAGTAAAGATCCGGTTGGTGCCCGGCAGGATGTTACCTAGGGCGGAATTGACAGTCAAGGTCGCCAGGGTCTTGCCGCCGCCTTTGCTAATAAATATATCACCGGTTGGCACCAGGTGGATATTGCCGCTGTTATGCAGTTTGACCGTGAAAGTAGCCGGCAGGAATTCATAGAAACGGCGGTCGGCCGTGAAACTGACCACTTTGGCGGTCCGGTGTTCGCCCGGCGCTTGGGCGTCAACCAGTACCAGGACGGCCGTGGAACCGAGGATGACGTTTTGCTTGCCGACAGGCTTGGCGGGATTAGCCTGGGAAAAGGTAACGGCATAGTAGTAGCCGAAAGCGGCGGTTTTGGGCAGCTTGACGGTCACTTTTACGGTTTCCCAAACGTTAGGCGGGGCGTCAAACGTCTGCGGCGAGAAGCTGACCCAGTCAAAGTAGTCGTCGCCCGGGCCGCGGTCGGCAATGGCCGGTTTACCCTGTTCGCCGTAAGCCGAGAATTTCATGAGGGTGACTTTTAGCTTGGTGGCGACCGTATCGCCGTTCTTGACGCGTATGTCAGCCGTGAGGGTCGAACCGGGCGGGCCGACCAGGTTGATCGGCAGGGGTGAAGTTACCAGGTTGAAGGAAGAGTCGGATGAGGGGGCGGCGTGGGCAGGGAGCGGCAGTCCGCATATGATAAAGGCCGCCAAGCCAGCTAGTCCCAAGATCGAGGAACGGTATCGTCTCATTTTTTGTCCTTACTCACCAGGCGGCGCTTAAACCGGCGGTTCATAAACAGGTAAACCGCGGCTGCTGGCAACACAGGTATGGCTATAGCCAGCAGGATCGCCCTCAACGGCACCACCCAAAAGCTGACCTCGGCTTCAAGCGGTACGTCACGCTGGCCGTTGTCGTAGGCCATGGTGAGGTGGGCCGTGTAGTGGCCGAACTTCAGTTTGGAGGCCCTCGAGAAGTCCCATTG
>Ga0209483_1003069_pt1 | contig 11136 bp, 7 predicted proteins | sample NGEPerA_FD_184508 | JGI IMG/M metagenome (GOLD analysis project Ga0209483, IMG submission 184508) | Arctic peat soil microbial communities from the Barrow Environmental Observatory site, Barrow, Alaska, USA - NGEE PermafrostL2-A... | ecosystem: Environmental > Terrestrial > Soil > Wetlands > Peat... | reverse complement strand
GCGCCGTCGAGCACAATATGCGCCGCAACGCGCCCGGCCAGCGATCTCTGGTTGTAGAAGTGCCTGACTCCGCGCAGGTCGCCTTCGCCCTCTTCGCCCACATTGCCAAGAAAGATCAGCGGCGCGGGTAACTCGATCTTTGCCTCCACCAGCGCCCGGGCAATCGCCAGCATCCCCGCCACTCCGGCGCCATTATCGCAAGACCCCGGAGCCTGCAGCCTGTCGCCGTCCATCACAGGATGCAGCGGCGTCTCTGCGGGGAACACCGTGTCGAGATGCGCGGAGAGCACGACCACCGGCCCTGAGCTTTCGGGAGGCAGTTTCACAGCCGCCAGCGTCCCATATACATTCCCAACCGCGTCAGTCTGAACATCGATCAACCCGGCCTCTGCAAACCGGGCCGCCAGCCACTCCGAGCGCGCCTGCTCGCCAAAAGGAGGCGCAGGAATAGCCACCAGCCCCGCCTGCCAATCCATGATCGTCTTTGGGTTTCCGTGCAGCCACGCGAATGCCTCGTGTACAGGCCTCTGCGCCGCTAAGGCAGTGACGCGCGAGAAAGACGAGCTGCGGAAAAAGAGGGGCATGCCAGTGGTTTCAGGTTAGCAGCACCATGCCAATCACAATAGGTTCAGCCAACCCGCCAACGAGCACGGAGCCCATCGAGCGAAGACCCGCAGACTCGCTGACTTGCTACACCCGCGAAGCGGGGCTGACTAGCTGCCCTTGTTACACTCGCTCCACAGTCAGCGTAAACCCAAGGAAACGACGCCTTTTCAGCCGGGTGCCCCCGAGCCTGCCGTGAGCGAAGTCGAATCGGTCCCGATTTTGGGACCTGGGATTGCTCCTCCGTGGTCTCTCCGCCGGAACCAGACCAATCACAAACGACACGCGCTCCACAGTCAGCAAAAACGCAATTAAACTACGCTTTTTCAGCACCTTACTCCATCTTTTAGCCCCATTTAGGCCTCTTTTGCGCACTTTTCGGGTAATCCCCGACAGCCCTTTGGCTACTTTAGGCACCTTTCCAGCAGCCAAATAGCCGAATTGGGTTGCTGAAAAGGTTAAGTGCTCAAGAAAGTACGACATTATAGGCGAACATTTGGCCCTGTTTCGCAACCTTTCAAGCGACCGTTTAGCGCTTTCGAAGCACCACTTGGGCCAACCTTTCAACGCCCGTTTTAAGCATCCTCGCCATATTCCACGGAGTGCAAAAACAGCCCCTGCGCCGGGGCCGTAGGTCCCGCCGCGGCCCGCGTCCGCGCAGCCAGAATCCCCGGAATATCTCCAGCCTTCAGCCGCCCTCGCCCCACGTCCACCATGGTTCCCACCAGGTTGCGAACCATGTGGTGCAGGAACCCGTTTCCCCTCACGCGATACACTAGCAACTCTCCTGCCTCCCCACTCTGCCGCTCCCACGCAGAGGAGGAAATCGTCCGAATCGCAGTCACCTTTGCTTCCTCTTCATCGTCCACGCTCAACTCAGAGTTCCTGCTGCTCAGGTCGGGATCGGTAGCGGCGAAGCTGAGGAAGTCATGCTCTCCCTCAAACAACCTCTCCGCCGTCTGCATGACCTCCAAGTCCAATGGCCATGGGTATGCGAGCACATAGCGGGCTAGGACCGGCGGGCAGATCTCCTCTCGAAAAATCCGGTACTCATATGTCTTCGCCACCGCCGAATGCCGCGCATGAAATGTATCCGGCACAATCCTCGCCTCGAGAATCCGAATCGATTGAGGCAGTGTCCGATTGAGGGCGCGCAGCAAATTCTGTGGCGGGATGGGGGCCTCTAAAGTGACGCTCGCAACCTGCCCCAATGCGTGGACCCCGGCGTCCGTTCGGCCGGATCCCTGGGGCAGCGGAGTCTCCCCCGTAACGCGTCCCAGAGCCGCCTGCAGCTCGCCCTGAACGGTGGTCTCTCCGGGCTGCACCTGCCAGCCCCGAAAATCCGTCCCGTCATAAGCCAAAGTCACCTTCCAGTTCCGCAACTCCGGCGCGTTTTCAACGAATTCTTTCATCAATTTCCACTTGCACCTAAGGGTACCCGACCCACCCGCTCGCAGAAGAAATAAGCGTCAGTAAGATATACTCAGCTTTCTGCATTTGATGGCTATCAGGCTGCTGCAGAGAGTGCATTCCGGGGTGCATGGAACGAAATTGGCAAAGAACTCGTAGTGCTGGATGAGCCAAGCAGCGATCCGGACTCGAAAATCGCCCCGGATCATCACAAATTTGCGTCCGGAGAGGCTCTCCGGACGTCTTGAAGAATGGCAACCCACATGCCTCAGCTATTCGTGGAGAGGAACCATGCATTTGCACCGTACTCGTGTGTTCGATGGGCAAGAAGTGACCGCGCAGGACAATTCTAGACAGGCGAGGCGCAAGCATACAGCAACGAAGCTGCGCGCATTGGCGGCGGTCATGCTGACACTGGCGTCGTGTGTGCCTTCGGGATATTCCCAGCAGACTCCGGCAGGGACGAAAGGTCCGGACAAAGCAGCATCCGAGTTGCCGGCTGAGCCGGCCCCAGTTCCAACAGAGCCGTTTTCGCTCCGTTCCACCGAGCGCGATTTTTCCAAGCCCTACGCTGGATTTCTCAGCAATCCCATCAACAAGTACCGTCCCACGACCATCGACAAGGCAAGTTTCGCAAATTCGGTGCGGCTCAGCGACATGGTCAAGGACGGCAAAATCTACCTCAGCCTGTCTGACGCCATCGCGCTGGCTCTTGAGAACAATTACGACATCGCGATTGCCCGCTATGATCTGAGCATCGCGGACACCGACATTCTGCGCACGAAAACTGGAGCCGCGCCGCTGGGCGTGCCGACGGGACTTGTGGCTAATACGCTGGGCGGATCGGCCACGATTCTGAGCACGGGCGGCGGACCCGGCGGGACCACGGTAGGCTCAGGTGGCGCAGGTTCCGGCGTGAGCGGCTTGTCGCTGACCACAGCTGGCGCCGGGCCAACCCCGGAGTCTCTCGATCCCTTTCTTGGCGCCACCATTTCGTTCGACCGCGACCATCTGCCTACTACGAGCTTCTTCTCGGTGGGTTCCACCACGAGCGACCAATATAATTTCACCTTCAACCAGGGCTTCGTGACCGGCTCGATGTTCCAGTTTGGTTTCAATAACAACCGCGCCGCAACTACCAATCCGACTTCGCGCTATAGTCCCGAGTATCTTTCCAACTTCAGAGCGACAGTAACCCAACATCTGCTGCAAGGCGCAGGCATATGGGTCAACAAGCGCTTCATCTACCAGGCGTTAAACGACCGGCGCATAGTCGATTCTTCGTTCCGTCAGCAGATTCTCTACACCGTCAACCAAGTCGAGTCCATTTACTGGGGCCTGGTGCAGGCATATGAGGATGTGCAGGCCAAGGAACACGCGCTGAACCAGAGCAGTCAGCTCTTGGGTGACAACCGCAAGCAATTGGAGATCGGTACCATGGCCCCGCTGGACGTGGTCAACGCCCAATCGACAGTTGCGATTGACAGGCAGGCCCTCATCAGCGCGCAGAGCGCTCTGAACTATCAGCAGCAGATCATCAAGCAGGCCATCGCCCGCAACTTGAACGATCCCGCGCTTTCCGCTGCCCCGGTGATTCCAACAGACCGCGTGAGTCTGGAGCAGATTCCAGAGGAAGGCCAACCGGCGGAGGCTCTGGTACAGGAGGCTTTTCAGCGCAGACCGGAGCTGGAGCAAGCCGTGCTTACGCTCCGCAACGACGAGATTACGCTGAAGGGCGCCCGCAATGCGTTGCTGCCCACTCTAGACGCATACGGGTACTATCAAGGCCAAGGCGTCGCCGGGTCAGCAAATCCCAACCTCAGCACTATTTATTGCGGCGGCCCCTGCCCGACCGGCGCCAACGGCTATGGAACGGCGTTCAGCCAGGAGTTTAACAGCACGGCTCCAGACAAGGGCATTGGGTTCTCGTTGAACATTCCCTTGCGCAACCGCTACGCACAGTCGGTTCAGGAGCGGTCGCTGATGGAGTATCGCCAGGCAGAATTGCGGCTGGCGCAGCTTTATACGCAGATCCGGATGCAGGTTGTGAATGCCAAGTTCGCGCTCACCAACGATCGTGCGCAGGTAGAGTCCGATCTTGCAGCAAGGGATTACAACCAGCAGAGCCTCGACGCCGAGGTGAAGAAGCTGCGCCTGGGTGCATCCACCACTGCCAACGTGCTCTTGCAGCAGCGCAACCTGGCCATTGCGGAAGACCAGCTGATTGCGGCACACGCCGCCTACGCCAAGGATCGCGCCGGTCTGTACCAGGTTCTGGCCGCCACCCTGCAGCACTACGGCATCAACCTCAGCGAAGCCGCCAAAGGCCAGGTGAACACCACGCCGGTTGTGCCTGGTGTAGCACCCGCGGCACCCGGCAACGAGCCCTCGATGACTATACCCGCGGGCAAGTAGCTCGCCGCTCGAACACAAGGAAGGCCCGGCTATCCGCCGGGCCTGCTTCTTTGAATAACAACACGGTGCTTCCTCAAGAAAGCTCTCTATCGTTCTGCGACAAGGTCCAATAAATCGAAGAACTCAGGGAAGCTGATGGCCGCCGATTCCGCGCCCTGGATCAGCGTATCGCCCTCCGCGCGAAGCGCAGCCACGCTGAAGGCCATGGCAATACGGTGGTCGCCGCCGGAGTCAATCACGGCGCCATGCAGAGTTTGGCCGCCCGGTACATCCAGGCCGTCTTCGAACTCGGCCACCTCGGCCCCCATGGCGCGCAGATTTTTCGCCACCAGTGTAATCCGGTCAGACTCCTTGACGCGCAGTTCCTTTGCGTCGCGGATGCGGATTCCGCCACTCGTGTAGGGCGCAATGGCTGCCAGCGCCGGCAACTCGTCAATCAGTTGCGCGGCGAGCGCACCACTGATCTCCGTCGTTCCAAGTCCGTCGTCCGGTGCTGACACCTGCACTGTGCCCACCAGTTCAGCGTGTTTCTCCTCAAGGTGGAGAACCGCGATCTTCGCGCCCAGCGCGGTCAACACGTCGAGCAGTGCGGCCCGTGTCGGATTAAGCCCGAGAGAATCGAGCAACAGCCCTGATCCAGGGAAAAGCGCAGCAGCGCAGAGAAAGAAAGCGGCGGACGAAAGATCGCCCGGCACAGCGGCCTCGATGGCATGGAGCTTCTGCGGGCCGATGATCGAAACCGAATCCATTGTGCGCGTCAGCGTTGCGCCGAACGCGCGCAGGGCCAGCTCGCTGTGGTCACGGGTACGGACAGCCTCTCGCACGGTTGTTGTCCCTGCGGTTTGCAGCCCGGCCAGCAGTATGCATGTCTTCACCTGTGCGCTTGGAACAGGCGTGGTGTAGTCAATCGGCTTCAGCGATGTTCCCGCAATCGTCAGTGGCGCGTGGCCATCAGTGAGTGTGAGCCTTGCTCCCATCGCTTCCAGCGGCCTGCGGATGCGCTCCATCGGACGGCGAGAGAGCGAGGCATCCCCGATCAATGTAAAGCTGCCCTGTTGCGGTGAAAGCAGACCGGAAATCATGCGTATCGTCGAGCCGGAATTGCCGCAATCGAGCGGACTGCCGGAGCGTGTCACTCGTCCTGCCACACCCGTGATTTCCACGGCCTCGGTGCCAATTCTGTTTACGGTTGCACCCAGAGCTTCCATGCAGGCAAGAGTCGAGGCACAATCGGCGCCTGTCGAGAAATTGGTGAAGCGCGAAGTCCCTTCAGCAAAGGCGCCCAGCATGGCGTAGCGGTGGCTGATCGACTTGTCTCCAGGCAGGCGCAGGCTTCCGGAGACGTTGCGGGCTGGGCGGATCAGGCGTTCTTCGGTGGTGGTATCCAAGGGGGCTCCGGAGTGGCTGGTCGCTTCCTTAAGTCTATCGGATCAGCTAACAGAGACTCAGTTCTGGGAAATAGAAAGACGATGAGTTAGCGAACGCGCAGCACGATGATCGTTTCGTCATCGAAGCGGTCTTTCGCGCCCTGGAAACGCGACACGTCTTCGAGGATCGCGTCGGCAATCTCGAGTGCGGGCTGGTCGCGGTGGGCGCAGAGCAGGCCGGCTAGCCGTTCCTCCCCGTACATCTCTTCCTTTTCGTTCTCCGCGTCGAGGATTCCATCCGATACGAAGACAATAGCGTCCCCCGGCTGAGTTGCCAGGTTGAACTCCTCATACGTGATATCCGGAAACAGTCCAAGCGGAAAGCCCTCAGCCTTAACGGTCACAGACTGGCCGGAGCGGCAGAAGACCGGCTGAACTGCGCCGGAATTGGCCACTGTCAGCGTCTGGTTCTCGTCGTTCCAAAGCGCGAACAGCATGGTGACATATTGCGATTCGAGCTTGCGCTCCTGAAGAGCGTCGTTGAGCAGCTTCAACATCTGCGCAGGCTCCGGCTGCTGTGCGGCCGCTGCGCGCATAATGCCACTGACCAGCGCAGCAAACAGCGCCGCGGGCGCAGCTTTTCCGCTCACGTCGCCAAGCACGATGGCGGTACGGCCGTCACCGTAATCGAGAAAGTCGTAGAGATCGCCGCCGATGGTGCGTGCCGGTAGAAAACGAACCGCCATCTCAGCGTGGGGGTGCGAGGTCGCGACCGAGGGCAGCAGGCGCAACTGCACCTCACGTGCCATCGCGATGTCGCGTTCAAGTTGACGTTCCTGGGTGCGGACAGCCTGGTACAGCCGGGCGTTTTCAATAGCGATCGCTACCTGCGCCGCCAGCGTCGTCAATACACGCTCATGTTCTTCTGTGAAGAAATGGGGACGTGTGTGCTCCAGGTCGAGCACGCCGATGATGCGGCCCTTGTAAAAGAGAGGCACCACCAGTTCGGAACGTGTCTCTTCGTTCATCGGCAGGTAGCGCGGGTCCTTGCTTACATCCGGGACATTGACGTAGCGCCATTCACGCACCGCTGCGCCCACCAGTCCGCTGTTCACGGGGATGCGGCGGAGTGGCGCATGGGCGGAACCGAACCGCCAGGCGTAGCGTGTAATCAGCGTTTCACCCTTCTCGTCCAGCAGCATGATGGTAAACATCTGGTAATCGATGAGGCGGCGCAGAAGCTGGCCCACGCGCTCGAGCAGCGGGCCCAGTTCCAGAATCGACGCCAATTCAGCGGAGATCTCATTGAGCACTTCGAGCGTCTGTGCCTGGCGCGAGACCCGGGAATAGAGCCTGGCGTTCTCAATGGCCTGGGCTATGCGCGAGGCAGTGACTGTGAGCACGCGGAGGTGTTCTGGTTTGAAGTAGCCCGTCTCTGTGCTCTCCAGATCCATGACTCCGATGAGGCGGTTCTTGGCAATCAGCGGCACCGCGAGTTCGGAGCGGACGTCCGGATTGGCGCTGACGTAGTGCTCTTCGCTGGTGACATCGTTAAGAAGCACGGGTAGGCGCGTGAGGGCGACTTGCCCAACCACGCCCTTGCCGACCGGGATGCGCGTCCGTTCCACCTGGGGCGTGTGGCCGATCTGGAACCGCATGCGCAACTCGTGGGTGCGGTCGTTAAGCAGAAAAATGGCGAAGATCCGGTAATGAATTACGGCGCGCACAAGCTCAGAGGTTCGATTGAGCAGCGTTTGCAGGTCGAGCGTAGTGTTCAGCGCGTCTGTGAGCTTCATCAAATACGCGACGTCGGCAGGTTCAACGCGCGGGTTGATGGGGTCGAGAAGCACATCGCCGGCGGGGCGATAGTCGCCCTCGAACTCGGTTCCATGCGGCGGGGATTGGGGAATTTCGGTCATAGGTGTCGAAGGGAATGATAACGGATTGTGGGATTAGGGAAAAGCTTCTACCTTCAGGCTTTTAGCTTTTGAGCTCTTGCTTCCGCCCTGCTTCTGGGCGAGAAACCGAAAATGGAAAGCTGCAAATGGGGATTCGAATGGTGGTGACGTCTTTTCCTCGTCTGGATTCATTCGCCGAATTAAGGCGATCACCACGAATCTGGTATTGAGCTAGAGGCTAGAAGCTGGTAGCTGGAAGCTTTTTTTACTCCGCTCCCAACTCTCGCACTATCGCAACTGACGCCGACGCTCCAATGCGGTTGGCGCCGGCCTCAAGCAGGGCCTTCACGGCCGCCAGGGTGTGAATTCCACCCGATGCCTTGACCCCGCAGCGCCCTCCGGCTACGCCACGCATGAGGGCAACGTCGGCCGGGGTCGCGCCACTGCGAAATCCGGTCGAGGTCTTGATGAAGTCAGCGCCGGCCTGGATGGCTATCTCCGCGCCGCGAAGTTTTTCCTCCATGTTGAGCAGGGAGGTCTCAAGAATCACCTTGAGCAGAGCACCGTGATGGTGGGCGACGGTCACCGCCGCGTGGATAGTGTGGTGGACGGCCTGGTGGTTGCCGCTCTTGAGCTGGCCAATGGGAATTACCATGTCCAACTCTCTTGCGCCCAGCAGCGCCAGGGCGGCCGCTTCCTGGCGCAGTGTGGAGACAAGCGATGCACCGAAGGGGAAACCGATAACCGCGCCGACGGGAATGCCGGTCCCCGAAAGCACGCCCACAGCCGTTGAGGCCCAGACCGGGGTGATAATGGCGCAGGCAAATCGATAGCGGATCGCCTCGTCACAAAGGCGCTCCACTTGCGAGCGCGTTGCGTCGGGCTCCAGCAGAGTGTGGTCAATCACTCCGGCCAGCGCTTGCCAGGAGCTGAGAGCATTTGCGGCGAACGCCGCCGAATCGAATGTGCCGTTGTCAAATTCAAGGTCCGCTTGCTCAATGGGAATCGGCACAGTCATGGTTATTGCTCCTGGGTTGCGGAATGCCGCTCTCCACGGCCGGCTCGCCGCGCACACTCCGGGAGATGAGTATAGTGCTTCCCGGACGCTGGGACCAAATGTTTGGATGCGAAAGTCTGGGTCGGGTTTACAACTGGCCGCGCCGAAGCTGCTACCCAGGGAGAGCTACTCCGGATCACCAGGAGGCATGACGCAGATATCAGGCAGATTCCGGTAGCGCTCAGCGTAATCCATTCCGTAGCCGATCACGAAGAGGTTGGGAATGGAGAAACCCACATAGTCGGCCTCGATCTTTTCGATGCGCCGCGAGGGTTTGTCGAGCAGCGTGGCGATGCGCAGGCTCTTCGGGTGCTGCTGCAAAAAAAGCTTGCGCAGGTAAGAGAGCGTGAGGCCGGTGTCGAGAATATCCTCGACTACCAGCACATTCTTCCCCTCGATGGAGTGGTCAAGGTCCTTGATGAGCTTGACCGCGCCGGAGGAACGCTGCCCCTTACCGTAGCTGGTCGTTGCGACAAAGTCGAAGGTTGCGTCAACCTGAATAGCTCGCGAAAGGTCGGCCAGAAAAGGCGCCGCGCCCTTGAGAACGCCAATCATGACCAGTTTTTCGCCGTTGAGGTCATTGGTTATCTGCGCACCCATTTCGGTGACGCGTTCGGCGATCTGCTGGCGCGAAAAAAGAACTTCAAGCCCCTGGTAGGTCATGGTAGCCATGCACACAGTATCGCGCGAATCGGGGGAATCGGGTATGTGCAAATCAGGCTCGTTTCCAGGCTTGACGGCCTCGGAAGTGGATGAGTTTGAAGACTCTGCGGACTCAATAGGCTGAGGGGAAAGCGGTTCCATTGAAGAAATCCAATGGCCACGCAGCTGATGACGAATCCAAACCACGCCAAGAACATATCGAAACACATCGCAAGTAACTGAAAATAAACGCGGGATTCTCAGACTGAGAAAACGTGCTGCCTCTGTGTCCGGCCCCGGGCTTCGCCTTTCTCAGAAAAATCCATTTGGCGAATCGCTTTGGCTTTGCTTGACGCGTAAAGGCGTGGGCGGCCATATTGGATTCTCCCAGAAGATCCTTGAGAGGAAGTTAGGTCGAAGAAAACCGTTTTCAGTTAAAGTACACCCCCGGAAATTCTGCATGGCGTCACCTTTACGGATCGAAGAAAGTAGTTGGAATTGACAAGATGGTCTGACCAATCTACCATTGCCGCCAGGAATAATTTCACTTCCAGATCGGGATTGGCAAGGACTCCTCAATCTGGGGAATAAGGCCAGCGAGGCCGAACCTCGTGTCCTGCTTCGAGCCGATTTCATTTGAAGATGTAGCGCAGGAAACTTTGTTGCCACAGAGCGGAGAAGGAGAATGCGATGGAAATATTGACTCATGAAGGAGTCCAGAAACTGATTGGCGCAGCCGTCACAAAAGCAACGGCGGACTTTCATCGGCCAATCTGCGTTTCAGTGTGCGACGAATGCGGATTCCTTGTTGCCTTTGCGCGCATGGAAGGAGCGCCGCTGCGCAGTATCGAGATTTCGCAGAACAAGGCGTTTACAGCAGTCCGCACGGGCGTATCTACAGATGAGTTTCAGGCGCGCCTTGAGCGCGACCACCTTGAAGCCAGCTATTTTGGAGAACGCATGACGCCCCTTCCTGGGGGAAACCTGCTGACCGATGCTAAGGGCAAAGTGCTGGGTGCAATCGGAGTAAGCGGCCTGGCCTTGAATGAAGACCAGTCCATTACCGAATCACTGGCAGAGCTGGCAAACGCCGGGAAGTTGTAGTGAACCTGGATTCCACGGATTCTTATTTGCATTAAAGAAAGTTGGGTACACAAAAATGGGCAAGGTTGCATTTATCGGATTAGGAATCATGGGCAAACCCATGAGCAAAAACCTCATCAAGGCCGGACACGAACTGGTTGTCTTCGACATTGACAAGGCAGCTTTGGAAGAGTTGAAGCAGGCCGGAGCCGAAATCGCCGTCTCGCCCAGAGATGCGGCTTCAAAAGCCAACACCATCATCACCATGCTGCCCAATTCACCGCAGGTGAAGGCGGTAGTTCTGGGCAAAGACGGTGTCATTGAAGGTGCACAGAAGGGTTCGATCGTTGTTGATATGAGTTCGATCGCTCCTCTTGTCGCCAGGGAAGTTTCCGCGGCACTATCTCAGAAAGGCATCCGCATGCTCGACGCGCCGGTAAGCGGCGGCCAGCCCAAAGCTATCGATGGAACCCTTTCCATCATGGTCGGAGGAGCGCAAGCGGATTTCGACGAGATACTCCCAATTTTCAAAGCTATGGGATCTTCGGCTGTGCTGACAGGAACCGTAGGAGCCGGCAATGTCACCAAGCTCGCCAATCAGATCATCGTCGCCATTAACATCGCAGCGGTTTCAGAAGCGCTGGTGATGGCAACCAAAGCT
>Ga0209483_1003068_pt1 | contig 11136 bp, 16 predicted proteins | sample NGEPerA_FD_184508 | JGI IMG/M metagenome (GOLD analysis project Ga0209483, IMG submission 184508) | Arctic peat soil microbial communities from the Barrow Environmental Observatory site, Barrow, Alaska, USA - NGEE PermafrostL2-A... | ecosystem: Environmental > Terrestrial > Soil > Wetlands >... | reverse complement strand
GTCCTATATGTTACTCCGAGGGTTTCGGATATTTCAGTAAGGCTTTTTGTTTGGTTTTGATTGGTCAACCAAATAGGATCCCATAATTCGGGAGTCCTTGATTGGATAGTTTCTTGCGATTTTCGTTGAACACTAGAAACCGAAACGGTATATGGAAATCCATATTTTCGAATATTGGTTTCAATCATCTTTGTGGGATTATTGTAAAATTTATTCCCGTATTTGGTCAGTTTTGTTTTTTCTATTTTATCAATAACCTCGCGTCGTTGAAATGAATAAGCTACTCCATAATTTTTAAGGTTGTTTTCTATTAGAGTTTTTTGGTCTTGAACATAATCGTGACTGGCAATTATCTTATCGTTGCGTTCTTGAGAGTGAGTAACACAATAATTGGAACAATATTTTCTATAACCATTATGATAATTGTGAAAGGTTACTTGGTTGGTCTTACACTCTTGACAGCGAGGTACCTTTATGATATTATGGGTAATACAATAGCATCTTTCTGAAAATAAACAATTTTCATCCAAAAACTCGGTTTCTTTTGAAATGGCATCATATATATGGATAGAGGATCGGTTGGTCCACCAGGATTTGATACAAACTCGATTGTTTAAAGTATGTTTTTTGGTTAGACAATGGTTTTGAATATATTCTGATAACATTTTGGAGAATCTTTCATGGAGTTGACTATAAAAATTGATGAGTTAAAAAAGAATAAGATCATGATCTGTACGCCGATGTATGCCGGTCAGTGTGCTGGTTTATATACCAAGTCTATTTTGGATTTACAAAGCTTAATGGCTCATTACGGAATAGAAACAAGGTTTTCTTTCCTGTTTAACGAAAGCCTTATAACTCGGGCTCGTAACTATTTAGTCGCAGAATTTCTCCGAGCAACTGAATTTACCCATCTATTATTCATCGATTCTGATATAGGATTTGATCCGAATGATGTTATTGCCTTAATTGGTCTCGATAAGGACGTTATCGGGGCGCCATATTCCAAAAAATCTATTAATTGGAATAATGTCCATGCAGCGGCCCAAAGACCCGATATTAAACCAGGCGAACTCGAAACCGTCACCGGAGATTATGTATTCAATCCTGTTCCGGGAACCAAACAATTTAACGTTAATGAACCTTTGGAAGTTATGGAAATCGGAACTGGTTTTATGTTGATTAAACGTGCAGTTTTCACCAAATTCAAAGCTGAATATCCTCATCTTGAATATAAACCCGACCATGCTGGCCAACAAAATTTTGATGGTTCTGTACTGATTCACGCTTATTTTGATACTGTGATTGATCCTGACTCCCATCGTTATCTCTCCGAGGATTATATGTTTTGCCAGTATTGGAGAGCCATTGGTGGTTCAATCTGGCTTTGCCCTTGGATGAAGCTCAACCATATGGGTACATATTCCTTTAATGGTAACATGGAGCAAATAGCTCGCTGGACAGGAAAAATGTGAGGTTGCCAAAAAGCTTGGTTGCCTATAAAATACTCCTCTAATCAAAGGAGTAGATAATGGATCGTATTGGTAATTGGATGCAAACATATACGGGTAAACAATATTGGCCCTGTGATCCTAGACCTGAAGAAGTCTTTATTATAGATATTGCACATGCCTTGTCTCAAATGTGTCGGTATTCTGGACATTGTATTCACTTTTATTCGGTGGCCGAACATTCGGTTTTATTATCGAGATATGCTTCGACATTAGAAACAAAAAAATGGTCCCTCCTCCACGATGCATCCGAAGCTTATATCACTGATATCATCCGTCCAATTAAACCATTCCTTACCAATTATTATTCCTTAGAAGATAGGAATATGAAGGCCATTTGTCGGAGATTTGGGTTATCTGAGGAAATGCCAGTTGAAGTTAAAGAGTTGGATAACCGAATTTTATTGGATGAACTGGCTCAAAATATGGTTCCTCCTCCTGATCCTTGGAATATTTCAGGAGAACCATTAGGCGTTGACTTGAAGTTTTGGAGTCCTGAAAGAGCAGAACACGAATTTTTGACTGAATTTGGAATATTGTTTGGAGAGCATGAATATGAGTAAACATAAGACAATTGAAACTGTTAAATTAGGGGAAGTTAAAAACCCAACTGCACCTCCTCCAATGCGTCAATTTGAAACTGGAGCCACTAGGAATAGTGATGTAGGAAAATATGATTATGAAGCTTTCCTTTCACCCTCAGTTCTTGAGGCTTATGGTGTTTATATGAATTATAATAGGAATACAGAAGATGGTGGTCGGAGAGAAGGTGATAATTGGCAATTGGGTATCAAAAAGGACACCTATATGAAGTCAGGTTTCCGCCATTTCTTTGATTGGTGGAAATTCCATAGGGGTCATGCGATCAAAGAAGGAATTGTTTGGGCTCTTTGTGGTCTCATGTTTAATGCTATGGGATATCTCCATGAACTCTTAAAGGATAATCCTGAATTGGTGGAGATTGGTCTCCAAGATAATATTGATGCAAGGAATAAGCGCTGGGAAGCAAACAAGCTTGCCAAACAGAAATAATCCTTCTATAATGAAAGTCATTGAAATAAGAGGTATATAATGAAACTATCTGATAAGACTTTATCGGTCTTAAAAAACTTTGCGACTATTTCAGATTCACTCCTAGTGAGGAAAGGAAATATCCAAACGACTATAGATTTGGATGAAGTCATAACTTCTGAGGCTGCTTTGGTTGAACAATTTCCTAAAGATTTTGGTATCTATAATCTTCAACAATTATTAGCTAATATCACTACATTAGAGAATCCTGAAATAACATTCGAAGATTCTTATCTGGTTTTGGCCGATAAGAATATTTCTCTCAAATATTTTTATTCTTCCCCAACACTATTGAAAACTCTGCCCTCCCCAGGTGAATTAGATCCTGTGTTGGATAAACCAGATGTTATCTTCGAGTTGCTTCAGGATTCTTTCCAAAAACTCCTCAAGATTGCCCAATTGAATGCTTTGACCTATATTAAAATACTCGGTGTTTTAGGGTTACTTAAACTCCAGGCTATAGATGTTTCTAATGATACATCCAATTCGGCTGATGTTGAAGTAGGTCCATATACGGGTTCTGATTTTGAAGCAATCTTTAAGGTGGATAATCTTAATAAACTTCTCCCTTCCAATTATAAAGTTACTCTTAAGAATGATGTGATGGCTCTGTTTACAAACGGCGACAAGACCATGAAGTATTTTGTGGCTGTTGAACTCCCTCCCAAGAAAAGGAAATAAGATGTCCAATGAATTGATGAATGCTGATGCTCTTACGGGGGAAGATAAGAAGGTTCTCAAGGATGCTGTCCTTGAATTGTCCGATTCTCTTATGCGAGCATCCTCGGAGAGAGAAACACAAAAAGCCATTATCGATGAAACTTCCGATAAAATTGGGGTTGATAAAAGGCTTCTAAGACGATTGGCCAAGGCTCATTTTAAGGCCAACTATGATCAAGAAGTTGAAGGTAATCATACCTTTGAGGAATTTTTCGACGCAATTATGAAGTGATTTTATATTATGAATGATGAATTTCTATTTGTAGAAAAATATCGACCTTCGACGGTCTCCGAGTGTATTCTCCCTGATCGCCTGAAGGTCGTCTTTCAATCTTATGTGGATAATAAATCTATTCCCAATCTCATGTTGACAGGACCTCCTGGAGTTGGTAAAACTTCGGTAGCTATTGCTATGTGTGATGAAATAGGTCTCAACTATATAAAAATCAATGGTTCTAAGGAACGAGGTATTGATACTCTCAGGACCAAGATCAATAATTATGCTTCCACCGTATCCATTCGCGGCGGCCGCAAAGTCATCATCATGGATGAAGCGGATGGTATGACAGCCGAAGCGCAAGATGCCTTTAAAGGTGTTATTGAGGAATTTTCATCCAATGCGACATTTATCCTAACTTGTAATTTCAAAGCAAAACTCATAGAAGCTATTCATTCTAGGTGTGCGGTGATTGATTTTAGGTTAGAAGCGGCCGATCGTCCTAAAATGGCTTCCCAATTCTTTAAACGATTGGAAGAAATCCTTACACTCGAAAACGTTACATTCGATAAGGCCGTCTTAGTTAAGGTCGTGGAGAAGTATTTTCCGGATTATCGTAGAACTCTCAATGAGCTTCAGAGATTATCCACTTTAGGTGCTATTGATATTTCCGTCCTGGCTCAGGTCACCGATATTCGAAAGATGTCAGAATTAGTCAGATATCTTAAAGGTTCCGATTTCTCAGGTATGCGAAAATGGGTTGTCTTAAATTCGGATATTGATCCTACCAAGATTTATCGAAAAGTTTATGATTCTTTATATGATTTCCTGAAACCATCGTCAATACCCCAAGTCGTGGTGATATTAGCCAAGTATCAATATCAAGCAGGATTTGTTCCTGACGGTGAGATAAATCTTGTTGCTTGCCTAACGGAAATAATGGTAGACGGTGAATTTTTGTGAATGATATAATCCATGGAGACTCAGCCCAAATCCTTCAAACATTGGAAACCGATTCGGTTGATCTGGTTGTTACGTCACCACCATATGATAACCTCCGGACCTACAATGATATGGACAACTGGGATTTCGAAACTATTGCTCAACAATTGGCTCGTGTTGTGAAAGATGGTGGTGTGGTTGTCTGGATTGTTGGTGATGCTATGATTGACGGTTCGGAAACAGGATCCTCCTTCAAACAGGCTCTATATTTTAAAGACCATGGTTTTAAACTCCATGATACGATGATCTATCAGAAGGTTAATTTCTCCAATCCATCTATTACCAGATACCATCAAATATTTGAGTATATGTTTGTGTTTTCAAAGGGAAAACCTAAGACTTTTAATGGTATCAAGGATCGAGCCAACAAATATGCTGGCCAAACAGTATGGGGGAGGAATACACATAGACTTCCTGATGGAACCCTGAGAGAACAGGAAAAGAATGTTATCTCAGATTATGGTCTCAGGTATAATGTGTGGTCTGTAAAGACTGTTGGTCAGACCAAGGAAAATCCTACGTCCCATCCGGCTGTATTTCCTGTCCAATTGGCGATGGACCATATCACTACCTGGAGCAATCCTGGTGATTTGGTCCTTGATCCGTTTGCAGGATCAGGAACTGTTGGAGTAGCATGTAAAAATTTAAATAGAAATTACCTCTTGATTGAAAGGGATGAAACGTATTATAATGAGGCTCGGGAACGATTAGGTTTGGACAAGAGAAAATTACCATTATGAGTGTATTAGATCACGGAAAATTTATTGGTTGGTATCCAATGTCAGATTTAGGACAATTAAAAATCCTACCTTTTGGGATTTATTGTTTTAGTTCTCCTATATCCAAGCCAAGTTTATCTGATTTACCTCATGATTTTGAAGAGACGATATATTTTGGAATGGCCGGGAAAAATAATGATAATTTCCATTACGATCAGAAATCGCCAGGGCACATATATAAACAGGGGCAATTATATATGCGCTTAAAGTCTCACAAACCAAATTTTGTCAGAGAGAATCTTGATAAGAAACGTGATACAAAATATGAAATTTTCTATAAGAAATTTGGATATGGAAGAGAAGTGGTAGAAAAAATCTCCATTGGAATATATCAACCAATCTCAAAATTACCTAATTCTCTTGTACGACCCTGGTTAGCTATGATGGAAAGCTATTTGATATATCAATATGCCTTAAATTTTGGGTCTGAACCTTTAATGAATTTGGCACATTCCCAAACTGTTGGGCAAACACTTATATCCGAACATTCTATTGCTCAGACTCAGAAAAGATATTTACAGGAGCACAGTTTGAGAAGGTTTATTGATGGAACTCTTTAAGGATATCATACCTGCCCTACTTCAAACCAAGAAGCGGGTCATTACCTCCGAAAACGAAAAGGAATATGTTCCTTTTATCATCAACCGGAGCCTCAGTCTCCATGCCGATTGTATTTTTGTAGCCAATCAACTGAATATAATGTATGATGTAGATCATCTACTTCAAAATGATTATGGCCTAAATACAATACGAGCTTGGAAAAGACCTTTTCAAAAGTGGCAAAAACTAGAATCTAATGATAACCTAGAATTGGTCAAAGAGTATTATGGATATTCGGCCGAAAAGGCCAAAGATGCACTCAAGCTCCTAACTGATACACAAATAGACGCCATTAAGAAGCGTTTGGATAAGGGTGGGATTTATGATAAACGACAACAAGGACGACATATTTAGAGGATTAGGAGTAGAAGTTACATTACCTGATCCTGAATCGTTCCTAAAAATAAAAGAAACATTGACTCGAATTGGAGTAGCTTCCAAATTAGATAAAACTTTATACCAGAGTTGTAATATTCTCCACAAAAAAGGCCGATATGCGATTATGCATTTCAAGGAACTTTTCATCCTGGATGGTAAACCATCCGATTTTTCCATCGATGATATGGCCCGAAGGAATACAATTGCGAATCTCCTCCATGATTGGGAACTTTGTGACTTGGTTGATGAAGAAAAATCAGCTTCACCTGAAGCACCTATGAATCAAATCAAAGTGATTTCTCATAGAGAAAAAGGTGATTGGAAGTTAGTACAAAAATATTCTATTGGAACCCACATACAAAAAACATAAACTAGGAACTTTATTATGAAAAATTTTAACATGGAGTTATATTATGGCAAGACCTGTGAGGCCTAAACTAAAATTCTTTAAACTACACAACATGGTGAAATTACCTGCATTCGGCACTCAAGGTGCAGCATGTTTTGATTTGTCTTACCAACCATATCATACTAAAGTAGTTAACGGATACAATCCCCAAAATTCTCCAACAACTCGTGAACTAGGTAAAACCGGTGACGTGGCTATTATGCCAGGTGACCGGTTACTTGTTCCTACAGGCCTGATTATGGATATTCCTCAAGGATATTCTGTGAGATTTCATATACGGTCTTCTATGGCCTTAAAATCTGGTATAGCCTTAGCAAATGCTGAGGCGGTAATCGACTGGGATTATATCGATGAATTGTTTGTACTTCTGACCAATATTGGTGTATCTCCTTATATCATCAAGGTTGGAGACAGAATAGCTCAGGCTGAATTGGTTAAGATGTTGGACTATACATTGGATGAAGTTACTGAGAAGCCAACCAAGAAAACAGATCGAAATGGTGGATATGGAAGTACGGGGCGAGGAAATTAAAATAAATCTTGAAAGACCTGTAGCTGTTATCACTCCAACAATAGGCAAATCTACTCTTTCCAAAGCAATAGATTCTGTCTTATCCCAGACCTATTCGAATGTCAAACATCATGTTGTGGTTGACGGACACCAATATGAGCAAGATGTTCATATTCGAATAAAGGATTCTAAGGGGCAAACAAGCCATAGTTTAGCTCTTGATTTACTCCAAGAAAATACTGGAGCAAATGGATTTTATGGTCATAGAATATATGCGGCCTGGCCCCAATTGGTTAATGCTGATTACATATTTTTCCTAGATGAAGATAATTGGTATGAACCCAATCATGTAAAATCCCTTGTAGATTTATTAGAAGCGAAACAGGGGTATTCTTTTGCCCATTCATTTCGGCGAATCTATGATAAGGATGGTAAATATATCTGTGATGATCTTTGTGAATCCCTCGGTTCTTGGCCGATTTGGCATTCCCATACACATCCGGAATATCTAATAGATACTTCATCCTTCGCTTTTCGGAAAGAGTTTATTATGAAAACCTCTCCTATTTGGAATTTCGGGTGGGGAGGAGATAGGCATTACCTAGCTTCTGTTAAAGATTCATATATCTATGGAACAACGGCTTTACCAACACTCTGTTATAGATTGGATGGTAATCCTGGGTCTGTCACAGAAGATTTCTTTATCAAAGGAAATAAACAACAAGAAGAACATTATGAAGGAAAGTTTCCATGGACCCCCATGCAATAATTGAGTCTTTTAGGACCAATCCTGATCGAGACCTTATGAAATTCATAGGTCTTTGTATTGCTAACTTGGACAATACGAAATCTCAGAATTTCCAAGATGTTTGGGCTCTTTATAATGAACCATATCAACCAGGTTTATATCTAGAATTTGGGGCTACAGATGGGGTGGCGGGTTCAAATACTTATATGTTAGAAATAAAATATGGTTGGCAAGGATTTCTTGTTGAACCAATTCCTTCTTATACCGAAAAATTGATATGGACAAGACCACATTCACGAATATGGAATAAATGTATATGGACACAATCTGGCGAAATGTTAGATTTCCATGTAACCGATGAACCGGACTTATCGACTATTTCTGGATATGGTACTAAGGATGAACATGCTCAAAAACGACAAGATCATAAGATAATCAAGGTTTCAACTCTTTCTCTTATTGATATGGTTGGATTGATGGAACATAACTATGGAACTCCTATTATCGATTATATGTCAGTGGATACCGAAGGTTCGGAATATGATATCCTTAAAGCTTATTTCTCAAATGAAAAATCGAAAAATCATACCATTAAAACTTTATCCGTAGAGCATAATTATAATATGGAGGCTCGCCAAAATATCTATGATCTGTTAACCTCAGAGGGTTATACACGGAAATTCATCGAAATTTCCAAATGGGATGACCTTTACGTGAAGGATTTGTAATGCAAGATATTGTTATTGGTGCAGTTACCAATTATACCTACCATGATATTGAACCTTGGTTAGTCTCCCTGAAAAGGACAGGCTACCAAGGCATTATTGCTTTGGTTGTCTATAATATGAAAAAAGAGGATGCTGATAAACTAGTGTCGCAAGGTGTTACCATATTTTCCTTTATGAAAGATGATATGGGTAATTTGGTTTATTATGATCCTAGAGGTCCACAAAATTTTAATATTGTAGTTGACCGCTTTGCTCATATGTGGTATTTCTTAAATCAGCTTAAAGAACCCATTAGATATGTCCTTGCTACAGATGTTAAAGATGTTATTTTCCAAAGTGATCCAATAAAATCTTTAGTTGGATTTCCTTTGAATATGATTCGAGTGGCCTCAGAGAATTTCCTATATAAGGATGAAACATGGTCGGCCAATAATATGAAACAAGCTTTCGGTGACCTAATGTTTGATCATATGAAAGATCGTCCAATCTATTGTGCCGGTGTCATCGCCGGTGGTTTTGAAATTTTCTTGGATTTATGTCTTTCTATTAGTCTTATATGTAGTGGGGCTCCTAAACATGTATCTGGAGGGGGAGGTCCGGATCAAGCCGCTATGAATATTCTTCTTTCTACACAACCATGGAAAGAAAAGTGTGAAATGACATCTACGGTTAATTCTTGGTGCGTTCATATGGGAACAACCCGATTTGCAATCCAAGAAGGGTCGGGGGATGCTGGTATAGAATATACCTCAGGTCGAAAAACACTAGAACAAATCACTGATAACTTTATCGGGCCCGACGCCCGAATTTATGATGCTGCGGGGTATCCATTTGTTGCCAATACCTATGATAACCATTATGTCATTGTCCACCAATATAATCGGGTAAAGCAATTGAATGTAATTTGGGATAGGGAATTTAGAGAATGACCGATTTAAGTGACAATGTGGTTGAAACTTTTATAGAACCAAAGGTAAAACGTTATATGATTTTTGGTGGTGATACTGGTCCAAATGGCGGTTGGGAGGACTATAAAGGTTCTTTCGGGCAACTTGAAAAATCTAGAGAATTTGCCAGGTTCCATTTCAAATGGTACCATATAGTCGATCATACAACAGGAATGAGAGTTTAACATGGGCTTTGTACCTACGCCATCAGATTTTATGACAGTCCAGGACCTTAAGGAAGCTGGTGACTGGCCTCTACCATGGACAGCTTCCAAGGGTTTGATACCATATATCAAACGCCTTAAAGGTGAAGTTCATGGTATTGAAATTGGTACAGCCCGTGGTGAATCGGCTTATCACATTTTAGAATCTTGTCCTAATGTAAGTTTATTGACCACTATCGATCCTTTCCTTGAATATATAGATTGGATTGGAGTGATTGATCAACATACGATGGACCAATTTCAGGACCTTGCTAATAAAAACTTACTAGAATTTGGTGGTAGAGTAGATATTCAAGTCAATTCTAGTGATGAAGTTAAGGATCAATTTGCCGATAATTCTATAAGTTTTCTCTTTGTTGACGGAAATCATTCTAAGAACGATGTTCTAAATGACTTAACTGGATATTATCCTAAAGTGGTTTTAAATGGGATTGTAGCGGTTCATGATACCAACTTAGAATCGGTAAACGATGCGATCAAAGAATTTAGGGAAACCAATAAGATTAGAACACCTCTCAATAAACTTCCTAATTCCGTTGTATTTTGGACTAAACAATGAGAGACCTCCGGCTCGGGTTCACAGATACGTATACAAACTGTATAAATTTCTTCACGGATATCCTGGGGAGACGATATAATGTTATCCGAGATGATCAAGATCCAGATTACTTGATCTTTGGAGATGCCAATTTTGGTACAAATCATTTAAACTATACTCGACCTCATAAGATATTTTTCACGGGAGAAAATGTTCGGCCGAACTATTCCGAATGTGATGTGGCTCTGACTTTTGATCATGAGAACTCTCCTAGACATTATAGATTACCTCTGTATGTACTAGAAATGTGGGCCATCAATAAAGACAATAATGTTCACGGGAAATTTGATTATCTCTATCTTACCCATCGAGATATTGACTATGAAAAGGAATGGGATCAAAAAACTAATTTTTCTGCATATGTCCAATCAAATCCTTATTGTCAGCAACGTAACCTTTTTGTGATGATGTTATTAGATGCAGGTCTCTTAGCGTCCTCGGGCCCTCATTTAAATACAACTGGAATAATTTTACCAAGAGATAGGACATTGAAGCTGGACTTTTTCCATCAAGCTAAATTTGGTATTGCAATGGAAAATGGAGCCCATCCAGGCTATGTAACGGAAAAGCTTATTGATTGCTACTATGCTAATACTGTACCTATATATTGGGGGTCCGATACAGTGGATAGAGATTTTAATCCTAAATCTATGGTTAAAGTTTATGATATTCCTACCATAGATTATCTGATTG
>Ga0209483_1003067_pt1 | contig 11138 bp, 8 predicted proteins | sample NGEPerA_FD_184508 | JGI IMG/M metagenome (GOLD analysis project Ga0209483, IMG submission 184508) | Arctic peat soil microbial communities from the Barrow Environmental Observatory site, Barrow, Alaska, USA - NGEE PermafrostL2-A... | ecosystem: Environmental > Terrestrial > Soil > Wetlands > Peat... | reverse complement strand
GGTTCATCCCGACGACTGGTATTTCCATCAAACTTGGAGCGGTCAAACAGATCGCAACTTCCGTGATTATCACGAGGGAAACGGTTACTACCTCAATGGCATCTGGATAGAAGTCTGATCTCGACTAATGCGGTTTGAGCGGATTTGCATGGTTCTGGTCGTCGGATCACTTCTTCTCATTCCCATTTTTGTGATGGTACACCCCAGCTTTGGCCAAATGGGTCACGATCTGTTGGTAAGGCGCCCTTAAGCCTGGGCCTCAACCGCGATCAGCGGCTTAAAAGATGCAGCGCGCGGTAATTGAGAATCGTCGAATATTTCTCAAGTGCCTGACGCGAAGACCAAGCCCCGCCTATATGGGGCCGCAATACGTTGCATTGCCTTCTTGGCAGTGGCCATTCTAGTCGGTACGGCCCGGTCACCAGTCCCATCGCGCTTAGGAAATATGCGTCTGGCGTCCTGTCAGTTCTCAGCTTAGGCAAAACCAGGCAAATGGCCGGCAAGCCAGCGTTACTCACCAAGGAGATCGCTCATGAGCAAAGAAAAGGTCACGAGAAATTCTGGGAAACGCTCACTTAAAAATGGCTCTACCCCGAACGGAGACCCACGACTGGCTGCTGGCGGAGAGTTGCACCAGATAGCTGGTGGAGAGCACCCCGCACTTACCACGAACCAGGGCGTCGCACTTTCCGATAATCAAAACTCGCTCAGGGCCAATCCACGCGGTCCTACGCTTCTGGAAGATTTCATCCTTCGAGAAAAAATCACCCATTTCGATCACGAACGTATTCCCGAGCGTATCGTTCACGCACGTGCGACGGGCGTACATGGATTCTTCGAACTAACTGCTTCGTTGAAACAATACACTACCGCCAGGATACTCACTGAGGTGGGTGAGAAGACACCCGTGTTTACTCGCATATCGACAGTCGCAGGCGGCGCGGGTTCGGTCGACACCCCGCGTGACGTGCGCGGGTTTGCCGTCAAGTTTTACACGAAGGAAGGCAATTGGGACCTGGTCGGCATCAACATTCCTATTTTCTTCATCCAAGATGCCATCAAATTCCCCGACCTCATCCATGCGGTAAAAATGGAGCCCGATCGCGGCTTTCCGCAATCGGCGACCGCGCACGACACTTTCTGGGATTTCATTTCGCTCACGCCAGAATCCATGCACATGGTGATGTGGATCATGTCAGACCGCACTCTGCCCCGTTCGCTGCGCATGATCGAGGGTTTTGGCGTGCATAGTTTTCGCCTGATTAACGACGCCGGAGGATCGATCTTCGTCAAATTCCACTGGCGTCCTAAGCTCGGCTTGCAGTCCACCATTTGGGATGAGACTGTCAAAATTTCCGGCGCTGATCAAGACTTCCACCGCCGCGATATGTTTGAAGCCATCGAAGCCGGCAATTTCCCTGAGTGGGAATTCGCGGTTCAACTTTTCACGCAGGAGGAAGCAGATAGATTCCCGTTCGATCATCTGGATGCAACAAAGCTGATTCCAGAAGAGCTGGTGCCGTTGCAAGTCATCGGCCGCATGGTACTAGATCGCTGGCCGAACAATTTCTTCGCTGAAACAGAACAGGTTGCTTACTGTCCTTCTCATGTCGTGCCAGGCATCGATTTCTCAAATGACCCACTGTTGCAAGGCCGTTTATTCTCTTATCTCGACACGCAGCTTTCGCGCCTGGGTTCGCTCAATTTTCACCAGATCCCGGTTAACGCGCCCAAATGCCCGTTTGCCAATCAGCAGCGCGACGGACACATGCAGATGGCTCAACCGACGGGCCGTGTTGCCTATGAGCCTAACTCCCTGTCTGAAAACTCGCCACGCGAAACGCCGGCCAAAGGCTTTCATAGCGCTGCAGTAACAGAAGCCGGAGAGAAAGGCCGCGTCCGTTTCGAAAGGTTCGCCGACCACTACAGCCAGGCGCGGCAGTTCTATCTCAGCCAAACTGCGTATGAACAGGCGCACATCGCCTCGGCGTTAGTATTCGAGCTATCCAAGGTCGAACATATGCACATACGCGAGGCGATAGTCGGCCACCTTCGACATATAGAAGAAGACCTCGCCAACCGGGTCGCCTCGGGTCTTGCGTTCAGCAAAACGCCCGATGCACCAAAGGCTGCGGCGCTCGTGCTGAAAATGGAGCCTTCGCCCGCATTACAGATCATTGGCAAGATGAAAGATACGCTCATGGGACGCGCGATTGGCATCCTGATCGCGGATGGTTCCAACGGTGCTACCATCAATAAAATTAAAAAGGCCGCGACCGATGCGAATGCCACCGTGAAGATCATTGCCCCCAAAGTGGGCGGCGCGAAGCTTGCCGATGGCTCGATGCTGGCGGCTGACGGACAACTGGCCGGTACGCCTTCTGTGCTATTTGACGCGGTCGCCGTCATCCTCTCCGACGAAGGCGCAAAGGCGCTGTCGATGGAAGGTGCCGCGATCGATTTCGTACGCGATGCTTTCGGTCATCTCAAGGCAATTGCCGTCGACAAAGGCGGCCAGGTGCTTTTGAAAATAGCGAATGTCGGACAAGACGCGGGCGTAATGGATACCAACGACAAAGACGCATTTATTGCTGCGGCAAAGACACGCCAATGGGATCGGGAAAAGTCCGTTCGAATATTGGCATAAGTATCACGCAGGTAGTGGCGCCAACGTTTGGCCATCATTCAATAGCAGCGGTGCCGAAACCAGCGATCTACTAGGTGCCAAACAGAAAATCGAGGGGGCCGAGTATCACATTTCTGACCTCGAACGGCAATTCGCCGCCTTCGTCGCTGAGAACCCTTTTATTAGGTGCGCGCCCGAGGCGGCGACGTAGTCCCAAGGTAATCACAAGCAGCAACGCCTCAGTCATGTGACCAAAACCTGTGCCGTCGCGCACAAGGGCCGCCGTCGACATCGTGATCTCGACTTCATCGGGCCCAAGCGTGCTGATGGCCGCTTGAACAAGTTTGCGGATCATCGTCATCAGTTCACCTTCAGGCGATAAAGGATCACGCGTTCGTCAATGACGTTCGCGGCGAATTCCTCGCCGGCGGAGCGAATAATTGGGTAGAGGTGAAGGCTTTGATGGCCACAGCGAAGACCCGCATCAATGCTGGACCTGAGCAATGCCGACAAAGCTGAGTTGGCGAGGGTGATGCAGGGGCTAAGACAAGACCTACCTTGCTACCGTTTTTGTTTGGGGTAGCAGGAAGCGGACGATCATCGGGGACATCGTAGGCGCGTTCGGGCCCTGACAAGTTTCCTATCGCGCGGCTTCCCGTTCCGTGCGGGTCCTGATTTATTCCTCTCAAACTGAGGGAGTGCCAATTATTGAAGGGCTGCTCTCTCAGGGGTAATCTCGCGATGGGGCCGCCGCGTTGACCCGGCTGCCGTGGCGTTGGCGCTAAATGGGGCTAGCCAGAAGACCGCTGATGCATTTTTGAACGATCAGCGAGCCCTGATCGCCGATCAGCGCAGTTACATCGCCGCCCAGCAGCATCACCTGCACCGGCAATTCAAAGCGCTTAATCTAAACATTTGGGAAAAGCGCCTCGGTGTCCTCCTACGCATAGCAACAGGCTTTGTCGGCCTAAGCTAGCGGTTCAAAAGCGCCTTGTGAAGGATCCAGACGGGAAGACCCTAACCCGTCAGATCCTGATCACGAGTCTTACCGAGAAACGTGCCCGGTACGTCTGCATCAAGGGTCTGGTGGCCAAAAGCTCGAAGATCAAGTTCAAGGTGAAATCCAAGACGGCGTGATTGGCAGCCCTGGGCACGGACCCGTCTAGCTGGGCGGGAAAGTGATGGCGTCGTTCCGTTGACGGGCGACGCCATTTTTTTGGCCGGAACTGGGCCAGCGACCGCCCCCGAGATGCCTGGAATTGGAATTTTCGTGTTACCCCGGTGTTACCCCGATCTTCGTTCGTTCTTTGGGTAACACACCGCTCAAAAGTGAAGCCTTTGAGTTTTTTACTGAATTTGGAGCGGGCGAACGGATTCGAACCGTCGACCCTAACCTTGGCAAGGTCAGTAAAGTTAGGCCGCCTTATTGGCCGCAAAAGCATGTAATGTTTCTGGCCGCAAATGCGTGTAGCGCCGCAACATTTTCCAGTCCTTGTGGCCGGTTACTAGTGACACTTGCTGAATGGCGAAACCAGCCTCGAATAGACGGCTGGTCCCTTCGTGCCGAAGATCGTGAAAGTGCAAATCGTCAATCTTGAGATCCTGACACGCTCTCGTAAATGCAGTGCCGGCCGACTTGTGGACATAGGGGAAGATTCTGTCGTCCTCGTTGCCACGGATGGCGCGTTGCTCTTCAATCAGCGCAACCGCGTTATACCCCGAAACGGCCAATAGCGGAATATTTTGGTCATTTCCCTTTTTCTCGCGCGGGTCTTTACGGTCCCGGATGATCAACATTTTTGTTCGAGAATTGAAGTCGCTCCAAGTAACGCGACAAATCTCCTCTTGGCGCATAGCCGTTGCGATTGCGAATTTTATAATACGACTCATGGGAATGAGTCTTGGCTTCGAATCGAAATGCGAGAAGAGCTTCGCCAGTTCGTCCTCGGTCGTTCGCCGGTCACGTTCATTCGCTTTGCCGATAAGGCCAAGACGCCTCAGAGCAATTCGCGCCAAATCCACGGACTCCGCCGAAACTTCTATTCCATGCACCGCGGCAGCGTGAGAAACCACTAGTTTAATCGCCCCAATGTCCATACCCACTGTGACTGGTCCGGCGCCAGCGGTTGCCCTTTTACGCCCGAACTTCACCAGACGTTCGCGGTTCATATCGACCGCCTTAACCGTTCCAAGTTCCTTACGGAGCATTTCGAGCGTTGCGCTTTTTGAGCGACCTGGGGGCCTGCCTACCGAGGTCATGTCCGCAATGTGGAGATCAATCAGCTCCCCCACTGTCATTCCCCCCCGCGCCCGCGCCGCCACAGGCGACTTGCCGCGGTCGATTTCGCCTTCCACGCGGATAGCCCATTCATGCGCATGGTCCCATCGAATAAAAGTCTCGCTTACAGCGCGACCCTTGCGGCGCACTTGAGCCTGCCAATGTCCTGACGGGAGCTGTCGTAGGGTGGCCATCTTGGACTACTCTTTCGTGCACAAAACCATCACACTCAGGCGTCGTATTGAGGCGAATTGCGTCGTATTTTTGGGTCCAAAAAGTGTGTGAACGGCGAACCTAACCGATTGAAGAATATACGAATAATGCTGCATAATCAAGCACATAGATTTTCCATTGCACCTATGATGGACTGGACCGACAGCCATTGCCGGGTGCTGCACCGCGCGCTGGCGCGCCGCGCCCTGCTCTATACCGAGATGGTGACGGCGGACGCGATCCTGCATGGCGACCGCGGGCGGCTGCTGGGGTTCGAGGCCTGCGAACATCCCGTGGCGCTGCAACTAGGCGGATCGGAGCCCGGCGCACTGGCCGAGGCCGCGCGCATCGCCGAAGACTTCGGCTATGACGAGATCAATCTCAATGTGGGCTGCCCTTCCGACCGAGTACAATCGGGCCGCTTCGGCGCTTGCCTGATGAAGGAACCGGAGTTGGTGGCCGAATGCATGGCGGCGATGCGCAAGGCCGTCGCCCTGCCCGTGACCGTCAAGTGCCGGATCGGCGTTGATGATCAGGACCCGGAGGTTGCGCTGCGCGCTTTGATTGCGCGCTGTGCCGAGGCCGGCGCCACCCGCTTCGCCGTTCATGCGCGCAAGGCCTGGCTCAAGGGTCTCTCACCCAAGGAGAACCGCGAAGTGCCGCCGCTGAATTACGATCTGGTCTATCGCATCAAGCGCGAGAATCCGGACCTGACCATCATCATCAATGGCGGCATCCAGAACCTGGACGAAGCGGAAAGTCACCTGGCTCATGTCGATGGCGTGATGCTGGGCCGCGCCGCCTATCAGAATCCCGCCCTGCTGGCCGGGATCGACTCGCGTTTCTTCGGCGACGCGACGCGCAGCCTTGATGCCGTGCTCACGGAATTCAGCCTTTATGTCGAACGCAAGTTGAAGGACGGCGTGCGGCTCAGCACCATGACACGGCATATGCTGGGCCTGTTCCATGGCCAGCCCGGCGCGCGCGCCTTTCGCCGCTATCTGAGCGAACATGCCACGCGTGACGGCGCCGGCATCGAGGTGCTGCGCGAGGCGTTGGGCTTTCTTTCGCCCGAACGCGCCGCCGCCTGAGTCCCGCGCCTATTTCGCCGTAATCAAGGCGTCCAATAACGCCGGTGTATTGGGCACCCGCTCGAGATGCGGATAGCGCAGCCCGTCATGATAGGGGATCGAGACGGTGCGATAGGCATCGTTCTTCTTGACCAGAAGCGTGACCGGCGTCTGGTTGCCTTTCGCCCCGGTGATGGCGTCCTTGAGCCCGTCGGCGTCGTAATCGTCGCCATCCACGGCGATGATCTGGGTGCCGAGTGCGATCCCCGCCTTGAACGCCGGGCTGCCCCAGGTCACGTCGATGACATTGCCTTTGTTGTCCACCACAAAACCCAGCGAGTAAGCAAAGCTGTCGCGCTTGCGCATCCCGCCGCTGGAGGATTCCCGCTCCGACGGCTTGTCGGTATAGACCAGGCGGTAGCCGCCGCGGACAATGCCGTCCAACGGCGGCGCGGGATGAAGCCCGATATGGCCATGCAGGAAACCCGCCCAGTCATAGGGCATCACGGAATTCAGCGCCTTCACCACATCGTCGAACGTGTAGGTGACGGTGACGAAGCTGCCGTCATGGACGCCGAAGAAGGTCTTGGCGAAATCATCCATGGATTTCTGGCCATTGGTCTTCTGGCGGATCAGCGAATCCGCATCCAGCCAGGTGAGCAGACCCTCGCTGTAATAATCCTCGCTGCGCTGATAGGTGCGCCAGGGAATCGGCCGGCGGCTGGCAATGATAGGATCCAGGGTGGTGTCATCCACCCCGCGCCATTGCCGCCCCGGCGAGGTGCCGTAATAGGCGGCGTCGTCGGCGAAGGCATCGAGTGCCTGCTGCTTGGTCCAAAGGCCCGAGCGCGCCGCCAGCACAAAGCCCCAGAACTGGGTCTGACCTTCATAGACCCACAGCAGGCTGCCGCGCATCGGCACATTATAATTGGGCGTCCACAGATCGGCGGGGCGGCGGAACTTGCCGTTCCAGGAATGGGTGTATTCGTGGGCGAGAAGATCGCGCCCCGCGCTGGTCTTGTCCCATTGGGTGAAATATTTCGGCGTGGTGACGTCCTCGCTGGACTGGTGATGCTCCAGCCCCTCGCCACCGACATGCGCGGAAAGACCAAGCAGGAAGTCGTAATGATCGTAATGATGCGAGCCATAGAGCTTGTAGGCCTGCTGCACCAGATTCTCGTGCACCGCCAATTCCTGCGGCGTGATTTTGAGCTGGTCGGCATGATCCGCAGCGATATCCAGATGCACCGGCACCTTGGCGCCGGGATCGAGATCAACCCGCGAGAAATATTTTCCCGCCAGCACCGGCGAATCCACCAGCGTGTTGAGGCTGGTGGTCTTGAAGCGGCCACCACCCGCCGGCTCCAGCGCCGTGCCCACACCCCAGCCTTGCGGCACCTTCAATTCCGCCGAAACCGGAATGCGGCGCGAGAAATAGCCCGCGGGATAAAGCACCACCGCGTTCCACTCTAGATTCAGGATCACGTCGGTAGCGACGACACGACCCTGATTGGACTGGGTGGGCGAGAGATATTGGAAATCTGCTGTCACCTCATGCGCGCCATTGGGCACGTCGAGATGGAAGGCATAGACGTCCACCGGATCGCGTGTCCAGATGAGCGTGGCATTGCCGGCATGAAAGGCGAGACCCGCCAGCAGGTCGAGCGGACCGCTCGGGGAGTGATTGCCGGGAAGCCAGCGGGGATAAAGCAGGACCAGCGGCCCAGACTTGGCCACCGGGATCACTTCGTGAACCCGCATGATGCCTTGCGCCGGTTGCGTGCCGTCCACCGACAATTGGATCGTGCCGTTCGGGTAAGGAATGTCCTGCGGCGTCGGAATGGCCGGCGGCATCGGCGCGGGCACGGGCCCCGCATAATTGGCCTGATCGGCAGTCTGGGCGCGCGCGCCCACCGCCAGAAGAGAAAGCAGAACAACCGGAAGCAACCGCCGCATGGAGATCCCCGCCCTTATTGCGGGTGGGAGCCTATGTCAGGTGACGCGTCTTCGCCAAGGGCGCTCAAATCTTTTGATCGTAAGCGCCCACTTCGGGATGCTTAGAAAGGCGTGAGTCAATATCGGCGAATATTGCGCGCATGTTCGTCTCCGAGACCGGACTCTCCACCACCACAACCAGGGATGGTTTGTTCGAGGAAGCGCGCACCAGACCCCAGGTGCCATCCGCCAGGGTGACGCGAACGCCATTGACGGTGACGATACTGGCGATGGACTGGCCCAGGAGTGTTTCGCCCTTCTGCTTCAAGTTGGAATATTCCTTCGTCAACGCCTCGACCACGGCATATTTCTTGTCGTCGGGGCATTCGGGCGCCATGGTGGGCGAGCCATAAGTCTTGGGCAGTCCGTCATAAAGCGACGACAGGCTCTTGCCGCCGGCGCGGTCCAGCATTTCCAAGATCTGGATGCCGGCGACGACGCCGTCGTCATAACCGTGGCCCAGCGGCGGGTTGAAGAAGAAATGACCGGACTTCTCGAAGCCCGCCAACGCCTTCAATTCCGCGGTGCGCCGCTTGATATAAGAGTGGCCGGTCTTCCAGTAATCGGTCTTGACGCCCCGCGCCTTCAGCACCGGATCGGTGAGATAAAGGCCGGTGGATTTCACATCGACCACGAATTGCGGGTTGGGATATTTGGCGGAGAGATCACGCGCCAGCATCACGCCGATCTTGTCGGCGAAAATCTCGCGGCCCTTGTCGTCGACCACGCCGCAGCGGTCGCCGTCGCCGTCAAAGCCCAGGCAGATATCCGCGCCCTGCTCCCTCACCGCCGCGCCCATGGCATGCAGCATGTGCAAATCTTCGGGATTGGGATTGTATTTGGGGAAATTGTAGTCGAGCTCGGTGTCCATGCCGATCACTTCGGCGCCGATGCGCTTCAACGCTTCCGGCGCAAACGCGCCGGCGGTGCCGTTGCCGCAGGCGGCGATCACCTTGATGGGGCGTGACAGTTTGTGCCCCTTGGTCACGGCGTGAAGATAGGTCTCGCGCATGTCCGGCACGGCGACATAGGCGCCGCCCGGACGTTCCTTGCCCAAACCTTCCAGCACGATCTTCTTCAAGACATTGATCTCGTCGGGTCCGAACGTTAGCGGGCGTTGTGCGCCCATCTTCACCCCGGTCCAGCCATTCTCATTGTGGCTGGCGGTCACCATCGCCACGGCGGGACAATCCAGCGCGAATTGCGCGAAATAGGCCACCGGCGAAAGCGCCAGGCCGATGTCGTGGACCTCGCAGCCCGCGCGCATCAGGCCGATGATCAAGGCTTGCTTGATGGAAAGCGAGTAGGACCGGTAGTCATGCCCCGTCACCAGCTTGGGCTGAACGCCGATCTGGTGCAGATAGGTGCCCAGCCCCAGGCCCAGCGCCTGGATGCCCAGAAGATTGATCTCCTTGCCGAACAGCCAGCGCGCGTCATATTCGCGAAAGCCGTTGGCGGTGACCAAAGGCAGGGTTTCATATTCGGCCGTATTGGGCCGCAGGTCCGAGCGGGGCGTGAGCATGAACAGCTTTTCGATGAATGCGGAAGGGGTTTTAGCGGCGGCCCATCGCCCTGTCTAATGATGATTGAACGTTAGCCGGGTTCGTGCGGACCTAGGCTGCCGTCCCGGTGCTGAAGCGCGGATTGGCGATGTCAAATGTGTCGTAGCCGCATTGGGGGCAAGGCTGGATCAGGGCGCCCTGGTCCATGCGCAGCATCTGGTGACAGCGTTCGCAGCGGTAATCGGCGCTGTCGCGCACTGTTTCGCCGACCTTCTCGCTCATCTTAGCCTCGGAGTTTCAAGAATCTCCAAGCGGCAACGCGGGTCCCGCGGTCTCCGTTCCTTTCGACGTTTTGTAAAATCGCCTCGACGTGGAACCTTGCGTTCAGCCGCGTGAGTTTTTGTTCAGACGCGCGGGCAATTGCGCTATGATGCGCCGCCGTTCCTCGCCGCTCATTTGGCTCCAGCGTGCGATTTCGTCCAAAGTGCGGCCGCAGCCGGAACAGACTCCGCTGCCCGGCTCATAGGTGCAGATCTTTATGCACGGGGATTCGATATCCATACCCTTGCAAGTTTAAGGACCTGGGTAGCGAAGCGATAGTCATGGGGAGCGGGAACCACGCCGCTTAACCCCGGCTTAACAGCGGCAGCCTAGGCTTTTCGCGCGGGTCCATGGGAACCGGAAATGGCAAAAGCGCAATTCCACAAGAACCAACGCGTCTATGTGAGGCCGGTGGGCACCTGGGCCCTGGTCGAGCGGGTGGTGCCGCATTGGGCCAAGGGCCTCGAGGAGCCGCTGCGCATCTTTTACGATGTCGGCCTGGGCCGTGAATTCGCCGCCGAGGAATTGCAGAGCGAAGAGCCGGTGAGCGGGACCGCCCTCAATGGCGGCCAAGCCTGGCGGATACTTCGTGCACGGAACAAATGGCAACCGGCCAAGGATTGCGCCCGGCACCCGTTGCCCGGCACCTTTCCCGTGGTGATCACCGGTGACACCGAATGGGGCGGCTGGCGCGTTCCCGGCGCCGAGTATGATCTCGATCCGCAAGCCGTGGAACACCAGGCGCGGCTCATCGCCAGCGCGCCGCAATTGATGGTGTTCGCCAACGGCTTGGTGGAATGGGCGCGTAAATCGGGCGAAGACATGCCCAATTCTTTGGCCGAATTGGCGCACAACGCGCAAGACATCCTGGCGCAAGTGAAGGGCCAGGGCTGAGCGCATAATCTAAGGAACCTCTGAATAAATTGGCGTTTGAATGGTCTGTGGTTTTGAGTGGTGATTTTGGGGATGCGAGTGTCCAGCCTTGGGATTGATTGGTGTTTTTTTGCCTGCTTTGGCTGCCTCCGGCTGCTCCCTTGGCATCAAGCCATCGCGCATCGCATCAGTTTGCGCCGCTTCATGTACAAATTGACGAGCGCGAAGCTGACCTGCAGGCGGTTGAGGTTCTTGGCGAT
>Ga0209483_1003066_pt1 | contig 11140 bp, 6 predicted proteins | sample NGEPerA_FD_184508 | JGI IMG/M metagenome (GOLD analysis project Ga0209483, IMG submission 184508) | Arctic peat soil microbial communities from the Barrow Environmental Observatory site, Barrow, Alaska, USA - NGEE PermafrostL2-A... | ecosystem: Environmental > Terrestrial > Soil > Wetlands > Peat... | reverse complement strand
CGAGACTGCCGGCGTAAGCCTCCTCGCTCCAGCCGGTGCGTTCGTCCGCCCCGCAGGCCGGGCAGGATTTCGCCCGGGCTGGAACGTCCGCCCCGCAATTTGGGCAGGTATCCGGCGCTTTCAATGGATTCAATGAAGTTTGGAATGCGAGAGTTCGCCCACAATTCCATGACCGCCCCAAGCCGAAGCCGGCAGCGTGGACGGGTCCAAACTCCAGCGGGCGGCGAGTTGACTGACCTTTTCCGAATTCGCGGACAGCGCTTCTTTGGCCGAGAAAATATCCTCGTCCGCGCCATACTCGAAACAAAGCAATTCAAGGTCTTTCTCCGCGGCGGTCAAGGGGCCTTGGTTCCAGAGCGTTTCGCCGGCCCAGGCGTAGGCGCGATAGACATGGCCCTTTTCCAGCAAGGCCCAGGCGTGATGATTGACGATCCGGCTGGAAGTGAAAAATTGGACCTGGCCCAGCTTGCGGCTCAACCCCGTCAGGAAACGAAAACAACGATCGACATCCTCGAAAGGCCCCGGCAACCCAAAGCCCACCACCAGCACCCAGCCGGAAATGGAAGGAGAAATGAACAGCTTGTCCTCGCGCGCTTCGCTTAATCCCTTTTCCCACGAACACGGCATCGGATGGTGCAAATTCAAGGCGGCCTGCACGACCGCCGGGTTGCCGGCCTTGACGGCCAGCCAGCGTCCGGGCTGTTCCAAAAGGGAAGATTGGAAGCTGGCCAACGCGATGTTTGGGAAAGCGGAGAAAGAAGCTTCGGCCTCCGTTTCGGCCGCCTCTGTCGCGCGACGCCAGGCGCAGAACACGAAAAATAGCCCTGTGCCTAAAACGATTCCAAACGGAATCAGCATCAGGAGCCACGCTACTTCCTTGATCTTCTCCGGACTCACGCCGCCGCCAGTATAATATGCCCCGTTTTTTCTTCAATCGGAATCGCTTCTTTTCTTGCGTCACTGGGCGCAAGCCGGTTTTATATCTTACCTCAGTCTGCATGCATAAATTTGTATTTGGCCTTTTATTGGTTTCGCTCTCAGCGCCGCTGGCCCGCGCCCACCCAAAATTCGAGTTACAGGAAGGCGACCGGGTTGTTCTGGTCGGGGATACGTTGATCGAGCGCGAACAGGAGTCAGGCTGGCTGGAAACGGCCATGGCGGCAGGATTCGACGATCGTCATTTCACGGTGCGCAATCTCGGCTGGAGCGCGGACACTCCGGCGGGCGAGTCGCGGGCGTCGTTTGATTTCACCGACCCAACCAAAGGGTTTTCGCTGCTGAAGCAGGAAATCGCCACCGCCAAGCCGACGGTCGTAGTGATCGGTTATGGAATGGCCAGCTCTTTTTCGGGCGAAGCCGGCCTGGCCAAGTTCAAGACAGACCTGAATCGCCTGATCGATACCGTCCAAGGCGCGTCGGCCCAACCGGTGCGTTTCGTTATTCTCAGCCCCCTTCGGCATGAAAAACTTCCCGCGCCCTTGCCCAATCCTGCGCGCCACAATGCGCAGCTCGTGCTCTACACGGAGGCGTTGCGAGACATTGCGGCCCGGCGCGGATTCCCCTTTGTCGATCTGTTTGATTGGAAACCTTCTGGACGGATTCAAGCCTTCACCGCCAACGGCATTCATCCAACCCCGGAAGGTTATCGCCTGCTGGCCTTGGAAGTGGCGCGGCAATTGGGCTGGAAGTTGTCGTTGACCAAAGCCGGCAGCAAAACGATCGAGGCCTTGCGGCAAACGGTCATTCACAAGGACCAACTCTTTTTTGACCGCTGGCGGCCGCAAAACGAAACGTATCTCTTTGGCTTTCGCAAACACGAACAAGGCCAAAACGCCCATGAAATTCCGGAGTTTGATCCGCTGGTCAAAGAGGCCGAAGAGAGCATCGCCCGTTTTCAGGAACTTCTCCAGCGGGGCATCAAAGTCCCGCCGCCTGCGGAACCAGCTCCAATGACCGCCGTCAAACCCATCGTTGCGCAACCCACCCCGGACTTCGAGGTTGCCCCGGGATTTGAAGTCAAGTTGTGGGCGGAAGACCCGCTCCTGGCCAAACCGATCCAGATGAATTTCGATCCGCAAGGACGGCTCTGGGTCGCCAGCTCTGCGCTCTATCCGCAAATTGCCCCAGGTCAAACGGCGGATGATAAGATTGTCATTCTCGAAGACACCACCGGCGCGGGCAAGGCGAACAAGTCAACTATTTTTGCGGAGGGCTTGTTCATCCCGCAGGGCATCGAACCGGGCGACGGCGGATGTTATGTCGGGCAAAGCACGGAACTCCTGCACTTCACCGATACCCATGGCACCGGCAAAGCCGATCAGCGGCGAGTGGTGCTCTCCGGCTTCGGCACTGAGGATACGCATCACATGGTTCACACGCTGGCCTGGGGGCCGGACGGCATGCTCTATTTCGATCAGTCGGGCTATATTCATAGTCATATCGAAACGCCGAACGGCGTCGTTCGTCTCAACAGTGGAGGCGTCTTTCATCTTCGTCCCTCCACCATGCAATTGGATGTTTTTCTGCGCGGCTTTTGCAATCCGTGGGGGCACCAGTTCGATGCTTTTGGGCAGTCCTTCGTCACTGATGGCGCGGGCTATGAGGGAGTTAGTTGGGGAATTCGCGACGCCACTTATTTCTTCTATGCGAGTATGCGGCGCGAAATGCAAAGCATCAGCCCCGGCCAGTATCCCAAGTTTTGCGGCCTGGAAATTGTCGCCAGTCAACAATTTCCCGACGACTGGCAGGGCGATTTTGTGACGGCGGACTTTCGGGCTCATCGCATCGTGCGGTTCTCGGTCAGCGACGAGGGCGCGGGTTACGTCACCAAGCAAATGCCGGATTTGGTCGTCAGCACCAACATCACCTTTCGCCCGGTCGATCTGAAGTTCGGCCCGGACGGGGCGCTGTATGTGGCGGACTGGTCGAACCCGATTATCAACCATGGGGAAGTCGATTTCCGCGACCCGCGCCGCGACCACGAGCATGGCCGCATCTGGCGCATCACCGCCAAAGGGCGGCCGCTGACGCCGCGCATCAATTTGACCAAAGTCCCCACGCCCGAACTTTTCAACGAATTGCTCTCATCCAATCTTTATGATGTACAGCAGTCCCGGCGCGTCCTGACCGAGCGCGGCAAGGCCGTCGAGAAACCTTTAAAGAAATGGACGGCGCGGCAAACCGACCCGAAGGCATTGTTGGAGGCCCTCTGGATGTATCAGGCCATCGGCGTGCGGAACGACCGTTTGCTGGACCAGCTTCTGCAAGTGCCGGACGGCCGGATTCGGGCGGCGGCGGTGCGAGTCTTGAGTTACTGGCCGCGCACTTACTTGGCCCACTCCGGCCCGGACAAAGGCCGGCCTGTTCCGGCGGAGTGTTACGAGCGGGCGCTGGCTGATCCGTTCCCGCGCGTCCGAGTTGAAGCCGTGCGGGCGGTGGCCTTGATTCCTTCCTTGCGTTCGGCCGAACTGGCCCTCGACCTTCTCAATCAAAAGATGGATCCATTTTTGGATTACGCGCTTTGGCTGACCGTCAATGACCTCGCCCAGCCGTGGTTGGAGGGTCTTCGCACCGGGGCTTGGAGCACCGAAGGGCGGGAAAAAGAGTTGAATTTCGCCCTGAACGCCATTGAACCCGAATTGGCCGGCCCCGTCTTAGGAGAGATGTTCAAGAAGCAACCGCTGACGCTCGACGGCCATGGTCCGTGGATTGAATTGATTGGCCGCTCGGGATCAAGTGAAGACGTCGAGCACCTCTATCAGAAACTTTTGGCGCGCGGCTTTGACGCGGCCGCTTCGACGCGCGCTTTGGCGGCCCTGAACGCGGCCAGCGCCCGCAGTGTCAAACCGAAATCTGATCTGGACAAGGTGGTGGGATTTTTCGATTCCCCCGATCCGGCGACGCGGGTCGAAGCCATTCGGCTGGCCGGGAATTGGGGAGGGCCGGGCAATTCTCTTTCCTTGATCACCGCGCTGGCCAAGGCGCAAGACACACCTTCACCGGTCAGCGCGGCGGCCTTTGCTGCGTTGAAGAAAATCGGCGGGCCGGAAACGATCCAGATTTTACATTCGCTAACCGGTAAAGAAGAAGCGCCCGAGATTCGCCAGTCTGCCGTCCTGGACCTGGCCGCGCTGGATTCAGCCCATAGCGGGGCCGACGCCATTTCGCTTCTGTCGGGCCTGACCAACGAAACCGCCGCCCTGCCGGTCTGGCGCGCGCTCTTGAGCGATGCCGGCATGGCGCCGGTGTTGGCGGCGGCGTTGCCCCACAATGGATTTCCCAATGCCAGCGGAGTGGCCGGAGTGCGGGCGGTGCGCGAGTCGGGCCGAAGCGAACCGGCATTGATCGTGGCCCTGACGCGCGCCGCAGGATTGGAAGGCAAGGAATCAACCCTCACGTCCGCCGAAATCGCCAAGCTCGGCGAGGCTGTTTTGAAGCGAGGCAAAGCGGCGCGAGGGGAACGGGTCTTCAGACGTCCGCAACAAAGTTGCACGACCTGTCACTCCATCGGGGGAATCGGCGGCAAAGTAGGCCCGGACTTGACCTCGATCGGAGCGAGTTCGCCCCTCGATTACTTGATCGAATCGGTCTTGTATCCTAACAAAGAGATCAAGGACGGCTTTCATTCTTATTTGATCGAGACGACCGACGGCGAGGAGTTGTCCGGCATTCCGGTGCGCGAGAATGATCGTGAACTGGTTATGCGAACAGCGGCTGACCAGGAAATAACCGTGCAGAAAAGCCAGATCAAATCCCGGAGAATCGGCGGCTCCCTCATGCCGTCGGGCTTGGTCGATAATCTAACCGAGCAAGAGCAACTTGATTTGTATCGCTTTCTGACCGAGTTGGGCAAGCCGGGTCCGTTTGATGCCGCTAAAGCCAACGTGGCGCGCCTCTGGGCAGTCAGCCGCGATGCAACGCCAACAGCGGTCGAGTTGACCGGAAAAGACTGGCATCGCGCCACCTCGCTGACCGACGGCCGTTTATTGCGCGAGGACGTTGAAGGCGCAGTGGCTTCCGATAAAAGCCCGCCCCTGTCAACTATTTTGGCCGGAACCTCCTTCCGCAACGGCACCGCTGGATTAGTCCGGTTCGATCTCTCCGCTCCCGCCGGGACCGCCGCGTGGATCGATGGCCAGCCGGTGGAACAACTCAGCCCCATGACCGCGCAACTTCCGGCAGGAGTTCACACTATTATTCTTAAGCTGGAAGCCAAAGACCTTCCGCCTTTTATCCGCCTGCGCTCCGACGACGGAACTTTCCTGGGAAAATAGCATTGGCCTTGTGTTTGACATTTGTCCAAGGCATCGGATGTTCGAGAGGAAAATTATCTATGAAAAAAATGAAGCTGATCAAGTCAATATTAGGGTTATCGATCCCGGCGCTGATGGTGGCGGGGTGTGAGGTTGGGGTTCGAGGTCCCGGAGGAGAGGCAGTCGTATCAACGGCTCCGCCGCCCGCGGTAGTTGCTCCCTACGGGGAAGTCTATGCGGATGCCGCCCCGCCGGCGCCCTACGATGAGCCGGTCGTCGGAGTCGCGCCTGGGGCCGGTTATGTTTGGATCGGCGGCTCCTGGATCTGGGGCGGCAATCGCTGGAACTGGGAGCGTGGCCGCTGGGAGCGCCCTCCGCACGCGGGAGCCCGCTGGGTGCCGCATCATTACGAATACCGCAACGGACGGCATGTCTTTCATCGCGGCGGCTGGAGATAGGGGGTTTCCAATGGCGTCCGGTTTTTCTCAAAATCAGCCACTCCCTGTCTCTAGTTGAGACAGTGGAGAGGCGAATTTTGGCTTTTGGAAAGGAGAAATGGGCCTCGCCATCGGGGAATCACCGATTATGGCACTTTTCTGTGAGATTGGCATGAAGACTGATGTATCATTCCTGGCCGAAATAGTTCGGCCAACGAGGATCGAACACGCATGTCAAAAAATTTACGTCTTACCATTGGTTTGCTGTGCGGCCTTTTCGGGGCCGCCCTCATCGCCGCTTACTTTATCAAGCAGCCGCAATCAGAGATAAACCCCGCCCAACTGCAAACCATTTTGCAGGGAAAAGCGATTGAGCGCGCCACTCTTACTCCAACCACCTACGCTGGCATTTATACCATGGAAGGCACGTTGAAAGGGGCCGGGGCCCATCGCTTTGCCATCACGACTCACCTGGACGAAGGCCAAATCAAAGCTCTCCTGTCCCAGCCGGCCATCACCATCGACGTGCCCGACCAGGGTTTTAAGCAAGGGTTCCTTCGCCTCCTGCCCACGCTGATCATCGGCGGATTGGTTTGCGGGATTCTCATTTTTCACTTCGGCGCCGGCAAAAGTAAAAAGCGGCATCGCGTCCTTCGCCGCCCCAAAACCCGTTTTACCGATATTGCCGGGATTGAGGAGGCGATGGGTGAAGTCCAGGAAGTGGTCGAATTTCTCCGGCAGCCGCGCAAGTACACCAACCTCGGCGGCAAACTGCCCCGCGGTATTTTGCTGGTCGGCCCTCCCGGCACCGGCAAAACCATGCTGGCCCGCGCCATTGCCGGCGAGGCCAACGCCAGCTTCTTCAGCGCCCATGGCAGCGATTTCAACGAAGTATTTATCGGTGTCGGCGCCAAACGGGTGCGCGATCTCTTCCGTCAGGCGGCCAGCCACAAACCCGCCATCATCTTTATCGACGAGATCGATTGCCTGGGCAAAGGCCGCAAGCAGGACTCTCACGGCGAATGGCAGCAGACCACCAATGCCCTCCTGGCCGAAATGGACGGCTTCAATTCCGGCGAAGGGGTCGTCGTCGTCGGGGCGACCAACCGGGCGGAAGACCTGGACGAAGCGCTTCTGCGCCCAGGACGCTTTGACCGCAAAGTCCATGTTCCCCTGCCCGACCGAACCGGCCGGCGCGCGATTTTGAAGGCCCACACCACTGACAAACCAATCGCCGAACGGGAGAAGTCCCTGGATTGGATCGCCCAGACCACTTGCGAAATGTCCGGGGCGGACCTGGCCAATCTGGTCAACGAAGCCGCCATTCTGTGCGCCTCGCGCAATCACCTCGAAATCAGTTTGTCCGAATTGGAAGAATGCCGCGACAAAGTGCGATGGGGCAAAGAGCGAAAATCTTTTGTGCTCAGGAAGCAGGAACGGGAAATGGTCGCCTACCACGAAGCCGGCCATACGATGGTCAACCTGCGAAAATCCCTTTTGCCGCCGCTCTATAAAGTGAGCATCATCCCGCGCGGCGGCGCGCTCGGCACCACCACCTTGCTGCCCGAAGAAGATAAGAATCTTCATTCCAAAGGCTATCTCTTGCAACACCTCGCGCTGCTGATGGGCGGACGCGCGGCGGAAACAGTTTTTTACGGCGCAACGACCAATGGCGCGCAAGGCGATTTGGAATCGGCCAAAAAGCTGGCCCGCCGCATGGTGCTGGACTGGGGCATGGGGCAAAAACTCTATTACCAGACCGACCAACCCGAAGCGGAGCAGGAAATCAACCGGCTCCTTGAAGACGCCGACCACGAAGCCTTGGCCTTGATCGAGCAGGAGAAGGAACCGACCCGGCTTCTGGCGGAAACATTGCTCCGGGACGAAACATTGACCCGGGAACAGGTCCTGGCCCTTTTGGCCAAGCCCGCGCCGGCGAGCGCCGGCCTAAATTAGAGAACCAATCACCTCACTGCGTGAACGCGCGGTTTCCCGTTACAAAAAGAAATCTTCACACAATTGTAACACAGTGGTAGGAGTAGATTGTTTTGCGCGAGCGCTTCTGGCTGCCGCCCGACATGGAAATCAAAACCATTAAAATTCTGCTGGTCGAGGACAATCCCGACGATGTCTTTTATTTGCGCATGGTGTTGCACAAGGTGACGGGAACTCATTTTGAACTCGAGTCCACCAATGACCTCGCTTCCAGCGCCAAGCGCCTGGCGAAAGGTGATATTGACGTCATTTTGCTTGACTTAACTCTGCCCGACAGCCTGGGCATGAATACCTTCCTGGGCATCAAGAGCCATTCCAACGAAGCGCCCATCATCGTCCTGAGCGGCGTGGATGATGAAACGCTCGCCGTCAACGCGGTCCATGCCGGCGCGGAGGATTATCTGGTCAAAGGCCGGGTGGACAGCCAATTGATCACCCGCGCGATTATTTACGCCATTGAACGGACGGAATTCAAGAAGGCCGCCCTCAAGGCGGAGGAGAAATTCCGCAGCATCTTCGAGAACTCAGTCTCGGGCATTTTTCAGACTACCCCGGACGGCCGCTACCTCAGTGTCAATCCCGCCCTGGCCCGCATTTACGGCTATGCCAGCCAGGACGATTTGATGGCTCGCATCTGCGATATCGGCCGCCTGCTCTATGTGGACTCGACGCGGCGGCCGGAATTTGTGCGTTTGATGCAAATGGAGGGCGTGGTCAAAGATTTTGAATCGCAGGTCCACCGCAAGGATGGTTCGATCATTTGGATTTCCGAAAATGCCCGCGCCGTCCGCAACCCCGCGGGCAAGATCGAATATTACGAAGGCATGGTGGAAGACATCACCGCGCGCAAGGAGGCCGAGGAAAAACTCCGCTTTTCCGAGACGCGCTTCCGCTCGGTCTGGCAGAAGTCCTCCGATGGCATGAGGCTGACCGACGAACAAGGCACCATCCTCGCTGTCAATCCTTCTTTCTGTCAAATTGTCGGCATGCGGCCCGATGAACTGCTCGGGCGTCCCTACACCGTCACCTACTCCGATTCGGAAGACGTGGTGGAAATGATGCAGAAATATCAACAACGTTTCTCCGAACGCCGCATCGATAGCCAGCTCGAACGTCATGTGACTTTCCGTTCCGGACGGACGGTGGATGTTGAGCTGTCCAACTCCTTCATCGAATTGGACGAAGGCCGCTCGCTGGTTCTGAGCGTTTTCCGCGATGTCACCATCCGCAAGATGGCCGAAGAGCGCGAGCGCCAGGTCAATGCCGAACTGGCGCGCAGCCAGGCCGAGTTGCGCAAGAAAAACGATATTCTCGAAGACGACCTGAAAATGGCGCGTGAAATTCAGCAAGCCATTTTGCCCCAGCAATATCCCGCTTTCCCGGTGAGCGCGACTCCGGAATCAAGCTTGCTTCACTTTTGTCATCGCTATCATCCCACCGGGCAGGTCGGCGGCGACTTCTTCAATGTTCTGACCCTCTCGGAAGATAAAGCCGGGTTGTTTATTTGCGACGTGATGGGCCACGGCGTGCGCTCCGCCCTGGTCACGGCGATGGTTCGCGCCTTGGTCGAGGAGTTGCGGCCCGTGGCGATGGACCCGGGCCAATTATTGACACGAATCAATTGCGATCTCCGCGCCATTCTCCAGCAAACCGGCACGCCGCTTTTCACCACCGCCTTTTACCTGGTGGCCGATCTGGCCAAGCGCGAGATTCTTTACGCCAATGCCGGCCATCCCAAGCCTTTTCTCATCCATCGTCTCTCCGGCGAGGTCGAAGTCCTGAAATACCCCGACGGCAAAGGCCGCCCCGCCCTCGGCTTGTTTGCCCAGTCCACTTATCCAACCGCCTCCCATTCCCTGGCCGCCGGAGACATCATGATGCTGTTTACCGATGGGCTTTACGAAGTGGAGGGAGCGGACAACCAGCAATTCAGCCAGGACCTGCTTTTGCAGGCGGTGCGAAAACATTCTACTTTACACTGTGCCGACTTGTTCACCGCCATCCTCGAGGAAATCAAGCAATTCTCCGCCAGCCACGAATTCGCCGACGACGTTTGCCTGGTCGGCGCCGAAGTCAACGAGAATTTCTAAAATGTCTTTCCTTCTTAGGAATTAGTCAGAACCCGCTCGCCACTTCATTTCTGGCGAACACATATTCCTCCACTACCCGCCCGTGCATCAAGTGTTCCTGGATAATCCTCTCCAACACCTCGGGCGAACAGGAGTGATACCAGGTTCCCCCCGGATAAACCACCGCGATCGGCCCTTGCGTGCAGATGCGCAAGCAGTTGGCTTTGCTGCGATAGACCAGCGGTTTTGGCCCGGCGAGGTTCAACTCCTTGAGCCGCTTTTTGAGAAATTCCCATGACTCAAGCCCCTTCTCTTTCGAGCAGCACTTGGGCTCGGTTTGGTCCGCGCAAAGAAAAATGTGCCGGGCATAAGTTGTCAAACCTAACGACTCCGAGACTTTTTGTAATTCATCATTCATGATTGGAAATCTTTTGGGCGCTTTTTTCGACTTCTCGCATGACGCGCAATATATTCAGACCTGCCACTTTTTTGATGTCTTCCTTCGAGTAGCCGCGTTTGAGCAATTCGGCCAGCAAGGCCGGGTAACAGGAAACGTCCTCCAACCCACGCGGCGGATTGGAGAAGCCTTCGTAATCGGAACCTATCCCCACATGATCAATCCCCGCCACCTGCCGGATATGGTCAATGTGATCAGTCACGTCCGACAAACTCGCTTGCCGGGGATCAGGATGAACCTGACGCCACGCGGCCACTCCTGCTTTATACTGGGTTTCGTCCGTCGGATACATTTTGCGCAAACGTTCCTTCTCCGCTGTGACTTCGATTTCGTCCGCCCGATCCTTCTCGGTCAAGAACTCGGGGACAAAAGTGACCATGACCACTCCGCCGTTGGCGGCCAGCAAGGCAAGAATATCATCCGGCACATTGCGGGCGTGGTGGCAAAGGGCGCGGGCCGACGAATGCGAAAAAATGACCGGCGCTTGCGAAATGCTGAGGGCGGCGCGCATCGTTTCATCCGAGACGTGCGACAGGTCCACCATCATTCCCAAACGATTCATTTCGCGCACCACGTCGCCGCCGAATGGCGTCAACCCATGATGCAGCGGCGCGTCGGTCGCGGAATCGGCCCAATCAATATTCTTGACATGAGTCAGCGTCATGTAGCGGGCGCCCAACGCATAAGTCATGCGCAGCACCGCCAGCGAATTATCGATGGAATGGCCGCCCTCCATGCCAATGAGCGAAGCGATCTTGCCATGGCGGTGAATGCGAACGATGTCGTCGGCTGTCAAGGCTAATTCCAAACTCTCCGGGTAGCGGGCCACCATGCGGTGAACCAAGTCAATCTGTTCCAGCACGGCCACGACGGCGTCCGCGTTGGTGAAAGTAGGAGGGATAAACACCGACCAGAACTGCCCCCCCACCC
>Ga0209483_1003065_pt1 | contig 11142 bp, 9 predicted proteins | sample NGEPerA_FD_184508 | JGI IMG/M metagenome (GOLD analysis project Ga0209483, IMG submission 184508) | Arctic peat soil microbial communities from the Barrow Environmental Observatory site, Barrow, Alaska, USA - NGEE PermafrostL2-A... | ecosystem: Environmental > Terrestrial > Soil > Wetlands > Peat... | reverse complement strand
CCGCGCGCCCCCCTCCCGATCACCGCGCCAGGGCACCAAAGCACGGGGCGGGAGCAGCCGCCAGTATGCAGGAAACTTTCGTAAATAAAATCCTTTACAGGCGTGACCGGGAACACTTTAGGGGTGTTCCGGTGTCTAAGACAATAGGGAGCGCGGGACAGGCGGCAATTTGCCGTGTGTCCCCCGAATCCCGCGGACTCCATGGCAGTATCGGTTTTCCGGTGGCGACTTTTAGCCGCCGGAGGGAGTGGCCGCATCCAAGCTGAGGGAATCTGCCAGCCGGGCCGAAGCAAGGCCCGGAAAAAGACAGATGCCAAACGTGGCTGAGATGCGGTATAGGTGGGAGGACACTGAATTGCAGGCGGACCTCACCATGGGCAATCTTGCCAGCGCGCTGACGCTCCAATCAGAAGAAGCGGCTCTCATTGCGGAGCTACGAGCCGGCTCAGAGGAAGCGTTTGCGTGGCTGATCGCCCGCTTCCATCAACCCATCTACTCGCTGCTGGCGCGCATGGTTTACGACCGTGACGACGCTGCAGACCTGACCCAGGAAGTCTTTGTAAAGGTCTTCCGCGGAGTGCACAGCTTTCATGGCGAGTCGTCGCTGCGGACCTGGATTTACCGGATCGCGCTGCGCGAGGCATCAAACCAGCGCCGCTGGTGGATGCGGCACAAGCAGCAGGAAGTGGCAATCGACCAGGAGATGACGGAAGGAGAAAATGGATCGCAGGTGCGGCTGAAAGAACGCCTGGTGGATCCGTCCGATTCGCCCTACGATGCGGTGGTGCATGCAGAGAACCGGGCGCGCGTTGAATCGGCCTTGAAGCAGGTTCCTGAGCCATTCCGCACCACATTGATTTTGCGTGACATTGAGGGATTTGTTTACGAAGAAGTTGCTGAGATCCAGGGCGTGAATCTGGGCACCGTAAAGTCGCGGCTGGTACGCGGACGGGCCTGTTTGAAGACTCTCTTGACGGCGCCGAACGCGGGCAAAGACCCGTCGGCTTTTACCGAATACGAAATGCCCCTGGGAGAGGAGGCACGATGAATGGCTGCGAGGCGATGCAGGAAAGATTTTCGGAGTATCTGGACGGCCGGCTGAACGGACGGGAGATGCAGCAGATCGCTGCCCACCTGGGCGGATGCGCGAAGTGTGCCCGCGAATGGGCGTCCCTGCGCGAGGCACAGTTGTGTCTAGCCCAGTTGGGTCCAGTGGCCGCGCCTGAAGATCTTCTGCTGCGAATTCGGGTTGCCGTCAGCCAGGAGCGGGCGCGCAGTAAAGTGAGTGTCTTTGATGCCTGGGGCCTGGTGTGGAAGAACACCGTCGGTCCGTTTCTGCTGCAGGCTTCGGCGGGCTTTGCCAGCGCCGTGCTGCTGATGGGCACTGTAATCGTACTGGGCACCATGTTTACGCAGCCTGATACTGCGCAGGCCAACACGGATGAGCCGCTGGGCAACCCCACCGCGCCCAGGCTGGTAAGTTTCTCCAGCGGAGTGGGCAGCAACCTTATCGGCGCCGTCTCCGGCCCGGTGATTGTGGAAGCCTATATCAATGATGAGGGCCAGATGTACGACTACCGTATCCTCTCCGGCCCCACCGACAGCACCACCTGTTCTCAGGTGGAGAATCTGCTCTTGCTCAGCCGGTTTGAGCCTGCTCGGTACTTCGGCCAGCCGGTCCGCGGCCTTGCGGTGCTCTCCTTCTCTGGCGTTTCCGTGCGGGGGTAAGGCACCTTTCAGCTCTTAGCTCTCAGTCGTCAGCTAGCAGGCAAGTCGCGCGTCCTTATAGGTGTTCTCGCTTTTCGGACTGAGAAAAACTGCGCATTCGTCGAGGCACGATTGGAATTTGCATGAAAGGCTTTGCTTCGAATGAGATGTCCGTGTTGTAACGGACTCCTGCCTTCGCAAGACGAGCTGAAAGCTGATAGCTGAGAGCTGACAGCTAGCTATTTGACCCTGCCGCTGCGTCTAACTAGACTTGCAGACAGGGTCTCCTAATGACATTTCGTACAATTCGATCCTCTTATATTCCTGCGGCCGTTTTTTTGTGCCTGCTGGCAGGTGTTTCTGCCTCTTCGGTGCTAGCTCAAGCGCCAAACGCCCAATCTTCAAGCAGCAGTCCAACCAACGACCAGGGTTCGACTTCCGCGCAGGCGTACGTGCGGGAGAAGACACCGTCGCTTGTAGACCCGGCCGGACCCACCATCTCCCTGACCAACGCGGAGCCGGTATTCGTGATGGCCGCGGCCTTGAATATGTGCGGCTATGACGAGGGGCTGGAAAGCAGCGCGCCGGTGCGCAAGCAGGTGCGCGATGAGATCGACAAGGCCCTGGCTGCGAGCGAGGATGCGCGAGCCAAACGCGACGCCGTCTGCCTCTTCATTGCCCAGCACAAGATGACGGGCACGGAGCTGGACATCGCGCAGTATATTTCGCTTTCGCTCTATCTCACGCCCCCGCCAGATCTTGAGACGACGGCCGATTTGACCGAGATGCCACCCGATGCGACGCAGGTGGCGGAAATTGTGCCGCACCTGAAAGATTTCGCCGACGCAGTCGACCTGCACGGAATTTGGCTTACAGTGCGCCATATCTACGACGAGCAGGCCGCGCAGTTGCACGATCCTTTGTCGAAGATGATTGTTTCAACCAACCTCTACCTCAAGATGGCGGCATCCACTTATGACGGACGGCGTTTCATTGTGGTGACCGAGCCCATGCTTTCGCCGAGCACAGTGAACGCGCGCATCTATGGAACCGACTACGTGGTGGTGGTTTCGCCGGTCAACGGCACGATTCACATGAGCGACGTTCGCCACACCTATCTGCACTACGTGATTGAGCCGCTGCTTTATGCACGAGCCAACGCCATCGACCGGACGCAGCCGATTCTCAAAGAGATTCGCGAGGCGCCGCTCGAGTTCCGCTACCGTTCCGACACCGTGCCGTTGACGGTCGAGTGCCTGATCAAGGCGATTGAAGCGCGGACCATGAACACCGGAATTCCGGAGTACAAAATTCCCGCGGATGTGGACCGTTCGCAACTGCCACGCTACCAGCATGAACAGCAGGTCACCGGGCAAAAACAGGAAGCCGTCCGCGTGGCCATGGTGCAGCACGATATGAAACAGGGGTTTGTGCTCACTCAATACTTTTACGAACAGATGATCCAGTTTGAAAGGGATCCTGCCAGCCTGAAAGACACCATCGGCGAAATGGTCTACAGCATGGACGTGGACCAGCAGGTGCACCGGGCGCGCCAGACCGAGTTCGACAAGGAAGCCGATACCGAGGTGCTGGGACGCAGCAAGCCGCACAAGATGATGGGAATGGAACTTGCCGAAGCGCAGCTCTCAAAAGGGGACATGGCAGGGGCCAGCGCCATGGCGCAAAAGGTGCTGGCGAAGCAGAGCGACACCATCGCCTCCGCGGCAGACAGCGCGCGTGCCTACTTCATTCTGGCCAGGGTGGCCGCAATGTCAGGGCATCCCGAGCAGGCAATCGACGATTTCCAAAAGACCCTTGTGATCACCAAGGAGCAGCGGCTGAAGGCCTGGTCGCACATCTACCTGGGCCGCATGCTCGACCTGGACTGCAAGCGCGACCAGGCCCTGTCGGAGTACAAGCTGGCGCTCACAGTGCGCGACGGGCGCGAGGATACGCGCCTGGCCGCGGAGCGGGGCGTGAAGAATGCCTACTCCGTGAACGGGCACACCTGCGACGAAGATGCGGACGACGCTCCCGGCCCCGTTCCGCCCAAGCCGGGAACCCTGGCTCCTGCGCAGGATGGTTCCCAGAAGCCGCAATAGTCCTTTCGCAATGGCTTGAGAGCTTGAGGGTGGCGTCTAATCAAAACATCGGGAGCGCGTCCCGTCCGGAATTTTCGGGCGCGGAAGTGTATCCGGGGACGATTCAGTAATTCGAATTTCGGCGAGGCGTATTTGGAAGCAGCACAAAAAGAACTGGAAACCGCACTCGGGTATGTTTTCCGAGCCCCTGAACTGCTGGTGCGCGCCTTGACCCACCGGTCGCTGGCCAAGGAACTGGCGGCCCAGGAACAGCAGCACGAAAGCTTGACTATAGCGGCGAGCGTGGCCGGGAAATTCGAGGCCACCATCGGTGAGCCAGGCGACAATGAGCGGCTGGAGTTTCTCGGGGACGCGGTGCTGGGGCTCGTGGTGGCAGAGGCTCTGTTCGGGTTGCATCCGGAGTGGCACGAGGGCGAGCTGACCCGCGTTCGTGCGCAACTGGTAAGCCGGCAGCATATGGCGCAGGTGGCCGAGGCCATTGGCCTGGGCAGGCATTTGCGGCTGAGCCGGGGCGAGGACAAGAGCGGCCTCCGGCGCAAAAGCACGGTGCTCTCTAATACCATGGAGGCAGTGATCGGCGCGCTGTTCCTTGACGGCGGACTCGAGCCTGTAAGGGCCTTCGCGCGGCGCCAGGTGTTGGGCGAAGCTGCTGAGTTGTTGGCGGAGGAGCTGCGTTCCGGCGCGGCGTTGGGCAACTTCAAATCCGCGCTGCAGGAGCGGTTGCAGGCAGAGCGGGCAGGAACGCCGCTGTACCGGGTAAAGAGCGAGAGTGGTCCCGGCCACCGCAAAAAATTTCTCGTTGAGGTCCGGCTCAAGATGGAAGCCGGCGAGCCCGGAAAACCGCTGGCGCGAGGTTCGGGCAGCACCAAAAAGCACGCCGAGCAGGATGCGGCGCGGCGGGCGCTCGACAGGCTCGACAATCTCGCCCGGCTTGCAGCAGCGGGCCCAGCAGGTGAGCCGGCAGAAGATGAGCCGGACGAGACAGAGGAGGAATAAACGGCGCAATGAGCACCCCAGCCAGCATTCCGGCCAAGATGCCGGGCGGGCACGAGTCGCAATTAGCGCACCTGCGCCTGCACTTGCCTACGCTGCCTGAGGCCCTGGCCTCGCTACTGCGCACCGTGGTGGTGGCGCTGTTTCTGCTCACGTTCGTACTGCAGCCGCTTCTGATTCCCTCAGAGAGCATGGAGCACACGCTGCTGGTGGGAGATTTCCTGCTGTTCAACAAGCAGGTATATGCACCCTCAAACAAGTTGACCAATTGGCTGCTGCCGTATCGCCCGGTCGAGCGCGGAGACATCATCGTCTTTCATCATCCGCAGCCGCCTCTGCTGGTTAAGCGCGTGGTGGGCATTCCCGGCGACCATCTGCGCATCGAAGACGGGCGCGTCATCGTCAACGGAGTTGCGCTGGACGAGCCCTATGCGGCCTTCGAACCGGCGCCGCCCAATCCCTTCCGCGACAACTTTCCCGCCAAGGTTTATACCGACCCGCAAGTCGATCCCGACTGGTGGATGCAGATGCAGGACCTGACGCAGAACGGCGAACTCGTGATTCCGGCGGGGGAGTATTTTGTGCTCGGCGACAATCGCAATCACAGCAAGGATTCGCGCTACTGGGGATTTGTTCCACGGCAGGCGATTGTGGCCAGGCCGCTGGTGATCTACTTCTCGTTGCGCCGCCCTTCAACCACCGATGTGCAGCAGGCCGTGGCAATACCTGAAGATGATAAACTCGGACACGACAGGCTTCTGTCGGCAAGACTGACGGGTTTCGCGCGCTGGAAGCGCATCTTCCACGTGGTGCATTAAAAACAGTGGTCAGTGAACAGTGGACAGTGATCAGGTGTCGGTGGTCAGCTGTCAGTGGCTGCGGTTCGGGCTTTTCACTGAACACTGAGCACTGTCCACTGTTCACTGATAAACGAGCGACAGGATGACAAAGAAGAAGACGCCGAACGAAGCCCAACCCGAACCGATTCCCGAACAACAAGACAGGGTGGAAGAGACGCCGTTTGAGGCGGTCGCCAGCATCTGTTCAGTGCTCGTGGTGGGTCTGTTCATTCTCACATTCCTCGCCCAGAATTTCGTGATTCCGTCCGGTTCAATGGAGGACACACTCCTGGTGGGCGACCACCTGGTCGTTGACCGCATCACCCTGGCCCCGGAGTCGAAGTGGATGCCGCTGGTTCACTATCGTGAGCCCAGGCACGGCGACGTGGTGGTATTCATCAAGCCCGTGCCCGACCCGGATGCGGACGGAAAACCGCAATATCTGTTTCTTGTGAAGCGGCTCATCGGCGTTCCCGGTGACCACATCCACCTGCGCGACGGCATCGTCTTCATCAACGGCGTGGCCCAGAGTCAGCCCAAAGAGGGCAAGGAAATGCCTCCTAATCCTGGCGAGCAGGTGTTTCTTGACGAGTTTCCAACCATCCCGCCCGCCATGGATCCAAGTGCCACTGAAGAGTGGGCCGTCGAGGCTCCTAATCACATCGAGAATGGCGACTTGGTCGTTCCGCCGGGCAAGTACTTCATGATGGGCGACGACCGGCACAACAGCCTCGACTCGCGCTACTGGGGCTTTGTGCCCAGGGAAAATATTGTGGGGCGCCCGCTGTTCAACTACTGGTCGTTCCAGACAGCCGAGGAAGCATACGAACAAACCGGCCTCGGCGCCAACCTGGCCTGGATGGGCCACGTAGCCGTGCACTTCTTCAGCGACACGCGCTGGAAGCGGACGCTGCACGTGGTGCGGTAAAGGCAGTTCTCAGTTGTCAGTTCTCAGTTGTCAGTGAGAAACCACTGGTTGCTGAGGTCAGAGAACTCAAAACTGACAACTGACAATTGATGACTGACTACTGATAAAGACCATGACGGAAGACGAGCAACGCCGGCAAAAAAAGCATAAGTGGCTTTGGCTGGCACTGGCGGTGCTGGTGGCCATCCTGGCGGTGCTGATTGTGCCGCCGCTGCTGAGCGTGAGCCGCTACAGGAGCCGGATTACAAGCCTTATTGCGGAGTCGCTGGGCAGGCCGGTGCGGCTTTCCTCGGTGCGGGTGCGGTTGCTGCCCCGGCCGGGCTTTGTTCTTGGCGATCTCACCGTTGAAGAAGATCCGGCGTTCGGCACCGAACCGCTGCTGCATGCCACCACTGTTACCGCCTACATCCGGATGCTCTCTCTTTGGCGAGGCAGGCTTGAGATCAGCGAGATCAGCGTAGACGAGGCCAGCCTGAATCTGGTTCGCACTCCCGACGGACGCTGGAATCTGGATTCGCTGCTCCATTCGGCGGCAACCAAGGCTGGCACATCGGCTGCCGGCGCCGAAGCTCATGTGCCGCCGTTTCCTTACCTGGCTGCCAGCAACTCCCGCATCAACTTCAAAAACGGTGTCGAAAAGCTGCCGTTTTCCGTCGTCGACACCGACCTCTCCCTCTGGCAGGAAGATCCTGGAAAGTGGCGGATAAGGCTGCGCGGCCAGCCGGCCCGTACTGACGTGAGCCTCGACCTGGCCGACACCGGCGTGGTGGAACTCGACGCAACCGCGCAGCGCGCGTCCGACCTGCGGCAGATGCCCATCCATCTCGACCTGGAGTGGCGTGACGCCCAACTTGGCCAGCTTACCCGTCTCGCCACCGGTTCCGATGCCGGCTGGCGCGGCGACATGCGTGGCGAAGTGCATGTGGAAGGCACTCCCGATGCGGCCCAGGTAAAAACCAGGCTGCGAGCCACCGGCGTTCACCGCGCTGAGTTTGCGCCGGCCGCGCCCATGGATTTCGACGCCAATTGCGGGTTTGTCTATCACTATTCCCTGCGGTCGCTTCAGGACCTGGTGTGCGACTCTCCGCTCGGCGCCGGCCACGTCCGGCTTGCAGGAGATTTGCCGGGCAATGGCGACATGCCGCATTTCTCGGTAGAACTGGATCGGATTCCGGTGGCCGCTGGTCTCGATGCACTGCGCACGGTGCGTAGCGGCATTGGCGCCGGCCTTCAGGCGGCGGGTACAGTCAGCGGCAAAGTCAGCTATGCCGAGAGTCCCGCCACGAGTGGTGTGCTCAAAAAGCCGGTAGTCACCGCGAAGGTTCACTCGACGAAGACGAGCGCGGCAGCGCCGACAGCAGACCCGCTCACCGGCAGCTTTACCGTGGATGGCTTTGCACTCAGCGGAGAAGGCCTCAGCCGGCCCATCCAGGCGCCGAAGATGGTGCTGGAGCCGGCGGCCGTGGCGCAGGGACATGCGCCGGCGCTGGCTGGAACTGCTGCAATCTCCGTGGGCGGGACCATTCCACTCACCGTGAATCTCCGCCTGGGGCTCAAGGGCTATCAGGTAACGTTACGTGGCCAGGCAAGCATTGTGCGGGGTAGGGAACTGGCGCGCGCCGCCGGCATCAAACAGGCCGCGGCACTGGACGCTATGGCCGGTGATCCGCTGACTGTGGACCTCACAGCCGAAGGCCCATGGATGCAGGCCGAAGAGGTCCCCTTTAGCAGCATTGCACCGGTCCACCCCGCGATCCATGCGGCACATGGCGCCGTGTCCGGAGCTTTGTCTGCAGCAGCGTCCGGGCCAGCGAATGCGAAACCTGCCACCAACGGAGCCGCAAGCCCTGTCGTTGACAGCCTCAGCGGAACCGTGACGCTGCGCAACACCAACTGGAAGGCCGATTATCTCGCCAGTCACGTAGAGATTTCAGATGCAACTCTGCATTTGAACCTCGTCGGAGGCGCAGGCGAAAGCCGCTGGGATCCGGTCGATTTCTCCTACGGTCCGTTGAAGGGCAACGCGAGTCTGACCATTCCGGCCAGTTGCGATCCGCCCGCGCCCTGCCCGGCCAGATTTCTAGTCCAGTTCGGCGAACTGGATGCCGAGACAGTGCAGACCGCGGCCCTGGGCGCGCACGAAAAGGGCACGCTGCTGTCCGATCTGATTGACCGGCTGCATCCCGCCTCCGCGCCGGTCTGGCCGCCATTTGAGGGCACGGTTAAGGTCGATTCGCTGATTCTGGGTCCGGTGACCCTCAAGGACGCAACGGCGGAGCTGAATATTCTGCCGAATAGCGCAGAGATTACTAGGCTCGACGCCACGCTGCTGGGCGGCAACCTGCACGCAGCCGGCACACTCGAAACGGGAGACAAGCCTTCCTACAATCTGACCGGGGATTTCAAGAAGCTGAATGCAACTGCGGTGGGCCAACTGCTGGGTCAGAACTGGCGGGGCGGCACATTCGATGCCAACGGAAAGATCGAGCTCTCCGGCTATACAGGAGCTGACCTCGCCGGATCGGCCAAAGGCACGCTGCACTTCGAGTGGCGCCATGGTTCTGTGGCTCCAGCTGCTTCCGAAGGCGGAACTTTCCCCGTGCCCCTGGCCCGGTTCGATCGCTGGATCGCGGATTCCGAAATCGCGAACGGCAAGATCACCCTGGGGAATAATGAGGTGGCGCAAGGTGGCCGCAAGCGAGCTGTGGAAGCCGCCGTAACCCTCGTCGAGTCGCCCAAGGTGAGCTTTGCCGCGCCCAAAGCGCCGCCGGCAAAGAAGCACTGATGGACTTTTGAAAAAAGCATTTCTTGAAAGGTACGGGCTTCAGCCCGTACATATATCCACGGCAAAATGAGCGTGGGCTTTAGCCCCTGAGGGAATCTCAACTCCGCAATATTGACTCGTTCTGGGAGTCGCAAATTTTCGCCCCGGTACAATGGACTCATGGCTTCTTCCCCATCTACTTCTTCTTCCCTCACTCAAATCCGTTGCATGGGTGTCCTCTTCGACATGGACGGGATTCTGGTTTCGTCCCTGGGCTCGGTAGAGCGCAGTTGGACCATGTGGGCCGAGTTGCGCGGAGTCGACCCAGAACGCACCTGCAAGATAGCCCACGGCCGCCGCGCCATCGACACCATTGCCATGCTCAGGCCCGACCTGGATCCCGAAGTCGAACTCAAGATCATCGAGGACCGGGAGGTCGAAGACAACGAAGACCTCACCGTGTTGCCCGGCGTGCTGAACCTTCTGGCAGCGCTGCCGCCAACGAAGCAAGGATTGCCCCGCTGGACTGTGGTTACAAGCGCCACCGAGCGCCTCGCGCGTGCACGAATGGCCGCCGGAGGCGTTCCCGCGCCGGAACGGCTTGTGACCGCCGATTTCGTTACCCGCGGAAAGCCGCATCCTGAGCCGTTTCTGGCCGGGGCGGCGATGCTGGGCTTTGCGCCCGAAGAATGCGTAGTTTTTGAGGATTCGTCGTCAGGCGCCAAAGCCGGCCGGGCCGCGGGATGCACGGTGGTGGCGACCACGTTTTCGCATCCCGTTGAGACACTGGACGCTGCGCACTACCTGGTCACCGATCTCACCGGCATAACCGTGGAAAGTGTCGGCGACGGTATCGCATTGAACCTGATCCCATTAGCCGATCAGACAGCAAAGCCGACAAGCTGATCCCTGAAAACTGAAAACTGCCCACTGCCCACTGCCCACTGCCCACTGATCACTGTTCACTGCCCACTGATCACTGTTCACTGTCCACTGTCCTACTCGTTAGCCTCGATGTGCCTTCCGTGCGGATCCTGCATGGGACGCGTGTTCATCTTGAACAGGTTCGTGTATGTGCGCAACTGGTCGCGGCTCAAGGTCCCTTCCTGCTCCAGCACAAACCACCGCACTCCCTCTGTGCAGGGCGGGTTGGTGAGCGAGCCCATATAAGTCCAGTACCCGCGCTCGGCAGGCAGCAGGCCACCAGGATTCACCATCTCCGTGATCTTTTCGGTCTTGCCCGTGATCGTGGGCAGGTGTCCCCAGAGAGTGGCGAGCACGGCGTTCGGCCTGTTTTGGTCCTCGATCAACCGCGCCGCGAGAATGGCCATCTTGCCATCGGCGCTTTTGTGCACCAAATGGACGCTCATGTCGGCGAGTTTGGCCTTGACCGGTTCTTCGCTGGGATGGTGGAAGTCGTACTCCACCAGGTTGTAGCGGACGCCCCCGGCCACAATATAGCTGCCGGGATTCACGCGCGCCACAATCGTATGTCCGTCGTTCTCAAGCGTGACCGACCCGGCCATGTAGTGGAACTCGATGGGCTGGAGCGCCTTGTTGAGTTTGGCGCCGCGAATGTCGAGCGGAGACTGCTCGTGGCCTTTGGAGCAGGCTTCGTACGCGGGGTCCAGCTTGCCCCAGCGCAGCGGACCAGTCTTGCCCTCGTAGCTCCACGGAGCTGTGGTCTGTGCTGCGGCCATGGTGGCCAAACCAAATGCAAGTCCGGCGAGTGCAGATAAACGCGCAAATAAACGCATGAATAGCTCCTGGGAATAAAGTCGTTCAATTGCCACGGTAAATTCTAGGTCA
>Ga0209483_1003064_pt1 | contig 11143 bp, 6 predicted proteins | sample NGEPerA_FD_184508 | JGI IMG/M metagenome (GOLD analysis project Ga0209483, IMG submission 184508) | Arctic peat soil microbial communities from the Barrow Environmental Observatory site, Barrow, Alaska, USA - NGEE PermafrostL2-A... | ecosystem: Environmental > Terrestrial > Soil > Wetlands > Peat... | reverse complement strand
CGGCGGGCGGGATGATGACTTCGCTCGGCAGCGGCAGGAAGGAACTTTCCATCGTCATCAGCAGCACGATGACCGGATAACCGGCGGTCTTGAGCGCGGCGAGATACCACGCGATGAGCGGCTGGAAGAATTGTTTTAACATCGCGCGGGTGAACGATCCGATTAACGGTCAAACAACATCATTTCCGCAAAAACCTTTTTTGGATAACCAGCTTTCGACCATGAATGATTTCGCGTGTTGTAACTCCAACCGCGTTGCTCCAATTGCTTTGCAAATTCTTCGCGATCTAGATTCAAGCAATTCAATGCGCGGCGACGCCACAATTCAATCACCAGCCGGTTGAATAATGCTTCGCTCGTGAAGCTGCTTGTGCCGTTGTTTAGGCAGGTGTCGAAAACTTCTGAAAGAATAGTTGCCGGATCTTCAGTCGCGGCGATTTTCGGCGTCTTTGCCATTTTTGGAACTTTGGCTGGTTTGTAAAATGTTAGAATCATTTCGCCCGCAAGCACGTTCGCTGAATTTTTCTTTTTGTGCATTGACCAGATTACGTCGCCGGTCTGCGTAATGGCGGTTCGGAGTTCTCCGCCACATTCACTCGCAGTTTCAAGAATTGTGGCGAAGTAACTTGTATCCCAATGTTGAAAGACTATCGAGAGCCAGCGGTCGGGTTTCAAAAGGCGGAAGCAAGTTTCAATGCTGCGAGCCAAACTTTTTTTATAGTGTTCTTCGGTGTGTTTTTGCTCGCCGCCGACGATGGTTTCCTGTTCGCGCGTTTCATCCGTAACCGGAAATCCGAGCCAGTGATTCCACAAAATCGAAAGGTCAAGATAACTGATGAATGCTCCGTAAGGCGGGTCGGTGAAAATATAATCCACGCTATTTGGCTTGATGACTTTGTCGAGTGTTGCCGCGTCGTGTGCCAGCACTCGGAAATCTTTTTTGCTGTCGAGTTTTAACGAACCGCCGGAAGGCTTTTGCCGATAAGCCTGCAAATGCAACACTTCCTCTTTTGCCGCGAGCACGTTCAAAAAGCGACCATGAAATGTTTCCCAAATCGGAAGCTCCACGGATTCAGCCGCCAGCTTGTAGCGATAGATGCTAAAAATGCTCGAACCACCCCGACTCTCCGCGCGGCCTTTTGCGGAAAGAAAAGTTTTATTGAGTTTGGAAACCGATGCTGACCAAGCCAGCAACAACAAATCATGGATGACGCCTTTTTCAGTCTCAATCGCCTGCTTTATCAATGCAAGTCCGGCCAATTGGCGCGGCGTGAACATTTCGTAAAAAAATTCCGCGTCCGAATTACGTGGTAGCTTGATATTTTCCGGCAGTGGAAGTTTTTTCAGCCATCGTTTTGCAACGGCTTCGTCTTTTTCAATTTCATGAACTTGTTTGCAGCAAATTTGTTCCACTCGCTCGAAAGCCTGACGAAGCGGCGCGGTGGAAGGCAGCGTTGTGTCGGCAATGTTGCGCGCAATAAAATTTGCGAACGGATTCAAATCATTCTGAATAGCGCTGCGTCCAAGCAAGAACGCTTCAATGGCGGTCACGCCAGTGCCCCCAAACGGATCAAGCACCACGTCACCTTCTTCGGAATATCGCTCGACGTAATCGCGCACCACGTTTGCCGGACGCCGCGTGAAATAAGGATGGACGCCATAGTGCCTTGCTTCTTCCTGCCGTGCGGCGGGAATCGCTTCAAGAATGGGTTCGATGTAGGCGCGATTCATTTAGCTACGAAGATAGTCCGCCAAAGCCGATAGTTCGAGAATATCAACATGGTCTGGCGGATTTACCAAGTCATGTTCAATGCACAACACAACGGCTCTCGGAAGTTCCGTGTAGCGCATTATCTGATAATCGAAACGCGAGGAATGTTTCTTTATCTCAACCGGACATGGATAAGTTGGGAAACCGGAAAAACTAAACCGACTTTTGGGACAGTCGTAGCCTTTCGTGAGGTAAAGACTCAAATCGAGTCCGAACACTGACAATGCACCCGCAGCGCGAAGCAAATCAGCCTCATGCACATTTTTTGTATCGGCATTTCGATGGTCGGTGACAACGCGCCTGATTTGCGAACCCGCCCAAGAAACGTCATTGGCTGATTCCTTGCGACATGTTTCGATTTGTTTCTTCCAGAACTTGCTTTGGTAATCGTGATGAAACGAAAGCGGAGAAATTACTTTCTCCAAAGTTTGTGCGCGCTTTGCTCCGCGCATCGTCACAGCGGTTGGAATGAGAATGAAATGGCCGTCAGGATGGATTGCCGCGTCTAAATCAATTCGCTCGAAATCACGACCGCCTTTGAGTCCATACCAATATCGGATCGCTTCGCCAATGGATTCTTCACCTTGAATCCTGTCATGCCCGACTTTGCCCACGACTATTTTTCCAGTCCCGGAAATTTTGTGGTCGCGTCCAACCGCCGTGAACGAACTGCTTGCGATGCCGTAAGGCGTTTGCAACACCACTGGACACGCCCCACGCTTGCGAAGGTATTCTTTGACGTGCGGAGTGACGCTGTGGAAATAATACTGCGGGCCACCTGTGGCAAGACTGCCAGCTTTGGTTTGTTGAAGGTGCATATATTGATTAAATGATTGCGCCGGTTCTTAATTTTTACAAGCGCCGAACGATTTACCCTTTCAAACAATAATTTCGCTGCTTTTCGCTGCTGGCTTAATCTCACAAACCGCCCACAAAATTATTGAAATGGACAATGGACGAATCTTGAGGCATCAACGACGGCGCCTGGAAAAACTGCGGTGGCTGCTGGATTTCAGCAATGGCCGGGGCGAGGCCGGCAGTTTTGAAACCGAGGCGCCCATGATTGGCCGCGAATCCTGCCGGCGCGAACTTTTCGCCCGCGAGGTTGACAAGCGTTTCGAGTCAGGACCATCTGCCGGCGGATGATGGGCAAATGGCCGGGGTGCGGGGGCGCTGGGCGGACGGCTTGCGTTCCCCGACTACGAGGCGGAAATCCACCTGCTTTTTGAACGTGTCCACTTTCGCGACCTGCACGGTAAGTTTGTCGCCGAGACGAATCATCCGCCGGGTGCGGCGGCCAACCAAGTTCCGCCGCATTTCATCGAACACATAAAAATCATCTTCCACCAGCGACAAGGGCACGAGGCCGCTCATCGCCAAACCCGGCACGTCCACAAAGAAACCGAAGTTCCGCACGTCCGTCACGAACGCGGGATATTTCACCGGCTCGCCGGATTCCAACTGCGCTTTCAAAAACGCGAACAGTTTCACGTCCTTGCTGTCGCGCTCGGCGTCGGCGGAATTGCGCTCGGTGACGGAAATGTGCCCGGCGATTTCCTTTAGCGCGCCGGTGGACGCGGCGTTTTTGTCGAACAGCGCGCGATGCACGACGAGGTCCGCATAACGGCGGATGGGCGAGGTGAAGTGCGTGTATTTTTTTTTGGCCAGCCCGTAATGGCCGAGCGGCTCGACCGCGTAACGCGCGCGCATGAGCGATTTTAGAAAACCGATCTTCAGTGCCTGGCCAATCGGCAGCGTGCCGAGCTTCTGCAACAGTTTTTGCACTTCGGAGGTCTGGCTCAAGTTGCCGCACGAAACGTGATGCGCGAGCACTTCGTCGCGATATTCCTGCAGGCGCCGCGCGTCCGGCTCCTCGTGAATGCGATAAATCGCCGGTGTGCGCAAATTCATCAGGCGCGTCGCCACGGCCTCGTTGGCAAGCAGCATGAATTCCTCGATCAACTGGTGCGACACGTCGTTTTCGTTTTTCTCGATGCGCAGAATTTTTCCGCGTTCGTCCAGCCGGATTTTCGTTTCGGGAAAATCCAGGTCCAGCGAGCCATTCTTGAAACGGTGGCGGCGGATTTTTTGCGCCAGTTCGTGCGCCCGATGCAGCATCTGCTCAATCGGATCAGGCGTTGGCGCGCGTTGCAAAATTTTCAGCACTTGTCCGTAGGCAAAGCGGCGTTGCGAATGGATGACGGCGGAATAAAATTTCGTGTTCAGCACGCGCCCATCGTTCGACACAAGAAATTCCACGCACTTCGTCAGGCGGTCCACGTTTGGCTTGAGCGAACACAGTTCGTTGCTCAACGCCTCCGGCAGCATCGGAATGACGCGGTCCACGAGGTAAGTCGAGTTGCCGCGCTTGCGCGCCTCCTCGTCGAGCGCGGTGCCGGGCTTGACGTAATGCGACACGTCCGCGATGTGAACCCACAGCCTCCATTGCTCCGGCGAAATTTTTTCCAAGCAAATGGCGTCGTCAAAATCTTTGGCATCGTCTGGATCAATCGTGACGACTTGATGACTGCGACAATCCAAGCGGCCGACGAAGTCGCGTGCATCAACCGTCGAGCCGATGGCCTGCGCCTCGGCGAGAACTGGTTTCGGAAAATGCAGCGGCAAATCGTATTGGCGCAGCACGGATAACATATCCACGCCTTCCGCGTCCGGCGCGCCAAGCACCTCGATGATTTCGCCTTCGGGATTGGTGTGACGCGATTCCCATTCGCGCAACTCGACGACAACCTTATCGCCCACGCGCGCGGGCCGGCCCGTGTCGCGGGGCGGCGGCACATAGACATCATGCGGAATGCGCGGGTCGTCGGGGATGACGTAAAGAAACTGCTTGCTCTGCTGCAACGTGCCGACGATTTGCGTGCGCTGCCGTTCCAAAATGCGGACGACCGTTCCGGTTTCCTGATCGCCTTCGCGGAAGTTTTTCCGGCGCACGTCGCGGCGCACCAGCACGCGATCCTCGTGCAACGCCGTGCCGGTGCTGCTTTCGGCAATGGCGATTTCCTTGAGCGCGGAATCGTCCGGCTGGAGAAATCCTTTGCCGGCGCGGTTCATGCGGATGCGGCCGGGAATCAAATCCGCCTCGCGCGGCAGAATGTAACGGTTGCCTTTGACGCGCGCGACCGCGCCCGTCTGCTCCAGCCTTTTGAGCACGGCCTGCAACTCCTGCTGGCGGTTCGGCGCGAGGCGCAGCAGCCGCAGCAGTTCCGGCACGTTCGCCGGCACATAATTTTTTTGCTCCAGCAGACGGATGATTTGGTCGTTCATGATTTTGTTCCGGGTGTCTAGGTGGCATTCACGCTTCTATAAAGCCCGAACGCCGAAATTAAAGCCGCCGCCAGCAGCGGGATCGGCTGGCCATCAAGAGTTTCAAGCTGGCGTGGCGGTTGCAACCTCAAGATTCTGGTGGGCGCGGAGAAAAAGGGCAAGAATCGTGTGTTGATTCGCCGAAGGTCAGCAAAACACTGGAAGGCGTTGCCGCGAGGTTGTTCGTTTCAAAATAGTGTTGCGCTCTGTCAGTCGGGGTTAAAGCGTGCGCGCTATGAAGGGCAACCAACCAAGATGGAACTGATCTGCCAATGCCCCACCGGCCCACGCTTCCGGCAGGCACCCGGAGAAATGGTTTCCGTGTTTGTAGAATCTGTGCTACCGGTATGCGACAATGCAAATGTTTTTGCCCCGGAAATTGCGCCCCGCCGTGCTGGGTTTGGTTTGGACCTTTGCCAACATCGCCGGCGCAGGTTTTGCTCCCTTGGCGCTGACCAGCGGCAGTTATAACCAGGACATGGTGGTGGAAGCCGCAGCGCCGGCCCCGGTGCTTGCGAGCGGCTATACCACGGCATCCATGGACAGCGGAACCGGCAATTCAGGCAATGGCTGGTATGAGCAAGGTTATAACACAACCAATGCTTCGACCGGGTTACCGCACCCCGGTTCGACGTTCACGAGCCAGAGCCTGCCGAACCATCAATACACGATGGCGCCGAGTTATACGGCCAACAACGCCTTGATGCTGGACTCGACTCTCACTAACGGCACTTTCACTCTGACAACCCCCGCCGCACATGCCCAACTGTCCTTTCTGGCGAGCGGCGGCCATAACGGCGTCGCCTTTAATTACACGGTGCATCATCTGGATGGCACGACCGAGCTTGGCGGCGGCAACATTCCGGATTGGTTTAACGGCGCCAATCCGGCTTGGACGGCCAATGGCCGGGTGGATGTCGGCACTTTCGCCTTCAACACGGTGAACGGCGGCAACCCCCGGCTTTACTCATTGGATGTGGTCCTGACGAATGTCACCAGCCCGGTGACCAGCCTGGACTTCGCGTATGCCTCCGGCAGCGGCCATGGCATGATCATGGCCGTGAGTGGATTGACCGGGACAACTTTCAATCCAATCGCGGTGACCGGCTACAACGAGGACATAGTGGTCGAAGCGGCGGCGGGCAAACCCGGTCCTTTGACCGGCGTGACCACGGCCACAATGGACAGTGGCACGAACAACCTTAACTCGACTTACTACGAACTGGGTTATGTGCCCACGGCTTCCGGCACCGGACTGCCTCATGCCGGCTCGATAGTCACCAACCTTTCCGTCCCGGATCATCTTTACCTGATGCCACCGAGTTACACCGCGAAGAACGCCGTCCTGATTGACTCCAACCTTCCCACCGCGACCATTACTCCCGCGACGCCCGCCAGTTTCGCGGGTTTGTCATTTCTTACCGCCTCCGGCAACGGTCCGGTCACGCTGGGTTGCACGGTGCATTATGCGAATGGGACGACGGAAAGTGATTCTTTCAGCTCGCCGGACTGGTTTTATGATTCGCCGGTGGCATCGGCGGCAAATGGCCGCGTGTATGTGGACTCCCGCACCGTGAACTCGCTCAACACCGGCAGCCCTCGGCTTTATGCCGAGGATTTTCCGCTGACCAATACCGCCAGCCCGGTGACCAGCATCTCGCTCAAATTTCTGTCCGGCGGCGCGAACGCCAACGCGGTCGTTTTTGCCGTCAGCGGCGGCTCATCGAGTCTGCCCTTGGCTCACGACGACTTCAATGCCAACACCAAGGCCGGCACGCAGATTCTTCAGCAATGGTATAACGCCAGCGGTCTTTATGACACCACCGGCTGGTGGAACGCGGCCAACGCCATCGAGGCGGTGGAGAACGACATCATCGCCAACAATGACCTTCAATATCTGGCGGCGCTGACCAACACCCTCAGCCTGAATTCCGCCGGCAATTTTCTGAACAGTTATTATGACGACGAAGGCTGGTGGGCCAACGCCTGGATTCGCGCCTATGATGTGTCGGGGAACACCAATTTTCTGAACATGGCCCGGACCATTTTCAGCGACCTGACCACCGGCTGGGACACCACTAACACGCTTTGCCCTGGCGGGATTTGGTGGAACAAAACGCACACTTACAAGAATGCCATTCCCAATGAACTCTTCCTGCTCGCCGCCATCCGTCTGCATCAAAGAACTCCGGGCGATGGTGGCACCGGCAGTTACTTCTACTGGGCCACCAACGAATGGACGTGGTTCAGCGCCAGCGGAATGATCAATTACCAGAACCTCGTCAACGACGGCTTGAGCGGCTGCGTCAATAATAGTGGAACCACTTGGACTTACAATCAGGGCGTCATCATTGGTGCCCTGACCGATCTCTATAAAGTGACCGGCAACTCCAGTTACCTGACCCGGGCGATGGCCATTGCCAGTGCCAGCATCACCTATCTGGTGGATGGCAAAGGTGTATTGGTCGAGCCGTGCGAATCGGGCGGATGCGGCGGCGACGGCCCGCAATTCAAGGGCATTTTCCAGCGGTATCTGGCCTATCTCTACGATGTCACCCACACACCGGCGTATTACAATTTTCTATACACGAACGCCCACGCCGTCTGGTTCAATGACCGGAATGTTTTTAATCAACTCGGCTTGAAATGGGACGGTCCTTACGACACCGACGACGCGTCGCGGCAAAGCTCGGCCTTGATGGCGGTGAGCGCGCTGGCCGAACCAATTACCGCCGCACTTTCCTTTTGCAAAGGCTCCGGCGACCCGGCCTTCAGCCATTCGGTCGGCGGCCCGACGGGTTCCCTGGCTTGGAGCGTCACGCCCGCCAATGCCACGCGGGCCGACTATCTCCAATATGGTCCTTATATCTCCTATTTACCAACCGGGCTACATGCGGCGCATTTTCAACTTTCCGTGGGCGCGTTAAACAGTTCCAGCGCCAGTCTCGTCCAATTGGATGTCCGCGAAAACAACGGCGGCACGCTCCTGGCCAGCGCGAGCGTTCCATGGAACGCGTTTGCCGAAGCCAGTCGTCCGCAGGATTTTGTCTTACTGTTCACTAATGCGGTTGCTGGCGATCCGTTGGAGTTCCGTGTCTATTGGAACAATCTTTCCGGAGCGCCGGTGTTCACCGTGATGGATGTCACCATTGACGGCTTGGAAAATTGGTGCGCCGCGAATCTGACGCATGACATAGGCCGTTTAGACGGACTTAACGCTTGGGAAGCCGATCCTATTCGGGATCACGCCTCTGGTTACTTGTCGCGTGGACCTGGCGCGGACACGCTCCCGGCTGGCGACTATGTGGCGCAGTTCGAGCTGAAGGTGGACAACTTTAACCGGGACAACTCCACGGTGGCGCAGATTTCCGTGGTGGATGTGGATGACAATTTCACAAACGCGTGGCAAAACATCACGCGCAACCAGTTTTCCAACACGCTTTATCAGGCGTTCTCCTTGAACTTCAATGCGGAAGCGGGCAAGCACTATGATTTTAGAACCGGCTGGCTTGGGAATCCGGCGGCACCGCGTTTGACCCAGCGCAGCGTCATGTTACGACCCGGTCCAACCGGCTTCTTTACTTCCGCCCAACGAACCGGCGGCGGCGTGGCTTTGAATTTTGTCGGCGTGCCGGGCCGCACCTATACCGTCGAGACGGCGTCGTCACTGGTGAATCCGCAATGGTCTGTCGTCGGGAATGTGACGGTGCCGGCGTTTCTGGGCCGTGCTCAATTCAACGACACCATCGGAGCCACCAACCTTTTTTACCGGTTGAGCTATCCCTAAGACGCCGCCTGGTTTTTCTGGATGCGCCGGCGGCGGCCTTGCAAATTGAACACTGGCAACGGCAACCGCTCCTGAATCCGGATGCCGCAGGAAACTCCGCGCGATGATGCCGTGGATGAAAAAGCGCTCCATCAAAGGCGCGCAGGCGGCGTATGATTGACGATTTCGGAATTACGATTTTCGATTGAAACATAAAAGCCGCTGTAGCAATCCGGCGGCTTTTTTATTTTCAACAGACTTTAGCCGTTTTACTTTTCTTTGCTCCGAAGGAGCGTCGGAAATTAGCCAGCCACATGGTGGCTGGACTTGCGCCCGCAAATCCTCGCGTCCTGAAAGGACGCCGGAAAACCCGGTCATTTTCCCTCGTGCCTTCCGGCACAATTTCTACTCGTCGTCCAGCGCGACCAGCGGCCTTAATTTTTCCATGAGTTCAACCAAGGTTTCTTCGTCCAAAACTCCGATGAACGAAACCTGCCGGGAGTGCCAGTCCAAATTCCGCAGTTGATCCACCAAGACGACGCCTGAAACCGGTGCGCCAACCGGCAGCGGCACTTCAAACGGATAATTTTTCACGCGGCTGGTGACGGGACAAAACAAGGCCAGCCCGGAAGGCTTGTTGTAGGAGCGCGGCGAAAGGACTATTGCGGGACGGCGTCCGCCCTGTTCATGTCCGGCCTGCGGATCAAAATTTATCCAGACCATATCGCCGCGATTGGGAACATAGGCCGCCATTTACCAGATTTCCTTTCCCATCGGTTTGCCCCAGTCGGTTTCAGGGTGCCGGTTCTTCGGCGTGATTTTGGAAACCAGTTCTTCCAAGGTGTATTTTCGGCGGCGCAATGGCTTCATCACCATGCGCCCCTTTTCCACCGAAAGCGTGACAGCGCTGCCTTTTTTAACCCTGGCCTGATGCGCGAACGCCTTGGGTATTCGCAGGGCCAGGCTGTTTCCCCATTGTTGAATCATCGTTTGCATAATGTATCTACAAAGAGACTACCAAATTTATTTGCGCAGTCAAGCTCATCCGCCCAGCGAACCCGGATCGCCCACGTCGCCTTTGTTGTAGTCCACATATTTCTCCGTCAAATCGCAGGCATACATCACCGCGCCCGCCTTGCCGAGATTCAGGTTGATGTGCAGTTCAAATTCCTTTGGCGCGACAGCAGCGCACAACTCCTTGAACGTCGCCTGCGTCGGCTGGCTGCGCTTGAGGCTCCAGAGAATTTTCTTTCCGGCAACCGCGCTGTAACCGATGTCAATTTTCTCCTCCACGACCGTCGCGGGTGAATAGCCGATGGCGTCAATGATGCGGCCCCAATTCGGATCGCCGCCGTGCCAGCTTGTCTTCACCAGCGCGCTGTTGGCCACCGCGCGCGCGGCGGCGTCGGCATCCTGAATCGTCTTCGCACCCTTCACGCGCACGGTCACGACGCGATGAACGCCTTCGCCATCACGCACAATTTTTTTGGCGAGTTCGAGACAGACGTGGTTGAGCGCCGCCTGGAAAACTTTCAGTTTTGAATTTTTAATTTTTAATTTTTCATTGCCCGCCAGTCCGTTTGCCCAAACCAAAACCGTGTCGTTCGTGCTCATATCGCCGTCCACGGTGATGCGGTTGAAGCTGTGTGCGACGGCTTCGTTCAACGCCGCCTGCAAATTTTTTGAATCAATTGCAACGTCCGTCGTGATGAAACAAAGCATCGTCGCGTGGAGCGGCAAAACCGCGGGACGTTTCCCATTTGAACTCATTCCCGGCTGAATCATCCCCGCGCCTTTGCAGATGCCGCCGATGCGAACTTTTTTTCCGCCAAGCGAAAATTCAATCGCGATCTGCTTCGGATGCGTGTCGCTCGTCATGATCGCCTCGGCGGCGTTGTCGGCATGTTCGACGGTTGCACCCAGCAATGTCGCGGCTTCAATGATGCCGGCGCGGACATTGTCCATCGGCATTGTCACACCAATGCGGCCCGTGGAGCCGACGAGCGTCGAACCGCCCGGCAAATTCAAAGCGCGTTCGGTGAACGAAACCATTTCGCGCGCATCGGCCATGCCTTGCCTCCCGGTGCAAGCGTTGGCATTGCCGGAATTCACCACGACGACTTGCGCGGTTCCATTTTTTATGCGCTCGACACAGATTTTCACCGGCGCGGCGCAAACTTGATTCGTCGTGAACATTCCGGCGACCGTTGCGGGCGTTTCGGAAACGATGAGCGCGAGGTCGCGCTTCGGGCCTTTGTTCGAGCCTTTGCCCGTGCCGAGCT
>Ga0209483_1003061_pt1 | contig 11145 bp, 9 predicted proteins | sample NGEPerA_FD_184508 | JGI IMG/M metagenome (GOLD analysis project Ga0209483, IMG submission 184508) | Arctic peat soil microbial communities from the Barrow Environmental Observatory site, Barrow, Alaska, USA - NGEE PermafrostL2-A... | ecosystem: Environmental > Terrestrial > Soil > Wetlands > Peat... | reverse complement strand
CGGGACCCACCTTCTGAACCCGCGGGTGAATGATCCCGCGCGGCTTCTGCAAAACATCCGGCCGCCGATTGCGGCCACGCTTGCGTGCGATCGTTGCAGCCATAGGGCTACCTCCATAAGAAAGACCCGGAACAGCATCCGATTCTCTCAGGAGGCAGTCTGGAAGGTTCAAAATTCTGTTTTTTTTATTCGGAACCTATATACCAGGGGATGGGTAAGCAAAAGGGTAGAGTCGAGACGTGGCGCGGTGGCGCGAAGCGCTCCGTTTCCACGTCCCGCTCATCGAACCGGACGTGCGGATTTCCCGCATCCGGCTCTCGGAGAAAGTTCATGCGTTCGCTCGCGGAAGGCGGCTTGGATCCCACTTGAGTTGCAGCAGGCCAAAGGTCTGCTCCAACCAGGGACTCCATCGCCAGCGGGGGTGCAATCTGGCGCCCTTGTGCTTGGCCAGCCACCACTTGCCGAACCGATACCGGACGTGTGAGTTGATGATCCGTTCACCGTCAGCCTCAGCCGCTTCATCATGTCCCGCATGACGGTCATGGCTTCCTGGGCCGTGCCCCGGCAGCAGATCACAAAGTCGTCGGCGTAGTTGACGATGCGGGCCTTGAGACGGGCCTCGTGGCCCGCCCGCTTCCAGCCACATCTTCAGCAGATGCAGCATCACGCCGTCCACGATGCGCCGCCGAAGGCATTGCATCAGTTCGGCGTGTGGAATGGAATCGAAGTACCCGCTCAAATCCGCGTCAACCACTTGCGTGTGGCCGCTGATGAGCAGCTCGCGCACCTGATTGACCGCGTGCAGCGCGCTGCGCTGCGGGCGGTAGGCATATTGTTCGCCTTGCAGGTCGGCCTCGAATATCGGCTGTAGCACCAACATCGCCGCCGTCTGCGCGACCCGATCCTTGATCGTTGGGATTCCCAACGGCCGCTTCTTTCCGTCGGGCTTGGGAATCCAAACCCGCCGGACAGGACTCGGTCGATACGTCTTGACTTTCAGTTCCTCGGCAAGTTCGCCCAACCATCGATCCAGCCCGTACGCCTTGATGTCCTCGAATGTCTGGCCGTCCGCACCTTCGACGCCGCCGTTGGCGCGGCAGCAATCGTAAGCGTGTTCCAGAACATCCTTGCGGTACACCTTGTCATACAGGGCATGAAACCGCTGATCGGGCGATGCCTTGGCTTTGGCATGCAGCGCTGCCTGCAACTTCTGAAGCTTTTCTGGAGGGATTAGACTCATGTCACTCTCGCTTGCTCCCTTGTCGCTTCCTGCGCTGACCTTTCAACTTCGGCCCCTTCCCTCGGCGGTCGTTACCCGCTTCACGGGAAGGCATTCGCCTTCCCTCCGGTACTATGGGCCGATCCGACTCCCACCCCGGCCCCGGTCTTTCCCTCGCGGGCACCGAGTTGGCGGGCTGCCGCCGCCGGGATGGGTCTCCCGTGTTGCGTCCTTTTCCTTGCAAACGTGCCGTCGCCACTACCCCGGTGGACCCGTCGCACCGGATTGTTCGGGGCGTTTGACGGCCCTTGTGCATGCGACGGCGGCGGCCTTCCCTCATTATCCGCGAGGTCGGAATCCGCGAGATTTGTTTCGAGGCCTGCTCGGCGTTCACTCTTGTTACGGCCCGTCTGCTCGCTGAGTCGCCTTAAGCGACCCTTTGACGTCAGAAGCTTCAGCCGATTCGTTACCTCCTCGACTGTTCCGACTGCTACCGGGTGGAACAATCAACCTCCCGGACGGGACTTTCACCCGCTGGAAAAAGACACCTTTGCACGGCGCACGGATGAGGACATATATCGCCGGACTAAACAGCCGGCGAGCTGGATCGGCATGATTCGACTTACCGTACAGCTTTGCCGCGATCCGCGCGGGCGCGCCGCACGGCATTGCCGGTGCTGCCCGGGATGAGCGTGCGCGCCCCGAACGCGGAGGTGCCGCCCTGGGCCGATATATCCTTGATGCCAAATGATTGCCCCAGGCGATCAACGGTGAGCGAGACTCCGTTTTTGGTGAGCGACAGGGTTGTAAGCCCATCCTGGGTGGAGGTGGCCTGGTCTTCAAGGTCGAAGATAGTCGAGGTGGCTTTGGCGGTTGGGACAATAACAAGGGCCAGCACGCCGACGATGAGCGCGCCGCCGGGCTTGCGCAATAGCAACGTGGTGTTCATTTGTCTTCCTTTATATCGCTTTGGGGAATTCGCGGATTGCCGCTCATTCCTTGGGATCGCCCCGCTTGCATCCAACGGTGGGTTACCCCGGAGCGCACGGCGTCCGCGGCGCGAGCGGGGAAAATTCCACAAAAAAATTGTTCTCGTTGGCAATCCGTCGGAATCATGGCTTCGTATGCCCCATCGCTCCGTCGTCCATTTTCGTAGGGTTCGCTTTAGCGAACACGGATTGGCGATGCGTCCGCAATGAGTTGACATTTCCGGTTTATGCGATAGGCTGTGTCCGGTTGGTTTAGGGCCGGGGTGTGCCCGGCCTTTCCAACAGATCCATTTCACCTGTCTCAAGGAGTCGGAAATGAACTCTCGCATCACTTCGCATCGACCGGCTTTGATCGAAACCCTGGAGAACCGGATGCTGCTCAGCGCCGTGCCCGTCGGGGCGCATCTGGCGCATGTGAAGCCCGCGGTTGTGCATGCGGTGCATAAGCCCGCGGTTGTGCATGTGGTGCATAAGCCCGCGCATTACAAAGCTCCGAAGGTGATCGGGGATCCAATCTACATGCAGTTTGGAGACATCAAAGGCGACGTGCAGGTGAGCGGTTACGCCGGCGACATTGAGCTCAATAGCTTTCAATTCGGCGTGGGGCGCGGCATCAGCAGCCCGACCGGCGGATCGAGCGACCGGGAAAGCAGCGCGCCCTCCGTCTCGGAGATCACCATCACCAAGGCGATGGATAAGGCATCACCGTTGTTGTTCAGCAGCATTTTGTCCGGCCCCAGCACTCCCGAGGTCGACATTTTCTTCGTCAATATCATCCGTGGACAAGGCGGCCGAAGCACGCAGGTTTATGCCGAGTACCAACTGAGCAATGTGCTTATCAGCGGGTACAGCGTCAGCTCGGGCGGCGACCGGCCCACCGAATCCCTGAGCCTCAATTTCACCAAGATCGTTTACACTCACATCACCCAAAACGCGGATGGGACGACAACGCCGACCTCGGTCGGCTACGACCTCGCCCAGGCGAAGACGACGTAGGCGTCGGTGCCATTTGATTGCCCGGCTGCCGCAAGTCCGATCTATCGACGCCCAAGGGCGCGGCCCTGGCATTTGCCCAGGCGCTGGAGGCCGGCGATGCCGGGGCTGCCAGGAAGGCCAGCACCGGCGGCGATCCGCAATTGCTCGACGCGATGGGATCAAGGCCGGCAACTATAAAACCGGCGCCGATGCGCGGAGTGCCTTCATGGGGACGATGATGGGCGGGATGTTTAAAAATATGGGCTCTCCGCGAAAGCCGCTGATATCCACCGGGCTGAGCCGTAACAATCGCGGATATTCGACGAAAAACTTCACTTTTCCGGCGGCTGGGGCCGCTTAATCAGCGGCTTTCGCGGAGAGCCAAAATATGCCAAAGATGGATTTGCCGAAACCGAAATAGCCCCGACAGGGTTCGAACCTGCAACTGGTCGCTTAGAAGGCGACTGCTCTTCCAATTGAGCTACGGGGCCGGCCATGCCGCCGGCGTGGGCCGGGCGGCCGAGGGATCATATCAGATACGACCGCGCTTGGCGCGGCTGGGTGCGTTGAGTTTGGGCGGCGGGGGGTACGGCTACGGAAGCAGAGAAGCGGCGGCGGGGACGCCGCTTCCACGGTTCGCCCGATATCAGATTGACCGCGCGCCCACGCGGCTCGCGCTCCCTATGTGGAAGCGACGTCCTCGTCGCTTTCGGGAGCGTACCGGGAGAGGGGGGTGAGGAGTCCGCCGCGACGGTCACGCACCGGCGCGTCATTGTTGCTTGACGGCGGCGTTGAGGGTGCCTTAGCTTGGGGTTGGCGTCGGCGCGGCCGGGCAAAGCCTTCATGGGGTTGGCGGGCCGTGCCGATGTTAGCGGGACGATGGTGTTTCGGGTCTGCCGGGGAATTGTGGTTTCCCGCCCGAAGGCCCCTTGGCGTCCGATAATCCAACGCGCTCGCACGATGTCCCTTTCAGCCACTGATGCTTCCGATTCGCAGACCACCGGCGGACCCGCCAGCGCGCACCGAACAACCGAGGGGGCGGCGCGGGGCGCGGCTTCGCCGGCTTTGGGCGGTGAACTCGCGAATCTCAGAGGCAAAAACTCCGATCAGCCGCTCTCCGAGCACGAGACCATCATCCAGCCGACCGGCGGATGGATCGGCGTCAATTGGCGCGAGCTGTTCGAGGGCCGCGAATTGCTCTATTTCCTGATCTGGCGTGATCTCAAAGTCCGGTATAAGCAGACGATCCTGGGGGTGGGATGGGTGGTCTTGCGGCCCATCATGGACATGATCCTGTTCACCATCGTGTTCGGCAGCGCAGCCGGTTTGAACAAACGGCTTGGGGGCCATGAACACCAGTACGCCGTCTTTGTCTACGCGGCTCTGCTTCCCTGGCAATTATTTTCCAGCGCGATGAACAGCGGCGGGTTGTCGTTGGTCAATCAGCAGAACATCCTCAAGAAAATATATTTCCCCCGCCTGTACGTGCCGACTGCCGCCATCGGCGGGACGCTGGTGGACATGGCGATTTCGTTTTGCATCGTGATGGCGTTGGCGCTTTGGAGCCATGTGGCGCTGTCGCCGATGTTGCTGTTGATGCTGGTGCCGTTGATGGCGATCCTGCTGCTCAACAGCCTGGGCGTCGCGTATTTGCTTTCCGCGCTGACGGTGCGATACCGGGATTTTCGGTTTGTGATTCCGTTTGTGTCGCAGGTCTTGATGTGGGGCAGCTTCGTGGCGTTTCCGCCATCGCTGTTGGGAAACAGCCGATGGAAATTCCTGCTGTTTTTCAATCCGATGTACGGCGTGATCGCCGGCTTCCGCAAAGCCATCCTGAATTTCCCCAACGACCTGATCGGCTGGGATCCCCGCTATCTCATCAGTTCCGTCGTCGGCGGCCTGCTGTTCATGGTACTGGGGCTTTTCGTGTTCCGCAGGACCGAGCGCAACTTCGCGGACATCGCCTGAACCGGCCCGCGCCTTGAGTCGGCTCCCTTATGCCCGCACCCATTATCACCGTCGATCGTCTTGGCAAGGCCTACATCCTTGGCCAGACCGTGAACCGCAACGCGACGTTCCGCGAGGCGATAATGGATTTGGCAAAGTCGCCGGTCGATCGCTGGCGGCGGCGATTCGCCCCGCCGGAGAAACACGCCGACGCATTCTGGGCCTGCAAGGACATCAGCTTCGACGTGCAGCGCGGCGAAGTGATGGGTCTGGTCGGGCGCAACGGCGCGGGCAAATCCACGCTGCTCAAACTCCTGAGCCGCATCACCGAACCCAGTGAAGGCAAGGCGCGGCTCAAGGGGCGGGTGGCGTCGCTGCTGGAAGTCGGCACGGGGTTTCATCCCGAGCTGACGGGCCGCGAAAATATCTACATGAACGGCGCGATCCTGGGCATGAAGCGCCATGAGATCAAACGCAAGTTTGACCAGATCGTGGCGTTTGCCGAGATCGATCAGTTCCTCGATACGCCGGTGAAGCATTACTCATCGGGCATGTACGTGCGGCTGGCGTTCGCGGTGGCCGCGCATCTTGAGCCGGAAATTCTCATCGTCGATGAAGTGCTGGCGGTGGGGGATGCGGCGTTTCAAAAACGCTGCCTGGGCAAGATGAAGGAAGTGGCGGCGGGGGAGGGGCGCACGGTGTTGTTCGTCAGCCATAACATGCAGGCCGTCTCCACACTCACCCAGCGCTGCGTCCTGCTCAACAAAGGGAAAATGCTCAGCGTCGGCCCCACCGGCGACGTGATCAACGAATACCTCCGCCTCGTCGGCGGCGCCAGCGCCGATCAGATTTACCAGGCCAAGGCGCTTTCGGACAAGCCGAGGATCACGCGCGTGGAGCTCAAAACCAGCGAGCCAAACAACGTGCAGATGAACGGCAAGCCGATGGAAGTGCACATCGAGATGACCACGCCGATGCCGATCGACGGCGCGCGAGTGAGTTTTCATGCCTGCAACACAATGCAGGAGCCGATCCTGTATTTCTGGTGCCATGATGCGCAATACCCGATGGCGCGGGAGCCCGGGACGTATCACCTGGTTTGCCAGGTTCCCAAAATGCGGATGTTCATGGGCGATTACACGCTGCGCGTGCACCTTAAGGAACAGGCCGGCGGCAAGGAATTCGAGGTGCTCGAAGGCATCTGCCCCTTCGAGGTTGTCATGTATGGCCGCGACCGCGAAGGCGGGTGGTTCAAAAATACCTGCGCGTATCTGGAAGAGGGGAATTGGGAAGTGAATAAAGCCGAGTAGCGGGCGCGCGCTCGAAGCCGAAGAAAACCACGGAGACACGGAAACACGGAGGCGCATTCGATCCACGACAGGCGATTTCAAAACAAGTTTTGCGTGGCGAGCACCGAGTAATCTTTAAATCCATTGATAACTTGGAATCATGCACTCGAACGCCGAAAACGCCTCCGTGCCTCTGTGTCTCCGTGGTGAATCTTCTTCTTTTCGGGCTGGCGAGAATCCCCGCGTACGGAGCGTCATGAACGCGTTGTCGGTTGAACGAGTCTGCGGATGAGCCGTCCGAGGACCTGGCGGTCGGCGCGGCTTGTACGGTTTTGCACCGCGTCGGCCAGCGTGGTCGGGGAGAGCAGCAGGACGAGCGGACTACAGAGCGGCTGACCGGTGGGCGTCGTTTTTTCCTCCGCGGCTATCTTGAGTTGCTTGAGTTCCCGCGGCTTGAGCGGCAGGGTCTTCATCACTTCCTTCAACAGCTTCGCATGATTGTTGAGCGGCTTTGGCGTGGCATCGCGCATCTGGCGATGGCTGAAGATCGCCATGATGATAATCACGCCCGCCCCCGCGCACGCCCAGGGAAGCAGCTTCACGCCTGAGCCATCCGATTGGCTTACATTATCCTCGATACTCCGAAACACGTCGTTCTGCGATGGCTTGGCGGATGCGGGAGAAGGCAGGCTCATCGTGAAAAGCAATGCGACCAGAAACGCGAGTCCCGCACGGCGTGGGGCTGCGCGGCGAATCATTTGAGGGGCCGTACGAGTGGCGGCTTTTTGGGGAGCGCATACCGAAAAGCGCGACGTATCACGGGCGTCTCGCCCGTGCGATTGGCTCGGACCTTGGCAAGAAACTTGATTTCCGTACACCGCGCCGTCGGCACGGGCGAGACGCCCGTGATACGTTGACAACTTTGCCCGCGCCTCCACGAATATCCCCCAATCTGTTGAAACATTGTTCACTTTGCATCTCGCGTTTCGCATTTGGGTTGGCCATCACTCGGGTACGACCGCCCCTGACCCAGACTTCCTTAATTAATTGGTTCACGCCGCGCCCTGCTTTTCCTTTTCGCGTGCCAACTCGGCGACATTCTTCAGCACATTCAGCGCATATCGGCGGACTTTAAGATTCGAGTCTTCCTTGGCGAGCCGGCCCACCTCATTGAGAAGCTGCCACAATCCCATCTGCCGCAATGCCCAAAGGCCGGAGATGCGATGCTCGGGTCGCGGGTCCTGCAGCATGAGCACCAGTTGCTCGCTGGCGGCGCCGACCTTCATCCGATGCAGCGACTTGATTGCATTGGCACGCTCCCGGCTATTGAGCGATCGCGCCCGCTGGGCCAGCACCGGCAGCAGTCGGGCCTGCGGCCAGCTTTCCATCACCTCGATCGCGTTGGCCCGCACACGTGCATCGGTGTCCGTGACCAATCGCTCGATCAGCACATCCGTCGGAACTGATTTCACATCCGCCAGCGCGCTGACTGCCTTGCTGCGCAGGTTGGGATTGGGATCGGCGCACATCTCCATGATGATGTCGCGCATGTCATCGGCCAGGCCCAGTTCCTGGGCCATTTGCAGCGCCTTGATCCGCAGTTCCGCGGGCCCGACCGCCATGCGACGTTTGAGCCGATGTGATGCGTCCGGCAGCAATTTTAGCATCGCCAGCCCGGCGCGCTTGCGGGTGGGGCGGTCGAGGCGGTCGTAGCGCAGCCAGAATTGCTCGAATCCCGCCTGCCCTATGGATCGGCTGATCACCCGGCGCACCGAGGGCAGCGCATCGGTCATCAGCGGAATCAGCATGTTCTCGAAATTGGCCGGCCGGCGGCGGACGATTTCCCGGGCCGCCATCCGCGAAATGCGCTCGTCGGGGTCGGCCAGCAGCGTGCATAGAAACTGCACCGATGCCCCGCGCTTGCGCCGCCCGGCAACCCGCAGGAGCCGCAGGCGCGCCATGAAACTGTCCTTGCCATGCGAAAGCAGTTTCCCAAGCCGTTCGTCCTGGACCACGTCGAGCACGCCCGATGCTCCGATCCACTCGCCGATGCAAGCGGCATCTTCGCCGGTGCGGCGGGAGATGTCGTGCAGCAACTCCCCATCGCCCCACCACGCTCCGCGCGTCACCTGGTGCATGCACAGTTGAAGCTGATGATCCTTGAGCCAATGCGTTTTTCTCAGCAGCGCATCGAGAATGGGCGCCTCGTTGATGTGGGCAAAGACCACGCCAAAATGAGATCGAAGCTGTCCGTGCGAAGCGCCCAGCAGGAACGCCTCGACACTCTCGCTGGCCGGCGGCTGCTGAAGGCGGCGGACCATGGGGCTTTGCCCGCCGTGCTTGGAAGTATGGAGAATCGCCAGTGTTTTGCTGCCCGGCCAGTTGCACAGCAGCAGCGCCGCCCGGAGCAGCTCCTGCCCATGCCGGCCGCGATGCACGTCCAGAGCCCGTGCGATTGCCGTCTCGATGTCCGGCCGCTGGGACATCAGCTCGGCATAAACCTGAGGTGCGGATCGCGATCGCGGAATCGGAGCGTCCATCGGCTGTACGGTTGCCGCGGTGGCGGCGGGAGCAACTTCGTTCGCATCCAATCCGGCATCGTCGGAATACTGAGCCGCTCTGGGCTCCAGGTCGCGCGCCGCCGACGCGCTGCCCGACATCGACTCGGCGGCTGCCGCCGCACCTGCCAACGGCTTTGGCGGGTTCGCGTCAATCGGTTCCTCGCCCGCCGAGAGCCAGCGCGTCTCCGCGGCGATCCACTGGGCCAGGGCGACCATCGCCTCGGTGGCGGCTTTGGAGAGGATTTCGTCGGATTCGTGCAGGTTTTCCGAGAGCACGTACGCCAGTTTTCCCTGCCGGCCAAGAGCGATCAGGCGCAGCGCCGCCAGCCGCAGGTTCACCTCGTCGCTGCGGCCCGCCTCGCGCAATGCGCCGTGAAAGATGCCGATATTCTCGAGAATGTATTGCTGAAAGGACGGCGGCAGAGTCTCAAACTGTGCGATCACCCCGCATAGCCCGCGCACCGTTTTACGCCGCAGCAGCGCCGCCAACACCGGCCCCTTTTCCGCCTCCCCGCCCAGGCGCAGCGCCTCGGCCAGCACCTCGTCGGCGGCCTGGTTCTTCGACAAAATCAGCGCATGCAGCAGGCGGTTGATCATCCTCCGGCATTATCGGACGTTCGATCATGGCGCCTTGAGTCGTTCACGCCCCGCGCAAAGCGAGCGAAGAAAAAACAACCACTGAGGCACGGAAACACGGAGGCGCGTTCGCAGCAATACCCCATTCCGCGAAAGAACATGAACTGAATGAGTGCTTTCCCCAGGGTAATGTTTGGCGGAGTGCTCAGTTAACATGAAAGCGCCTCCGTGTTTCCGTGCCTCCGTGGTGGAGTTTTTCCTCTGGCGCGAAGATCACGATGATGCGTTACGGATAATTCTCCCGAGATTGGAATTGTCGATGGCGTGCGGCTCGCTTCTCGCCGATACAGACTTGGCAAGGAGGCGTGTTTGCTGATTGTCGATGCACATCTGGATTTGGCCTATAACGCGGTGCGCGGGCGGGATGTGACGCGGCCGGCGGTCGAGCAGACGCCGGACATGGAAGGCGTTCCCACCGTCAGCCTCCCGGACCTCAAGGCCGGCGGCGTGGGGCTGATCTGCGCGACCATTTTCTGCCAGCCCGATTTGCCCGGCCATCCCGGCTACCGCACCCCCGACCAGGCCGCCGCCATGGGGCGCGAGCAACTGGAGTGGTACCGCCGGCAGGTCCGCGACGGGCGCATGCGCCTGATCGTCCGCAAGGGCGATGTGCCGTTATACGACGGGCGCGGCGGGCCGCAGGATGCCATCCTCCTTCTCGAAGGCGCCGATCCAATCCGAACGCCGCAAGACCTGCGCGAATGGTTTGACGCCGGCCTTAGAATTATTGGGCTGGCCTGGAAGCGCACGCGCTACGCCGGCGGCACCGGCGCGCCCGGCCCGCTGACACCTGATGGCATCGCCCTCGTGCCCCAGATCGATCGGCTGGGCATCATTCACGATGTCTCCCACCTCGCCGAGGAATCCTTCTGGCAACTCCTGGAACTGAGCCAGGGGCCGGTGATGGCTTCGCACTCCAATTGCCGGGCCTATGTCCCCACGGATCGGCAGCTTTCCGACGACATGGCCAAGGCCATTTTCGCGCGCGGCGGCGTGGTGGGCATCAACTTTTTTGACAAATTCCTGCTCGCTCCCGCCGACCAGGGCAAACGCCGGGCGACCTTGAACGAAGTGGTGCGGCACGTCCGGCATTTCTGCGAGCTGGCCGGCGACGCCCGCCACGTCGGCCTGGGCACCGATATGGACGGCGGGCTGGGCCGCGAGCAAATCCCCTTCGAGATCCAAACCTCCGCCGATCTGCCCCGCGTCGCCGGCGCCCTGGCCGCCGCCGGCTTTGCCGACGCCGACGTCCGCGCCCTCATCGGCCAAAACTGGCTCCGCTTCTTCCGCGCCAACCTCCCGGGCTGAAGTAAAAAGCGCTCGTTCACCACTCCGGCGCCTGCTTGGGCCGTAACCAAAGGGAAGACAACCACGGAGACACGGAAACACGGAGGCGCAATCGAGGCGATAGGCCATTCTGCAAGAAGCGATAATCCAATGCTCTTGTCTTTGCGTGATTTGCGGAGATACGCCAGTTCCACCGAAAGCGCCTCCGTGTTTCCGTGCTTCCGTGGTTAATCTCTTCACCC
>Ga0209483_1003060_pt1 | contig 11150 bp, 6 predicted proteins | sample NGEPerA_FD_184508 | JGI IMG/M metagenome (GOLD analysis project Ga0209483, IMG submission 184508) | Arctic peat soil microbial communities from the Barrow Environmental Observatory site, Barrow, Alaska, USA - NGEE PermafrostL2-A... | ecosystem: Environmental > Terrestrial > Soil > Wetlands > Peat... | reverse complement strand
CGGCCTCGCGGTGGGCGGCGTTTCGCTGCTGTCGCCCATGTATGTCTCTGAAGTTGCTCCGCCTTCGATCCGTGGCCGGATGGGAACTGTCTATCAGATGTCGATCGTGATCGGGCTGCTGAGTTCTTACTCCATCAATTATTTGCTGCGCAACATGGGACCGCATAACTGGCGGTGGATGTTTCTTACCGGCGTTGTGCCGTCGACGGTGTTTCTAATCCTCATCGCTCTTGCGCCTGAAACTCCACGCTTCCTGGTCAGAATTGGCAAGACGCGCGAGGCGTTTCTTCTGGTCGAACGTATTTCAGGAAAAGAGACTGCGGTAGCGGAGATCTCTGCAATCACCGCCAGTTTGAGCGGGGCAAAAGAGGACTGGAGCGGATTGTTCCGGCCGGGCGTGCGCAAGGCGCTCATCGCCAGCGGATTTCTGGCCATTTTGATTCATGTTTCGGGTATCAACACGATCGTCGATTACGCTCCGGCGATCTTTATTTCCGCTGGATGGAAAGTGGATGGCGCGCTCTTCTCCACCTTCCTGGTAGGAGTGACGCAGTTTGTGTTCACCATATTCGCATTGGGGATGATCGACAGATTCGGACGAAAGCCGCTGTACGTTACCGGCTCCTTCGGCATGGCGCTCTCGCTCACCGGGTTGATACTTGCCGCTTTGACTGGACGATTTCACGGACTGCCGGTGCTGGTGCTCATTCTCACTTACCTGGCCTTCTTTTCTTGCTGCGTGGGGCCTGTTTTCTGGACGCTGGTGCCGGAGATATTTCCCAACGATGTGCGGGGCAGGGCGATGACGTTTCCCGTTCTGCTGCAGTGGGTGGCCAATGCGATGGTAGTGCTGCTGTTCCCTTATGCGTTTCACGTAATTGGGAAGGCAGTTACGCTGGGGTTTCTTGCCCTGATGTGCGTGACGCAGGCGGTGTTTACGTGGCGCTATGTGCCGGAGACCAAGAACAAGCCGCTGGAGGAGATCGAAGCTCATTGGAATGCGTCGAAGTAGGGTGGATCGATCCGGCAGCGCCGATTCGTCGCATTTGTGCTTCACCCGACGATGCCGGAAGTGAAAATCCATATTCCCGACTCAGACCGGCCCTACGGGACGGTGATTAAGGGCGAAAAATGCGGACCCAGGGTTCCGCTGCGCTCCACCCTGGGCTATTTTCGTATTCTCCCTACCGGGAGAATGGACCGCCTCGAATCAATATCTGGAAGGCTGGCTGCAAAAATCCGCTAGTGCTGATGTTGATTCCTTGATGAACGAGGTTCGACAAGCTTCCCCGCGCCCGTAGATGCGGCTTCAACGCGCGGATAATTGAAGCTGTGAACACCCCGCGTAATTTAACGCTCTTGAAGGAATACCAGGCGTATTTGCGCGTGGAAAAGGGCTTGCGGCCCCTTACCTGCGAGGCCTATCTAAGCGACCTGAGGACCTTTGCGGAGTTCATCGAAGGCCGAAACGGCGTACTCCTGAAGGCGGTTCAGGAGGATGTGGCTGCATTCCTTGAGAATCTTCGCAACCACGGCATAGAATCTCGCTCGTCGGCGCGAAAGCTGAGTTGCCTGCGCGGTTTTTACAAGTGGCTGCTGCTGGACCGGCGCATTCATCACGATCCAACGGTAAATATTGAGTCGCCCAAAGCGTGGAAGGTTTTGCCCAAGTCGTTGGCGGAGCCTGAGGTTGCGGAGATGCTGGAGCGCGCCGGAATGGCTGCCTCGCATCCGCAGGCGAAGGCTACCGCTTTGCGCGACCGCGCCATACTCGAGCTGCTCTACGCTGGCGGGCTGCGCGTCTCGGAGGTGACATCTCTTTCCACCGGCGACCTGGCACTGGATGCGGGGCGCGTGCATCTGCGCGGCAAAGGCGACAAGGAACGCATTGTTCCGTTGGGGCGCACAGCGGTGGAAGCACTCGAGACCTATTTGCGCGAGGGCAGGCCGCACCTGGCGCGCATCAGCAGCAAAAGCAAAGCCAATGCCGCGCGGCAGGAATCTTCGCGGCAAGACCCGGCGCGCTTGTTTCTCTCACTCAGGGGCATGCCGCTCACGCGCCAATGGATCTGGCACCTGGTAAAGATAGCTGACAACACAGCCAGCCCGCACCGGTTGCGCCACAGTTGCGCCACCCACATGGTGGAGCATGGCGCCGACCTGCGCAGCGTGCAGTTGATTCTGGGCCACGCAGACATATCCACAACGCAGGTTTACACGCACCTGGCGCTGGGACGGCTCAAGGCGGTGCACCGCAAACACCATCCCCGCGGAGCATCGAGACCGGAGACCGTTAAATCTACTCCGCGTCCATTTGGGGAACGGCCGCCCGCAGCTTCGCGGCGCAAGAAGGCGGTTGTCCGTGCAAGGACGGAGAAGGAGCCGGCATGAGCACATCGTCGGTTCAGGTGATTTCCTCTCGGCTCGATGATCTGGTCAACGGCTTTCTGAAGGTTCTGGCCAATGAGCGAGGATCCTCAACACACACTCTGCGCGCTTACCAGCGGGAGCTGCACGGCTTTGCTGCATGGGTCAACGGACACTACGAGTCCGAGCAAAGCGCAGACCAGAATGTGGACCAGAGTGTGCAGAGGATCGAGCACACCGACATTCGCGCGTACCTGGGCACGCTCTATGATCGCGGCCTTTCAAAGGCATCTGCGGCGCGGGCGCTGGCGGCAATTCGAAGTTGGTTCAAGTGGCTGGCACGCACGGGACACATCGACATGAATGCCGCGTCCCTGGTGGCGACGCCGCGCCTACCAAAACATCTGCCGCGCGTTCCATCCATTGAACAGATGAACCAGGTTGTGGACTCGGTGGGCGAGGACGCAGCCAGTTGGCCGGCGCGCGACAAGGCGATTCTGGAGTTGCTGTATGGTTGCGGCATTCGTAATGCGGAGCTGACGGGGTTGAACCTCGCGGATATTCACTGGGCCAACGAGGCAATCCTGGTGCGCGGCAAAGGGCAGAAGCAGCGTTATGTGCCGCTGGGCGACGCGGCGGCAGAGGCGCTGCGTTCGTATCTCACCGAGCGCGCGGCGCGGCTGGAAGCGGCGGGCAGGAACACGGGAGCAGTGACGCAGGCATTGTTTCTCAATTTGCAACTGCGCGGGCTGGCCAAGGCCGGCGGCCAGGCACGCCTGACGACACGCAGCGTGGGCCGCATCGTCAAGCGCATCGCAATTATGCGCGGCCTCTCGTCGGAAGTGCATCCGCACACGTTGCGCCACGCATTCGGAACTCATCTACTGGAAGAAGGCGCCGATCTGCGCGCTATACAAGAACTGCTGGGGCACGAACGGCTCTCGACTACGCAACGATACACGCAGCTCACCACCGCGCAGTTGACGCAGGTTTACGACCGGACCCATCCACGAGCGCGCTAGCGAACCTGGTGGCTCACTGGGAAATCAGTAGTCCCCGATGGCGAGGTCGAGCTCACGGCGGAAGTTCGCGGTCACTTTGGATTTGAATTTCTTGTCGAACAGGCGCTTGCGAACCAGGTATGTCTCCATGTTGAGGATGGGATTGCGGGCTGCCTGGCGCGTGCCCGATTTTGAAATGGAGTGGGGCCATGGCCTGCAATCGATGAGGGTGGGGCCGCTGCCGCGGCGGGCATGTGCGATGGCTTCGGTAGCAACGCGATAAGCTGCGACTGCGTCATCTCCGTCGACGACGACGCCAGGAAAGCCGCAGTTCTGCGCCTTGAGGCAGATATCCTCGCCATCCAGACCACTGTGGCAAACCAGCAGAATGGGCAGGCGTAGTTTGCCAGCGCGGCTCATGGCTTGATGCAAAAGGTCGGGCGAATCATTCGGATTGCCGCAGAACGCCAAGACTATTTTCTTGTTTTTGCTGGCCTTGTTTGCCTTGGCCGCGGCGATGGCCCTGTCGAGTTGTGCGCGGAGGCTCAACGAGGGAGGAATGAGTTTGAGCGGTGCATAGGGGGTCCGGGAACGGGTGGGGCTGGCGGAGAGTGCGGAGAAGATACGACTGATGGGCAGGCCTTTTACGAAGCAGGGAATAAAGCCGCGGGGTGATGGAGCGAGGGTGTCGCCGGGGAGGAGATCGACGCCAAAACCGACGGCAGCAGCTTCGTGGCTCTTTGCGGCATAGGCTTCGGTAAGCCCGTTTTGTTTGGCCAGAATACGGATGCGCTCCTCGAGCATGCGGCATCTGAGCATTGTGCTGTAGATTTGCAACAGCTTGTCATTAGAGATGAGCGAGAAGCCGTTATGAGGAGGCGCTGCACTGGCCTGTGTGTTGATTTGCGTGCTTGCGATGGTCATTGAATAGCGGTGCCTCAAGGGTTGATGCGATTGTAAATGGAATGGCAAAGGGCAGCCTAACGGGGCGAGGCGATAGCACGGATTCTGCCTGAGACTGCTGGCGTAGCAGGGTAATTGCGCTCAAAAAAGGGTGGCAGGGCATCGCGATTGCTGCACGATGGCCTGCCACCCTGGTTACTGACTCACTCGATCAGAATGTGTACTTGAGCGAGAATTGCGCGATGCGGGGATCAGCCGATCCCGTGATGGTTCCAAAGGAGGTGCTGCTGCCGATTGGGTTGGAGGTGTTCGGGTTGTTGAGGATGGTGTGGTTGAGCAGGTTGAAGTACTCGGCTCTGAACTCCAGGTTCGTTTCGCGATAAACCGGGAATGCACGAACGACGGAGCCATGCCAGAGTGTGGATCCGGGACCACGGAGCGAGCCCTTGACCACGTTGCCAAAGCCGGTTCCGACGCCGGTATTCGCGGGGACCGAGAACGCGGCATTATTCAGCCAGGCGACGCAAGACTTACCGGCCACGCAGTCGCCACCACCGATCGTCTTAAGATAAGCATTCTTGGTGAAATCGCGCTGTGCGCGATCCTGGCCCAGGCCCGTCTGGGAGTTATCACCCGAATTTACGAAGGCGGTCAGGGAATCTCCGGAACGATGCTGGATGAGTCCGCTGGTGCGCCAGCCGTTGGCGGCATATTGGAGGATGCGACTTCCAGTGCGCATCTTGGGCAGGGAGTACACGTAGGACACCGAGATGACATTGGGGTGATCGATGTCGGACAGACCGCGATCGAGCGCCTTGATGTCGCTGACATAGGCAGCCGCCGGTACGCCCGTGGCGCCCGCTGGATAGAGAGGATAGACATACGATTCGCCTGCATTCAGATCCTCGGTGTTTGAGACTCTGGTGGCCTGCGGCATGTCGTCGAGCGACTTGGACCAGGTGTAATTCATGAGGAGCGACAGTCCATGGGACATCTTCTTTTCGAGGGTGCCCTGGAATGAGTTGAACTTCGCCGATCCGATCATGGCGGCGGTGACGATCTGGGCGTAATTTGCCTTGCAGGCGTTTCCGACTGAGCAGGGCCCAACGACTGGAGCCGAGTTATAGACGCGGCGCGCATTCGTGCTCAGTCCAGACAGGCTGGGAACGCCGACTGCGTTTACCGACGGATCGAGTTCAAGGTTGACGAACTGATGACGCGAACCGGAGCCGACATAAGCGAGGCGCACTGCCCAACTGGAGCGGAGCTGACGCTCGATAGTCAGGTTGTAGTCATAGGTGACGGGAACCTGGAAGTTGCCGGATGGATCGAACTCGTCAACCAGAATTCCATTCGGGAAGACATGGCTGGCCGCGAACGGCAGAGTGAAGGGGAACGGATTGGGGTAGGCCCCGGTTGTGCATCCAGTGCAGTAAGGGTTGCTGAAGGGCCCGCCGGGGTTGGCACCGGGAGCAGAACCGATCATGCCTAGGTTGGAAAGCCCTACGGAGACGGTATTCGGCACATTGCCGGCCTGGTTAAGGTTGAAGAAGCCAGGCATGCGGTCCTGGAAGAAGATGCCAGCGCCGCCACGCACCACCGTCTTGCCATCTCCAAACACGTCATAGGCGAAGCCGGCACGAGGCATGAACTGCTTGTTCCTGGGGTTCAAGCCATCCTTGGGAAAGCCGGTGTCGCCGGAGAGCAGCATGCCGGCCGGCAGCGTGCTGAATGTGGATGTGCTCTTGTTGGCTGCATAGTTGGAGGGGCTGAACGCGGTCTGCTGTCCGATCTTGTTGACCCATGGAGCAAATTGTTCCCAGCGAACACCGTAGTTCAAGGTAAGGCGGTGATTCAGCTTCCAGCTGTCCTGGGCGTAGAGGCCAGGGAAATGTGCACGATCGTTGAGGAGCTCGAAGTTGCCCTGGCCAAATGCAGTCATAAAGCCCATCTGGAAATTCGCCATGGCATTTGGATATTGATATGTGGTGCCGCCGAGCGATTGGCTGGCCGTCCCGAAAGTAAAGCCGCCGTATCCCTGGAACACGTTGGTCACGTCGAATTTGCTGAGCTCAAAGTGACCGCCGAAGGCCAGGTTGTGGGAGCCTTTTACCCAGTGCAGATCGTCGTTGAAGGTGTAGTTATTGCGCAGCCAGCCCGCAAACGCCGACGAGGATGCACCGAAATAATTGGTGACTGTGGCGGCCAGATAGGGGCCGGTGGGCGGTTGCCAGAGGTTCTTCACTCCAAAGGCGGTGATGTCCTGACTTCCCGGCGGTCCGCCGCGCAAGGAGACTTCGCGCTGATAGGAGATGATGAGGCTGTTCAGAATGTTGCTCGTGAAGGTATGCGTTTCAGCGAGGAGGGCGTTCTGATAACGAGTGTTGAAGTACGACCTGTAGCTGGCGAGCATGGCGGGGTTGTAAACGGCCGCCTGCTCAAAGTAGTTCTGATAGTAGCGGCCAAAGAAGTGGTCTTTGTCGCCAAATTGGTGGTCTACGCGGGATACGTACTCGTTAAAGAACTGAACCGTGGGTTGGAAATAATTGACCGTGCCACCGATTTTTCCGGCAGCCTCTGTCCCGGAGAATGTGGGAAATACCTTCTCGTATGCCACGGCAGCCGGATCGAAGTCGCTGGCCGGGATCCGGTTCAACGGATAGGCCACGTTTGTGAACGGATTTGTGATGCGCTGGGTTGCGGTGACGCAGACGTTGTTCGCATCCCATCCGCCCGTGCAGAGGTTGCCAAAATCGGCATAGGTCGCGCTGCCGCGGCCCTCTTCCGCCAGGGTTGGGACAGTGGTTGTAGAGGAGTTCGAATTCTGGTGAAAGAGCGTGTGCTGATAGCCAAAGAAGAACTGGGTGCTCTGTCCTTTGGAGATGTGGGGGATGATAACCGGTCCGCCGATGACGCCGCCGAACTGGTGGCGATGGATGTTATCGGCCACGGTTGCGAAGTAATTCCTGGCGTTGAAGTAGCCGTTGCGCAGGAACTCGAAGGCGTCACCATGGAACTGGCTGCCGCCCGACTTGGTCACGATGTTAACGATTGCGCCGGCGCTCTGGCCGAATTCGGCGTTGTAGTTGCTGGTTTGAACGCTGAACTCTTGAAGTGCGTCGGGGAATGGGAATGGACCGTTGACGTTGGTCATTTCATCCACGTTGTTGCCGCCGTCGAGGAGGTAATTCGACTGGTTGGGAAGTGTACCGTTGGCGCTGGTGACTACGGCAGCAGGAAATGTTTTTCCATTGCCCTGGTTGACGCCGTTGCCCTGGTTAGTAGCGTCGACTACTCCGGCAACCAGCGTGATAAGCGACGCTGCATTTCTGCCGTTCAAGGGAAGATCGACGACGCGAGCTTCGTCGATGACCTGAGACAAGGTGCCGGTGGTGGTGTCGACCTGCGGTGCATCGCCCGAAACGCTCACGGTTTGAGTGGCGGCGCCAACGGTCATCTTGATATTGACCGTTATGGATTGGTCGGCCTGAAGCGTAATACCGGTCTGCGTGTAGCCCTGAAATCCAGTTGCGGAAACGGATATTGAATACCTGGAGGGCAGAAGCGCGGGAAAAACGTAGTTGCCGTCCGCTCCCGACTTGACTGTGGATGCCGTACCTGTCTGGGTTTGTGTCGCCGTAACCGTTGCGGACGGAATAACCGCTCCGCTGGGATCTGTGACGGTTCCGGAGATGGTGGCAAAGCCTTGTGCATTGAGGCGGGCCGTGGTGCAGGCAATGAGCAGGAAAGCGATCAATGCCAGCCGGGCAGAACAATTCCAGAAAAAACTCTTTGCGTTCATGTTGGCACTCCGATGAATTAAGTCCACTGGTGCAGTGCACTGTCTGCTGAGAATCGACATTCTCAAGAGGCGGTTACGAGAAAACGCTTACAGTGGCCGCCGAGGTCCGGAGTGGCCACCTAGGACAAGTTGATGGATCCTGCTCGCGAAAACCAATGAGTTAGCCGGAAGGCCGTTTCCCGCCGGATTCCCGTGGTGAAACAAAATCACGATTGGAACATGGCAATCAACCTACGGCATTGAGAGATTGAATGTCAATAGAAAAATAGTTTTATTTTTGATAATTGGCGTGCCTGTTCCGTTCGCGTTTATTTCCGTATTGAAAAGCCGCCGAGCCACGCGTTAGCCATGCTCGGAGCGGGGTGCGAGCATGGTGGCAAATATATTTAGATTTATTGATTTACGGGACGACACCACTCATAGCAAAAAACCTGCGGCAAGAGCAGCTATGTGGAGTAGTCGGCGTTGATGTGGATGTACTGCGTGGTCAGGTCGGTAGTCCAGAAGATGCAACTGCCAGGGCCCTGGTGAAGGTGGATGGAGATGGAGAACTCGGTCTGGGCAATATAGGCGTGAGCTGTGACTTCATCGAACTCGGCGGCGCGGCCACCGTTGCGGCAGATGGGCAGTTCACCGAACCATATATCGATGCGGTCGGGGTCGATTTGCGCGCCGGAGTAGCCGATGGCTGCCGCCAGACGGCCCCAGTTGGGATCGCAACCGGCCCAGGCGGTTTTGACCAGGGGCGAATGCGCGATGGCTTTGGCAACGCGAAGTGCATCGGCGTCGCTGGCGGCACCTTCGATATGTAGCTCGACTACATGGGTGACACCCTCGCCATCGGCGACGATTTGCCGCGCGAGCGAGGTGCAAACCTGGGTGAGCGCGGTGGCAAAGGCCGGGTTGCCGGGGCCGATGGAAGCTCCGCTGGCTCCGGAGGCGAGCAGGAGCACGGTGTCGTTGGTTGAGGTATCGCCGTCGACCGAGATGCGGTTGAAGCTGACGTCGATGGCGGGCCGCAGATATGCGTCGAGCACCGCCGGCTCCACTGCCGCGTCGGTCATGATGTAGACCAACATGGTGGCGTGGGGCACAAGCTGCGGATGAATCATGCCTGAGCCTTTGCCGAGGGCCGCGATGCGAATCTCCTGCGCGGCGCCGTCGGGGCCAGCGACTTCAATGCGTGCGAAAGCGGTCTTCTCAACCGTGTCGGTGGTGAGGATGGCCTCGGCGACTTCAAGGAAATGATCGGACTCGGCGCCAATTGAGCCGGCCAGGGTGGGCAGGACGTCAATCAGCTTTTCAGCCGGCAGCGGCACGCCGATGACGCCGGTGGAGGAGGGAAAGACCTCCTCGGGCCGGCAGGCGAAGATTTTTGCCGCGGCAGCGCAGGTGGCGTGGGCGGCGTCCAGGCCGGCCTGTCCAGCGGCGCAGTTGGCGTTGCCCGCGTTGATTGCGACGACCCGCACCTTGCCCTTCGAAGCGCTCAAATGCTGCTTGTCAACGATGAGGGGAGCGGCTGTGACGCGGTTGGCCGTGAAGGCGGCTGCTGCGCTGGCGGGTGCGTCGGCGACGATGAGGGAAAAGTCGGGGCGGCCGCTGGCTTTGAGGCCGGCTTTGACGGCGCCGAAGCGGAAACCGCGGGGAATGATTAGTCGGGAAAGGTAGGTCATCTCGGTAACGGGGTCAACCCATTTAATCTAGCAGGTGGATGGGGCCTGTGGGCGGAGGTTTGATGGCGGAGAAATCGGCGGAGACGGCGCAGGATTCAGAGACGGCGTTTGGGACGGACTTTCTCGATCTGCGCCAGGTGAACATCGCGCGCGGCGACCGGGTTGTGCTGCACGATGTGAACCTGACCATTCGCGCCGGAGAGCACGTGGCCATCCTGGGGCCGAACGGATGCGGGAAGTCGACGCTCATTCTGGCAATGACTTGCCAGATTTATCCGATAGTGCAGCCGGGAATGCTGGTGCGGATCTTCGGGCGCGAACGCTGGGATCTGACGCAATTGCGCAGGCACTTTGGCGTTGTGGGAGCGGGGCTGATGGGGGCCGAGCTGCCCGGCGAGCGAACCGCCGTGACAACCGGCCTGGATGCGGTGACGGCGGGGTTTTTCTCCGCTTCAACACTCTGGCCCAATCTGCATGTGACCGGGGAGATGCGCTTGCGAGCCGCTGAGGCGCTGGAACGCATGGAGGCGACGCACCTGGGCGAGCAACTTGTCGGCACCATGTCTGCCGGCGAGAAGCGGCGCATCCTGATTGCGCGGGCGCTGGTACACAGGCCACGCCAACTGCTGCTGGACGAGCCCTCGAATGCACTGGACCTGGCGGCGCAACGGGAGCTGCGCGAAACTCTGCGCAGGCTGGCGCAGGAAGGCACGGGGCTGGTGCTGGTGACGCATCACCTGGGCGATATTCTGCCTGAGATCGAGCGCGTGATTTTGATGCGCGACGGCAGGATTGTTGCCGATGGTCCACGAACAGAGCTGCTGACTGAGGCGCGACTGAGCGAACTGTTTAACGTGCCGGTGAGGATTGGCCGCGATGAGGAGTGGCTGCATAGCTGGTGAAAAGTGCGGCTGCGACTCAGGCGCAGGATTTGCTCATTCAAGATTTGCGCGGTCTCGATGTGGCCCGTATTGCTCAGACTTGAGCTATCGCGGCGGCTAATGTGAGCAATGTAGGGATAGACAGAGGCTGGCCCGACAGATTCGCGGGCGACTCCTGAAAGCACCCAATATCCATTGGAGATCCTTATGGCTGCCGCTGTTGCAGGCTCGTTCTTTCCGGCTGCACGGCACCCCACGCAAGACAAGGAACCGCAGACACCGTAAAAGGGGGGTCACATGCGCGGACTTAAAGTTCTCCTCGGTAGTACAGCGTTGCTTGCCGGGCTGGTTATGGCTCCAACGGCACAAGCACAGATTTCAATCAACATTGGCGTTCAACCGGTCTGCCCGTATGGCTACTACGGCTACGCGCCATACCAGTGCGCGCCCATGGGTTATTACGGGCCTGGCTATTTCTACAACGGCATTTTTCTGGGCATGGGCCCATGGGGCGGTTGGGGCT
>Ga0209483_1003059_pt1 | contig 11152 bp, 13 predicted proteins | sample NGEPerA_FD_184508 | JGI IMG/M metagenome (GOLD analysis project Ga0209483, IMG submission 184508) | Arctic peat soil microbial communities from the Barrow Environmental Observatory site, Barrow, Alaska, USA - NGEE PermafrostL2-A... | ecosystem: Environmental > Terrestrial > Soil > Wetlands >... | reverse complement strand
TGCAGACCTACGAAGAGCTCGACGCGCAGATCCTGTCGTCGGACCTGCCGATCGACGCCTACCTCGACCGGGGATTCGACGCTTGGCTCAAGACGTCTGCCAAAGACTGATCCTCGCGCTGTGCGTCGCGCTGGCGTTGGCAGCAGCGCGGCCGGCGCTTGCGCAGCTTCCGCTGTCGTCGCCGAAGTGGAGCGAGCTCTCGGCGCAGGAACGCGCGACGCTGGCGCCGCTCGCGCCGCCCGAATGGGACACGCTCGACGCCCAGCGCAAGCATAAATGGCGTGGCCTCGCCGAGCGCTACCCGAGGATGACGCCCGAGCGGCAGGCGCGGATGCGCGATCAGATGCAGGCGTGGTCGCGGCTGACACCGGACCAGCGGCACACGGCGCGCGAACGCTATCAGGCGCTGCGCAAGCTGCCCGCCGACCAGCGCGCCGAAGTGCGGCGCAAATGGGACGAATACAACAAGTTGCCGCCGGAAGAACGCGCCGCGATGCGCGCGCGGTCGGTGGCGCCCACTACCACCGGCCTGCGCCCACTCGCCGTTCCGCATTCCGGACCGTTGCTGCCGCCGGTGCCGGGTACGACCGGGCTGCCCGGCGCGCCACGCGCAACACCCGGCCCCTCCGGCGCCATGATGCCGGCTGCGCCGTCCGCCGCGCCGCATCCCCCCGCGCCCGCCGCCCGCTAGCGTGACCGCCGTAACCCCGCGCGGCGCGCGCGAAACCGTGCCGTCGGCACGCGTTGGCGCCACGACGCCCGACGCAGCCTCGCCGCCGCTGGCCCCCGCCCGTCTCGGGCGTCGGCTGGGCGCGGCGATCTACGAATGGCTGCTTTTGACCGCGCTCGCGTTCATCACGCAGTTCGCGCTGCTGCCGCTCCGATGCCCCGGCCATGCGGCCGGTGCATCGGCGTTGTCGATCCCGTCCACGCCGGTGCGCACGTTCCTGTTTTGCGCACAGTTCGCTGTATTCGCGTTGTATTTCACGTGGTTCTGGACGCAGGGGCGGCGCACACTGGCGCAGAAAACGTGGTCGCTGCGTGTTGTCACCGCCGCCGGCGCGCCACTCGACGTCAAGGAAGCGCTGCTGCGCTACTTCGCGCTGTGGGTCGGGCCCGCGCTCGCGCTGGCGGCGTGGCAGCCGCTCGCGGCCGTCGGGCACGCAGGCTATGCGGTCATCCCGCTGGCCTTCAATTTCCTGTGGGCGTTCGCCGACCGTCAGCGGCTTTTCCTGCACGACCGGATCGCCGGCACGCGCATCGTCGTGTCGCAATAGTATTGTGCGTGCTACTCAGCCGCGCCGGCGATGGCCGCGGTTGACGCCCGGCCCAGCGTGACGCCGGCCGCGATCAGCACCATGCCGACGACCGCCAGCAACGTCAGCCGCTCGCCGAACAGCGCCCACGCCATCACCGCGGTGACTGCGGGAACGAGGAAAAACAGCGCGGCGACGTCCGCCGCCTTGCCGCGCCGCAACAGCCAGAACAGCAGCAGGTTGGCGCCGGCCGACAGCACGATCACCGACCATCCGAGTGCAAACATGAACGATGCCGTCCATTCGATGCGCGCATCCTCGGCGAACAGCACGAGCAGCGCGTAGACGAGCGCGCAGGCGACGAACTGGATCACCGCGCCGCTGCGGATGTCGACGCGCGCGCAGTAACGCTTCTGGTACAGCGTGCCGACGCTGATGGCGCACAGCGCCACCAGCAGCGTCACGATGCCGCTCGCGTTGTCGACGCCGACCTTGTGCCACACCACGAGTGCGACGCCGGCCAGCCCGATCGCCAAGCCCGCCCATTGGCGGAACACGACGCGCTCGGCCAGCCACCAGCGCGCCAGCACGACGGTCACTACCGGCTGCAACCCGACCAGCATCGCGCTGGTGCCGGCCGACGTACCACGCGAAAGGGCGAAGAACACGCCGCCGAGATATCCGCCCTGGATCAGCAGTCCGACGACGACCGTATGCATCGCGTCAGTGCGCGTGGGCCATGGCGCATGCGTCAGCACGGCCACCGCGACCATCACCGCCGTGATGAAGCAGAAGCGCGCGAACAGGAATGCAAACGGCGTCGCGTACGGCAGCCCGTACTTCGCCGCGATGAACCCCGTGCTCCACAGCACGACGAACAGCGCCGAGTAACCGGCGTCGCCGCGATGCGTGCCCGCAGCCGCCGTCATCGCGACCGCGCGTGCGGTCGCTCGATGGTTTCGAGCTGTCCCCAGCCGTGCGCCTGTTCCAGCACCTGCCCGCTGCCGGAGCCTTGCCGGCGTCTCACGCGCCGCGTTTCCGCGCCGGCTTTGCGTAGCGCTTCGCCGCGGCGACGATTTCGCGCTTGGCGTCCTCCGCGTCCACCCAGCCGTCGAGCTTCACCCACTTGCCAGGCTCGAGGTCCTTGTAGTGCTCGAAGAAGTGCGCAATCTGCTGCGTGGTCAGCGCCGGCAGGTCGCGCGGCGACTGCACTTCGCGGTAAATCGGCGACAGCTTGTCGATCGGCACCGCGAGGATCTTGGCGTCGCCGCCGGCTTCGTCGGTCATCTTCAGCATGCCGATCGGGCGGCAGCGCACGACGACACCGGTGATCAGCGCCGCCGGCGACACGACGAGCACGTCGCAGGGATCGCCGTCGTCGGACAGCGTGCGCGGGATGTAGCCGTAGTTGCACGGATAGTGCATCGCCGTCGACATGAAGCGATCGACGAATACCGCGCCGGTTTCCTTGTCGACTTCGTACTTGATCGGCTCGCCGTGCATCGGTATTTCGATGACGACGTTGCAATCGTTGGGGATGTCGCGACCGGCGGGAACGCGATCGAGGCTCATGTGCGGCGGTCCTGACGTGTTGGCGTGCAATTATACGCAAGCGTGCCTCGCACGAGCGGGTTATCCTTCGACCGCGAGTCTTCGCACGCCATCCGATCCGCATGGACACGATCACCGTCAATCCGACCATGGTCGAGCAGGCCTATCGCACGATCCTCGACGCGATCTGCGACGGCGTACTCGCGCCCGGCGAGCGGCTGACCCAGGAAGGCGTCGCCAGGAAGCTCGACGTTTCGCGCCAGCCGGTCAACCAGGCGCTGATGCTGTTGAAGCAGCAGAAGTTCGTCTGCGACGCGGGTCGTCGTGGGCTGATGGTGGCGCCGCTCGACCGCGAGTTCGTTCGCTGGATTTACGAATTGCGACTCGGCATCGAGCCGATGGCCGCGGCACTGGCGGCGCGGCATGCCACCGACGCCGATGCCGAACAGGGACGCGCGCTGCTGGCCGGCGGCCGCGAGGCGTTGCGCGACGGCGCGATCGGTCCGCTGATCGGCGCCGACATGGCGTTCCACATGTGGGTCTACGCGGCTTCACGCAACCGGCTTTTCGTCGACACGATGGAAGGGCTGTGGCACCACCTGCGCCGCGCGATGCGCGAAGTGCTGCAGGCGCGCGACTACCGCAAGGCGGTGTGGACCGAGCACGAGCAGATCCTGCGGGCGATCAGCACGCGCGACGAGTCCGCTGCAGCGTTGCTCGTACGCGCGCATTTGCGCAACGCCGCGATCAGCGTTGAAGTGAGCGTGCCGGCGGCCTGAAATTCAACAGCGCTCCCTATTCTGTTGTTCTCTTTCAATGACCTGACGACAACGCTGTTCGCTGAGGTAGCCAGGCGTTACGGTGCAACGCCTACGGCAAGCTGCTGCAGGCGTTGGCCTTCGGTCCGCGCCTCTGCCAGCAACCGGTCCCAATCGTCCGGAGGGTGTCCACATTCCAGCATCCTGCGGAACACCCGGTAAGCGTCGTCGCTACTTTCATAGGCGCGCTTGGTGCCCTCGTCGTTGACCCAGGCGAACACGATTACCTTGCTTGGCGCGTGGTAGCGGAAGAACAACCGGTACTGCTGAAAGAACCTGGCCCGAAACCAATGCTTGTGGTCGTCGCCCAGCGTGTTGCCCTGCCGATATTCCGGCCGTGTCGGGTCTTGCGGGATGGCGTCGAAAGCCAGCTTCGTGATCGCCGCAAGTCGCTTGCTGGCGTTCTTCTTCATGTATTCGACGGGATCCTTTTGCTTGAATGCCTCGACCTGCCGCACCAACACTTCAAGCTGCGCCAGGAACAGCGGATGTGCGAAAACCGTCCAGCCGTGAATGACCAGGAGTGCGGGCTTGCCCGCGCTCATTCATCGTCTGCCGACAGGGCGGTATCAAGATCGACCTCGGCGCCGCCAGTCAGCGATTGGAGGCGTCGCACGAAGCTCGCGTCGATGGCTCGCAGACGGTCCGGATGGCTGGCGATGTCGCGGGCCAGGAAGCCCAGGAACTGACCGAGCACCGGATCGTCTTCGTCAGCGGCTTTGGCGCGCGTCAACATCACTTCGCCGCCCGGACGGATCGTGTAGTGGATCTTGTCGCGCTTGCCCAGACGCAGGACGCGGCGCACCGTCTCCGGCACCGTCGTTTGGTAGCGGTCAGTCAGTGTGGATTCGACTTCGAGAGGCGCTGCCATGGTGCTATCCGGTCAAGGGGGAACGTCCTGCATGGTAATGCAATTGCCTTGTCAAATCAATGCAAGTGCATTGTCTGTGTTTGGTACCGGGGCATCGCTGATACGCGCTCGTGCCACTAGCATTTCCGCACACGATCTTTGAAGAGCGTGAGAATTCGTGTTCTAACCAAGAATATTTAGCTGCCACTAGCCCAGGAATTCAAAAATAGTGGCTCGACTCACGTTGATATCTTCGCCGGACCACCAAATGTGAGCACCGCGCTCCCGACCTCCTCTTTAACATCAACCTTGAAATTGTGCGCGCGCGCAGTCAAGTAAGCATCCATAAGTTTTGAAACCTGAAATCCGCGAATAAGTAGTTTAGCGGCAACTTTGAGTTTTCTCGTCTTCGCAAGCCCGGATTGCAGCTCTTTGTTTAATGCAAGTGCAACCAGAACCTTATGCGCGTCTGGACTATAAATTTCCACCTGAAACGATTCTAGACTCTCTATTAGGATGTGCGCCCTTGCAGAAAACTCGTCGGATGGATAACGTAGCACCGGCACCTTAGGTTTGCCATCCATCGGATTCATTGGTTCGCCCCCTTTCGCCTAGATCTGTACCGCAATGATGGCACTCTCGAATTTCCATACGTCGTAAGGTTGTTGTTCGCATCGGTGATCGTCCCCACGCGACCATTGGCAGTGTATGCGTAGGCGATTTCCGTTTGCGCGAGCACCGTTCCAACGGCCCGTCGCAGCGGTCGGAATAAGCTGACGCGCCAAGTCAAGCGGGCCGCGCGTGATCCCGGCGTACAAGCACCGGATCGTACCGGCGGCATCGCTGATACGCCTGCAGCCACAATGCGGTCAATCTGATCGATAAACCGCGCTGTAATGCGCATAGACGGCGACGATGTCGGCGAAGCCTTCGCGCTCGGCGGGCTTGAGCGCGCGAAACGGCCGCGCCGGCCGCCCCGCATAAATCCAGCCGGACGGCACGCGCGTGCCCGGCTCGACATGCGCGCCCGCGCCAATGCACGCGTCGTCCTCGACGACGACGCCGTCGCCGACGATCGAACTCATGCCGACCAGCGCACGCGCACCTATCGTCGCGGCACCGATGCGCACGTTGTGGCCGATGGTCACGTCATCGCCGATGACGAGGTCGCCCCGCGCGCGCGACGTCACCATGAACGTGTTGTCCTGCACGTTGGTGCGCGCGCCGAGCACGATGCGGCCGTCGCCCGCGTCGGCCACGCACGCGAAGTAGATGCTCGCATCGATTGCGAGCACCACGTTGCCCGCAACGAGCGCCGTCGGCGCGACGAATGCGCTGCCGGTGCGGATCAGCGACGGCGCACTGGCCGAAAGCGTGGTGTCGCCGGGCGCGAGGTCGGTCGCCGGCGCGCGCTCCAGGGATGCGGCGTTGCGCGTCGCCCTGTGCCAGCGCACGAGCTCGTCGCGCGCGATCGCGCGCACGGCAACGGCAGGACTGCCCGCGTAGACGACACCACCTGCCAGCGACTTGCGCGGAGGGACGACGGCGCCCGGCATGATCAAGGCATGCGCGCCGACGACGGCACCATCCATCACCGTCGCCGCGTCGGCGACGACGACGCCGTCACCCACCGTGCACGCGTGCACGAGCCCGTAACGCCCGACGCTGACACCGTCGCCGATGATCGCCGGATAGACGCTGTCGGCGATGTGCACGGTGGCGCGCACGCCGAAGAAACATCCGGCGCCGACGCGGATCGCTTCTCCGTCGGCTCGAAGCGTCGCGTGCGCGCGCAGGACGAGCCCAGGCCCCGCGTGCACGCGCCCGGCGACGAGCGCGTCGGCCGCGATGTCGGGCGCGCCTTCAAGGGCGGGCGTGTACTGCAGGTAATCAATGCGCATCCGCGGTTCCGGGGATTTAACGGGCTCCTAGAATATCGGACGCTCGCGGTACGTGCCCCAGACGGTCTTCAGTTTTTCTACGATATCGCCCATCGTCGCGCCGGCGTCGACCAGCTCGATCGTCACCGGCATCAGGTTCTGCAACGGGTCGTTGGCAACGACGACCAGCCGCTGGAGCAGTGCGTCGACTTTCGCGTTGTCGCGCTCGCGCCGCACTTTTTGAAGTCCCGCGATCTGGCGCTCTGCGGTCGATGCGTCGTACGGATGCAGCTCGAGGTCGAAGCGTTCCTCGGCCATCACGTACTTGTTGACGCCGATCACCGGCTTTTCGCCATTGGCCTTCTTCAGCGCGGTGTCATAGGCGAAGTCGGCGATGCGCCGCTGGAACCAGCCTTCGCCGGTCAGCTTGACGGTGCCGCCGCGACGGTCGACTTCGTCGATGACCTCGAAGATCGCGCGCTCGTATTGCGTGGTCAGGCTTTCGACAAAATACGATCCGCCGAGCGGATCGACGACATTGGCGACACCGGACTCGTCGGCGATGATCTGCTGCGTGCGCAGCGCGATGCGCATCGCCTCTTCGGTGGGAATCGCGAACGCCTCGTCCTTGCCGTTGGTGTGCAGGCTTTGCGCGCCCCCGAGTACCGCGGCCAGCGCCTGCAAGCCGGTGCGCACAACGTTGATTTCGTATTGCGGCTTGGTCAGCGACGCAGCGGCGGTCTGGCAATGGAAGCGCAGGCGCATGGACTCGGGATTCCGTGCGCCGAAGCGGTCGCGCATCAGCTTCGCATACACCCGTCGCACGGCGCGGAACTTCGCGATTTCCTCGAAGAAATCGGCCTGGCACACGTAGAAGAACGCGAGCCGCGGCGCGAATTCATCGACGTGCATCCCGGTCTTCTGCACTTCCTCGACGTAGGTGATCAGGTTGCACATCGTGAACGCCACTTCGTCGAGCGGCGAGCTGCCCGCTTCCGACACGTGGTAGCCCGAGATGTTGATCGGGTTGTAGCGCTTCATGTGCTGCGCGCACCAGGTGATGCAGTCGCGCACGATGCGCACCGACGGTGCGATCGGGTAGATCCATTCCTTCTGCGCCTGGTATTCCTTGAGGATGTCGGCCTGGATGGTTCCCGACAGCCGATTGAGGTCGTAGCCGCGGCGCTGCGCGAGCGCCACGTACATCGCAAGCAGGATCCACGCGCTGGGGTTGATCGTCATCGACACCGAGATCTGCGTCAAGTCGATGCCGTCGAACAGGCGCTCGATGTCGGCAAGCGTGTCGATGGCCACACCTTCGCGCCCGACCTCGCCTTCGCTCATCGGATGGTCGCTGTCGTAGCCCATCAAGGTCGGCATGTCGAAGTCGGTGGAAAGTCCGGTCTGCCCGTTGGCGACAAGGTACTTGAAGCGGCCGTTGGTGTCCTCGGCGGTGCCGAAGCCGGCGATCTGGCGCATCGTCCACGTGCGGCCGCGGTACATCGTCGGATAGGGCCCGCGCGTGTACGGAAATTGTCCCGGCAAGCCGATGTCGGCCGGTGGCGTGTCGGCGACGTCCAGCGCGGTATACGTGCGCTTGACGGCGAAGCCACCGAGCGTGGTGAACTGCGCCGCGCGCTCAGGAGCCTTGGCGATGAAGCGGGCGACCTCGTCGCGTTCCCACGCGTCGACCTGTGCGCGCAGTCGCGCCGCGTCCTCACTCACGTCATGGCCATGCGTCGATGTGCTCGCCGTCGATTCGTTCACGTGTCTTCTCCGAGTTCCGCCATCAGTTGCAGCGCCGCCGAATGCGGGCTCAGCGTGCGCCGCGACAGCGCGTCGAGCAGCGTTGCCAACCGTCCATGCCGATGCCGGACGAAGCGGTCGCGCAGGATTTCCTCGCTCGCCGCCAGCAACCGGCGTTCGTTGATCGATGCGCGCCGCGTTTCGATTTCGCCGCTGGCGTCCAGTGCTGCACGATGGCGGTCGATCGCCGCCAGAAGCTCGACGGCACCTTCGCCGCGCGCAGCGCTGGTCGGCACGATCGGCGGGCGCCACGCGCCGCGCGCCCCGTCGATTCCCAGCATCAGCATCGTCTTCAAGTCCGCAATCGTGCGCTCGGCGTCGGGGCGATCGCATTTGCTGACCGCATGCACGTCGGCGATTTCGAGGATCCCCGCCTTGATCGCCTGGATGTCGTCGCCCAGTCCCGGCGCGGACACGACCACCGTCGTGTGCGCGGCGCGCGCGACGTCCACTTCGTCCTGGCCCACGCCGACGGTTTCGATCAGCACGATGGCGTAGCCCGCGGCGTCGAACACGTCGACGGCTTCCAGCGTGCCACGCGCGAGGCCGCCCAGCGACCCGCGCGTTGCCATGCTGCGCACGAACACGCCGCGGTCGCCGCCGAGATCGCCCATGCGGATGCGGTCGCCCAGTATCGCGCCGCCCGAAAACGGCGATGACGGATCGATGGCGACGATCGCCACCGTGCGCCCGCTCGCGCGGATGGCCGCCGCCAGGCGCGCGACCAGCGTCGACTTGCCGCTGCCGGGCACGCCGGTGATGCCGACGATGTGCGCGCGGCCCGCATGCGCGAACAGCGTGTCGAATGCGGGACGCGATTCGGGCGTGCCGTTCTCGGCGCGCGTCAACAGCCGCGCGATCGCGCGCACATCGCCTGCAAGCACGCGTGGCACGAGTTCCGACGATCCGATGTAGGCCATCCCGGCGTCCTGGCTTCAGCGCGAAAGACGCGCATTCATCTCGCGAAACACCTCGCGGTCGTCGATCACGCGGCGCGCCTTGAAGTCGGTGCGCGCGAACGTTCCCGGCCGCACGACCTCGACGCGGGCACGCAGGCCGAGCATCCTGGCGAGCTCGTGCGCGGCGGTGTCGCGCAGCGCGGTGAGCGCCGCGTCGCCGCCCACCGCGCAATCCTGCGCCGCCTCGATGCGCACCAACAGCTCGTCCATCGCACCTTCGCGCGAGATGACGATCCGGTGCTCGCCGCCGTAGCCGTCGAGTCCGTTGACGACCGCGTCCACTTCGCTCGGATAGACGTTCTCGCCGCGGATGGTGAACATGTCGTCGATGCGCCCGAAGATGCCGTGCGGCAGCCGCGGGTACGTGCGCCCGCAGGGATTGGGGCCGTTCTCCCACAGCGTCAGGTCGCCCGACACGAGCCGGATCATCGGCTGCGACGTGCGTTCCAGATGGGTGTAGACAGGCGTACCGCGTTGTCCGTAGGGCACGCGATGAAACGTCTGCGGATCGCACACTTCGGTGTAGACGACGTCCTGCCACAGCAGCATGCCATCGGTTTCGGCGGTACCGGCGATGTTCATGAACGGCGTCATTTCGGCCATCGAGCCGCAGTCGATCACGCGCGCGCCATACAGCTCCGCGATGCGGTCGCGCACGCCGGGCACCGACGCACCCGGCTCTCCGGAAAAGAACATCGTCGAAAGGCCGAATGCGCGCGGGTCGTAGCCTTCGTCGCGCGCGACTTCGGCCAGGTGCAGCGCGAACGACGGCGTCGAATAGAAGCCCGCAGGCTTCATCAGCGCCAGCCACATTGCCGCGCGCGCGGTCATTCCCGCAGCGCCGGCACCGAACGGGAACGCCTTCGCGCGCAGGCGCTCGGCGCCGGCGAGCGTTCCCCACGATCCCATGTACAGGCTGAAGATCGCCGCGATGAAGATCATTTCACCCGGACGCAGTCCCATCGCCCACAGGATGCGCGCGTGCGCATTGGCGATCGCATCCCAGTCGTTGCGACCGATCGCGAACGCCGTCGGACGCCCGGTGGTGCCGGACGTGCCATGCACGTGGAACACGTCGGCGTCCGGTGCGCACAGGTAGTCGCCGAACGGCGGCGCGCGCGACTGCGCTTCGCGCAGGTCCTTTTTCGTCAGCACCGGTACGCGTGCCTCGAAATCCTCCAGCGAGCGCAGGTGGTCGGGATGAAAGCCAGCTTCCTCCCATTTGCGGCGGTACATCGGCGCGTGATCCCACGCGTAGCGCGTGACATCCTTGAGCCGTGCGAGGATGGCGGCATCGCGGTCGGCGGCCGGCATCGTCTCGCGACGCGGGAACCAGTAACGCGACCCGTCGGCAGGGCGGTAATCCGCGTCGTAACGCGGCGGAAAGCTCCACGATTCCATTCGCGGACCTTAGCGTGGGCCGCGTTCGGCGACCACGCGCCGGATCATCGCGACGATTTCGTCGGGCCGTGTGTCCTGCAGCATCAGCGCCGCGACGCCGAGGTCCTTGAGTCGCGCGCAATCCTCGTCGGGAATCACGCCGCCGCCGACGACCAGGATATCGTCGGCCTGATGCGCTTTCAGCGCATCGAGGATTCGCGGGAACACGGTCATATGCGCGCCGGACAGGATGGACACGCCGATCACGTCGACGTCTTCCTGGACGGCCGCTTCCACGACTTCCTCGGGCGTGCGGTGCAGCCCCGTATAGATGACTTCCATGCCGGCGTCGCGCAGCGTCCGCGCGACGATCTTGACGCCCCGGTCGTGGCCATCGAGACCCACCTTGGCGATGATGACCCGGATGCGATCGCCTGCATTTTCCATCCGTCCTCCGTTAGCGTTGGTGCAGCGAATGCGTGCTTGCACCCATTATTGCATACGGTATCCAAAACAAAGACTGGGAGCCTCTTCCAATGGCATATGCGTCTGAAGTGGGGACCGTGTTTCCAACGGCATATGCGTCTGAAACAGCGATTGGGGGTCGATCATGTTGGATGGTGATCGATATGAACGAAGCACGGCTCGACAC
>Ga0209483_1003058_pt1 | contig 11152 bp, 6 predicted proteins | sample NGEPerA_FD_184508 | JGI IMG/M metagenome (GOLD analysis project Ga0209483, IMG submission 184508) | Arctic peat soil microbial communities from the Barrow Environmental Observatory site, Barrow, Alaska, USA - NGEE PermafrostL2-A... | ecosystem: Environmental > Terrestrial > Soil > Wetlands > Peat... | reverse complement strand
AACCGTAGAAACTTTTGGAGAAACAAACGTCTCGATCTTCAACGCGGTAACCTTTCACGACGGAATTATTTTCACCAGGCCTTTCGGTGATTAAAAGAAGCGGATGCCGATAAGCCTCCTGGGTAAGGCATCGGTGTGGTTGCCTATCTCCATATTGGTCTTCAAACGTCACAGGAGCGTCGTCGGCGGCGTCGAGAAGTATTTCCTCTTCTGGCTTTTTAAATACTGGGAGTTCTAACAGCCATTTTGGAGCAACCTTTTCCTTGCGGGGCTTGATTGTAAAACCCTGATTTGAAACTTTCCATACATCTCCAATCGTTTGCTCATCAATCGCCATCTCTAATTTGTCCTGCAATTGCACATCCAAAATAGTTCCCATTGCTAAGGCTTTAAGAAGCCACCCCCTTTCGATGACGGACTGAGCCGTAACTGCGAAAGCGGATTGATGATCGAGGCGAAAAAGGCCTTGCTGACAAAGAGAATCTTCTCTCACAGGGGTGAGCAAATGGAAATCATAATCCGTTGTGACTGGCTTCTCATTCAATGCCCAAAACAAAATCCAAGGCATCGCGTGATTATCCCAGATATCTGTTTGGGAAAGATCAGATCCATTCAAAATGCCAGTGACGGTCATTGCCTTGAAGATCGAATCACGAGCAATCTTACCCGGACCAGATTGAGTTAAAATGAGGCGAGCCTCGAGCGCCAACCCGATTATGCCTCCGGGACGAACCCATTCCTTTGCCCGCCAGATGAACGGGATGTCCGGCACCCCGCCCGGCGAATCGTAATTAAGGGCTTCGTCTTCAAGACCAGTCGCTTTCAAAACGCGGACTCCGATTTTGAAAAATTGATTATCAATGACGGCGTTGTGTTTCCGATTTGCTTCCTTTGCCGCCTCATCCTTGCCTTTCGGCTTCAGTCGCGTCCACGGAGGATTTCCCACAACCGCATCGAAAGCGCCTTCGAATCCTTTGCTCACTTCATCGCTGAGGCTGCCAAGGGCAAACCCTTTTTTTCGTTCGGCGGCGCTCGCGGGACCGTGATTGAACAGTGTTCGGTTTTGGAGTGCCTCAGGAACGTGTAGCGCAGATGGAGGACGAATGATTTCGTTCAGTTCAATAGCAGTGATATATAGGCTAAGCGCGGCGAGGCGGAGCGCGGATTCGCTGATGTCGAATCCGCATAGTTGTTTATAGAGCACCTGGTGAATCGTGCTGGTGCCCGGGCGTTTCCCTTCATGTTCCCATCGGCGTCGAACCAGTTCTCGGAAAGCAAGCACTAAAAACACGCCCGCACCGCATGCGGGGTCGAGTACCCGAGCACGATGCGGCTCATCCAAACCCGCGAGTGCCTGATCCACAAGCAGCTTCGCAATGTTCTTCGGAGTGTAATGCACGCTTTCGGTACGTGCGGCATCAGAGTCCCATTGATGGCTGAATGATTCATACACTTGACTGAGGATACCAACGGGTATATGTCGAAAATTCAGATCGTCCCAATCCACCGCCCCGGCAAATGTGAGTTGGACATGTCCGGGCGATACAGCGGCATAACCCTTTAGAATGGCTTCCAGATGGTTAAAAACATCTCCTGATGTCTTTTCCCCCGCATCTCGATATGCCGACTGATAGAGCCGTTTCCGCTCGCGGCCAGGAGTAGCGTTTGTTATACCTTCGACAAGCGGTAGCAGGTCTCCATTGAACGTTTCATCAAGCCAAACAGAAGTCAGAGCCGCGCGTTCCGCATTGGAAAATACGTCTCGAAGGTCGCCGTCTTTTGTTATTGAACAAATCTCTGGCAAGTCCTCTCTGCGAACGATATTTCGGTCGATGAGGAACCGAAAAAAAAGCGAACGCCCCGTCATCGAAAGCACGGTCAAACCGTCCAAAGGTCCTTCGCCTGCCGAGCCCGCAAGGGCTTCAGACGCCTGAAGCATTAATCGGCGTATTTCCACAAACACCGGGTCGGCCTTCTCCATGCTGCCCTCAATGCGCTTTGTGCCACAGGCAAGACCTTGAAAAAGATAGGGTGCCTCACTGCTAGTTGCAGTCACCGTTTCCCAACGCCCGCTCAGTAGCTGTGAACGATCTAGATTAAGAGGATACATCGTCAGATCGCCCGGTCTCGCAATAGCTAGCACTGCATGGTCCCCGCGGTTAGCGAGAAGTTGTTGAAGATCATGAATCTGCTGAGGTGAATAACTCTGCGCTGCTGCATCAAGAAAATAAAGAACGGCACGTCCTTGAAATTCTGTCACGGCTTGTGGTAGTAGAATCTCGCTCCCTCCAGGAGGAAGCAGGTCCAAGTATTGAATCTGAGCAGGAATGCTGGTGGGACGCCGTAGCGGAATTACATCCGGGCAACCAAAGCGCCGCGCCAGAGCGTTTAGGCGCTTAACTTCTTCGTCATTGAGTGCAATTGCCGGCATGGGTCAAAATCTTCGAATGGTTCCCACAAGCACGCCAGCGACGCGGCAGGTCACCGCCGAATTTTCCGAAATAATCCGGTCATTATAATTCGGATTTTCAGCATGCAGCCTCATGCCGTGCGGAGTGCGAAATATCCGTTTAAGCGTCGCTTCCTCGTCCAATACTACCGCTGCAATAACTCCGTCGTCACACTCCTTTCCGGCTGAGAGTATGGCTAGATCGCCATCGAAAATTCCTGCCCCAACCATGCTGTCTCCGTGGACGCGAAGAGCAAAAAGGTCCCGTTCCCGAAACAGTCGGCGCGAAAGCGACAATACATCTTCCTGGCATTCCAACGCAAACGCAGGGTTGCCTGCTGGAATCCATCCAACGAGCGGAACATTAACAAAATCATGCGGGTTGGTTCTTTCGCCGGGGCCAGTAAGCTGAATTGAGCGTGCCTTGCCAGGATTGCGCTTAATGAATCCCTTTTTCTCCAACAACCGCAGGTGCTCCTGGACCGTAGTCTGGCTGCGGAAACCAAAATGCTGGCGGATTTCCTCCTGGGTTGGGCAGACTCCACACCGATCCCGCTGGTCGAGCAGGAACTGGTAGATTTCATCTTGTCGCTCAGTTAATCCCGCGCGCATGATTATCCAGATACTGGTTTTTTAACCAGTAGGCAAGAAACAATCTGAGAAAATCGCATTATCGTTTAGACTACTTTGAGCCACCATAAACCACACGTTCGATTCCCTCACCCACCCTTCTCATTATCAATGATTTAGGAGGCAGGGTAGTAATTCGGGTTGTTTGATTGTCAGCAAAATGTCTTTGGAGTAGGCTTTGAGCACGTTGAGCGAAAAAGAAATCACCGGGGTTTTGCAGCGCACAGAGCAGGGCGACCCTATGGCGGCAGAGGAATTGCTGCCGCTGGTGTATGATGAGCTGCGCAAGCTGGCCACCCAAAAAATGGGGGCGGAATCTTCCGCCCACACCTTGCAGCCCACCGCACTGGTGCATGAGGCCTGGCTGCGCCTCTCCGGCGACAATGGCCACAACACCTTCGCCAACCGTTCCCATTTCTTTGCCGCGGCGGCGGAAGCCATGCGGCGGATTTTAATCGAGGGCGCCCGGCGGCGCAACGCGGCCAAGCGCGGCGGCGGCGCGGCACACCTGGATGTTGACGAAATCGAGATCGCGGCCCCGGTGGCGGATGACGAGGCGCTGTTGCGGCTGAATGAAGCGCTGGGAAAGTTCGCCGCCGTGGATGCGCGCAAGGCGGAACTGGTCAAATTACGATATTTCGCGGGCATGAACTATGAGGAGGCGGCAACGGTGCTGGATATCGCGGTGCCGACGGCGAAGGAATGGTGGGCTTACGCGCGCGCCTGGCTGGCGGTGGAAATGCGCGTCGCGCCCCCGGAATAAATCACGGCGGCAACATGCGCCATCATTTCGCCATACTTTTCCCTCCGGTCTGGCGCATTAATAAATGATCAGTTGAGCAATCCCGAACCAACAACGCCGACGCCGCAACAGCGCGAGGAAGTCCTCTTCACCGCCGCGTTGAAGCGGCCATTGTCCGAACGCGCCGCATTTCTCGACGGCGCGTGCCAGGGCAACGCGGCATTGCGTCAGCGGCTTAATGTGTTGCTGGCGGCGCATGAGCGGGATGACCCGCTGCCGGCCACGCCGCTGGAATCCTTTGGCATCAGGGCCAGGATTGAACCGGTGGAGGAGTTCGTGGGGCGCACGATTGGGCGCTACATGTTAATCGAGAAGATTGGCGAGGGCGGTTGCGGCGTGGTGTATGTCGCCGAGCAGACGGAACCGGTGCGCCGCCGCGTTGCGCTCAAACTCATCAAGCTGGGCATGGATACCAAGGCCGTGATCGCGCGGTTCGAGGCCGAGCGGCAGGCGCTGGCATTGATGGATCATCCGAATATTGCCAAGGTGCTGGATGGCGGCACCACAGACACGGGCCGTCCATATTTCGTGATGGAACTGGTGCGCGGCCTGAGGATCACGGAACACTGCGACCAGCAAAAACTGAGCACGCCCGAACGCATCAAGCTGTTTGTCCAAGTCTGCCACGCGGTGCAACACGCCCACCAAAAGGGAATCATCCATCGCGACATCAAGCCGTCCAACGTGTTTGTGACCCTGCCCGACGGCGTGGCGGTGGCGAAAGTGATTGATTTCGGCATCGCCAAGGCCGTCGGCGCCGAGTCGCTGACGGACAAGACGATTCATACCGCGCTGGATCAATTCATCGGCACGCCCGCGTATATGAGCCCGGAGCAGGCGGCGCGCACCGGGCTGGACATTGATACCCGCACGGACATCTATTCGCTGGGCGTGCTGCTTTACGAACTGCTGACGGGCCGCACGCCGTTTGACACCAAGACGCTGTTGGAATCCGGCTTTGAACACATGCTCCGCATCATCCGCGAGCAGGAGCCGCCCCGCCCGAGCAACCGCCTGAGCACGCTGGCGGCGGCGGAGATGACGACCGTGGCGAGGGCGCGCCAGTCCGAACCGCCGCGCTTGATCCACGCCATCCGCGGCGACCTCGACTGGATTGCCATGAAGTGCCTGGAAAAGGATCGCACGCGCCGTTACGAGACGGCCAGCGGACTGGCGGCGGACATCGTGCGCCATCTGGAGAATGAACCGATTGTCGCGCGACCGCCGAGCGCCTCCTATCGTTTTCAAAAAATGGTCCGGCGCAACAAGTTTGCGGTCGCCTCGGTGGCGGCGTTTTCGCTCGTGCTGTTGCTTGGCGCCGCGATCAGCGCCTGGCAGGCGATTCGCGCGACCCGGGCGGAGCGCGAACAAAGCAAGTTGCGTCATCAAGCGGATGCGGACGAAAAAAAGGCGCGGGAGGAGGCGCATCGGAGTGAACAGACCGCCCGTTTTATGAAGGACATGTTGAACGGGGTTGGTCCCTCTGCCGCCTTGGGCCGCGACACGGCGATGTTGCGTGAAATCCTGGACAAGACCACGCAACGTGTGGACACCGAGTTGAAGGAGGAACCGGGCGCGCAAATAGACCTCCGGCTCACGCTCGCCAGGGTCTATTTCGACCTGCAGGATTATGCGAAGACCGGCCAGATGTCGCGCGAAACATTCCAACTGGCGCAGGCGCATTTTGGCGAGGCCAGCCCTGCGGCCGCCGAGGCGTTGCACTGGCGCGCCATGGCCTTGATGCGGTTGCGCGATTTTGAAACGGCGGAAGCTGCCGCCCGCCAGTCGCTCGCCATGCAGATCAAATTGCACGGTGATGACAGCAGCGAAGCTGCGTCCGTGTTGTGCATCCTGGGGGACGTTTTGAGGCATACGGGAAGGAATGCCGAAGCCGAGGCTGATTTCCGCAAAGCGCTCGCTATCCGCAAAGATAAATTCGGCGAGAACAACGATGAAATCGCCTGGGCGCTGGAAGGTTTCGGCTTTGCTCTATCGGCCCAGGGAAAAATGACAGAAGCGAAGACCGCCGCGCGCGAGGCCTTGGCGATCATGCGGAAAAACCACGGCGAAGAACACCCCTACACCAGCTATGAATATTGGTGCCTGGGCTCCTTTTTGGTGGAAGGCACGCCGGAGGAAGTTGCCGAAGCGGAAACGGATTTGCGCAAAGCAATAGAGATACAGGAAAAGACCGTGGGCAAAGGAAAATGGAGCCAGGCCTGGATGCATCATCATTTGGCCCTGGCGCTGGCAAAACGGAACCAGCCGGAAGAAGCGGAAACTCATTTCCGCGAAGCGCTGGACATCGCCAGAAAAGAGGGTCCTGCCCGTTCAGACATGATCCAGTTGCTATTGGGATATGTGAGTTTTTTGCGGCACAACCAACGGGCGCAAGAAGCCCGACCGCTGGCCGAGGAAGCCGTTGCCATCTGCCGGCGTCACCCGAGCCGTCTCTGGGCGTCCAGACAACGGCGGGCGGTGACAGCGCTACAAGGCGTGCTTGCTGAAACCGGCGACACCAATGCGCTCACAAAGTTGAATCTGGAGTTTCCCCCCGCTGCCAAGCCGGGTCCATCTTCGCCGGCGGCTCCGCCAGTCAAATAAATCCGGCCCGCGGGAATGTGCGGATTTGCTGTTCCTTGGCTGTTGGCAAATTTATTCATAACGTCTTGTCTCGGAACCAGAATCAGCTTCCCATCGGGTCCGCGCAAATTTTTTAAAAGATTTCCACCTACTTTTTCCCGGCGCATTGCGCATGTAGTGATGGAAGCGGCGCTCAAATGCCCGACGACGAGGCCTTCCTTGGAAAATAAATCAACTAAAAGTTTATGAACAAAGCAAAGAAAACACTACTTACTCTCTCGTTATGGAGCGCGATGACGTTGTCCGCCTTCGCCCAAGGCACGGCGTTCACCTATCAGGGCCAGTTGAATTCCGGCGGGAGTCCTGCCAATGGCAGCTATGATGTGCAGTTCACGCTGTTTGCCACCAATGCGGGCGGAAGCTCCAGTGCCGGTCCGGTGGTGAAGACCGGCCTCGGGGTGACCAATGGGCTGTTCACGACCACGGTGGATTTCGGCAGTGTGTTCAACGGCGCAAGCAACTGGCTGGAACTGGCGGTGCGCACCAATGGCGCCTCCAGCTTTTCACCGCCGCTGGCGCCGCGCCAGCAATTAACTCCCACGCCGTATGCTGTGTACGCGGAAACGGCCAACGCCTCAGGCTTGACGGGCACGCTTTCCGGCAACGGCAGCGGTCTGACCAACGTCAATGCCACCAATTTGACCGGCACCGTGTCCGCCGCGAACCTTCCCGCCGACGCCGCGTTGCTCGACGCCAGCCAGACTTTTACCGGCATCAACAACTTCAATGCGAGCGTGGGCATTGGCACCGCCAGCCCTTCGACACGACTGGATATCGCCGGCACGGGCAACAGCGATGACGCCAGGCTGTTGGTTGAGACCACTGGAGGAACTCTGGGACCTCAGTTGCGCCTCAAGCGAGGCGGAACCGGCGGCGACGAATGGGTTTTCGTTACCGACGGCCTGGCCAACGGGCCTGTAAACGCGCTGCAGTTGGTTCAATCGAGCGCTGGCTCGCGCATGATTGTTGACACCAACGGCAATTTCGGCCTGGGCACGACTGCGCCAGCCAACCGGCTGGACGTGCAAGGTTCGGCGGATTTTACCGGCAACGTCGGCATCGGCACAACCAACCCATCCTCTCTCTTAACGGTCAGTAACAGCTCCACCCCATCCATCGCCCTCATTGGCAGTGGCGGAAATGGCGAACTGGACTTTGGCATCGCCGGCTTCGTCACCGCTTTTAGCACCAGCGCGACAGCCAACGACGCCGTGATCAGACAGTCTGGCAAAGGAAACCTTTATTTGCAGACAGGGAGCGGCGCCGCAGCCATCGCCATTACCACGAGCAACAACGTGGGCATTGGCACGGCCACGCCGAACAGTGATTCGCAGTTGCAAGTCAAGGGCATGGTGCGCATGGGCTCTGAAACCGGCACCTCCGAAGCGCCCAATAAACCCATCATGTTGCGGCGGATCAACAGCTCTTCCATGGCGATCAACCAAGTGGTGGCGAGAAGCCTGACTGCGGCAGCAGGCGTTATCACATTGGAGCGTGATGGCACCCCCGGGGGACTTGTCCTTAAGGCGGCCGGGTCGGCTGGTGATGCGCAGATCGTTGGATTTGGGATCAATACCAGCAACGCCATCGTACCCTTCCAAAATATTTTTTATGGAGGGACCAGTGCCTCCACCCAAGTTTTTACGGATGCCCAAAAAATTTCCTATTTGCGGCTTTCGTTCGGAGATGCAGCCAATAAAGCCGATTTCACCACTGTTGAACTGATGCGCAGTGTTGATAACCTGGGTAATAATCCTGCCAACTGGATAGGAACCGTCACGTCCACGGTCAACCAATAATCCCAAGCTCCGGCAATTTCTGGAGGCACTCCCATGAAACTGAAATCACAATCCGGCGCGCAAATCAGCGCCTTCTGGCTGGCAATGTTGCTCTCAGTCGTCTGCGGCGCTGCTCGCGCGCAAACTTACTCCGTGAATTGGCACAAGATCGCCGGCGGCGGCGGCACGAGCGCCAACACGCAATATTCGGTCAGCGGCACCATTGGCCAGCCCGATGCCAGCGGCCCGATGACCGGCGGGGGTTATTCCGTCACGGGCGGCTTTTGGAGCCTCATCAACGTCGTGCAAACGCCCGGCGCGCCGTTGCTGGCTATCGCCTATGTTGGCAATCAAGCCATCGTCTCATGGCCGTTGTCGGTGAGCGGTTTTACGTTGCAGACCAACAACAATCTGGCCACGGGCATCTGGGGCAATTATGCCGGGACAGTCATCAATAACAGCGTAACCAATTCACCGCCGACGGGCCCGGTGTTCTTCCGGCTGAAGTATCCCTGAATGGTGGGGCCAGCATAATGGCTGGCTGTGATGGTCAGTGGCGAATGGGTGGTTCATCTTAATCTCGCCATGAGGCAACGGGGGTGCCATAGTCCCGCGTTCTCTCATGAACCACCAAGGTCCAACTCGCAAGAACGAGAGTGCCGATCGTTTGGCCTCTGTGGAGGGACAATCGTCGGGGACGGCGGAGACGACGGCCGGCTGGGCCAATCGGCCAGTGGTTCCTGATTACGAACTTCTCCGGCGCATCGGCGGCGGCGCCTACGGGGAGGTGTGGCTGGCCCGCAGCAAAGCCACCGGTGTCTTGCGGGCCGCCAAAATCGTCTCGCGGCAATCCTTCGACGATGACCGCCCCTTTCAGCGCGAGTTTGAGGGCATCCAACGGTTTGAACGAGTTTCCAGGGAGCACCCCAGTCAACTCTCGCTTTTCCACATAGGACGGAACGATACCGAGGGTTATTTCTATTACGTGATGGAATTGGCGGACGATGTGCGAAGTCGAGAAGCTTCGGGAGCGTCGCTTTCCGAGGAAACAGCGCAAACCTATCAGCCGCGCACGCTCCGCGCCGACTTGGCGCAAGGCCGCCTTCCCACCGCGCAGGTTCTGGAAATCGGCATCACCTTGACAGAGGCTTTGGACCGCTTGCACCGCAGCGGCCTGGTTCACCGCGACGTCAAACCATCCAATGTCATTTTCGTCAATGGGAGGCCCAAGTTGGCGGACATTGGCCTGGTCACAGACGCCAGCGACACCCGTTCGATTGTCGGCACCGAAGGTTATCTCCCGCCCGAAGGCCCGGGCACGCCGGAGGCGGACATTTTCGCCTTGGGGAAAGTCCTTTATGAAGCCGTCACCGGGCAGGACCGCCGCCGGTTCCCGGAGCTGCCGCCGGAATTAAAGGAGTGGCCGGATCGAACGAACGTTCTCGAAATAAATGAAATCGTCCTCAAGGCTTGCGGCAGCGATGCCGGGGGCCGCTACCTGAAGTGCGAGGAGATGCTCGCGGAGTTGAACCTTCTTGCTCGTGGAAAATCCGTCAAACGCCAGCGCCGCCGCCAGCAGGGGCTGGTTGTCTGCAAAAAGGCCGGCTGGGCTTTGACTGCTGTGGCAATGGTGCTCGGAGCGTTGATATACGAGAGGGGCCATTTCGCGCGGTCAGAGTATTCCAGCGAGGGTCCCCCCTCGACGAACGTGGATGCCGCCAAGCTTTGCGCCAAAGGTATTCTGGTCATTCGAGGCGATAACACTGCCGAGTTTAAGGAGGCCTACACGAATTTCCATCAGGCCATCGGCCTTGATCCTCATTTTGCGAGACCTTACATTGGCCTGCTCGAACTTCTCGTGCGCGAAGACGTTCCGAACGCAGGCCCCCCGGAGCCGGAAGAACTGCGCCAAATAGCGGGACAATTGAAGAAATTGGCTCCAAACCTGGCTGCCACCTGGTGTGCGCAAGCCATTATTAACTGGTACGATTGGAATTACCCGGAGGCCCAACGTTGCGCATTGCAGGCGATCCAGGCAGATCCGAACTACGAATTGGCCCACACTTGGTATGGATTCATGCTATGCATGGGGGGATACCCCGCCGAAGGGAGGGCGCAGATGGAAATCAGCATGGTTCTTGCTCCCTCGAAGGTCACACTTTACCAGGGCTTGGGTCAAACCTATTACATTCAAAGGGACTTTACGAATGCCATCACATGGGAGCGCAAAGCTCTGGAATTGGAACCTCATCACGCGAGCGCGTTCTACACCATCGCCAGCGCGCAATTGGCGATGGGTGACTATTCAAACGCGATGATTAACTTCGAACAGGCGGAAATAAACTTCGGAGTCGATCCATCACTAGCGCGAAAGTGGCATGACCAATGGCGCCGCGCCTTCGATGAAGGAGGGGCGCGTGGATATTGGCAGAAACATTGGGATGGGACAAAGCAGAATCTGAACCGCGAGTTTTACTGGAAGGCTGTCGTGCAGGTTCATCTTGGAAATACCGATGCCGCCTTTGGCTGGTTGAAAAAGTCTTGCGACATTCACGAACGCCGCACCGCCGGATCGTTAGACAGTCCGTTGAACTATCTGCTGCTGGACGACTGCTGGGACGGTTCGCACGACGACCCACGGTTCAAGGCCCTTCTCGATAAAATTGGTTTTACGAAAGTGAAACCGCCGGGAGCACAGTGACGCGAATCGCTTTCTGATCGTCACGATTCACTGTGTCGGAAGCCGCGCCCGCAACCAGTTTTGATCCTGCCAATCCAGCGCACTGGCCGCAGGCACATCATGGCCAGTAAATCTCTTGGGAGCGCGCCAGGAATGGCGCTCCACATGAC
>Ga0209483_1003056_pt1 | contig 11154 bp, 12 predicted proteins | sample NGEPerA_FD_184508 | JGI IMG/M metagenome (GOLD analysis project Ga0209483, IMG submission 184508) | Arctic peat soil microbial communities from the Barrow Environmental Observatory site, Barrow, Alaska, USA - NGEE PermafrostL2-A... | ecosystem: Environmental > Terrestrial > Soil > Wetlands >... | reverse complement strand
CCTCAAGGCCGACAACCAGGTGGCGACGTCGTGGGACGCGGGGCTCATCGTGGTCTCGGGCTTGCGCAAGCTCGGCGCCAAGGCGACGGCGGCGCAGCTGCGCGACTACATCGCCAATCTGAGCGACTTCGCCGGCGTCGACGGCATCTACGACTTCAAGAAATATCCCGAGCGCGGACTCGGCCCCGACGGCTCGACCGTTACCACCTATGACGCGGCGACCAAGAGCTGGAAGTGGCTCTCCAAGCCGGGCGGCGAGCCGCTGAAGAAATAAATCTGTCGTCATTGCGAGGCTGGGCGAAAGCCCAGCCGAAGCAATCCAGGTTTTGCCCGACCTTGTGTACCCGTCTGGATCGCTTCCGCCTCGCTTCGCTCGGTGTCGCGATGACGGACGCGGCTAGACGCCTCCCCACACCTCGCGCGCCACCTCGACGATCAGCTTCAGCTTCTTCACCTCGTCCTCGACCGTCACCTCGTTGCCTTCGACGGTGGAGGAGAAGCCGCATTGCGGGCCCAGCGCCAATTGTTCCAGTGGCACGAACTTGGCCGCCTCGTCGATGCGGCGCTTCAGCTCGTCCTTGCTTTCGAGCCTCGAGAGCTTGGTGGTGACCAGGCCGAGGATGACGATCTTGTCCTTGGGCACGAAGCGCAGCGGCTCGAAGCCGCCGGAGCGCTCGTCGTCCCACTCCATGAAATAGCCGCTGATCGCCATCTCGTTGAACAGCGTCTCGGCGACCGGCTCGTAGCCGCCCTCGGCGACCCAGGCGCTTTTGAAATTGCCGCGGCAGACATGCATGCACACTGTCATGTCCTTCGGCTTGCCCGCGATCGATCCGTTGATGAGCCTGGCATAGGTGTGCGGCAGCTGGTTCGGATCCTCGCCGATACCCTTCACCTGCTCGCGCAGCTTCGGGTCGCACAGATAGGCGAAATTGACCTCGTCGATCTGCAGGTATTTGCAGCCCGCTTCGCCCAGCCCCTTGACCTCCTCGCTATAGACCCGCGCGAGATCGGCATAGAACTCGGCCATGTCGGGATAGGCCTGCTGGTCGATCGCCTTGCGCCCGCCGCGAAAATGCATCGTGCTCGGCGACGGGATGGTGATCTTGGGTATCACCTTGGCCACCGACTTCAGGAATTTGAAATGGTCGATGAAGATCGGCGCCGGCCGCGCGAGCTTGCCGGAAACCCGGATGCCCGGCGGCGCGAATTCGATATCGCCCTTATGGGTGTGGAATTTGACGCCGACCGAGGGCGGGATGATCGTGACATTCTTGAATTTCTCGAGGAAGTCGAGATGCCAATAGGCGCGGCGGAATTCGCCGTCGGTCGCCGCCTTGAGCCCGAGATCCTCCTGCAGCTTGACGACCTCGCGGATTGATTCGTCCTCGATCGCCGTCAACTGCGCCGGCGTGATTTCGTTCTTCTTTCGCTTCTCGCGCGCGTCGAGCAGCTTCTTGGGTCGCAGCAGGCTGCCGACATGATCGGCGCGGAACGGCGGCGTATTTCGCCCGGCCATCGCATTCACTCCCTGTGGTTCTGGCTCGACGTTTTCTGGCGCGGCCGAGGGTGTCCCAGGCCCACTGATGCCGTCAAGCGGTGGGCAGCATTGTGGGCGATTCGCCTGGATATTCCCGCCGCCAACCCATAAGTTTTCGCCGGCTTTCGTGGAGCGTTCGCCATGCCCTTCATCCGCGCCGGCAAGGTCGTCACGCATTATTATTGGCAAGGCGCCGAGGATGCCCCGATCCTCCTGATGGGCAATTCGCTCGGCACCAATTTTCACATGTGGGACGCCCAGGTGCCGGCGCTGGCCCAGCGCTTCCGCGTGCTGCGCTACGACATGCGCGGCCACGGGTTGAGCGAGGCGCCGTCCGGCATCGACGCCTACCGAATCGAGGATTTGGCGGACGACGCGCTGGCGCTGCTCGACGCGCTCAAGGTCGACCGCTTCCACTATTGCGGGCTGTCGATCGGCGGCATGGTCGGCCAGAGGCTCGGCGCCAAGGCGGCCGCCCGAATCCGCTCGCTGGCGCTGTGCAACACCGCGATGCGCATGGCGACGCCGCAGATCTATCGCGACCGCGCCGATTTCGTCCGCGAGAACGGTCTCGAGCCCATCGTCGATACGGTGCTGCAGCGCTGGTTCAACGACGGCTTCCTCAAGGCCAATCCGGCCATCGCCATCGGCATGCGCAACATGGTCACGCGCAATTCGGTTGCGGGCTATGCCGGTTGCTGCCTCGCCTTGGCCGAGATGGACCTTGAGGCCGACCTCGCCCGCATCGCCTGCCCGACGCTCGTGCTGGTCGGCGGCAAGGACCAGGCGACGCCGCCGGAGGCCGGGCGCAAGATCGCCGCCGCGATCAAGGGCGCCAAGCTGGTCGAGATTCCGGGCGCCGCCCATATCTCGACGGTGGAGGAGCCGGCGGCGGTGACCGCGGCGCTCATGGAATTCTTCGCCGCCTGAGATCGGGCGCGATAAGATCGAGCGCATTAAGGACGGGCTCAGGGGCATAAGCCCAAGGCACAGGGAGACGGCGATGGACGACGATAAGCTCTTCGCGCGCGGGCTGGAGGTGCGCAAGAAGGTGCTGGGCGAGGCCCATGTCGAGCGCTCGCTGAGCCGCGCCAACGACTTCACCCGCGATTTCCAGACTTTCATCACCCAATATGCCTGGGGCGGCGCCTGGGCGCGGCCGGGCCTCGACCGCAAGACGCGCAGCATGCTGACCATCGCCGTGCTGACCGCGCTCGGCCGCGAGGAGGAGCTGAAGCTCCATCTGCGCGCGACGCGCAACACCGGCGTCACGCCGGACGAGGTAAAGGAATTGCTGATCCACACCGCGATCTATGCGGGCGTGCCGGCGTCCAATTCCGCGTTCCGCATCGCCAACGAGGAATTCGAGGCCATGGAGAAAGAGAAAAAGGGATGAGCGACATCACCGAATACAACGCCGAGCGTCCCGGCGGCCAGCCCGCCAACGATTGGCCCGCCTATGCCAGCACGGCGAAGCGCCACCCGGCGCGGCGTCCCGTCGCTATGCGCCAGACCCTGACCGAGGTGACCGGACCGACCTTTACCGGCAACTGGACCGGTCCCGAGCTCGCCGATCTCACCAAGCAGCATCCGGGCGAGCCGATCGGCGAGCGCATGATCCTGACCGGCCGCATCCTCGACGAGGACGGCCGGCCGCAGCCGAAGACGTTGGTCGAGATCTGGCAGGCCAATGCCGCCGGCCGCTACATCCATCCGAGCGACACCCATCCGGCGCCGCTCGATCCCAATTTCACCGGGCGCGGCCACGTCGTGACCAACGACAAGGGCGAATTCCGCTTTCTCACGATCAAGCCCGGCGCCTATCCGTGGCGCAATACCTACAACGCATGGCGCGCCCAGCACGTCCATTTCTCGGTCTTCGGTCCGGCTTTCGCGACGCGCATCGTCACCCAGATGTATTTTCCCGGCGATCCGCTGCTCGATCTCGATCCGATCTATAACGCCGTGCCCGACGCGGCGGCGCGCCGGCGGATGATCTCGGGCTACGATCCGAACCTCAGCGAAGCCGAATGGGCACTGGGCTATCGCTTCGATATCGTGTTGCGCGGCCGCCACGCCACGCCGGCGGGGATGTGACGATGAAATTGATCCCGACCGCGACGCAAACCGCGGGGCCGTTCTTCCATTTCGGCCTGGCGCGGCCGGAATGGGCCGATCTGACCAATGGCGGCAAGGCGCAGGGCGAGAAGATCACGCTCGAGGGTCTGGTCACCGACGGCGACGGCGCGCCGGTGCCGGACGCGATCGTCGAAATCTGGCAGGCGAATGCCGCCGGCCGCTACGCGCATCCGGAGGACAAGCAGGACAAGCCGCTCGATCCGAATTTTCGCGGCTTCGGTCGTGCCTTCACCGACCAGCAGGGCCTCTACCGCTTCACCACGGTGAAGCCGGGGGCCGTGCCGGGCCGCGGCAACGCGCTGCAGGCGCCGCATATCGCCGTGTCGCTGGCTGCGCGCGGGTTGCTGCACCACCTCTTCACCCGGGTTTATTTCCCCGGTGAGGCGCTCAACAAGACCGACCCGGTGCTCGGCGCGATCGACGATCCGGCGGCGCAGAAGACGCTCGTTGCCGCCGCCAAGGACAAGACCAACGGCGCCGCGGTGTTTCGCTTCGATATCGTTTTGCAAGGCAAGAACGAGACGGTCTTTCTCGATTTCTGATTCGTCCGTTCTCGCCACGGGGGGCAGGAGGCGCATGACGGTCAATCCGGCGGATTCGGCGATCTTCGGCCCGCTTTTCGGCAGCGCGTCGATGCGCGCGCTGTTCTCGGACGAATGCCGCCTGCAGGCCATGCTCGACGTCGAGGCGGCCCTGGCGCGGGTCCAGGCGAGGCTGGGGATCATTCCCAAGACGGCGGCCGCCGCCATCACCAAGGCGGCGCGCGCCGACACCATGCCGATCGACGAGATCGCGCGCGGCACGGCGCTGGCCGGCGTGCCGGTGGCGGCGCTGGCGAAAGCGCTGGGCCGCGAAGCGGGCGCCGAGGGCGCGGCCTATGTCCATTGGGGTGCGACGACGCAGGACATCGTCGACACCGCCCTCGTCCTGCAACTGCGCGCCGGTCTTGCCTTGATCGAGCGCGACCTGACCGCGATCGGCAACGCCCTGGCGGCGCAGGCGCGCAAGCATCGCGGTCAGGTCATGGCCGGGCGCACCTACCTGCAACAGGCGCTGCCGGTGACCTTCGGCTACAAATGCGCAATCTGGCTGGCGCCGCTGGCGGCGCATCGGACGCGCCTTGCGGCCCTCAAGCAGCGGCTGCTGGTGGTGCAGTTCGGCGGCGCGGTCGGGACGCTCGCCTCGTTGAAGGATCGGGGCCGCGCCGTGACCGAGGGTTTGGCGCGCGAGCTCGGCCTCGGCGTGGCGGCAGCACCCTGGCAGGCCAATCGCGAAACCATGGCGGAAGCGGCGGCAGTCCTTGGCCTGCTTTGCGGCAGCCTCGCCAAATTCGCCACCGATATCGTGCTGCTGTCGCAAACCGAAATTGCCGAAGTGTTCGAGCCCCAAGCCGAGGGCCGTGGCGGCTCGAGCACCCTGCCGCAGAAGCAGAACCCGATATCCTCCGCCTATGTGCTCGCCTGCGCGCGCGGCGTGCAGGCGCTGGTGCCGCTCATGTTCAACGCCATCGCCGGCGACCACGAGCGCTCGACCGGGGCGTGGCAGAGCGAGCCGCTGGCGCTGCCGCAGATCTTTGTCCTGACGTCGGGCGCGTTGCAGCATGCGCTCGCCGTGGCCAAGGGCATGACGATCGACGCCGCGCGCATGCGGCGGAACCTCGATGCGGCGCACGGCCTCATCATGTCCGAGGCGGTGATGATGGAGCTCGCGGCCAAGGCCGGCCGGGGCGCGGCGAAGGAGTTGGTGGAAAAGGCGGTGCGCAAGGCGCTCGCCGGCAAGCACTCCTTCCGCGAGACCCTGGAGGAGGACAAGGCCGTCCGGGCGCAGCTCGACAAGCGCCTGATCGCGCGCCTTACCGACCCGGCGCATTACCTGGGCGAGGCCCAGCAGGTGGTCGACCGGGTCGTCGGGGCGTGGCGCTCCGCCAAGCCGGCCCGCGCCACGCAATCCCGAAAATCCAGGCACAAATGAAAGGACGGCCCCCGTGAGGGGCCGTCCAATCAGGATCGCAGAAGAGAGAGACCGGAAGAAATCCGGATTAGCTCAGCTTGCGCTTGATCCAAGCCGCGGCACCCGGAATGGCGATGCCGAGAAGGGCGAGGGACGACGGCTCCGGAACGGAATTGCCGCCGCAATTGCTGGTGCAGCCACCGCCGCCACCACCCCACGCGAAAGCAGGCGCGGAGGCGAGAGCGAGGACGAGGCCGAGGGCGGAAACGCGAACGATATGGCGGATGGACATGGTTGGCTCCTTTGCTGACCGCTTCAGATGCGGTGACAGAGAAGTACCCGATTTATAGAAATAGACAAGTGTTATCGTCTAAAATGCAAGTAAAACTTAAGCATAAATCAAGTATAAATCAATAAAACTTTATAGAAATTTTATCGATCATTTATAAAGCATGTCAAATACCGCAGAATACCGTGGTTTTTGACTTGTCCGATCGATCGACTATACTTACCAGGAATTAGGCTTAGCGCAAATAAACCAAAGGGAGATGTCGAATGGCGGCTTACTGGGTAGCGCGCGCGCGGGTCACCGATCCGATCGAATACAAAAAATATACGGATCGGGTGCCGGCGATCCTCGCCAAGTACGGCGGCAAGGTGCTGGCACGGGGCGGGCGCTACCAGATCATGGAGGGCCCGGACAAATTCCACCGCTTCATCGTCATCGAATTTCCGACACTCGAGGACGGTGTGCGCTGCTTCAAATCCAAGGAATACGACGCGGCGGCGGCGTTCCGGCGTCGCGGCGCCGGCGAGGTCGAGAACGTCATCGTCGAGGGCGGCGAAGCGACGAAATGAGCAATCTCGATCGCTGGGCCGCGGCGCGGGGGAGGCCGCGGAAAGTCCTGAACCGGGTGCGGCGGCGTTGAGCTTCTACCAGCCGCCGATCGGGAACGAGAACATCAGCAGGATGTTCTCCTCGCCGGGATTTTTCTTCGAAAAGCCGGCATTGGAAATGTGATCGAAGGCGAGGCCGATGCGCGACGCGTCCTTGAAACGGTAGTCGAAGCGCACGCCCGTCTTGAACTCGAAGGCTTCGCCCAGATCCTTGCCCTTGCCCTTGTGGTAATAGCCGAATGCGGCGTTGGGCACGATCACGAAACGGTTGCCGACATGCAGGTCGAAATTGAGCCCGGCATAGGCATAGGCGGCTTTCTTGGTGGTCCCGAAGACGCCGATCATCGGCTTTATGAAATAAAGGCCGTGCGCGAAATCGTATTCGGCGCGCGCTTCCGGTGCCTTGTTGTTGTGGAGGAAGTCGAACATGCCGCCGCCCACCGACAGCAGGCCCGGATCGTCGGGATGAAGAAATTGCTGCAGCGTTTCGTCGGCACGGGCCGCGCCCGGCGCCAGGGCCAGAATTTCCGCCAGCAGCAAAGCCGCGGCGACCCCGCGACACTTCAGAAACCAACCCCCCAAGACGACCCCCAACGCGTTATTGCCGTCATCTTAAGGCTAAACCCCGCTATGGCAAGCACCAGGCAATCCCAACGGCCGGCAGGCTCAGCCGCGGCGCTTGAGGCGTTCGGTCGCCGCTACCAGCTCGGCGCGGATGCCCGGCTCCATCGCCGAATGGCCGGCGTCCGGCACCACGACGTATTGCGCCTCCGGCCAGGCGCGGTGCAGCTCGTCGGCGGAGGATATCGGGCAGACCATGTCGTAGCGCCCTTGGACGATCACCGCGGGCAGGCGACGGATGGCGCCGAGATGGCGGACGAGATCGTCCACCGGCCGGATGACGTGATGACGGAAAAAATGCGCCTCGATGCGTGCCAGCCCCAGGGCCATCCGGTCCTCGCCGAAGGCGGCGACCGTGTCCGGGCTCGGCAGCAGCGTCGAGCAGACGCCCTCATAGGTGCTCCAGGCGCGCGCCGCCGGCAGATGCACCGCCGGGTTGGGGTCGGAGAGCCGGCGCAGATATGACGAAAGCAGGTCGCCGCGCTCGCCCTCCGGGAGAAAGCCGCTGAAGGCGCGCCACGCTTCGGGGAAGACGGTGCGCATGCCATTGAGAAACCAGTCGATCTCGCTCTGCCGACAGAGGAAAATGCCGCGCAGCACGAGCGCCAGGCAGTGTTGTGGATGCGCTTCGGCATAGGCAAGGGCCAGGGTCGAGCCCCAGGAGCCGCCGAACACCAGCCAGCGCTCGATGCCGAGATGCTGGCGCAGGCGCTCGATGTCGGCGATCAGATGGGTCAGAGAATTGTTGCGGGTCTCGCCCAGGGGTGTCGAGCGTCCGGCGCCGCGCTGGTCGAAGACGACGATCCGGTAATAGGCCGGATCGAAGAAGCGGCGGTGGGTCGGCGTCGCCCCGGCGCCCGGCCCGCCATGCAGGAACACCGCCGGCAGGCCCTCGGGGTTGCCCGATTGCTCCCAATACAGCGTGTGCAGCCGGTCGACCGGCAGCATGCCGGTGGCATAGGGCTCGAGGGGCGGAAAGAGGTCCTGGCGACCGATTCGCGAATTGTCCGGCATGAGTGCGACAGTCTAATTCGCGCGCCGCCGAAGGCAACAAGGCTCAAGGTCTTTGCCGGTGCCGTCCGCCGGGCAACCTTTCGTTAACCATCTTGCCGCTTACTGCCGGCATGGCCGCTATCGCCTCCCTGACCCTTGCGCGCAGCCGGTTCGGCGTGTCGCTGCCCGTCCTGGTGGCACTCGTCGCTTTTGCCACCGTGCTCGCTTCGGGAGCAACGCTTCTTGGTGACCCTGACACTTTCTGGCACATCGTCGCCGGGCGCTGGATCATCGCCCATCACGCGGTGCCGCGGATCGATATTTTCTCCAACAGCGTTCCCGGGACGCCCTGGGTCGCGCATGAATGGCTGGCCGAGACGGTGTTCGCGCCGCTCTACGACCGCTTCGGCTGGAACGGGCCGGTGCTGGCGACGGCACTCGCTTTTGCGGCATCCCTCGCCATCCTGACGCGTGCGCTGCTGCGCTGGCTCGAGCCGGTCCATGCGCTCGCCTTCATGGCGACGTCCTGGGCCATGGCTCTGCCGCATCTCCTGACCCGGCCGCATGTGCTGGCCCTGCCGATCCTGATCTTCTGGTTCGCCGCGCTGGCCCAGGCGCGCAGCAACGCGCGCGCGCCGTCGCTCTGGCTGGCGCCGCTCATGGCGCTATGGGCCAATCTGCACGGCGGCTATGTCGTCGGCCTGGTCTTTGCCGGGCTCTTCGCCGGCGAGGCGGTGCTGTTGGCGCCCGGCCGCGCCGCCCGGCTCGTTGCGCTGCGCCGCTGGGCGCCCTTTGTCGGGCTGAGCATCCTGGCAGCGCTGGCGACGCCGCATTTCCTCGAAGGACTCTATTTCCCGTTTCAGCTGATACGCATGAAATTCGCGCTTTCGGTGCTGGTCGAATGGCAGAGCCCGAACTTCCAGACGATCCAGCCGCTGGAGATCTGGCTGATGCTGGCGTTGGCGCTGACGTTCGGCTTCGGCGTGCGGTTGCCGCCGACGCGGATCGCCATGCTCCTGCTCCTGCTCCATATGAGCCTGGCGCATCAACGCCACGCCGAGCTGCTGGGCCTGGTGGCGCCACTGCTGGTGGCCGAACCGATCGCCGAATTGCTGCGCCGCCGCCGTGCCGTCGCCGCCTCGGCGCTCGACGAGACCTTTGCCGCGCTCGCCGGGCGCGCCGGCGTCTTCGGCTGCGTCGGTGTGGGACTCTTTGCCGCGGCGCTCGGCCTCGTCTTCCTCGCGCATCCGCTGCTGCGCAAACCCGACGGCTATGCGCCGGCCGCGGCGCTGGACGCCGCGAAGGCCGCGCATCTCCGCGGTCCGGTGTTCAACGATTACGATTTCGGCGGCTATCTCATCTTCAGCGGCGTGGCGCCGTTCATCGATGGACGCGCCGACATGTATGGCGATGCCTTCATCAAGCGCTATGTCGAAGCGACGCGCGGCATCAACGACGATCTGCCGAAACTGCTCGACGACTACCACATCGCCTGGACGCTGCTGGGGGCCAATACCACCGCCGCTACACTGATGGCGCATCGGCCCGGCTGGTCGCGGCTTTACGCCGACGACACCGCCATCATCGACGTTCGCGATTCAGCCGCGCCCTGAGGATTTTCCGGTCAACTCGGCCTTGAGCTTGGCCGTGCCGGCGACCAGCGCCTTGAGCTTGGCGCGCGTCAGGGCGCGATCGAGCGGTGCCATGCCGCAATTGGTGCAGGGCTGCAGCTTTTCCGGCGGGACGAACTTCATTGCCTGGCGCAGCGTCGCCGCGACCTCGTCCGGCGTCTCTACCTTGTCGTTGGCGACGTCGATGGCACCGACCAGCACGTCCTTGCCCTTGAGCAAGGCCAGGAGCTCGAGCGGCACGCGGGAATTGGCGCATTCGAGCGAGACTTGGTCGATCTTGCTGCGGGCGAGCGCCGGGAAGATCTGCTCGTATTGCCGCCATTCGCCGCCCAGGCTCTCCTTCCAGTCGATATTGGCCTTGATGCCGTAGCCGTAGCAGATATGGACCACGGTGGCGGCCTTGAGTCCCTGGGCGGCGCGCTCGAGTGCCGCGACGCCCCATTCGGAAACCTCCCTCATGTAAACGTTGAAGGCGGGCTCGTCGAACTGGATGACGTCGCAGCCTAAGGCCTCGAGCTCGCGCGCCTCTTCGTTGAGAAGTTCCGCGAAACGCATCGCCATCTTGACGCGGTCGCCGTAATGCTCGTCGGCGACGGTGTCGATGATGGTCATCGGGCCGGGCAGGGTGAATTTGAGCTTGTGTTTTGTATGGGCGCGGGCGATCGCCGCCTCGGTCCGGTGCACGCTCTTCTTGCGCTTCAATTCGCCGGTCACGGTCGGCACCTCGGCGACGTAGCGGTTGTCGCGAATGCCCATCTTGACGCGCTTGCCGAAATCGATGCCGGCGATCTCGGCCAGAAATCCATGCACGAAATGCTGCCGCGCCATCTCGCCGTCGGTGACGATGCCGATGCCGATGTCCTCTTGCTCCTTGAGCGCCAGCACCGTCGCATCGCGCTTGGCCGCGTCGAGCGCGGCGCCCTCCGGCACCCAGGGCGCCCACAGCATATTCGGCTTGGCGAGCCAGGCTGGTTTCGGCAGGCTGCCGGCAATCGTTGTTTCGAGCATGTTCTGGTTTCCTCCCGGAAGAAAGTTTCTAGACCCGCGCGATGAAACGCGCCATCGCTTCGAGTACGGCCCGCTCCTGATCGCGGTGGGGCGAATGCCGGCTGTTGGGCAGCACCAGGCGTTCGAAGGAGCTTTTGACCTGGTTGCCCACCGCGTCGAGTTGGGCGAGCGTGCCGTACTCGTCGTCTCGGCCCTGTAGCGCCAGAATCGGGCAGGCGATGCCGGCTAGATATTCCTCGATGTTCCAGCCGCGGAATTCGGGCGACAGCCAGACATCGTTCCAGCCGCGGAAGGTGTCCTCGACATCGTCGTGATAGCGCGCCAGCCGCCGCTTCAATTCGCCGCCATCGTAAGCGATTTTGGCGTCGCGGATAC
>Ga0209483_1003053_pt1 | contig 11168 bp, 11 predicted proteins | sample NGEPerA_FD_184508 | JGI IMG/M metagenome (GOLD analysis project Ga0209483, IMG submission 184508) | Arctic peat soil microbial communities from the Barrow Environmental Observatory site, Barrow, Alaska, USA - NGEE PermafrostL2-A... | ecosystem: Environmental > Terrestrial > Soil > Wetlands >... | reverse complement strand
TGACGGCAGGTCTTCGAGTCGTCGGACCCACCGCCCCGTCTCGACCGTCCCCCCGAGCCGGCCCAACTCGACCAGCAGCGCGTCGGTGACCCCGGCACTCCCCCCGGCCACCACCGGCCACCCCACCGCGTGGGCGGCGGCCGTCAGCAACAGGGCCATCCCGGCCGTCAGCGGCGCCGACAGGGGCCGCATGGCGTGGGCCCCGGCACCGGCCAGCAGGGCCCGGGCGGGCTCGTCCCCGAACCGGCCCACCAGGCGCTGGAGGCTCCGGGCCCCGTCCCACCCGAATCGGGCCGCCGTCATCGGGCGGCGGGGCACGGTGCGCAGCGGAGCGAGCGTCAGGGCGGCCAGGTCGCCGGCCCGGGTGACCAGTGGACCGACCAGGTGGCGGTAGGCCGCACCGTCACGGCCCAGCGCGTCGGCGGTCTCTTCGACGGAGCGGAACGCGGCCACGGCAGTTCCACCGTCCAGGGGGTGGGCGAAGGGGACCTCGGGCTGGCGCAGATCGGCCCGCAGGCCAGCGAAGGCCGGATCGGCAAAGAACGGCGAGAGCACCAGCAGCGGGTGGACCGCCGAGCAGACGTCGTGCCGGAATCCGGGCAGGGTGCGCTCATCGGTGCGGCAGCCGCCCCCCGGCAATTCCGCGCCCTCCACCACGTGCACGGCCAGGCCGGCCCGGGCCAGGGTCACGGCGGCGGCCAGGCCGTTCGGGCCGGAGCCCACCACGACGGCGTCGAAACGGGTCACCGGGCCGCCATCGGGCCGGCCGGGTGACCGTCAGGGCAGGATCGCGGACCGGTCACCCACCGATCCTCTCATCGGGTCGGGGAGCCCGGGCAATTCGACCTTGGTTGCAGGTAAGGGGGAACTACGGGGAAATGCGGATGAAATGGCGCGCGCGGGGTGTTGAATGGGAGGTACACCAATGTGGTGGCGTGGACCAGACCATGAAAGGCAGAGGACCATGGACCAGGAGCTTGCAGAGCAGACGGCGACGGCCGACACGGCCACCCCAGGGGACGCATTGCGCGCCCTGCCCAGCGAGGCTGCCGGCCGCGGCACCCGCTTCGTCTCGGCCAAGGCCATGCAGGCCCGGCTCTTCTCCGTGTACGACGCCGCCACGGCGGCAGAGGACGCCCTCGCCCTCGTCCAGAATCAGCTCACCCTCACCCTCAACCGCAGCTACTACGAGGCCGACGAGATCGAACAGATGGCGCAGCAGCTCGACGCCCTGCTCGCCCTCGAGAGCGTCGAGCCCACCCAGGGGGAGCTCGTCTCCGACGAGTGACCCCGCGGCCGGTGGTCCCCGATGGGGTCCGTTCAGCCGATCAGGTCCTTGACCTTGGCGATCACGTCGACCGGAGACTGGTCGCCCGTCGGCACCGGCACCACCTGCAGATGGCTGACGCCCGCCGCCTTGAAGCCGGCGATGCGCTCGGCCACATAGCTCTCCGGGCCGCACAAGGACATGGACTCGAGCAGGTCGTCCGGCACGAGCGCCTCGGCCTCGGCCTTCTTGCCGTCGAGGTAGAGGTCCTGGATCTTCTCGGCTTCTTCCTCGTAGCCATAGCGGCGGACCACGTCGTTGTAGAAGTTCCGCCCCTTGGCGCCCATCCCGCCCACGTAGAGGGCGACCATGGGACGGGCCAGGTCCCGCAGCGCGACGACATCGTCGCCCTCGCCGATGGCGACCATGCCCCCGACCGTGATCTGCAACGGATCGAGCGACGGGTCCCGCTTGGCCCGTCCCGCCTCGAGGGCGTCGCCCCACACCGTGTGGGCCTTCTCGGGCACGTACAGCATGGGGATCCAGCCGTCGGCGATCTCGGCCGTCATGGCCACGTTCTTCTCCCCCAGTGACGCCACCCACACCGGGATCCGGGGCCGCACCGGGCGCCCGATGATCTTGAGGGCCTTGCCGAGCCCGGTGCCCCGCCCCTCGGCCAGCGGCATGTCGTAGAAGGTTCCGTGGTGCTCGAGCGGTGCCTCCCGGGCCCACACCTGGCGGCAGACGTCGATGATCTCCCGGGTCCGCCCTACCGGCGCGTCGAACGGCACGCCGTGCCAGCCCTCGATGACCTGGGGGCCCGAGGAGCCGAGGCCGAGGTGGAAGCGACCCTCGGACAGGGCGTCGACCCCGGCCGCGGTCATGGCCAGCAGGGTCGGGGTGCGGGTGAAGATCGGGAGGATGGCCGAACCGATCTCGACCGTTTCGGTCAGAGCGGCCAGGTATCCCATCTGGCTCGGGCTGTCGATCCCGTAGGCCTCGGCTACCCACACCAGGTCCAGGCCCGCCTTCTCCATCTCGGCGACCTGGGCGGCCGCCTTCCGGAAGCCACCGGCGTAGCTGAGCATCGTGCTGATCTTCATCGTCGTCCCCGATCGGTTCGGCTGCAGAACATGCGCCCCGACACTAGGGGACGGCCCGGGGGTCGGACGCGCCCCACGGCGGCACCCCGGGAGGCGCCGCCGTGGTTGCGGACAGACGGTGGCGTCAGGCCTTGGCGGGGTACGTGGCCACGGAGACCGCGTCCAGCCCACCCGACGAGTTGTTGCCGATGGCGGCCGACTTGGCTCCGACGCAGACCGCGGCCAACGAGGTGGTCGCCGCCCGGCCCGAGAACGGCGTGGTCGCGGTCACGGCCACCGTCGTGTTGATGACGGCGTTGGCGATGTCGGTCCACGTGATCACGAACGACCCGGCCGTAGCCGCGGTGCCACAGGTGCCGGGTGCCGACACGCCGTTCACCGACGAGACCATGCCCTTCACGTGGATCGGGGTCGGCGGCTTCGGGATCTTGACCTGCACCGAGCTGGCCAGGACCGTTCCGCCGACGGTGAGTCCCTCGGCCTGGGCGTAGTACCCGACGCAGAGCCCGGCGAAGGTCGAGGTCCCCACGTGGGACACGTTGAACTTGGTGCTCGGGGTCACGAAGACCGTGGTGACCACCGGGCCGCCCGACACCAGCGTGGACAGGCTGAACGTGCCGGTGGCGTGGGCCGTGCCGCAGGTGCCGGGCGTCGACACGCCGCCTACGTCGGTCACGGTGCCGAAGACGTGGGTGGACTTCGGCACGTGGATGGACACGCCCGTGGCCGCCACGACGAAGCCGGTCTGGACGCCGATGGCGCCGGCGTCATCGCCCACGCAGACGTTGGCGAACGTGGGGGCCGCCACCTTCTTCTCGACGAACGAGGTGGCCGGGGTGACGTCCACCGTGTGGACGGAGGGCGTGGCACCGTTGCCGGTCAACGTGAAGTCCCCGGTCCCGCCGGCCGTACCGCAGGCACCAGGGGTGGTGTCGCCGTTGACGGCGGTCACCGATCCGCTCACCGAGGGGGCGCTGCCTTTGGGGGCAGCCGCCCCGGCAACGCCGGCGGTCACGGCCAGGGCCACCAGGGTGAGTGCGGTCACCCGCGCAAACCTACGTACATGCGTCATTGTTACGTCTCCTCGCTTCGTGGTCGCTGTCGACGGCTAACCCGCGCAGTCGTCCTTCTGTTGCAGGCGACCCGACCGGTCCCGGGTAGTGCCACCTTGTCTCCTACAACGTGGCAGTCGCCGGTCCCGTTACCGCGACGCGCGCGTCAGGGGACCGGCGGGGCGAAGCGAACACTCATGGACTGGCTCGCGGTGGCCAGGAGGTTCCCCGCCTCCGACCACAAGAATGCGGTCCCTTGTCCGTAGCCATCGGCGAGGGCCTGGATCCGGATGTCGCACAACACCCACGCGGTGGGCTCGAGGCGGACCACTCGCAGGGTGTTGTCGAGGCTGCGCGAAAATACGCGACGGCCCACCGGCTGGGCCATCCCCCCGGTCACGTAGTCGCCGAGGATGGCCAAGGTGGCGGCCGACGGTTCGAGGTGACCGGGCACCCGGGCCCACAGCGCACTCGTCGGGTCTCCCGGGGTGGACGGCCCGCGGCTGATCTCCTCGAAACTGCGCCCCCTGGCCAGGCGGACCTCGATCTGGTCGAAGATCGACGTGGTGAAGAACGACGGCAGCCGACGGGGCGGGCACTCGTCGGGTGGAGGCACGTCGGGCGGCGTGTCCCACACGCCCTCGGCATCCATCCCACCCGGCAGACCCAGGGCCGCGTTGACGGTGAGGATCTCGGCGTCACCCGCCATGCCCACCGCCCGCGCCTGGGTGACCCGATTGCCGACGGCGGCCAGCGTGACAGTCAGATCGAGGACCGAATCGGTCGGGGCGAACGACAGGTATTGGCACGTCGACCACACCGTCGGGCGATCGGCTGCGGCCTCCAGGGCGACCAACGCGGCGCCGAGGCCGCAGCCGCCGAACAAGAAATTGCCGGGGGTGGTGAGCTCGGGCACCACATGCAGCCGCCAGTGGAGCGGGTCGCCGAGTTCCTCCATCCCGAGGAACTGACGGGCGTCGGTCACCGGTCACCCCCGCGCCGGGGGCTGCTCAACTCCGCGGGACCTCGGCCCACGGAAGCACCTTGTCCACCCGGACGTCACCGGGCAGCCCGAGGATGCGCTCACCGAGGATGTTGCGCTGGATCTCCGACGTCCCGCCCTCGATGGAGTTGGCCCGGGACCGGAGGAAGAACTTGCGCGACGTGCCGGGGGGACCGACCAGTCCCAGCACCTCGGACCGGCGCATGGTGTAGTCATAGCCGACCATGGCATCGGCGCCCAGGAGGTCGACGCACAGTTCGAAGACCCGCTTGTTCACCTCGGCGAACATGAGCTTGGCGATCGAGCCCTCGGGGCCGGGATTGCCGGTCTTGCGGTTCTGGGAGGCGCGCAGGTTGGTCAAGCGCAGAACCTCCATCTCGACCCACAGCTGCATCAGGCGCTCGCGTTCGACCGCGGTCCGACGGGCACCCTGACTCTGGAAGATGCGCACCGCCTCGGCGATCGATCCCGAGCCGCGAGGCGGGGCGCCGCCCCCACCGCCGATAGTGGTGCGTTCATTGGACAGCGTGGTCATGGCCACCCGCCAGCCTTCGCCCACGTCACCGATGCGGTCGGTGTCCGGCACCCGGACCTCGGTCAGGTAGACCTCGTTGAACTCGGCCTCGCCGGTCATCTGGCGCAGTGGTCGCACCTCGACCCCGGGCGCGTGCATGTCGAGGGCGAAGTAGGTCAAGCCCTTGTGCTTGGGAAGGTCGGGGTCGGTACGGGCCACCAGCATCCCCCGGTCGGCGATGTGGGCCAGGGTGTTCCACACCTTCTGCCCTGAGATCACCCACTCGTCGCCATCCCGCACTGCCCGCGTGGCCAGGCCGGCCAGGTCGGAGCCGGAGCCCGGCTCGCTGAACAGCTGGCACCAGGCCTCCTCGCCGGTGAACGTCCGCCGCAGCAGGCGGGTCCGCAGTTCGTCGGAGCCGTGGGTCACCACCGTCGGGCCGGCCATGGTCATGCCGAAGAACTCGCGTGCGCCGGCCGTGGTGGCTCCGGCGTCGGTCACGCGCTTGTCGACGAGGCGCTGGAGGTTCGGCGGGAGACCGAGGCCCCCGAATCCCTCGGGAAAGGAGATCCAGGCCAACCCGAAGTCGTACTGGCGGCCGCGGAACTCCTCGACCGACACCGACCTCGGGTCCAGTTCCTCCAGGAGCTGGGTGACCCGCTCCTCGACGATCGTCGTGTCATCTGCCATGGGCAGAACATACCGCCCATGGGACGACCCAGCCCAGGTGCGGCCGGTCGCCGGAGCTCGAGGCCGGCTGTCAGGGCTGGAGGCGCTGCACGCTCCACCCGTCGCCTACGACGTCATAGCGGACACGGTCGTGGAGCCTGCTGGGTCCCTGCTGCCAGAACTCGAAGGTGCGCGGCGTGATCCGCCATCCACCCCACCAGTCCGGCCGCGGCACGTCGCGCTGGGCGAACGTGGCCGACCAGGTCGCTATCTCGGCATCCAGATCGGCCCGGCTCGCGATGGGGCGGCTCTGGTGGGAGGCATAGGCACCGACGCGGCTGCCCAGGTCCCGGGAGGCGAAGTAGGCATCGGACTCGGCCTCGGATGTCCGGGTCACCGACCCCTCGATGCGCACCTGGCGGCCGAGTGCCTCCCAATAGAAGAGCAGGGCGGCCTCGGGGTTGGCGTCGAGGTCGTGGCTCTTGTGCCCGTCGTAGTTCGTGTAGAAGACGAAGCCGTCGGCACCCCACGACTTGAGCAGCACCATGCGCACCGAGGGTCGTCCCTCGGCGTCCACGGTGGCCAGTGCCATCGCCTCGGGAGCGTCCACTACCCGGCCGGCCCGTTCATACCACGTGGCGAACTGGACCAATGGATCAGGATCGACTCTCCGCTCGTCGAGCGTCCCGTCATCGGACCCGTGCGGCGGCTGTGCGGCGTCCATGGCACCGACCCTAGTGATGGTGGCGCGGCCCGCGGTGGTGACGGCGTCGGTAGCCACCAGAGGGCCCGGCGCTAGCCTCCGGGACGTGCCCCCACCGTTGGACGTCGCCGCCGAACGTGCTGCCACCCCCGGCTGTGCGTCGGTCGCCCACCTGAACAACGCCGGGGCCGCGCTCCCGACGGGGGCCACCCTCGATACGGTGATCGCCCACCTCCGGCTCGAATCGGAGATGGGAGGCTATGAGGCGGAATTCGCGGTCCGGGACCGGATCGCCGCGGTACGGGCATCGACCGCCACCCTGCTGGGTGCCGACCCTGACGAAGTGGCCATCACCGGTTCGGACACCGAGGGCTTCACCAAGGCACTGTGGGGCTTCCACCTGGGTGGCGGGTTCGAGCGGGGACGGCGCATCCTGGTCGACCGCATGGCGTACGACAGCCACTACATGGGCCTGCTCCAGGTGTGCGGCGTCGCCGGCACGACCGTCGAGGCGGTACCGAGCACCCCGGACGGGACCCTCGACCTCGACGCCCTGGCCTCCGCCCTGTCCGGTGGTGACGTGGCCCTGGTCAGCCTGACCCACGTGGGCACCCACCGGGGACTGGTCAACCCCGTGGCCGAGGCCGCCCGGCTCTGTCGCATAGCGGGGAGCGCCACGTTCGTGGACGCCTGTCAGAGCATCGGCCAGTTACCGGTCGACGTCCGCGACATCGGGTGCGACGTCCTCACCGGGACCGGGCGCAAGTGGCTCCGGGGGCCCCGGGGCACCGGCCTCGTCTACGTCCGGTCCGGGTTCGCGTCGTCCCTGCGCCCCATCGGCATCGACGGCCGTTCCGCCACCTGGGATGAAGACCACCACTACCGGCTGGAGGACGGGGCCCAGCGGTTCATCCCCTTCGAGACCCCGGTGGCCGTGCGGCTCGGGTTGGGCACGGCCATCGACCACGCGCTCGACCTGGGGATCGACGCCATCACGGCACGGGTGGGGTCGCTGTCCGAGGAACTCCGCACGCTGCTCGGCGGCATCGCGGGGGCCGTCGTCCACGACGGTGGACGGCGCCGGTGCGGGATCGTGACCTTCACGGTGGACGGATGCGCCCCTGCCGACGTCGCCATGGCAGCCCGGGAGGCCGGCGTCAACGTGTCGGTGACCGACCGACCGGCCGCCCGGCTCGATCTCGGCGGTGACCGGCCGACCGGTGTGGTGCGGGCCTCGCCGCACTACTACAACGACTCCGACGAACTGGGCCGACTGGCCGAGGTCGTGTCGGGCCTGACCGTGCGGTGAGGATGCTGGCGGCAGGTGCCGCGTTCCTCTTCGCCGGGGCCCTGGCCGCGTGCGGCGGGTCGACGTCGGCTCCATCGACGACCGATCCCGGACTGCTCGCGCCCTGGACAGCGGAGCCGTCGACCACCGCAGGGGTAGAGGCCACGCTGCGCCCGGTGTGGCAGGCCATCGTGCACAACGACCCCACCGCCGCACACGCGGCGTTCTTCCCCCGATCGGCCTACCTCCGGATGAAGGCCGGGAAACTCCGTGACCCGTCCTCGGACTACGCCGGTCGACTCCTCGGGACCTTCGACCAGGACATCGGAGCGTACGCCGACGAACTGGGTAGCGACCCGACCGGTGCGACCCTCGTGGCCATCACGGCCAACCCGGGTGATGCTGCCTGGATCCCGCCCGGGACCTGCAAGAACACCATCGGCTACTGGCATCTCCCCGGGGCCCGGATCGCCTACCGCGTCCACGGGTTGGTCCGGTCGTTCGCCGTGGACTCGCTCATCTCCTGGCGGGGCGTCTGGTACGTGGTGCACCTCGGGCCGAACCCCCGTGCGTTCCCGGTGGGGAGCGTGGACCTCCCCGAGCGGGGCGCGGGAACACCGGGGCCGCCGGGCGGTTGCTGACCACCGGACCCGAACCGGTCAGGCCGGACGGAACGGGCTCCCGTGGCCGGGCACCGCCAACACCGGGCGCCGGGCCAACAGCTCGGCCCGTGACGCCTCGAGCAGCTGCTGGTCGGCGGCCAGGGGATCGATGTCCGGGCCCTCCTTGGACCACAACAGGTGAGCGCACGCCACCAGGCCGCCATCCGATTCGACCAGGGTAGTGGTGTCCTCGGCCGAGTACCCCGGCGTCGCCTTCAATCGGATCGGGGGGCCGAACTCGAAGCCGTCGGCCTGCCGGTTGATCCAGACGTCGTCCTGGTAGATGGCCCGGTGGTCGTGGAACCGTGCCTCCGTGAAGAGCGCGGCGTTCAAGATGTGATCGGGATCATGGTGGCTAAAGACCACGTCGGTCACCTGGCGGGGGTCGACGCCGAGGGAGGCCAGCGGGTCCAGGATCAGGCTCCGGCCCGCCACCATGCCCGGCTCGCCACCATGCGCGGATCGACGACGATGACGGCGCCGCCGTCGCGGACCAACACCACGGCGATCCCCACCCGATCGTCCGTATACCCCTCGACCAGAACATCGAGCCGTGCCGCCATCGTGCCTGCCGGTCGTCGCGACCCACCGGAGCGAGTGCATCCCACCGTGGGCGCCCCGCTCCCGGTGTCCGTGCACCCTCGCCGCTACTGTCGACCGGAGGCGACCGGGCGGTCCCGTGGCTCGCTATGGCGTCGGGACCGGGTGTGCGGATCAGGTTGTCGGGAGCCCCGCCAGTAGGGCCCGCACGGCCTGGAGGTGCACCCGACGGGTCTTGAGGCCAACCCGGTAGCCAGGGTTGTCCGTATCGGCGATCTCGGTCGACAGGTCCCCGAGCGACCCGTCGAGCAGGTCACGGAGCGCAGCGGCCTCGTCCTCGGTAAGCGTGAGTTCCATATGGACCATCTCCTCGTTTCCGGCGCGCCCGTGCGGGGCACCTCCCATCTTCGGGGTACCCACCTCCGGCGTACAGGGGCGAAGGTCCCAAGCGGGGACTGTCGAGAGGACCGTCCGGGGCGGTGCGCCGGTCGGCCCTCGGGGGTCGCCCCGGGCGGTCGCTCGATTGACACCCCAGGTGTCGACCCGATAGACGGGTGCGATGATCCTCGATGGCAAGACCGTATTGGTGACCGGCGTAGGTGGGGGGCTCGGACGGGAGTGTGCCGCCTCCGCCCTGCGCGACGGTGCGAACGTGGTGATCGCGGCCCGCACCGCCGACACCTTAGCGACCATCGCCGGCGAGCTCGACCCGAGCGGCGAGCGGGTGGCGTCGCAGGTGACCGACATCACCGATGCCGACTCGTGCAGTGCGCTGGTCGACCTGGCCAAAGAGCGCTTCGGCACCGTTGACGCGCTGGTGCAGGTGGCGGCCTTCGAGAATGCCTGGGGCGGGCTCTACGACATGAAGTTCGAGGACTGGCGCGCTGCCTTCGAGACCAACGTGCTCGGGGCCATCAACGTCATCCGCCCCGCTGCCGCCGCCATGAAGGAGGGCGGGGGCGGCGCCGTCGTCCTGATCGGGTCGCAGTCGATGTTCGCCCCCCAGATGCCCCAGGGCGGGTACGCGGCCTCGAAGAGCGCCCTGTTGTCGGCCATGTACTACCTGTGCGACGAGCTCGGGCCGGACAACATCCGCTGCAACATGGTGATCCCCTCGTGGATGTGGGGACCGCCGGTGGAGATGCTCATGAACTGGCGGGCCACCAACGAGAACAAGACGGTGGAGGAGGCCCTGGACGACGTGGTGGGCAAGTTCCCCCTCCGTCGCATGGCCGAGGACGGTGAGGTCGCCGACGTGGTCGCCTTCTTCGCCTCTGACCACGCCAAGGCCGTGACCGGTCAGTACCTGCTCGTCAACTCGGGCGAGATGTTCCGGTGAGCGCTCCCAAGCGGGTCGTGGTGTGGGGCACCGGCTTCGTGGGGCGGATGGTGATCCCCGAGATCGTCCGGCACCCCCTGTTCGAGCTCGTCGGCGTCGGGGTGTCCAACCCGGACAAGGTGGGCAAGGACGTGGGGGTCATCTGCGGGATCGACCCGATCGGGATCACCGCCACCGACGACATCGACGCCCTCATCGCCGTCGCCCCGGACGCACTCGTCCACTACGGGCCGACGGCGGCCAAGGCCGACGTCAACATCGCCCAGATGGGCGCCTTCCTGCGGGCCGGCATCGACGTGTGCTCCACGGCCATGACCCCGTGGGTGTGGCCGCACATGACCCAGAACCCACCGTCGTGGATCGACCCCATCACCGAGGCGTGCGAGGCCGGAGGCGCGTCCTGCTTCACCACCGGCATCGATCCCGGGTTCGCCAACGACCTCTTCCCCATGACCCTGATGGGCCTGTGCAGCGAGGTCCGCCAGGTCCGGGCCCTCGAGATCCTCGACTACATCAACTACGAGGGCGACTACGAGGTCGAGATGGGGATCGGCATGCCCCCGGACTACGTCCCCATGCTCGAGCACACCGAGATCCTGGCCATGTCCTGGGGTGGGACCGTCCCGATGATGGCCCACGCACTCGGCATCGAGCTCGACGGCATCACGTCGACGTGGGAGAAGTGGGTGACCCCCACGGCCATCACCACGGCCAAGGGGACCATCGAGCCCGGCCAGGTGGCGGCCATCCGCTTCACCATCAACGGCATCGTGGGCGGCCAGCCCCGCATCTGTCTCGAGCACGTCAACCGGGTCGGCCAGGACGCCGCCCCCGACTGGCCCCGGGGCACGGAGAACGACGTCTACCGGGTGGTCATCGACGGCACGCCGTCCATCACCCAGGAGACGGCGTTCCGGTTCACCGACGGCTCGGCCCGGGACGCGGCCGCCGCCGGCTGCCTGGCCACCGGACTGCGGGCCCTCAACGCCGTGCCCTACGTGAACGAGCTTCCTTCCGGGTGGGTGACG
>Ga0209483_1003052_pt1 | contig 11172 bp, 7 predicted proteins | sample NGEPerA_FD_184508 | JGI IMG/M metagenome (GOLD analysis project Ga0209483, IMG submission 184508) | Arctic peat soil microbial communities from the Barrow Environmental Observatory site, Barrow, Alaska, USA - NGEE PermafrostL2-A... | ecosystem: Environmental > Terrestrial > Soil > Wetlands > Peat... | reverse complement strand
GTGAACTGGTTATGGCGAGGATAGTGAGGCACTGCGCATGGGGAAACCCGCAGCAACAGATAGGCCCCGCCTAACATCACTGAGCCATTCCTTTACCCTAGATCTTGTGATGGGCTTTCAGCGGCGGGCTGATGCCGGGCGGTTCCTCGAAGAGTTCAAGGAACGGCTGGCGAAGTTCGGCTTGGAACTACACCCGGATAAGACCCGGTTGATCGAGTTCGGGCGCTATGCGGCCCGAGACCGGAAGCAGCATGGAAAGGGGAAACCGGAGACCTTCAACTTCTTGGGGTTCACCCACTACTGTGGGCAACGCCACAAGAACGAGACCTTCACCGTCTGGCGAATCACAGCGAGGAAGCGAATGGTTGCGAAGCTGAAAGCCATCAAGGCTGAGCTTCAACGCCGGAAGCATGATCGCACCAGTCAGGTCGGTGTATGGCTTCGAAAGGTTGTTACCGGCTACTACCAATACCATGCTGTCCCCGGCAACCTCAATCAGCTGCGTATCTTCAGACATCGCGTAAATCGACTGTGGCGTAACGTCCTCGTTCGCCGCAGCCAAACCGCGAGGAAGAAGTGGGAGAAACTCACCCCGGTCTTGGAACGGTGGATACCTCCGCCCTCCGTTCTGCATCCTTATCCTGAAGCACGCTTTTACGCCACTCATCTTTCATAAGAGCCGTATGCGTAGACGCGCACGTACGGATCTGTCCGGGAGGCGCTCAGTGATTAGCGTCCCTACCGGGCCGGAACCCGGAACCGCGGCCACAGCCGGGCCGGAAACGCGATTTGGGATGATATCGCCAAACGGGTTTTGTTTGGGCAATTCGAGGAACGTTGGCCGACATTCCGCGAGTGAGCCAGTTCATTCATGGGTTGGCCTGAACTCCGGGCGCGAAGCCTTGTAGCGAGCATTAAGTGTGAGGCCAATCCTGCCTGAAGAGGAATGCGTCGTATGAATCGCTCTGACCGGGAACGACCACGCAGAGTGTCAAGAATGCTCGCGAAAGATCAGAAGTCGGCTCTCCCCTTGTCAAACTAGGAGAGGCCGTGCTAGACTCCTAGTCAGACTAGGAGTACGCACCAACATGGGAAAAACCGCAGACCTGCTTCCGGGCACACTTGACATGCTGATTCTCAAGGCTGTGTCCCTCAGACCGTTGCACGGATACGGCGTGCTGCAGCGCATCCGGCAGATCTCAGGCGAGATCTTCGATATTCCACAGGGATCGTTGTATCCGGCGCTTTACCGCCTGGAGCATCAGGCTCTGATTGCGGCCGAATGGGGTCAGAGCGAGAACAACCGCAGGGCTAAATACTACACGTTAACTACCGCGGGACGCCGTAGGCTGCGCGAAGAGACGGCTGGCTGGAACCGCTTGGCGTCTGGGATTGCCTCAGCCTTAAACACTCGGCCGGAAGAGGTGTGACATGTTTGAGCGTCTTCGTTCCTTTTTTCGCGTACGGGCGCACCGGCACGACTTCGAAGATGGTATGACCGACGAACTGAGCTTCCACATCGAGCAATACACTGAAGAGTTGATTCAGTCTGGGCTTTCACCGACCGAAGCGTCGCGCCGCGCGCACATTGAGTTCGGCGGCCGCAACAGTATCGAGGGAGCGTGCCGTGAGGCACGTGGGCTGCACATGTTCGACGAGTTTGGCCGCCAGTTGCGTTACGCCTACCGGCTGTTGCGCAAGACCCCAGGATTCACGATAACCGCGCTTCTAACACTTACCGTCTGCCTGGGCGCGAATCTGACTATTTTTGCCGTGATCAACTCGATCCTGCTGCGCCCGTTGCCGTTTCCGGAATCCGACCGGCTGGTGACCATCTTCAATACGTATCCCAAAGCCGGCGTCGATCGTGATGGTGCCTCGGTGACAAACTACTACGAGCGCCGAGGTCAGATTCCCGCATTCGCCTCGATCGCGATCTATCGCTACGGCACTGCGATTATCGGTGAGAGCGGATCAACAGAACGCGAACAGGTTGCGCGAATCTCTCCGGACTTTTTCTCTACCCTTGGGCTCGGCCCCATCTTGGGACGCGCTTTCAAGGAAGAAGAGACTTCGTTTGGTACCGATAACGTTGTCGTGATCACCGACGCCTTTTGGCGACACAACTCCAATGCAGACCCTCACATCATCGGGAAGAAAGTTCGCGTGAACGGTAATCCCACCACAGTCATTGGCATCCTGCCACCCGACTTCCGGTTTCTCTCTTCCGAGGCGCGCCTTTACTTTCCCTTTGCATCGAGACCCGAAGATCGCACACCACTGCAGCGGCATTCCGGTGGAAATTCCACCCAAATGATCGCCCGGCTTATACCGGGCATTAGTCTCGCGCAGGCGCAGGAGCAGATGGACGCGCAGAACGCCAGATTGGAGGTAGACGACCCCCAGGCTAAGATGATGGCCGATGCAGGCTTTCGGTCGCTGGTAGTACCGTTGCATGCCGACCACGTTGCGGCCATCAGGCCCACACTTCTGTTACTGCAAGCGGGCGTCCTCACTCTTCTCCTGATCGGTGCGGTCAACCTAGGGAATCTGTTTCTGGTTCGTGCCGGTAGTCGAGCAAAGGAACACGCTGTGCGGCAGGCTTTGGGTGCGAGTCGGAAACATATCGCCAGCGAAGTGCTGGTTGAAACAACTTTGCTGACTATGGGCGGAGGACTGCTCGGGCTCGCGGTTGCCGCCGGCGGAATTCGGCTGCTAAGCGTGCTTGGCGCAGAACGCCTGCCGTTGGGGAGCCAGATTGTCTTCAACGCCCGCTTGGCAATGGTCGCGTTGGCGGCAGCCATTACGATGGGCGTGTTGCTAGCAGTGCCAATCGCCTGGCTCAATCTTCGACGCCCACTGAGAGACGCGCTTCAATCTGAGGGCCGATCCGGAACTAGCGCCCGTACTACTCAATCTCTGCGCCACAGTTTCGTCGTTTCCCAGATTGCATTGGCCTTCATGCTGCTGGCGGGCGCCGGCCTGCTTGGGATCAGTCTGCAGCGCTCGATGGATGTTTCTCCTGGATTCCGATCCGACCACATCCTCACCGGAAAGATCTCACTTCCATTGAAGAGCTATTCCGATAACACCGCCCGCGTTGCCTTTACTGAGAAGCTGATCGATAAGATCGGTCATTTGCCTGGGGTTCTCTCCGCGGGTGTCGTTACAAATGTGCCTTTCAGTGGAAGGAGCGGCAAGAGTTCCGCCACGATTCAAGGGCGCTTGGCCCAAGCTGGCGAGTCACCCCGCGGTCACTACTCATACGGGGTTGGAGGCGACTATTTCAAGGCCATGGGTTTCTCCCTGCTCGAAGGCCGATTCCTTACGGAGGCCGATTCACGAAGCAATCAGCGAGTCTGCGTTGTGGACCAGGACTTCGCTCACTACTATTGGCCGAACGGCAGCGCTCTTGGCCATCGTTTGTTCGAGGGCGGCGAGCAGCGCAAAGATGTCGATGCCTTTATGATCGTCGGCGTTGTTGGAAGTGTGAAACAGGCAGGATTAACCGACGAAGCAGCTCAGGGCGCCATCTACTATCCCTACGCCTTTCACAGCGATGACATCTTCGTGGCCGTCCGCACCAGCCTGCCACCGGAATCGCTTGGACTGACGCTGCAAGGGGCCGTCCGGCGAGTTGACCCCGACCTGCCCGTCAACGATGTCCGCACCATGGAAGCCCGTGTTACCGACAGTCTTGCCGCTCAACGTACACCGGCGCTCCTTGCGGCTCTCTTCTCCGCCATAGCCCTGCTGCTCGTTGCCATCGGCAGCTATGGCGTGTTGAGCTATGCCGTCGAACAGCGCCGCCGCGAGATTGGCGTGCGCATGGCGCTGGGAGCGCAGCCCGGACAGATCCGCAACCAATTCTTATTTCTCGCATTACGTCTGCTCGCTTATGGTGTGATGCTTGGGGGAGTCGGAGCATGGCTGGCCGGTCGAGCTATGCAGTCGGTGCTCTTCCATGTGCCTGCCTTCAACTTGTCCATCCTCAGCGGTGCTGCAGGCATCATGGGGCTGGTTTCTATAGTCGCTTGTCTATTGCCTTCTCAGCGAGCCGCGCGAACTTCCCCAGTCGACGCTCTCCGTGACTCGTAGCGAATCCGCTCAGCCAGCGCGTTTGTGCCGGAATCTCAAAAAGAACCTTATTGCTTCCTTAAGACGGGCATCACAGAAGCTGACTGCCAAATTCATGGATTCGCCCCGGGAAACGCCCTAGGCGCCGGGAGTCATATTGGCATTTGGGCAAGATTCACAAATTCTTGCTTCGGGGGTGGGCGCCCGTGGAATCGCGCATTGGGCGTCAGTTGAGATTGTCGCACTGGAGGATCGATAAACCCTTGCGACTCAGAACAGGTTGTCACGCAACAGTAGAAAAGCAAATGCAAAAGTAACTGCAAAATTGCAACGTTTGGGACTTGAGTCGCAACACAAAAACCCAACAGCCGGGGTCGACGAACGCCTCATCAGGCGCAGCATGAGGTCAGTCTTACACGGGGACAGGCCGAATCAGGTGTAGCTGCCATCTCTTTGATTTGAAGGAAGATCGTTATTTTGGCGAGCCACAACATCCCAAATGGACCAACGAAAGCGTCAATCGCCCGCGAAACCACATTGTCGAGCGTATACAGAAGAGCGTGCCTTGGATTCGCCCCTGCCTTGAATGAATACCATGAAAAATGCCCTCGCTCGCAACGAGGGCATTTCCCACGATTGTCCACTTCAACCTAAACTTTTGTAACAGCGTGGCCGGCCAGGGCCTTCTTCTCGGAAGACACCACGTGATTACATTGTGCCTGCGAAGTTGGGAGCCAGTGCTCCGCCGTTCATTCGCAACAACTCCGCCGTTCGGCTTACCATGTCGGCGTAGATCGCCGTCGCGCGGGATACACTCACGCAGGTGTTTTCATTTATCTGGCTGCAAGCATATCTTGCGAGCGCTGTCAGGACGCAGACTCGAATCTGCATCGCGTCATTGCGAAACGCCGCGAGAAGCTCGCGGTCCACCGAGTCGCTGTTGCGGGCGGCATAGTCGGCCATATTCAGCATTACACCGGCATGCTCATACATTGCCCACAATCCATTAGCGCCTTGAACGCGCCGCCATATCTCTTCAGGCGTGGCATCCTGCTCTTCATTCCAAGAGGATTGATTACCCAACTCGCGGGCAATCCAGTTCGGTTGCAGTTGGACCACAAGCCTATCCCACGCCTGGGCCCGCCGGCGGCGTACACCGGCTCTCCAATATCCAAGATAAACTGCCAAAGATGCAATTGCGCCAATTTCTATCAAAGCGAGAATCATCAGTCCTCCTCAGCCGGGACAATGGCTGGACTTACGGTACGCCAAACCTACCCGAGCCGATTCTGGCTCTTAATAATTGAGTGATAAGTGATAAGAACAAAAATGAGAGCGCACAGGTAATCTAAAGTTGCCTTGTCTTACGGTCAATGGTACTTTCGGGTCAGAATCAGGTGTTCCTAGCTACTGAGCGAACAGCACTGCAAGGTAAGCATCGTGTTGATGAGCGGAAATGGCGAACAGGCAATCGAGACCGTTGAGAAACTAGCAGCCACTCACGGTCTCTCCGTTGCTGGCCACCTCCACAAGCCATTCCGACCGACTGAACTGGAGAATCTGCTGCGACAGCATGCTCTGCGGCAGGACACGACAGTGGTCCAGCAGGACTCGGGAATCGACTTTGATGACGACGAGCTGAGACGCACCGTCGAACGCGATGAATTTGTGCTTCACTATCAGCCGCAGATCGACGTTGCTACGAGTAAGGTCGTCGGACTCGAAGCCCTTGTCCGCTGGATGCATCCGAAACGATGCCTGACTTTTCCTGACAGTTTCCTCCCCGGCATAAAGAATCTGGGTATTTTCGATGAATTTGCACGGCTGATTGTAGACCTTGAACTGTCTGAAGTTAGACGGTTCGCGGACAAGGACCACCGGATATCCCGTTTGGCCCTGAATGTAGTGATGGATTCCCTCCGCGACGTTGGGTTCCCAGACACTCTTGTGTCCCTGGCGAAGAAGCACGGCGTACCAGCCGCCAACGTTGTTGTCGAGATTGCAGGGACGGAAATCATGAACGAACAGCCGCCCACGCTCGATGTGCTGACCCGCCTTAGGATGAAGAATTTCCAGCTTTCCGTCCACGATTACGAAACCGGCTGCGTCGGGATTCAGCAACTCCGCAAGATTTCGGCAACGGAACTGAAGATCGACAGGGCAATCGTTCAGAATATGCTCGTGAACGACCGCGACCGTGTAATGGCGCAAAAGATCATCATGATTGCCCATGAGCTGGACATGATGGTACTTGCCGAAGGCGTTGAGACCCAGGAGCAACTGGAGTTCCTGGGCCGGAAAGGTTGCGATTATTTGCAGGGCTTTCTGTTCAGCCTTCCGCAGCCGCCTTTGGGCATGGCGCCGTGTATCGGTAGTATTGTCTAAAAACCGCGGACTTGCTGTGATTTACGTCACATTACTCCGTGCAACTATCGGGGAGTTACATCCTTTGGACAATTGGACTTAACTAGACGGGCGTCCTTTGCTCGTTGAGGAGTGTTCATTAATTTGCAGGCTCTTCCGGGCTGAGGCAAGTTCCAACCAATGAGATGCCTGTTGGATTAGAGGTTTGTTGATGAGACTGGCATCCATAAAAACCTGGCACCAACGATTTGCAGGGGCTCTCTTCTTGATCTTGGCGAGAACAACCTGTCACGGACAAGGAACTGCCTCTGATTCGCCGAACGCTATCTTTGGGTGCTCGATTGCGCAGGTCCGCTTAAGTGTCTCTCACGTTTCTCTCGCCTTCTTGAAGGCAATTGACACCTCGACTCTGGCCATGACCGGCTTGATAGCGATGTCGTCCATCGCTGTGGGGGTTACTTCCCTGAAGTTTGCGCGTGGCCACAGGGTGCTCAACACCGACGCAACGACGGCGGCACGTCGGTCAGGCACCTTTATGCGTGCACTGAGGGCGACTGCGATCACAGGCTTCATCATGTGCGTTTTCGACGTATCCAAGATGACCCTTTACCCCAATGGCCAAATTTGGGCTTCTCATTCCATCACCATTCTCTTCGCAGCGTTGTTGGTCTCGATCGTTAGCCTCTATGTCTTGAAGAACGAAGAGCAAATTCGTCTTGAGATCGCGTCGACCGAGGCCCGCTACAAATTGTTGTTCGAAAGAAGTCTGACAGGAGCATACAGAACGGCTCTTGACGGCCGGGTTCTGGATTGCAATGTCTCCTTTTGCCAGATGTTCGGATACTCATCGCGCGAGGAAGTGACCGGCAGTTCGGTCAATGTCGGCTACTTCAGCACCTCGGATCGAGTCCGATTCATCGAGCGGCTGCAAGCCGAGAAAAGCTTGACGAATTTCGAGCAACGCTTGAAACGAAAGGACGGGAGCCCGGTCTGGGTACTGAACAGTGCAACTCTGCTGACGCGCGAAGATGGGACAGGTCCGGTGATCAAAGGCACCATGACCGATATCAGCGAGCTCCGAAGAGCAGAACAGCAAAATCGCAGGTTGGCGGCCATTGTGAATTGTTCGGACGACGCGATCCTCTCGCTGACGCTGGGAGGTGTGATTGAATCCTGGAATCACGGCGCGGAGCGGATCTACGGATACACCGTCGAAGAAGCTATCGGAAGGTCGATCAATATTGTGGCCCCCGGGGACCGCTCGAATGAGTTTCGGCAAATCCTGGAATGGGTTGGAAGCGGCCACGAGGTCGCCGATATGGAAGCGATTCGCGTGAGGAAAGACGGAAAGCAGATTACCATTTCTTTCTCCGTCTCACCAATCACAGACTCTACTGGTGTGGTGGTGGGAGCTTCGTCGATTGCGCGGGATATCACGGATCGAAAGCGTTCGGAAGAAGCGTTGCGGAAGTCTGAGGTGCAGTATCGGCTCCTCTTTGAAAGTAACCCATTCCCGATGTGGGTCTTCGATCGCAACACTCTTCGCTTTCTGGCAGTGAATCAGGCAGCAATCCGGCAATATGGCTTCTCAGAGCAGAAGTTTTTGGCAATGACTGTAGCCGACATCCGTCCCGAGGAAGATATTCCCGATCTGTTGCAGGACATCGCGACGCGAGATCACGGACTTCAGAAACCAGGAGTTTGGAGACATCGTAAAAAGAATGGCGCAATCATCGACGCCGAAATTGTGAGCCATGATCTGGACTTCCAAGGGATCGACGCAATGCTGGTAGCGGCGTATGACATCACAGAGCAAAAGCGGTCCAGGGAGATGCTGCAGGACAGCGAGAACAAATATCGAGCGTTGTTTGCGGGCTCGGCCGAAGCGTACTGGCTGCTGGATGAGACGGGCTATCTGGACTGCAATGCGGCTGCCCTTGAGATGTTCGGATTCGCGAGGAAGGGCGACTTCAAGCACCCGGCTGACGTTTCGCCCACAAATCAACCCGATGGGACACCATCGGAGATCGCGGCCAAACAAAGGATTGCTGCAGCACTTCTGAATGGCAAGGAACGTTTTGAGTGGTTGCACCAGCGCACAGACGGGGAGGTCTTTCCGACTGAGGTGTGCCTTACGGCATTGACGTTGAGCGGAAGACGGATACTGCTGGCCACTGTGCGCGACATCACTGAACGCAAGCAGGCTGAGGAAGCCTTGTTGTTCAAAACGGCGCTGCTGGAGGCGCAATCTGAAACAACAATCGATGGCATCCTAGCCGTCGACGGGTCCGATCATATCATCCTCGCAAACAGGCAATTCGGCCTCCACTTTGGAATACCGGACGAACTGCTGAGTTCTGGGGACGATCTCATCGTTCGCAAGTACGTGATGGATATTGTCGAGAACAACGACGCCTTTTTCGAGAGGATCAAGTATCTATACGCTCATCCGGACGATAGGAGCAGAGATGAAGTCAGACTCAAAAATGGCAAGACGTTCGACCGGTACTCTGCGCCTCTCATTGACTCAAAGAGCCGCCGTAGAGGTAGAATCTGGTATTTTCGCGACATTACAGACCGCAAGGCCGCCGAGGAACGGATCCAGTTCCTGGCTTACTTCGATGCTTTAACAGAGTTGCCAAATCGGACCCTTCTCAAGGATCGACTGCTGAAAGCAGTCGCCGGCGCTCGCCGGAGAAACGAGCAAGTCGCGCTCCTGTTTCTTGATATCGACCACTTCAAACTCATCAACGATTCGCTAGGTCACACATTGGGCGACCGTCTTCTGAAAGATGTTGCTGCGCGGCTTAAGGGATGCGTCAGGGAACAGGATACCGTCGCCAGAGTGGGCGGCGACGAGTTCGTCGTCGTGCTCAGCGGCGTGAAGGGCGAAGCTGAAGCGGCAACTGCGGCTTCGCGAATTGTGAAAACCATTACCGGAAAGTTCGTGGTCCAGGGCCACTCGCTCAATACGAGTTGCAGCTTGGGCATCAGTATGTTCCCTCAGCACAGCGACGACTGCGATACCCTTATCAAATATGCCGATCAGGCGATGTACACTGCCAAGGAGAATGGTCGGAACAATTTCCAGTTCTTCAAAGAAGATATGAACACTCAGGTTGTGAAGCGATTGACCCTGGAGAACGACTTGCGGCTGGCAATCGAGAGAGAGGAATTCTTCCTGGTGTATCAACCGCAGATGGAGATTTCCAGCGGAAGGATCATCGGACTGGAGGCGTTGATTCGCTGGCAGCACCCAAAGTTGGGCCTCGTACCGCCAGACAAGTTCATACCAATTACAGAAAAGACCGGCCTGATCCTGCCAATTGGCGAGTGGGTACTCAAGACGGCCTGCTCTCAAGCTCGGAAATGGCTAGACGATGGAATTTACACCGTGCCGGTCGCGGTCAACGTGTCTGCAGTCCAGTTTCGCCAGGAAGGCTTCTGCGAACTGATCAAGAAGGTTCTTCAGGAGACTTGCCTGCCGCCCCAATATCTCGAACTGGAGCTTACGGAAAGCCTGCTGCTGTCCAACGAGGATGTGATGTTCTCGGTTCTTCAGGAATTGAAGGAAATGGGGCTGAAGCTCGCAATTGATGACTTTGGGACCGGCTATTCGAGCCTCAGCTATTTGAAACAGTTTCCCGTTAACAAGCTCAAGATCGACCGCTCATTTATCCGGGATATCTCGACCAATTCCGACGACGCTGCAATCACGACCGCGATCATCAACATGGCCAAAAGCCTGAATTTGAAAGTCATCGCCGAAGGTGTCGAGACTGAATCGCAAATGTCCTTCTTGCGGGAACATCGATGTGATGAGATCCAGGGATACTATTTCAGCAAGCCGATATCGGCCGGTGAAGTGGCTGACAAGGTGCTATGTGCTCCGGCTCAACAAATCAGCACGGTGAATAGCGTCTTTCAGCTTCCTGCAAGTTACCGGACTTCACCGTTTCGGGTCCAGTGAAGCTGGCGATTCTGGTAAAGCCACTCGGATATGTAATCGATGTTTATACTCACCTGTAGCGTTCCGCACTGTCCATTCGACCAGCCGATAGATTCCCACCGAAGGCGGGAGTTCACTTCCGGCCGCATCCCCGTGTCTATAAGCACGGTCGCAATATCGGCCATGAGTTCCCCCGCCGCTGCCAGATACCGCGCTTCCTCTTCCGGCAACACGACGCGCTCCCGGTGGTGCTCGCCTCTGAGCAATTTGATTTTTGGCGCGGACTCAGTGATGCCCCACTCTACCGCCAACCGCAAAGCACGCCGAAGAACGCGGAGAGAGCTATTCACAGAGCTAGGCTGCCATCCCTTCGTTTGCAGGTACGCCGCATAGTCCGCAGCGTGTTCGCTGGTGATGCTGTCCAGTTTGCGACTCACTAGCGGCTTATAGCTGAAAATGTTCGCAAGTTTCGTCCGATACCAGCCCGTCCGGTTCTTCGGGGATGCTTGCTCAAAGGTCGCCCGCGCCCAAGGGGTGAAGCGGTTCTCGATGTAGTCCGCCAGAGTCGAGATGGGCTTCCGCTCGGTAATGCCTACCTCCCCTTTGGCAAGCGCCGTCTTGTAGGCCGCTTCCATCTGGCGGGCGGTGCGGGGATTGCCCTGCTTGTGAGTTTTCCTATGAGAGAGGATGTCAAGCGAAAAAACTCCCCCCTGCTCCCCGTAAGGGGAAGCTGTTTGGCGTGCATCCAGCCCGATGTCCCAGACTGAGCGTGACCCGGCCGG
>Ga0209483_1003050_pt1 | contig 11174 bp, 11 predicted proteins | sample NGEPerA_FD_184508 | JGI IMG/M metagenome (GOLD analysis project Ga0209483, IMG submission 184508) | Arctic peat soil microbial communities from the Barrow Environmental Observatory site, Barrow, Alaska, USA - NGEE PermafrostL2-A... | ecosystem: Environmental > Terrestrial > Soil > Wetlands >... | reverse complement strand
GACCTCCGCGCCTTCGTCGTCACATTGCGCGCCCTCATCCTCGCATTGAGGCTCTCGCCCGTCGTGTTCGGCTTCTAAGTCTCGGTCCATCGTGAACCATGCTTGCTTATCAGCGGTGAAGCGGGTGCCGGTGACGTTCCGCTTGGCGCGCGACTGATCCACGTCGTTCGTGTGCGCTAGACTTGGCTCTGCATCATCGTGGCCGCCAGGCCCGCCGCTGCCGCCGCGGCCATAAGTCTCTGGCCAAGTATATTCGGCGCCGTCGTGGCCCTCTTCAAGATCGACGCCGCCGAAGGTGATGCCGGCATCGCCTTCGGCCCATTTGCTCTGATCCTCGTTCTCTGAGTGAGCGATGCTGCCTAACGACGGCTCCCCGTCTTGATCCGGTTCCGCGCCGTCATGCTCGTCTTCGTCTTCATTGAAGTCATCGGCCACGTCGAGGAACGCCGTCAGCGCCTCGACTGCTGCTAGATGTGATTCGATGGCGGTTTCGACTTTCTCGCGTGTCGTGGGCGGCAATGCGCGAGGCAATTTGAATGTGATAGAACGTAAATCAGCCTGAGACATGGGCTTGCTCCATGTTGATGGTCAGGGCCGGACAAGCGCTACAACGCTTGTTCGGCCTGTCTTTATGGTCTAACCATATTGGTCATCAGTTCGGGTGTCAATTGTGGTTAAACCGAAAAAGACAAAACGCCGTGGGCGCCCTCCAACAGGGGGCCGCGACCCTCTAGTCGGCGTCCGATTTCCGAAGCCCTGCATCGCATCGATTGATCAATGGGCTTTGACGAATGAATGTAATCGGTCCGAAGCCATCCGCCGCCTTGTCGATCAGGCTTTGGCCGCAAAGCCGAAGGGCGGCACTAAGCGTCGTTAGGCGGAACTACCGAAAGTTTTGCCTTACTCTTCGGAAGTGGCGAAATTCCTTCGGCTATCTTCCCGATGAAGTCTCTATAGTCAGGTGTGGATTCCGGCGTAATCGAAGAGCGAAGCGTGTCCGCGAAGTCCTTTCTCGACATCATGCTGCTGGCCTCAAAGGCACCAACAATGATGCCAGTAATCGCCGACAGAGCTGCGGCGGTCGCTACAATTGCGTCAAGATATTTGTCATCAGCCATATCGCGCTTGCGTGTCACTCATCATCTCGCCGAGATTTGATTTCACATATTGGACCGCTTGGGCCGTTCCCCGATTGACATATTGAAGGATTGTTTGGTCGCCATTGGCGCCGTCGAGATGATTGTGAATTTCCACATGCAGATTGGTTTGTCCCTGTGAACGTCCTGCAGGATCTGCATAGAGCCGTTGTGATGGCGTTTGCACACTGACGCGTTCGCCAGGCGATGCGCGGAAGGCAACGACCTGAGAATCCGTGCCGCCGGAACCGGCAACGTCGAAATCACCGCCGCCAGCGAAGCCAAATAGTGATGCAATCCACGATAGAATGCCGCCGCCGCCATCTGCCGCCGCCACAGATGCAGCATTGCCGCCCGCCGCGGCCGCCAAGCTGCCGTTCAACCCATCGAGACTGCCACCACCACCGAAGAGGCCGAGTATCGAACTCGACAGCGACCCTGATCCCCCACCGGTGCCGCTGAATAGGTCCGAGAAGAAGCCGCCCGATCCTGCGGTACTCGCCAAACCGAGCGGGTTGCCAAGCGGATCGACGGGCGAAACAAAGAGCGCAAGCTGTGCAGTCGAGCCGTCCGGCTTGGCGCCGGCACTTCCGCCGATCAGTGAATTTATCCCGCCAGCAAGCGGGCCGATGATATTCTTCTCAATCGCCTGCTTTGCGATGTTGCTGATGATGTCGAGCGGAAGCTGCCTCATCACCTGAGATAGCGACATCGTATTCTTGAGAAGGCCCTGAATATCGTTGTCGAGTTCGTTCAGGCCATCAGCGGCGACGGTCTTGAGAGACTGATTCCAGTCCGCGTTACCTTTCGCGATCAGCGGCGCGAGTGCGCCCTGCTGCTGGCGTTGGATATCGAGAACGCGCTGCGCCGTTGTTTGCGCAGACGCAACGATCTTGTCATCGGATGCCGCTCGGACATTCGCTTCCGCCTGATCAATCTGTGAAACATCGATGCCGAGTTTGGTGTATGCATCGCGCGTTGCGTCAAGCGCGGCCAGTTCTTTTGTCCCTTCATCCTTGATGATCTTCTGCTGTTCGGCGGAATTGTCCTGCGCCTGTTTTAGCAGTGCATCGTAATATCCGGCCTGTCCTGCCAACGAGGCGACCTGAAAAGCATCGTTGGACGCTATCTTTGAGGCATTGGCCTGCTCAAGCTTCGTGACGGAGTCATCGAGAAGCTTGTTCTGCTCGTCCCACGCCTTGCCCGCGTCATCGAGTTCTTTCTGTGCCGCCTTGTTCCATTTATCTTCTGCAGTCGCCAACTTTTGCGCGGCTTCATCGGCCTGCTTGCCGAATTTCGTAGCGTTCTGAGCGTCGTAGACACTTGTTCCTGCACCAACCGCGCCCTGATATTGCTTGGCATAGGCGGGATCGGTTTTAAGTTGCGAGACGCCGATACCAGCGGCCTTTGCAGCCTCGGTCAGCTCTTTGTCGATGGCTTGCGCGAGCGGCGTCTTGCGAAGCTCTTCCGCTTTTTCGTTTGCGGCGTGATTGAAATTGTCTAGTGCGGCGATCGCGTCAGCTTGTGCCTGCGCACGGGCACGGGCCGGACCTTGCTGAGCATTGAGCGCGGTAAGTCCAGCCAGATCGGCGTCCGGATTGTCGCCAATGTCGCTTCCGGTCTTACCTGACTTCTGTTCGGCCAGATCTATCTGACCGATGGTCGGGCCGCCGAATAGCGATCCGGTGAGCATCCCGAGAACTGTCAGGAAGCCATGTTCACCGCCAAGGCGATTGATGCGGTCTATACGGTCCGCTAGGCCGTCGAGGAAATAGTTTGCTACGCCGCCGGCGTGGTCGCTTTCGCCCATACTGGTGAGCAGGCGATCCCATGCCTCGGAAAGATTGTGCGTCGCGCCTGTCAGTCCTTGATCTTGCGCGCCTGCTGTGCCGCCAATTTTGCTGGCAAGTGCATCGAGAACGACATTTAGCGCGCTGGCATGATCGCCCGTTTCGTCAAAACCCTTGATCTGCTCCTTCTGGCTTTCCGAAAGGGCGATACCAGCGCGCTTAAGTGCGGTTGTCGTTCCTTCCGCAGCCATGCTGATGGCTTTGACGGCGGCAGCGAGATCGCCACGGAACATCGGCGAAGCCGCAAGATCAGCCGCGGCGTTCAGTGTCTTTTCAAAGGCGTCGGGCCCGGCTATGCCGAATGTAAGAAGCGCTTCGGCGGCAGAGATAACGGAGTCGCGGCTTTGCAGCGTCGTGGACGAAATCCGCTCTGCCATCGCGGCGATTTGCTCGCCGGTCAGGCCTGAGGAATCATCCGTCGCCTTAAGCACGGCATCGACGCCGCGCATGGCCTGTTCATAGGCTTCAGCATGGCTGACGCTTTCCTCAAGGATGGTCCCGAAGCCCGCAGCTACGGCGCCGGCGGCAAGCCAGCCACCGCCCAGCGAGGTAAGAATGCCACCAAGCGGGCCGAGCTGGCCGGCATAACTCGCCGCGACCGAGCCGCTCTCCTGCAGCGCAGCCGACCACGCCTTGAGCCCTGTCGTGGACGAGGTATCGAAGTTCAGGCGCTTCAGCGCGGCTTCGCCATCCGTGCCCAGGCTGAGAAGCGAGGCGCGAACGGCTTCTGCGCCTTCGACGCTGAGCCTGACGGCAACGCTATTTGTCTGTGCCATGGATTACCTCGCCGCGATGCCGTTGCGGCTTGCCGCGAATGCCGCGCCCCATCCGGCGGCGATTGCCGCTGCCGTTGGCGGTTGAGGTCTCCGCGTTGTAGCAAGCTGTTTTCGCACCGCGTCCACCGAGAGTCCGCTGCGCATGAAGGCGGCGGCCATCCTGGGTTTGCCCTCGGCCGCGCAAATTTCCGCAATAGCGGCGTTGCGCGTTGTGGCCTCGCGCCGGAATTGTTCTATTTGTGCTGCATTATTTTTCATGGAGCGCTCCAGCTTTGGACCAATGGTCCAGTAGGATATGCCGGCGGCGACGCTTGCCGCTGTTGCCTTGATCCGACCGGCCTGGGGTGTTGCGTCACTCTCTCACTTTCCTCAGCCACTTCGTCGGCCAGGATGATCATCGGTCCGATCAGAACTTCTGCGTTCACGTCGGGACGGCGATCGACAAAAATGTGAAATTCTTTTTCGCCGAGCCGGATCAATGCCTCTTCGCGCTCTTCCGCAGAGCGGATATCGCCATCCAGCGTTGCGATTTTCGCGGCACGCTCGGCTTCGGTGAGCCCCGGACCAGCGGATTTGTAGAACTCGGCAATCTTCGCGGCGTATAGTTTTCGAGCGGGCTCAAGGTTGAGTGCCGCGACGAGAAACGGATGCAGCGCGCGCTCCTGGCTCAAGATCGGCGCGCCGCTAAATTTTTCGTCGACGAGGGTGAGTATCGAACCGAGATGGGAACCCTGACGAGAAACAAATGCGTCGAGAGGAAATTCCGACAAAGCGGATTTGATTTTTTCGACTTCGGAGTTGAGCCGTTCCAGCGCTACGGATTCGGCAACGCATTTTGTTTTGACAGCGTTGCGGCGAGACTTTGCAGCGTCGATATCCTCGCGCGCTTTCTCGATCGCCTTTTCGAACTGACCGATCGCGATGGTCGGGAAAGGATAATCGGCATTGGTCGCGCCATCGCTCGGCTTGAGACGATTTTCTGATATGTGGCGCAACGCCGATTTCAGCGCCCCACTTGTCGCGGTAGAGCGGCGCGACAACTCCGCCAGGTTTTTCGTAACCGCCGCAACCTTTTTCTCGGCGTCAGTCACGCGCTTTGACAGAGCGGCGAATTCTTTTGGAAAATCCGTGGCACGGGGCGGCCGTTCGGTGAAGTTGACCCGTAGTTGAGATTTGAGATCAGCCAACTTACCGCGCTCATCCGTCAACAAATCTGACTCCGCGAGGAACGCGGCGTAGGCGTTTCGCTTCTGCGCTTCCAGATTTGTGAGGTGCGTTTCGTTGAAAGTTTTCATCGGTGAGAATTCCTGATCGATGGGCGGGCTTTCATCCTTTGCCACAATGGCATTCCAGTCCCGGCGGATCGAAGGATGATTGGTTTGCTCGGTCTGCCCGCCTTGACCGCTGAGAATGCCGGGGCGTCGTTTGGTGTTGAGTTCACTTGCGCGACCTCGCCGGCCGCCGAGCGTCGATCATTTCTTCGGCGATTAATCTGCGCGTCGCGAACCGGATTAAGTTTTCGGCGAGATCGAAACCTTCCCTCGCGGAAAGCCGCACCGCGACACCGCCGAGTGTGGCGATGCGCATCTGGTCGTCAAGGATGACGGGTGATGATTCTCTTCTCATGGCGGCACGCTAGCGGCGTTCGCTGCGCAAAATCATGCACGTTTCTGCGCAGACGAAAATATTTCTTGAAGCTTGCGATCGCTGAGTTTCCCGGCGCTGAGCTGCATAATTTCGCAGCACAGGGATCTGACGGAATCGTTGCCGGCGTAGAAGCCTGCCTGCCGGTCGGTTGTCCACATCGCGCGCCTGTAGCGCGCCAGGGCGATGCTGGTGGCACGCTGGGCCGCCCGGCTTCCTACGCCCGGCGCGATCAAGTCCGCGAGCCGCAACAGGCGGTGCCGGCACATATCCCGGCGGGCGCCCGCTGGTGCCATGGCTGCAACAGTCGCCACGGCCAGCGCAGCAAGTCTGGGTGCTTCGTCGGCGGACGCTTCGCCGCTGCGGGCGCGATCAGCGAGTCGCCAAAGTTCAAATTCGCGGGAGAGCGGTTGCGTCACGTGTCTTTTGCCGTGAAGTCAGGCACCGACTCGCCCATGTCGGTGATCTGCTGGTGGATCAGCGGCGTGAGCACTTCAACGACACGATCCGGATTAAGCCCCAGGTCCGCCGCGATCTTCGGCCCAACCTTCGCCGCGAAATTGAGCCACGAGTCACGAGCGCTTCGGGCTTCTTCGAAAAATTCGGCTTCGGCGATCTCGATTTCGACAAGCGAGCCATTCAAACGCAGCGCTTCGAGCGAGTGTTTCAGAGCGAGCGCGTTTTCTTTGATCGTCGCCGCATCGGCCTGCGTCGCCGTCTTCCCGAGCGCCATATCGCGAATGAATCGGGTCAGATTCGCCTCTTCAAGTCCGCCGGGCGCGGCGAGTAGACCATCGATCACGGCGGCCACGGGCGGGACTGCTTGCGCGGTCGGAGCGGCTGACGGCTTCCGTGCACCCTTCGCCGCGTTCATCCGCGCATCGGAAGCTTCGACATCCACGAGACCATCGACGATCACGATGTTGCCACGGGCTTTATGCTTCCAGATCGCCTGTTTTGAGATCCCGCGCATTTTTGCGTAGGCTGCTTGTGTGACTTTTTTCATATCGTCAACTCGTCAACCTTGGCGTCAACCGTCAACCGACTTTTAGAACTCATGGCTAGTCATCCCCCGCGCTCGTTTCCCCGTATAGGCTTTTGGCCTCTGGAAGGACCCAAGCGAGGCTGTGATTTCTTTCACATCTCGGGAGCGCGTCAACATTGTGCCGTCCGTGCCGTTCATCATCTTCGCACCCAGAACAGTCGCGGCTCGGCAGGCGCGCAGATGCGATTGGGCTCTGCGCGCGCGGCATCGACCAGCGCGCGGATGCCGGTGGCCGCGGCAGCGCGGGCGTCTTCGCGGGACAGCAGCGCCAAGGCGATGACGGCTTCGCGAAGCGCAAGGGCGATGACGCAGTTCTTCACCGCGACCGCGAGATAGGCGCGCGCCTGGTCCGACGTGGCGAGGTCTTGCACGTCCACCGCAGCAGCTTCTTTGGCGGCTGCCAGCCGGTGCGGCGCCGACGAGAAGTTCGCCGCGACGCTCGAGGCTTCGAACAGCAGCCGGTCGATTGCGGTGTTCATGGCGCTGTTGTGGCTCATGCGGCCACCTGATTCTCAGCAACTTCGATGCGCGGCATTTCGCCGAACACCTTCGTGAGTCCGTGCGCATATTTCTCTGGGATGTTGAGTGCGAGCCACTCGCTTTTCACTCGGATGATGCACGGCGGACCAGCCACAAGCTCGGTATTTTCGAAGTAGCCCACAAAATCGCCTTCACCTATTTCTGCGATGAGAGCTGCAGCGCTGCCATTCCAGCTGGGGTGACGTTGCCGTGAGACAGCCTTTTGCTTCTCAAAGCCCTCGAACCTTTCTTGGGATAGAAACCGCGCAGCGTGCACAGGTCGATACCAGCTTGAGTTTTTCGTGCACCACGCCGTGAACGCCGGAATGGCAGCTAGCGCTTCTGCTTGTCGCTTCGGCGGCAATTTGTGCCACTGCGCAGCGGCCTGCTTTTTCGACATGTTGGCGTCGGTCGGGTAGTTCTTCCAGAATTCCTCAAAGCCGTCGCCTTCGACCGGTTGAGTTTTTCGCGCCTCCGCGCTCGAACTATCGGACAATTGTTTTTTTGTTCTTCTACCTTCACCTTCACCTTCACCATATGCTATCGCCGTGCATCCGTTCGGTTTATGGGCAGGCATTGGTCCGGCTATAGCTGTGCTATCGGCAGGCATTGGTCCGGCTATAGCTGTGCTATCGGCAGGCATTGGTCCGGCTATAGCTGTGCTATCGGCAGGCATTGGTCCGGCTATAGCGCCGCGTTGTCCCCACCTTTTCTTTGCGCCAGCCCTGCCCTTCTCCGCAGCGGTTTTCCGCGCTCCCAGGATGTTGTTGACCGCCAGCGCAACGTCCGGATGGTGAAGGCGGCTGTCGGTGCACAGCACCCATCCATCGAGCGCTTCCGTCTTGATTTTCATCCAGGCGTCAACGTCGCGGCCGAAATCCGCCAGCCGCGCGAGGTCGATATCATCCACAGGCAACGTTCCTGATGGGCGCTGATCGATGGATTTAAGGCGCAGCACATGCCAGGTGCGAAATCCTTCCGCTGAGCATCGATTGAGGATCCGCGAATTGAGTTCGGTGTGCCGAACAACCAACGTGAATGGTGACCCGCTGACGTCGCAGTCAGCTGGTACCATTGGCGCGATGTCGCTCGCCACATGCAGCGGCACGGGCGGCTGCTGGCTCGCTGATTCAGCCATCGCGCCTCGCCAGCAGCAGAGCGTGAACCGCGGCTTGAGGGCTATTGTAGAAGCCGAGGGACGAACCGCGTGGAGGCGCAGCTTCGAACTGCCCAGATGGTCGCTCGATCAAATAGCCGACGAAGTGATTGCCATCGCTGACGGGCTGTGCCGCGGGATGCGCACGGCCGATATTTCGGGGCGCGGTCAAGCCACTTTTCCAGTGCGCGGCGCGACATCAACGCCCGCCAGCATGCGTTCGAACGCAGCGCGCGGCACTTTCAGACGACTTCCGATCTTCAAGGTCGGGATTTCGCCGCGTTTGACTGCCTCGTAAGCGCCATTCCGGCTCAATCCTAGAATGGCGCCGGCCTCCACTACGCTCATAACCTGTCGTTTATCGTTATTCTCTTGCACTAGCGCACCTTTCGAAACAGCTCGTATGTGCACGGGTACTGCAACGTACTTGACAGGCCTAGGGGGTTTGGACAAAATCTGTAAGTCAAACTGGAGAGGTTTACAGCGCATGGCTACAACGGGCAGAAAACCGCAGGGACCATATGCAGACAAGGGAAGCGTTTTCAGCGCGCGGATTCGCTCTGATACTCGCCAGGCAATCGAGGATGCAGCACATAAAAGCGGTCGATCACTGGCCCAGGAGATCGAGCATCGGCTGCGGCGTTCATTCGACGATGACCGCGCAATATCTCAGCGCTTCGGCAGCCGCGAGACCTATGCGATTGCGCGCCTTATCGGTTTGGCGGTTGAAATCGAAAGGGGGTCGGAGCCGGGCACATGGCTAAACGATGTTCGATTGTTCGATCAAACAATGACCGCAATAGATGCACTGATGAAACAGATGCGGCCGGCCGGCGCGCGCCCGATGCGCCCTGCAACGGCGCCTGTTTCAAGCGAGATCGGAATCTCCTGGCAACGCGCGTTTGAGGTGGTGAGGGATAGCAGCGGGTTGCAAACCGCGAGCATGATTATAGCCGAATTGCGCGGCGCGTCCTTCGGCCTCCCGCTTGTTCGAGATGAACAACCGAAACGGTCGCGAGGATCGCGAGCACCGTCGCGGGCTGAAAGAATTGAACGATGGAAAAAGGACATTCATTGGCTGAGAAGCGATCTTGGATCGTTGACCGACAGGTTTAATGCAGAAGCTGCCAGGGACGAGCTTCTGCAGCATGAAGCCGAAGCGGGAAAGAGATTTGACGCCGCGCGTCGGTGGGATCAGCCAAAATCGTCGCGAAAAAGGAACCTTAAATGACCGGCCACGTACGACGCCGCGGTGAGCGGTCTTGGGAAATAAAATTCGACATCGGTATGGACGCCTCTGGCAAGCGTCTCACGCGATATCACAGCTTCAAAGGCACGAAACGCGAGGCTGACGCCGAGCTGATCCGATTGAAAGCCGGCGCGGGTCGCGGCGACTATATCGATCCTTCAAAGCTAACAGTTGCCCTCTATCTCGATCGTTGGGATCGCGACTGGGCCACATCAAATCTCGGACCAAAATCTCTTGAGCGATATCGCGAGATTTTAGCCGCGTACATTCGACCAGAACTCGGCGCGACCAACTTGCAAAAGCTTCGGCCCGCGCACATCGCGGCGCTCTACGCGAAATTGTTGCGAGAGGGGAGGGTGCGGAAACGCGCCGGATCATTAGGGCTTTCGCCCGCTAGCGTTCGATATACCCACCGCGTGCTGCATCGCGCACTCGGTCACGCGGTTCTGTGGGATTTGCTGGTCGCGAATCCGTGCGCATCAGTCGAACCACCAAAGCCAGCGACCATTGAGCTAGAGATCCTGTCTGAATTGCAGATGCGTGATGTTCTGAAAAAACTCCGCGGCCGGCCGATATACCCGATTGCCGCCGTGGGGCTTGCTACTGGAATGCGGCGGGGCGAACTGCTCGCGCTGCGATGGCAAGATGTGAGCTTGGACCGTGCGCGGATTCAGGTTGAGCAATCGATCGAGCAAACCAAGGCTGGGCTACGCTTCAAATCTCCAAAGACAAAAAACGGGCGGCGCTCAATATCACTCGCTGCGTCCGTCGTATCCGAATTGCGGGCATTGTGGCTTGAACATCAAAAGCGGCGACTCGCCCTCGGCCAGCCCAAGGGCCAGGAAGGCCAACTTGTATTTGGCATGGCCGACGGCCAACCGCGAAAGCCGAATTCACTCTCGACCGAATGGCGTAAGCTGGTCATCGCTCTAAAGCTTCCAAAGGTGACGCTTCACGCCTGGCGCCATACCCACGCCAGCCAGCTCATAGCGTCCGGGATGGACGTTCTAACGATCAGCCGCCGACTCGGCCACGGATCGCCGTCGATCACCCTCAACGTCTACGGACACCTGTTCCACAGTTCCGATGATCGAGCCGCAGCCATATTTGAAGCCGCGGTCGGCGATGTGCTAACGGAACGAGAACCCGCGAGTACAAAATAGGCTTGCTCGGGTGGCAATCCGGTGGCAGAACCCGCCGGCTCGCCGATCAAATGATGACTAAGCGTTTGATCTAAAAAGACGGACAGGTGGTCGAGCGGTTGATGGCACCGCACTCGAAATGCGGAGTACCTTTACGGGTATCGTGGGTTCGAATCCCACCCTGTCCGCCACCAGGCGTTGATTTCACTAGATAAATTGGCAGTTTTATAAACTGTCCCACAAAATAGCCAACAACTATCAATCTGCGGACAGGGCGCCATCTTCGGAAACGAATGACGACCACCAATGCGAGCGAGAGATTGCTATTGCCACGAGCCCGGCTTGCCATAGTGCTTCGCGGAAGCATCGGCATCACTATTGTAATGAGTTTTCCTACTGGTGGAATGAGCGCCAAGTTTCGGGCGCGGAGCGTACCGCTAAGGCGATTACGCTGCCCGGCGGCGCGCGCATTCTGTATCAAGTCTGTCCGTCGTCAAAACATTTGGGACAGAAGTGGGCGTGATTTAGCGAAGCGTTGACCTCATCTGGTTGGTTGATACTAAGCGGCGATGTTTTGGTGAAGCAAGCGTCTTTGGGCGATGGTCTTTCGTTTGATGCGTGCACGCTCAAGCAGGATCGCCTGGCCCCTGCCAAAGT
>Ga0209483_1003048_pt1 | contig 11174 bp, 13 predicted proteins | sample NGEPerA_FD_184508 | JGI IMG/M metagenome (GOLD analysis project Ga0209483, IMG submission 184508) | Arctic peat soil microbial communities from the Barrow Environmental Observatory site, Barrow, Alaska, USA - NGEE PermafrostL2-A... | ecosystem: Environmental > Terrestrial > Soil > Wetlands >... | reverse complement strand
CGCAAGGGCGTTGTAGCCGCGCGCGAGCGCGGCTGCGACGTTGAAGAAGTACAGCTCTTCGGCAGTCCCGTCGTAGCCAGTCGTGAGGATCACGGTCGGACGCCGGTGCCCGTCGGCGGCGGCACGGAAGAAATAGCCGGGCAGCGTGCCATCCGCGTAGCAGATCTCGACGATCTCCGGCGGGAGATCGAGGAGCGCGGCGCCGCGGCGGAAGCTCTCGACCTCGCGGCGGTGCGACTCGACCAGGCGCGGGGACACTGGGGCCTCGAGGAGGAACAGACCGGCCGTGCGGAAGTAGTTGGAGGCGCGGAAGTACCCGCCGCGCGCGCTCGTTGCTTGGCCGGCTTCGTCGCTCGCCTGGGCGGCGGCGTAGACGCGGTCGGAGGTCCTGCTCCACTCGTCGTACCACAGACCGCCGTCCACCCGGTCGATGCGCTCCGCGGTGGCCAGGCATTCACCAAGATCCGCGCCGCCGTACAGGGCGTGACCCATCGTGCGGAGCATCTGGTCGCCGAACAGCTTGTCCTTCATCAGCTTGTGCATGGCTTGCCTCCGTGACTAAACATATGTAACTTTACAGTCGTTTAGTTGCGGAGCAAGACAATTCAACCTAAGAAAAACGAGGGAAGTGACCTCCGCATGACGACCAAGGTAAAGCCGACTGGCAGCCGGCGGGCCCGGAACTCCCGGGGCTCGGGCGATCGGCTGCGCGAGGAGATCGTCGCCGCGGGCGTGCGCCTCGTCGACGAGACGGGCGATCCGGCCGCGCTCACCCTGCGCGGCGTGGCGCGCGCCGCCCGCATCACCGCCCCCTCCATCTATAAGCACTTCGCCGATCTCGCCGCGGTCACCGACGCGGTACTGGCGGCCAGCTTCGTCGAGTTGCACGCCACCCTCGTGGCCGCGATCGCGCGGGCCGAATCCGAGCCGGAGGCGCTGCTCGGCGGCTGTACCGCCTACGTCCGCTTCGCCTGGCAGCACCGGGCCCGCTACTGCCTCATGTTCGCCGCGGAGGGCTTCTCGACCGACGCGGTCGCGTCCTATCGGGAGATCGAGACGGCGCTCCAACGCTGCCTCGACGCCGGCTGTTCCGCGAGCGTGGATCCCCACGCCGACACGTTCTTGCTCTGGGTGGCCATGCACGGCATCGCCACGCTCAACCGGCCTGCCCGCAGCGACTACTTGCGCCTCGGACCGATAGACCCGCCCGCCGTCGTGCTGGAGTTGGTCCGGCGCCTCGCCCGACTCATCTGAGCGAATGCGACCTAGGGGCGACGAACGGGTCGAATCCGCTGACTTGCGAACGGAACCGCGATGTCCGATCGTGGCCCAGTGACCGGCGCCGCAACAGCCGCTTCCACTGCCCCGGCTGCAGGGCCGCCGCCCCACTTCGACCGCGAGAAGCTCGCAGAGACGCACGCTGAAACCTTGGCGACGGCTCGCCGCCACTATTCGCTGTCCGCGCGCCTACTCTTCCTCGGCCTCGACCTGTTCTACGGAAAAGCGCGCACGCTGGAGAAGTTCCGCGTTCTGGAACTCATCGCGCGGGTGCCTACCAAACGTGGGAGCAGACCGCGTACGTCGCCATCACGCACGTCAACGAACGAACAGGTATGGCCCGCCGCATCTACGACCGGGTCATGGAGGCGCGCTCACAGCAGGACAACGAGCAGTGGCACCTGCTTATTCTGAACGAGCTCATTGCCGCGAAGGGCAACGCTCTGCGCGCAATCCGTACCATCTGGCTGCCCCAGCTGATCGCGTTCACCTACTACCAGATCTCTTGGCTGCTCTACGTGATCCGTCCCGCGTGGTCCTACCTGCTAAATGCGGACTTCGAAGATCACGCGGAGCACGAGTACGCAAACCTCGTGAACGAGAACCCCGCATGGGAGACGGCTCCGTTCGAGTCCATATTCGCCGCTGACTACGGCAGCTTTCAGAGCGTGGCCGATCTGTTCCGTCAGATCAGCCACGACGAACGCGTCCACAAACTGGAGAGCGTTGCCAAGATCGAATCGGCGCGGTTCCGCTGATCACGGACATACTCGTTGGCCTCCTAGCCGACGATAGATGACTCGGGCTCGAATCGCCCGGTGACCTCCCGAATCGCGCATGCCCGGCGGGCGGTCGATCCGAGCACCCCTGCTTTTGGGAGACCGGTTGAACACCCGTCCGGAGATCTTCGCGGAGGCGCGGGTATATAATTGTGCCGTTGAGGCCGACAAACGGCCTACGGGAACGCGTATGGACGATGACGAGTCGACGCTAACCTTCGGTCCGGACGACTCCCGTACAGGCTCGTCGGGGTTTCCCCAGGTCCCGGCACTGACGATCATCTGGCATCCGGACCTCGACAGGGTGGGCCAGATCGCGCCCCTGACCTCACTTCTGGAGTCGGGCGTCGTTCATCTCAGCAGGGATGAGCCCATCTTCCTACCGCCCGGTGCGGATGCCGGTGAGCCCCTCGCGCACCGCGGAATCAGCCTACAACATTCCGTCCTCGATATTGTTTACAGTCGAGGAACCTTTGAGCTCCGACGCGCCGATCCGAGCGGCAAAATCGAGATCGACCGCGAACCGCTCGGGGAGCGACGGCGCGTGTCGCCAGAAGATCTCCAGCGTGGCCTGATCATCAGGGCTTCCCGTCACTTCGTTTTTGCCTCCACGCAGTCCACCTTCCGATCTCGAGGTCGACCACCCTCGGCCTTATCGGAACCAGTGATGGAATCGAGGATGTCCGGCGATCCATCATCCGTGTCGCCCGCAAGAACACGCCGGTTCTGCGTCGGTTGCAGGAGGCAGCGGACGCGGAGGGGCTCGAGCTCTCGGGCTGGTTGCGGCAGGTCGCGCTGAGGCAGGCAGCCCGTCGTAAGGAATCGAGGTAGCCGCACGCCAGCCGCCGGCTGAGGAAGCCGGAGGACTGCCAGCGGCGGGACCGCTACACTCACCCCATGACGACGGAGCCGCGCGATCCGGCCCTGGCGGCACTTGCCCGCGCGACGGTGCACGTAGGTACGGGCTCCGGCGTGGTGATCTGGCCCCCTAACAGCGCGCTGCTGATCGCGACTGCCGCGCATGTCGTGAGGACTGGCGAGGTCCACCTGGTTCGAAAGGGCGCTGTTTTCGACGGACGCCCCGTGATCGCTCACGACGAGCAGCTCGATCTCGCATTGTTGACGGCCCCGACGGCATTGGAGGCAGCGGCCCTCGAGATCACCGACGAGACGACCGACGCGCTGCCAGGTGACGGGATCTGGGCGGCCGGTTTCCCGCAAGGCTGGGACGGACCCGAGCCGGTCGTCGTGCCGGGTACGATTGCGGCCTCAGCGACGAGAGCTGGGTCAACGTTGACGGGAGTTGGGGAAACTCGGGCGGCCCCCTTTGCCGCCTGTTGGGCGGAAAAGCTCTCCTCGCGGGTATCATGCTCGGTAACACGAAGGGCGTAAGCAGGGCGTTGAAAGATTGGGTGAAGATCTTCGGCGAAACCGCAGGCGAGACTCGGCTGGCCCTGGAGCAGTTGAGAACAGGTCAAGCAGCGCTCGCCACAAAGACGATGGCCGAGCTGCTCGCGCCTTTGAAGCTTGAGACAAGCTCGGGGCGGCTGGACCCGAGCACGTCGCCGGCCCAGATCAGAATCGTCGCCTTGATGGGCGCCCTCGGAAATAGCGCTCTCGCCAGACTGATCGAGGATCACTTCCGAACGGGATTCCTTCGCTTCGCTCCTGTTGCTGGCATTCGGAAGCTCCTCGGCGCTAACGACGGCCGCCCGTCCCTCTAGGCCGGAGACCTGCTGGACAACGTGGCTCACGCCGGCGGCGTCGACGTCTGACGGTTCCCTCCGGCCAGGTCCGCCGGAAAGCATCTGCACGCCAGGGCCGATGTGCGCCCGATCAATTGAACCCGCCGGAAAAGCGACGTAGCTTCGCAGAGGGAGGCAGGGGCGAAAATGAGAGAGAGCGCGGTATGTCAAATGCTCTTCGTCGTCGCGATCGCGACGTTTGGGTGCGCCTCCTCGGCCTACGCGCCTCGCCCGAGCCACCGGATCTCGTTCGTAGGCTCGGCCGGGAGCACCAAGCTCATCCGCGATTCGCAAACCTACGGCATGTGGGACCTCGATCGGGCCGTGGCGGGGAACCCGGAGGCGGAGTCCAACGCCCAGGCCTTCACGCATCGGACGATCGGTGGACTCGTCCTGGATATCGCCGGCGTCGGGTTGATCGTGGGCGGCGTAGGGGTGGGAGGATTCTCTCCGTCCACGACCCATCGACCGCTCGGGATCGGCATGGCGGTCGGCGGCTTGGTCGGCATCATGGCGGCCCTCGGACTGGTCACGTCCGGCGCCGCGCACTTCTACGACGCGATCAATATCTACAACGACGGTGTTCCGCCCGACACGAATCGATAGCGAGTTGGCTCCGTGAGCCGCGACACCGGCCCGACCCACGCCCGGGAGGCTGCGGCCTCTGTTGCTCTCTGCGGCGACAAGGGACCGTCGCCATGGACCGGCAAGCGGAACGCGGTCACCTGTGATGGGTGCCTCGCCGACATCAAACGGCGGCTGGCGATCCGCTGTGATTACTGCGAAGCCCTTGCCGTGCTGTTCATCCCCAACTGCGCGCCAGCCTACCCCCCCCTCCGCCGGGGGGAAACAAGGACCCTGCGGCCGGGTGCGTGGTCTTCCGGGTAGGGCTGTTCCTCCGGATGGCCTCCGGGTCGATCACGTGGGGAAGTCTTCGGGGGGCGGAGGATCGACGAAATCGCTTGGTGGCTCGTCGACGGGATCCCGTTCGGGTGGCGCCCGCGCTGGCGTGAGACTTGGAGCGCGTGGCTCGTGGCCGAGGTGACTCATGATTCGCTCGACGGCAGCCGCCTCCATCACCGCGGCCACGATCCGCATACGACCGTGGCACCTGGGGCAGTGGAGAGCGTCGACGAGGAACACTCTTCTCAGCAGGTCTGCCCACGGGAGCCGGTACACCTTCCCTGCATGCGTCTTTGGCTTCGCCGGCGCGGTAGGCGGCGATTCTGGGCGCGGAACGATGCTGGACCGCGCTCCAGCGGCGGGCGCGAGCAGGCCGTGGAACCGGATGACGTGCTTGCGCGGCCTTGGCACGAGGGGAAGCAGCTTCGCGATGAGCTCGGTCGGCGTGAAGACCAGCGCCTCGGTCCCGTCGGACCACCGCCGCTTGAGCTGGAGCGCGACACGGCCGTCCGGCAGCGCCGTCAGCCGCTCGTTGGCGATGGACGGGCGGGCGAGATAGCGCGCGACGTGCTCCAGGCCTTCGCGATCGTTGGCGGCGATGCGGACGTTGGCGTGGAGGCTGAACCCGTCGACCTGCGCGCAGCTGCGGCCCAAGACCATCGCCTCCCCCGGTGGCCCCGGCCCGACGAGGCGCCTGACCCGCGCACCGCGCCTAGCGCCCGTGGCCACGACGCCCGTCACAGACGCGCTCGCGAGGCCTGCAAGAAGCGGCTCGTCGGCGACCGCCGGATCGTCGGCCAGGTTATCGAGACGAGCGAGCCTCTTATCGACCTTGCGCACGATCGCCGCCGCGATAGTCGCCACCTCGTCGTACGTCGGCGCGGGCAAAGGATGAAAGAGCGGCGGTCGGCCGAGGCGCAGCTCGTAGACGCCATCGATCATCAGGGTGTGAAAGTGAACGTTGAGGTTCAGGGCGGAGCCGAAGCGTTGGATGACCGTCACGCCGCCGGTCTTGAGCAATCCTCCAATCCCCACCGCGCGGGCCCTCCGGCGCAGCCACCGCGAGACGACCGAAACAAACGTCCGCAGCACCAAACCCGTGACGTCTGGATTGAACGCCATCCGAAACCGGAGCGCGTGCGGCACGGTGAGCACCCACTGCCGGACTGGCACGCGCGGCATCACATGATCCCGAAGGTGGGCCGCGAAGTCACACATCCGTCGTCCGAGGCACGAGCCGCAGAAGCCGCGACGCTTGCAGCTGAAAGCCACCAGGCGATTGTCGTGGCACTCGTCGCAGACGACGCGCAAGAACCCGTGCGCCAAGATCCCGCACTTGAGGAATGCCTCGACCTCCTCGAGCACGAACCGCGGCAGCTCGGGCTCGGCGCCGCCGCTCACCTCGCCGAGAAACGTGCGCCAGTGCGCCTGGACTGTCTTGTAGAGGAGCGTGTCCTCTGGGCGGTGGCGCTCGTACTTCGTGGCGGCGCTCGATGCGACGGCGCGGGTTGCCAGGGCGCTGCGATCGGCCACCTCGATTCATCGGAAGTGCGTCGGTCCAGGTTTCGCCCTCACCCTTTGGGGCCGCTGCCGAGCAAAACGAAGTTGGTTGCCGCTCATGGCCGTCAGCGATCGCGACGACCCGTGGTTGGCACGTGGCGCGCGGCACGGAGAGTCCGGCCCGGTCACTCGTGCCGGTGTGCGTCCCGTCAGCGTCTGAGTCCGAAACGGGAGAACGGACCGCCCGGCGGTAGCAGTTCCGGCTCATCGCGGCCGGGCCCCTCAAGCCCACGAAATCGCTCGTGCTGCGGTCTGAGCTGCTCAGCTAAGCGGTCGCCCGGGACGCCGAATGCAAAGGCCGCCGTCCGCCTCGCGTAGGCATCCCAGTCACGTTTCTCGTCGGGCCGGTCGACTGGCGCGGCGTCCTTGATCGCCCGCACAATTTCGCCCCGGTGATGGCCCGTAAGCCGCATTCGGACGGCGATCTCGGCGTCGACCCGCGACGGGTGGACGTGCTGGCCCGGGTGCTGCCGGGTGACATCCGCGAAGTGACGCCGATAGACCTCCGCTGGCGTTCGGGCCTCCCGGATCTCGGCCGATCGGTGTTCGCGGTCTGGCGCACCCTCTCCTCTCGTCATGCGAATCCGCTCTCGCTCCGCGGCGATGGCTTTTTGGAGCTCGGGGTTCGCGATATTGAAGCCGTGCTCTGCGGCCAACTCGACGCACATTTTCTGGAACCGCTCGTTTCCGCGAACGGTGAACGCGCCCCACTTCTGGGCGCTCAGCTGGAGGGCGGCGAGAACGCTTTCCCGTCGGTTGCTGTCGTAGATGTCGATCTCCTTACCCCGGTCCGTGAAGGCAGGAGAGCCGCGCTCGCCAACGCGACGATAGTGGACATGCCAACCTTGGACGAGGGCGGCGAATGCCCGGATGTCCTGGGGCGTCGGGCGCTCGAAGGTCGGCCCCTCGATGCCGGCCGGCCGTCGTTCTCGATGTCGCCACTCCTGCGCGAGCTCGTGACCTCTTTTACGCAGCCATTCCTCGTAGCTCGGGAACCGCCCGCGATCCCTGTGCCGCTCGCCGCGCTCCAGCTTTTGGCGATCACGCTCCTCGGCTCTTTCCTGCGCCTGGCGGGCGGCGAGCACGCTCCTGGTCGCGTTGAGGAGAGCCCCACAGCCCTTCCACGACCCGCGGAAGATCTCGGTCCGCTCCTGCCGATGCCGGGCGGCCATGCCTCTCCGTTCTTCCCGCTGCTGCTCCGCATTCTGCTCCCGCTTGGCCACGCGCTCCCCGTAGTGGCGGCTGCGTGCCTCGATGTACTGCCTCCAGCCGTGAGCGCTCGGCATGATCGGCTCTGGTGCCCGGGCAGGAGTCTTCGCGCGGGCGGCATCCTTCGCCGGCTCGAACTCCCCGAGGCGCTTCTGCAGCGCCGACATGGAACAGTCGCGGCCCGCGCCGCTTGCCTTAACGGGTTGATCGCCGACCCACAGAATCGCGCCCGAGCCCTTCCTCTCGAAGCGCATCCCCTTCTCGGCCAGGGCCTCGTGCATCTCCCGCCAGCTCCGAGCCGCGCGAATAGCGGGCGCTCCGTCCTCGATGGCCACCCTTTCGGCGCTCCGCGCGCCCACCCGCTCTTCGAAATCACGGGCGCGGCCGGACGGCTTTCGCTCTCGTTCGTCGCGCGGTCGTGCGCGCTCAACGCGCCCGTCCTCCTGCACCCGGAACAGACCGCGCTCCTCCCTCTGCCACCCCTGCGCGTGCTCGACGCGGGCGATCGCCCGGTGGGCGACCTCGTGGTCGAACCCGTTGTTCACAGTGGCAAGCTTCTCCGTCTCGGGGTGGAGGCGGTTGACGGCCAGGTGCAGGTGCCAGTTCTCCGTGTCGCGGTGCAACCCATAGATCGCCTGGTGCTCGGCGAGGCCCATCTCGTCCATGAACATCCCGGCGGCCTGATCAGCCTGGGCTGACGTCGGCTGCTCTCCCTCCCGCCAGCTCAAGATCCAGTGTTGCACGGGCTGCGGGCTGCGCTTGGCCAACTCGGCCAGGTCGATCATCTCCCGCACCTGTCCCTCGTGATCGAGGTTGAGAAGGTTCAAGGCGCCGCGGTGCTCCACCTTCTCACCGGCGCCGCCGGCCTTGGGGCCGGCGATGTAGTCGGCCAGGGCGCGCACGTTGTGGGCCTTGCTCTTGGCCGACGCGAGCTTGGACGTGGGGATCCTCTTGACGATCATCGTCCCTGCTCCCCTACTGCCCGCCCGCCAGCTTGCGGACCGCGGCGCGCAACATCGTAAGCAGCTCGGCCGTCTGCTGGCGGTAGGCGCCGCCGCTTTCGGTGTGGACCAGCTTGAGTAAGCCGCCGAGGCGCCGCAGCTCTCGGATTGTCGTGGCGTCCGTTCGGGACACGACCGGACGCCCCAGCGCGCGCAGGCGGACCAGCTCGGCGACAGTGAACCCCGCATCGCGAGCGTTCACGCCAAGGTCTTCCTTCTCGCCGGGGGCGACCCGCACGTCGAGGCGGGCCGTCAGGCCCGTCGGTCCCTTCCTACGAAACGGCATCGGCGCCTCCGATCGACCGGCTGCGAGAAGCGAACGCGCCGAGTAGCTCTGCCTCTGGCGCAGCCCTGTCTGCGAGAAGCGAAGCGCCGAGCGGGCGGGGCGAAGCGGGGCTTGGGAGGGCACGTGCGGCGCCAGCCGCATGTGTCCGGACAAGCCCCCATCCTGCTACCCGTCCTACCCCTCTGGATCGATGGCACGCGAGATAGCCAGACTTCATGAGATGGTTATCGGTCCTGACATTGAGATTGTTTCCTGTTCAGCGAAACAATTCGATGTCTGTGGACGACAAGTAGAGAACCGAAAGCTGCTGGTCCGACCACTTCGGCGACGAGCCAGACTTCACGAGGTGGTTTTCGGTTGGACATCGAAATTGTTTCGCCAAACAGGAAACGATTCGATGTCTGCGGACGATAAGTAAATAGGGCCCCGAAAGCGGTTGGGGCGTCCAAGTCGGGACGCAGCTCAGTCGAGGGCCGGTCTATGCGGCGATGAAGGAGTGACCTATGGGCTTGTCACGCGACCAAGTTGAACAGCTCCGGTCAACGCTCAAGGCTGTGCCGAAGGCACCGGCCGCGGGCGTGGACACCACGAAGCAGGAAGCAGTGAAGTTGCTGGCGCGGGAGATCGAGGGCCTTCAAAGGCGCCGCTACTCGTTGGAACAGATCGCCGAGATGCTCAAGGGCGGCGGCCTCGTGGTGTCGACGCCGACGTTGAAGAGCTATCTGTCTCGTGCGAAGGCCACGCGGGAGCGCGGCAAGGGAGCCGGCCCGAGAAGGAAGGTAGCGGGAGGCGCGAACGCGCCTGCCACTACCGAAGTTGCATCCGCGGCCAAAGCGGACGCGTCACGCGGCGCGACGCCGAAGACGACCCGCAAGGGTACTCCGCCGGCATTGGGAGGCGTCTCGGCGCCGGACGGAGCCGGTGTCGCCGCAGTCAAAGCCACTCCGGCATCACCGATGGTGGACGCGGCGGCAGCCGAGACGCCTGCGCCGGCGGCCCTCCGCGGCGGGAAAGATGCTTTCCTGATCAAGGACAAAGACAGCTACTAGCAAGGAGAGATAATCATGGAGAGACCAATCCTTCTCATCGGCGGCGGCAAGGGCGGTGTCGGCAAGTCGCTCTTGTCCGTTGCGCTCGTCGACTATGTGAGCGTGACGGATGGGCGGCCGTTCTTGGTCGAAACGGATACGTCGGTGCCTGACGTATATAAAACGTACAGCGGCGAAATTGGTGCAGAGCTGGTGAACCTCGACGAACGCGAAGGATGGATCGATCTCGTGAACCTCGTCGAGCGCAAACCGGAGAGCACCATCGTCATCAACACTGGGGCACGCAACCAGACAGGCATCAGCAACTTCGGCAAGACCCTCGCGAAGGCGCTCCCGCAGTTGAAAAGGAAGCTGATCGTGCTCTGGCTGATAGACAGAAAGCGGGAAAGTCTGGAGCTGCTGTTGGACTTCACGGAGGTACTGCCGGAGGCAGAGGTACACGTCGTCCGGAACATGTATCTGGGTACCGAGAAGAAGTTCGAGCTGTACAACGCCTCGAAGATGAAAGGGACGATTGAAACGTCGGGCGGTAAGTCGCTCAATTTCCCGGAACTGGCGGACCGGGTCACGGACGCCATGAACAAGGGACGGTTGACGATCGCGAAAGCCTGCGCCGAGCTATCGCTCGGAGATCGGATGGAGCTGGAGCGATGGCGGGAGGAATGCAAGGCGATGCTTTCCGAGGTGATTCGTGAGTGAGCTGGAGGACAGCTTCGCGCTGCTCCTCGGAAGGCAGCCAGGCGACAAAGAGAGGCAGCGTCTTTATCGGGTCAGGGACGCATTGAAGCTCAAGGCCACGGACGCCGTCTGGCTGTTGCTGATGGTGCTCGGACACTACGAGACGCTCTACGAGACATTTCCAGCGCTCATCGCGGCGGCTGCGAAAGATGCCACCAAGGACATTCGGGAAACGGCGGTCGCGCAAGCGCGCGCGGCTGCGGAGGACACGAAGAAGGCCCTGGCTTTCGCGGTGGCGGAAGCTGCCACCGCATCGGCCAAGAGAGCAGCCGGTGCACAGTGGTGGAAGTGGGCGGCTTGCTGGTTTGTGGCGGCGACTGGATGCATCGCGATGATCGGCCATTGGGAACACAGCAACGGTCGAAGTGAAGGCTATGCGAATGGGCGCGAGGTCGCGAGAGAGCTGTACGAGAATACCGCCGCAGCGGCGTCCTGGGCGAACACGCCGGAGGGGCAGCTCGGCTACGGTCTGGCCAAGGTGGGCAGCCTTCGCGAGCTCGCGACGTGCTCCGGTCGCGGCTGGATGGAACGGGACGGCGTGTGCTACGCGGGCGCCAAGACGCGCGGATGGCGGCTATCGGCGGCCACCGTCGAACGATGAGCCCATAGAGCGCCATGCGTGTGGT
>Ga0209483_1003047_pt1 | contig 11174 bp, 12 predicted proteins | sample NGEPerA_FD_184508 | JGI IMG/M metagenome (GOLD analysis project Ga0209483, IMG submission 184508) | Arctic peat soil microbial communities from the Barrow Environmental Observatory site, Barrow, Alaska, USA - NGEE PermafrostL2-A... | ecosystem: Environmental > Terrestrial > Soil > Wetlands >... | reverse complement strand
GTGGGGGCGAAGCTCGCCGTCGGCTGTCTACTCGCGCTGGGGATGGGGGCGGGCTGCGTTGCGCTCTCCGTCGGTCCCGGTCACGGGCAGGGCGGTCGAGGCGGGCGGGCTTCGCATCACGGACGCCACTCCGACGCGGATGGGACGAGCATTATGCAATCCGCGGGGACGGCGGGCGCACCGACGCCGGGCTATCTACTCACGGGAGCCCTGCCGGGAGCCGTACACGCAGATGCTGGTGCGCATCCGGACTCTGCCGGGCACGGCCGAGATGCCATCGCATCTCCGGCGGCGTTGACCTCGGCCGGCAGGGCCAGCCGCGAGTTTGGTCCTGAGCGCGCCTTCGCGCGGACTCCATCCTCTTCGATCGTTGCTTCCTCGTTCTCCCGGAGGGCGCCCAGCGCGCGGACCTCCGGCGCGGGTCGGGATGCCGGCGGTGGATCGGACTCCTCCGTGGGATCCACTTCCGTCGGGCCTGCGGAGTTCACCCCCGTTGCCACGCCGGCCTCCACCCGGCAGCCGACCCCACGCTCCTCGGCCGCGAGTGCGGCCACTGGTGGCGCCGCCGCCCAGCGCGAGTTCGGGATCGGGTAGCGGCGAGGGCGCGTGAAGATAAAGGGGCGGGGATTGTTGTCTCTCTTTGTAGAGAGTGTATAACCATAGCTATACACTCCCTCTAAATTGTTTGTTACAACATCCGGCCTCTTTATCTTTGGGGTAGGTTCCCTCGCCCCTCCTCGGGAGTAGGCTTATCGGATGGGCCAGAGCGACCGTTTGATCCGCGAGCAAGACCGATGCTCGGTCTGTGGCGGAGCGGGCTGGACGTGGTGGTCTCCTGCGGACGTCACGCCTCCGCAGGAGGGCAAATGGATCGTCTGCCGCGAGTGCATCGGCACGGGGCGCATCGACCACAAGGGCCGCAAGCGGCAAAAGCCCGCCGAGGCGCCCTCCGCCTAGCTGCTCGCGCTAGAACTGCTCGCGCCTCGGATCAGGCGCGGGGGAAGACCTTGGTGAGACGGCCGAGCGCGAGCGGGTTGCCACGCGGACGTAACCGGCCGGTGGCCATCGCGCGGAGCGGGTCGAGGCGCTGACCGATGATGTCGACCCAGTCCTGGTAGGAGACGCGCAGACGCAGGTCGGGGGCGAGCGCCTCGCCCTGCTCGACCACGCTCGAGCCGTTGTTGACGATCAGGTGCCACGTGGGGATGTCGGGGTCGGTGAACTCCCACTGGAACGTCGTCGGGCGGTTGAGGCCGTGGTTGGGATTGACCTGGCGACGGACGCTGTCGAACAACATTGCCAGCGTCTCGGGGTCGCGCCGGCTGGGTCCCTCGCGCACGCCGATGATGCCGGCCTGGGCCATGGCGCGCCCACGCTGGGAGATCTCCAGCGGGGAGAGCCCCGGCGGCAAGAGCGCCGGTCCGGGGAGGGTCTCCGTCGCGAGGCCGGCCGAGCGCAGCTTGGTGGTCATCGAGTTGAGGCCCTCGACGCCGACCTCGTCGTAGGTGGCGCCGAAGACGGTTATGTAGCGTTCGTCCCAGCCTGGTGGCATCAACACCTGGGCGGTGTAGCGGGTGACGTCGCGGAGAATCCGGGCGACCGCCTTGGGAACCCCGACCGGGTCTTCCCGGTTGAGATCGGAGAGGAGCTTCACGCCGAAGCCGATGTGGCGCTGCTCGTCGGCGGCGATGTTCTCCATCCCCTGGCGGAACGCGGGCAGTGCGTTGCGTCGCTCGAGGTAGCTGCAGATGAAGTGCTGGCCAGGCTGGGCGAGCGCCGCCTCGATGACGACGTGATAGAGGGTCACGGCGGCGGCGAGCTGAGAGCGGGAGCGGTCGGCGCGCAACTCGTCGGCCATCGTGTCGAGGCGGTCGAAGATCTTGCTAAAGCCGGGGGTGAGCTGTGGCTTGATCGCCTGTAGGCCACTTGCCATCGAGCCGTCGCCGATGCCACAGACCTCCTGCATGAAGCGCTTGAAGAAGACCGCGTGGCGAGCCTCGTCGACCTGCTGGGTGGTGAGGAAGTACTTCTGCTCCTCCAGCGGCGCGGCGTCGATGTAGGGGGAGAGGTTGTCGGCGACGGCGTCCTCGCCCCAGAAGAACAGGCAATAGTTCCAGAGGGCGGCCTGACGCTCGAACTCGGTGAACTCCTCGCGCCACTGGCGGGCGTCCTCGGTGAAGTCGAGCTCCATCGCGCTCCAGTTGCCGCGCTCCCAGCGCGCATAGAGGTCCTCGTAGGTGATCGAGTCGGTCGGCAGGTGGGCGTCCGCCGGCGGGTAGGCGTCTGCCGGCGGGTGGGCGTCTGCCGGAGAGCTGGAAGGGGGTGTGGTGACGCTCGCCATGCGGCTCCTCTCAAATTGCGGATGGCGCGCGGGCCAGCCGCCCACGCTGTGCGTGGCGACATCGCAAACCGACCACGCCCAATCGGATAACGAACGCTATCGCAATAGGGAATACTCTGTCAAGTAGAGTTGGAGAAAGGAGCTCGGAGCATGACGACGGCGCGGATGACACGCGAGCAGAGCAAGGCCAATACGCGCGAGCGGCTGCTGAACGCTGCCCGGACGGTGTTCGCGCGTGGCGGCTTTCACGGGGCCTCGGTCGAGGAGATCGCCTCCGAGGCTGGGTTCTCGACGGGGGCGCTCTACTCGAACTTCGAGGGCAAGGAGGACCTGTTCGTGGCCCTGATGGACCGCGAGATCGAGGGTCACGCACGGGAGATCGCGGAGGCGGTGGGGAAGCGTGCGTCGGTGGCCGAGCGAGCGACGGGCGGGGCGCGACGGTGGATGACGATGATCGAGCGCGAGCCGGAGCTGCTGCTGCTGTTCATGGAGTTCTGGGCCTACGGCGTGCGTGACGCACGGATGCGCCCGAAGGTGGCGGCGCGGTTCGCGCAGGTGCGAGAGATGCTGACGAAACTGATCGCGGACGGGATGCGCGAGTTCGAGCTCGAGCTGGAGATCCCCGCGGAGCAGCTGGCGGTGGCGATCGACGCGTTGGCCGACGGCATCGCCCGCCAGAAGTTGGCCGACCCGGAGGCGGTGCCGGACGATCTGATGGGGAGGGTGCTGTCGCTGCTGCTGGCGGGGGCTACCCGTCCGGCAGGCAGAGACAGGCGTAGTGCACGGTGAACAGGCGCCGGGCCGTCGACGGCGCGAGGCGGTGTAGACCGGCGCGGAGGGCCCACTTGGTGGTGGCGGCGGCCCGCGCCGAGGGGGTGGTTCCGGCGAAGAAGCGGTGGACCGCGAGCGGCAGGGGGTCCTCCAGCTCGCCGGCGACGCGCAGGCCGGCGCGCGCGACGATCAGGCGGGCGCCGTCGCGGGAGAGTCGCTGAAGGTGGCCGACCTCCTCGGCGTGCTCGCGCTTGGCGGCTCGCTTGGCTGAGATGTTCTCCTCGAGCGGCACCTCGACGAGCACCACCCGGCAGGCACGGGCGACCTCCGCGAGCAGGGCCGGGGGGTCGGGGACGTGCTCGAGCACGTGGGAGAGGATGCCCAGCTCATAGGTGCCGTCGGGCACCTCCAGACGGCTCCCGTCGTAGAGCTCCACCGCGTCGATCTGGGGACGCGCACGGGCGATCTCGACGGCCGCCGCGGTGATCTCGACCCCTCTCAGTCGCCCGCCGAAGCCGCGTCGGTGCAGCTCGCACAACAGCGCGCCGTCGCCACAGCCGACCTCGAGCGTGCTCCTGGGCCGCACGCCGGCACGCGTGCACAGCTCGAGCACGTGGTCGGCCTTGCCCACCGCGCCCAGCGCGCGCCAGCGCGCGTAAAGGGCGGCCTCGGAGGGGTCCTGGGTATAGCCCTCGTCATAGAACTTGACCAGCTCCTCGGCGTCTCCCACCGGGTCGATTATCCGCCCCTCGCGGGTCGGTATGCGCCGCGGGTCAGGACAGCTCGCGCAGCGCTCCGGTGTGGACGTCGTAGACGAACCCGCGCACGCTGTCCTTGTGGGGGATGACGATAGCCTCGCTGCGAGATGTCCAGAACCGCCAATCAGCCAGCACCGGATCACCCCGCGAGCGGCCCGATCGCCACCCTCCGCCGTGGCCCATTGAGCGAGCCACGCGAGCGCCCACAGCCGTTAGCCGTGGGCGCCCGGGCCGGTGCAGGTACTCGCCCAGCGCGTCCAAGTACGCTGTCTGTCGCCATGTCTCCCACCTGGATCTGGACGCAGATCGCGATCATCGTGTTTGTGGTGATCGGGATGATCGTCGCGATCACCAAGCTCGCCTGAACCGGCTCGCCTGGGCCGATATGATCGCGTCGCTGGCCAACGGCGGCTCAGCCTAGGACCAACGTGGGCAAGGAGGATCATGTTCAAGTCGATCGTTGTGGGTACGGACGGCTCCGATACGGCCACTCAAGCCGTGCGTCAGGCGGTCGATCTAGCCAGTGCGGTTGGGGCGAAGCTCGAGTTGGTGAGCGCGTACGAGCCGGTGCCGGCGCAGCGCTTGCGCGAGGAACAGCGTGACGCCCCGGAGGATCTGCAGTGGGCGATCAACCCGCGGGAGGACGTCGACGCGACGCTCCAGGCGGCCGCTGAGGTTGCCCGCAAGGCGGGGGTCACCGTTGACGTGTACCCACGTCAGGGAGATCCTGCCGACGCAATCCTCGATGTCGCGGAGGAGCAGGAGGCCGACCTGGTCATCGTGGGTAACAAGGGGATGACCGGCGCCAAGCGCTTCCTGCTGGGTTCGGTGCCCAACAAGGTCTCCCACCATGCTCCGTGCTCGGTTCTGATCATTCGCACCACTTGATGCTCCGAGTCAGCTGACCTCTTACACGGTGCGAATGGGGAGTTTCTACCGGCTTGCTGCAACGGTAGGACCATGTGCGACGTTGGTAGGAGCACCACGAGTACCAGCAGCGCACAAGTCAGTTAGTGCGCTCATTGGTGGCTGGTGAATTACCCTCTAGTTCGGCTGGTAAACGTAAGAGATATCTCACTCGCGTCTTAGCTGGGATTTTGTTCTGAGGCGGAATATGACTGCATGAACCTGCGGTCTTCAGCCCATGCGAGAGATGCCGGGCTGCGCAAGCTCGTACTCGCCAAGCGCTGGTTGCTCGCCGGCAGCTTGACCTTGACGGGGGCGCTCACAGCGGTCGCAGCCCACGCTTTTCCTGGCAGGACACCCAGCCGGCGCCAGAAGCACCGGTGGTCTCGGGTGGGTCCTGAGGAGCGCTGAGCGATGCTCACGGATACCTGCGAGCCCGTATCGGCAAGCTGGCGGGCGCTCGGCACGAGCGTGGTGTTGAAGCTGACCGACCCAGGAGCCTTGGCGCGGGCCCGCGGGCTCGTCGAAAAGCACCTCTGGGAGATCGACCGCGCGTGTAGTCGCTTCCGCGCCGACTCCGAGCTCGAGCGCGTCAACGCGGGCGCCGGTGCTCCTGTGCGCGTGGGGCCGTTGCTGCTCGAGGCCGTGGAGGTGGGGCTGCGTGCCGCACGCTTGACCGATGGCGATGTCGACCCTGCGCTGGGCGAAGCGCTCACGATCGCCGGCTATGACCGCGACTACGAGTTGCTCGACTGCCCCGCTGCCAAGCGTGACGACACTGTGGCGAAGTGCCGCGAGCATCGGGTTTCTGCTGCGAGCCGGTCGCCGGAGGATCGGCGAGAAGGGCCCCGAGTGCTTGCGCGGCGTATCGCCGGCTGGCGCACGATCGCCGTCGACCACCAGCATTCGACGATTCATGTCGGGCGCGGTGTGCGGCTGGATCTCGGCGCTACCGCCAAGGCATTGGCCGCGGACCGTGCCGCACACGCCGCTCACGAGGCGACGGGCGCGGGGGTCCTGGTCAGCCTGGGTGGCGATATCGCGCTCGCGGGTCCGGGACCGGCTGGGGGTTGGCGCGTGTTCGTGACCGACGATCACCGCGCCAGCTTGGATTGCGAGGGTCAGACGATCGCGATCTCCTCCGGTGGCCTGGCGAGCTCCAGCACGACCACGCGACGCTGGATCCATGACGGGCAGACGATGCACCACATCATTGACCCAGCTACGGATGCGCCGGTCGATTCTGAGTGGAGGACGGTCAGTGTGGCCGCGGCGTCGTGCGTGGATGCCAATATCGCCAGCACCGCGGCGCTCGTGCGCGGAAGCTCCGGCGTGGCGTGGCTCGCCGAGAGCGGACTACCGGCGCGACTGGTGGCCCAGGATGGGCAGGTGCTGCGGCTCGCGGGCTGGCCTGCCGAGCCGGAGCGTCAGCCGGAGGTCTGGGCGCGATGACGCTGCTGCTAGGCGGTTACTCCGGCACCTGGCTCCCAGGGCTGCTCGCATCCACGCTCTCATTTGCGCGTCAATCCAATCGCCTGCGAGGCCCACGGTCTCTGTGCCGAGTTATCCTGGGGTGATGCAGCGCTCCGTTGACCGCGCCGAGGAGCCGGCGATGTCACCGGCGATCCTGCTCGTCGAGGACGAGCCGGGGATCGTCGATTTCGTTCGGCGGGGCCTTCAGGCCGAGGGCTTCCTCGTAGAAGCCGAGCTGGACGGGACAGAGGGCGAGCGGCGCGCCCTAAACGACAGCTTCGACTTGATCGTGTTGGATCTGATGCTTCCCGGCAGAGGCGGCCTTGAGATCCTTGCCTCTCTGCGCCAGGCCAAGCCGAGCCTGCCCGTGATCGTGCTGACTGCCCGCGGTGAGACCGAGGATCGTGTTATGGGGCTCGATGCGGGCGCGGTCGACTATCTGGTCAAGCCCTTCTCCCTGGCTGAGCTCGCGGCCCGGGTGAGAGTTCAACTGCGTCTGACTGCGCAGGCCACAACGGGGACGCTGAGCGCCGGCGACATCGAGGTGAACATGCTCACCCGCCAAGTGCGCCGAGGTGGAGAGCAGGTGCGGTTGTCGACCACCGAGTTCGAGCTGCTTGTGTATCTATTGCGCCATCGCGGACGCGTGCTTTCACGCGAGCAGATCCTCGGCACGGTGTGGGGGTATGAACACGACCCCACCACGAACGTCGTGGATGTCTATATCGGCTATCTCAGACGCAAGCTGAACCGTCCAGATGACCCGGTACCGATCTTCACGGTGCGCGCGGTCGGCTACCGCTTCGGCAATGCCGCTTAGTGGTCCGTCTCCCACGCCGCGGTCCGGGAGCTTGACCCGCGCAAGCCCGCGACGGCGTCTGGCTGGGATCGGACTGCGCTGGCGCCTGGTGGCATGGGTCGCGGTGGTAATGCTGATCTGTACGGGAATCACCTTCGTGGCCGTCTATCGAGGGACCGGCACCCAGCTGCGTCGCCAGATCGACCAGGAGATCGCGGGTGACGCGAGCGAGCTCTCGCACACCCTGATCTCCTCGGATGACCGCTCCTCTCGTGGGGTCGCCCGGGCAGCCACTCGCTACGTGCGCGCTCAGCCCTTCAGCGCGAGCTCCACGTTGCTGTTCGCGATCGTCCCAGGGGCGGGAACGAGCACCAATCGCCCCGAGCTCCTCGCTCAAGCGGCCCCCGACGATGGCGAGAGCACCGCCGTTCAAGCCCAAGAGAACCGCCTCTCACAGCAACTCGACAAGCACGACGGATACTCGACGCTGCGCCTCCCCGACGTGGGTGATCTGCGCGTTTTCAAGCGCACGGTGCGTATCCCTGGCGGGCCACTGGTGACCGTGGGTGTAGGCGAGCCTCTGCTCACAGTCGCTCACGCCCAGAGAGGTGTGGCGCGCGCGTTTATCCTCGCCGGCATCCTCACGCTCGCCGGCGCGCTGCTCGCCTCCTACGTGATCGGCACCCGCGTGTCGCGTCCGTTGCGCCGCATGGCCGCTGTCGCCGCCCAGGTAGATGCCGGCGACCTGCACCCGCGCATCCACGACCCGGACAGTCAGGGAGGGGAGGTGCGGGTACTGGCTGTTGCCTTCAACCACATGCTTGACCGGCTGACCGAAGCCTTCGCGGGCCAGCGCGGGTTCGTCGCCGACGCATCACACGAGCTACGCACGCCCCTAACCGTGATCGGCGGCTGGAGGTGCTCGCCGCGCAGACGGACCCATCGGGCGAGGAGGTGCGTCGCGTGGAGCGCCTCGTGCAAGCGGAGCTGGCGCGAATTACACGCTTGGTCGACGATCTGCTGCTGCTCGCCAAGGCCGAGCGGACGCAGTTCCTGCGCCTCGAGCCGATCGACCTACCGGCCTACGTGAAGGAGCTGTGGGACGGGATGAGCCTGCTCGCCGACCGGCGCTTCGAGCTCGGGCCCGTCCCGGCTGGGACCCTGAGAGCCGATCCCGATCGCCTTGCGCAGGCGCTGCGTAACCTGCTCAGCAACGCGATCGCACACACCGCTCCAAGTGAGGGACTGGTGCGCCTGGAAGTCGAGCACGGGGGCACAGATCACCTGTGGTTCGTCGTCGAAGACGATGGGCCGGGCATCCCTTCAGACCAGCGCGAGCGCGTCTTTGACCGCTTTCACCGCACCGACGCGGCCCGGGACCGAGCTTCCGGCGGGACGGGACTCGGGTTGGCGATCGTGCGCGCGATCGCCGAGGCCCACGAAGGACATGTAGTGGTGGGACACCGACCCGAAAGCGGCACGAGGATCGAGCTCGAGCTCCCGCGCTTTACTGCGTCGAGGACACGCGAGCAAAACGCTGAGCTCGCCGGGCCGACTGCCAGATGACGCGCCGTCGACGCCAACTTCGTCTGGCCGTGCCGGTGGCGCTGCTCTGCATAGCGATCCTTGTCATTCTCATCGCGAGTGCGGGAAGCACGTCCTCCTCTAACGGCCCCCGCCTCCGTGGCGGTGCACATGTCGCTCCATCTTCCGGCCGGGCTGTGGCGAGTGCGCCGGTGCTGCGTCAGAGACGAATAGGCACGCTTGGAGCTCCCTTGCAAGACGCCGCCGCGGTGTCACTAGGCGCAGAGCGCCTGGTGCTGCTGGGCGGCCTTGACAGCAGTGACACTTCCACGGCCGCCATTACCATCCTCGCGGGGGGGCAGGCCGTGAGCGCCGGACGGCTGCCCGAAGCGCAGCACGACGCTCAAGGCGCGAGCCTCGACGGAGATGTCTACGTGTTCGGCGGCGGACAGTTCAACTCCTACGATCACATCGTGCGCTACGAACCCGGCGACGGTCGTGTTTCCGTCGTGGGGCATCTGCCGCGACCAGCGTCGGATGTCGCGGTGACCACGATTGGGAGCACCGCTTACATCATCGGCGGCTACGACGGCCAGCGAGCACTCGACACGATCCTCGCCTGGCGCCCCGGGACGGTCCCCGTGCTCGTCGGCCATCTTCCTTCAGGACTTCGCTACGCGGCCGTCGCGGGAACCACCTCGAAGGTCATCATCGCCGGCGGTTCGACGGAAACGGGCGCCAGCCGAGCGATCCTCAGCTTCGATCCCTCCACGGGTCGAGTCACGCAGATCGGTAGCCTGCCTCAGCCTCTCACTCACGCGTCCGCCGCGAGCTTTCACTCCGCTGTCTATGTGATCGGAGGCCGTGGCATCGCGCCAAGCTCCCAGACCTCGGCGATCCTCGCCATCGACCCGGACAGTGGTCGGGTCCATCGAGCCGGACATCTCGCCCTCCCGCTGTCTGACATGGCCATCGCCACGATCGGAGAACATATCGTCCTCGCGGGGGGGCAGGGCGCCAGTGGGACGCAGTCCTCGATCTTCGAGCTGGGGTAGCTCAGGGTGCCTGCATCGAGTGTGCGAAGCGCATCGTCAATGAGTGCGGTGGCGCAAGATCCACGCCGTCGGGGTTCGCCAGATAGCCCGGACGAGAGCCGGGTTGGTGGGTGTGTCCGTACTGCCAGACGATGCGGTCGGTGTGAGGGTCGACCACGATCACGCGATCGTTCTTGTCGTCGTTTGCCAGCACATCCCCGTTGGGCAGCGGCAGCGCCAGCGAGGGCTGATCGAGCGCGCCGGCACCCGTTGGTTCGTAGCGCCACAACAGCCGGCCGGCGGCCGTGAACGTCTCGATCGCGCCCGGATTGGTGTAGTCGACGGAGAGGAACACGCCAGGGCGTACCTCGTTGGTGTCCGACGGGTAGCTGAAGCCCGGCGGATGAGTATCCGTGACCGGTCGTCCTTCGCGGCCGAGCACATCGATCCAGTCGCCGTTGATCTCGGTGACCACGGTGTCGCCGTCGCTCATCGGGAACGCTCCGTTGGGACTGCCGTAGGACACGCCGAGTTCGTGCGTGCAGTTGCCCGTCTCGCCCAACTGGTGAGTCACATAGTGAGCCGGAGGACGGATGACGACCAGACGACAGTTCTTGATGTCAGCCGAGAGGATTGCGCCGCCGGGCGTGAGCAGGGCATCGTCGGGATTGTGCAGATAGCCGGGTTCGGAGCCGGGGACGCCCGGGTGCCCGTAGCGAAAGACGATCCGCGGGTGAGTCACGTCGACGACGCTGATCACGAAGTCATCCTCCTGCGTAACGACCACCTGACTCCCGTCGGGCGAGAAGAATGCGTCATCGGGCAACTTGAACGACTCGCCCGGCGCCAGATCTCCCCCTTTCGGGAAACGCCACAGCACTTGGCCCGTCGGGCTGACCTCGAGCAGTCGATTGTTGTCACGATCGGCGATCAAGACGGGCCCTGGCAGCACATTGGGGTCAGAGGCTGCGCGTAGCTCCCCACCCGGCGACTGCCCGCGAGCGCTCCTCGACACATGGCTGGAGGCTGATCCGCGGGGCGGCGCCGAGTCACCGACGTGAACGGCGAGATCGCCACGCGAGGGGCTGCCGAGGACCTGCGCCAGCAGGATCAGAGCGCCCAAGGTGCTCGCCGTTACCGCCACCGCGACTACCCGTCGACGCTTGATCGCCTTCCGGCGTGCGTCCGTCACGTCTGCGATCCCCCAGAGAACATGCCGCCAGCATCGACCGGCCGGCTAAAGGCGGATCGTTTGGGGGGGAGCGGGAGATCGCCCTTGGCGAAGCTCGCGGCGTACTCGCCGGCGTTCCGTAGCAGGTCATCGGTTGCGCTCATGGCCGTGGTCTCCTTGGTCGATGGGTATCAGCCGCATACGATGACGATAGCCTCGCTGCGAGATGTCCAGAACCGCCAATCAGCCAGCACCGGATCACCCCGCGAGCGGCCCGATCGCCATCCTCCGAGATGCCCCGGCGACGGTTCCCGCGCTGGCCGCCTTGGCGCTGTTCGTGGTGTGGGCCACCGACCAGGCGGGCTATCCGGTCACCCACTGGGCGCCGGGGCATCTC
>Ga0209483_1003046_pt1 | contig 11178 bp, 5 predicted proteins | sample NGEPerA_FD_184508 | JGI IMG/M metagenome (GOLD analysis project Ga0209483, IMG submission 184508) | Arctic peat soil microbial communities from the Barrow Environmental Observatory site, Barrow, Alaska, USA - NGEE PermafrostL2-A... | ecosystem: Environmental > Terrestrial > Soil > Wetlands > Peat... | reverse complement strand
ACCCCAGTGACCCTTCGATGAAGTATCAGTTTGCCTTCGGAGTCGTGAAGACGAGCGCCCCCAATTCCTATGCCATTCGCATTGCCAACGGCAACCTGCCGACGGCCTCGGCTCTCACGACCGCCTATGACGGCACCGGCCCGAAGTCGGCCTGGGCCAACGCAGGCGGGATCCTGATTGGTATCGGCAGCGACAACAGCAACAATTCGTTCGGAACCTTTTACGAGGGCGCCATCACCGTCGGCCGGCCGTCGGATGCGACCGATCTGGCTGTCATGCAGAACGTCCAGGCCGCTGGGTACGGGAAATAGGGCCCCGTTGTAAGCACCCGTTGGCTGTCGCAGGCCAGCGGGTGCTTTCCGTACCCGAGTGATCGCACGAGACACGTCACGAACGGGCCGTCGACCTTGATTTCGCGGCACCCGCCACGAAGGGTCGGTACCAGGTTTCGGCAAGGGAGAAGTCGGGATAGTAGAAGCGAGCCAGAGACCCAAGCCCGTTCCGCCGCCTTCGCCATATTGAAATGCGAGCTTATTGTCGCCGCCCAGCCCCGCACCGACGCCGGATGGATTCCAATGGAAAAAGTCGCTGATGTAGACCGATTCGCGTTTGTAATAGCGGGTACCGGCCCAGGCCGTTCCCCCGAACAGCCGAGGGATCCCTTTGATGTCGGCGTAGAGATTGGGAAGGTATAGAACCGCCCCGCGGGCGGGCGGGTCGCCGCGCTGGGCTCGATGACGGGCGCCGGCTGCTCGGCCTCCATGGGCTCTTCGGTGTCGTGATGGGCGTCGGCGTCGGTGTATCCGGGCTCGCCGGCGAAGGCGGCGGTCGAGACGAACCCCGTCCCCAATAGTCCAGCCGGCACCCCAGCGAACGAAGCGCCGGCCTTGAACACGTCGGGATAAACGGCCGGCCCTCAGGGCCTGCGTCATCATGGCCCCGGACGAGTCTCCCGTCGCCTAGACCCGGGTCCAGGAGATATCGTGTTGCGATTTGCGCAACACAGACTGCCAATAATGGGCTCGAACGCAACGTTGGCTCGACGCCCGCCCCGATCTATTCTTGATGAACGCGATGCCCCGAGGCATCAGAAACAGCGAGGAGCGCACCATGTCCCGACAGAACTACTTCAATACCCTCACGATGGCACAGAAGCTGGATCAGCTCGGCCGCTGTCGCTTCATGGACCGCGGCGAGTTCAACGGCGTCGAGAAGCTGCGGGGCAAGAAGGTGGTCATCGTCGGCTGCGGCTCGCAGGGCCTCAACCAGGGACTCAACATGCGCGACTCGGGCCTCGACGTCAGCTATGCGCTGCGCGCGGACGCCATCGAGCAGAAGCGGGTGAGCTTCACCAACGCCACCAGCAACGGTTTCAAAGTGGGCACCTACGAGCAGCTCATCCCCAGCGCCGACCTGGTGTGCAACCTGGCCCCCGACAAACAGCACGCCGACGTGGTGCGAAAGGTGATGCCGCTGATGAAGAAGGGCGCCTGTCTCGCCTACAGCCACGGCTTCAACGTCGTCGAAGAGGGCCAGCAGATCCGCAAGGATCTGACGGTCGTCATGGTGGCGCCCAAGTGCCCGGGCACCGAGGTGCGCGAGGAGTACAAGCGGGGATTCGGCGTGCCGACCTTGATCGCGGTGCACCAGGAGAACGATCCCAACGGCGACGGCCTGGAGATCGCCAAGGCCTATGCGGCGGCGACCGGAGGTGATCGCGCGGGCGTGCTCGAGTCGAGCTTCATCGCCGAGGTGAAGAGCGACCTGATGGGTGAGCAGACCATCCTGTGCGGCATGCTACAGACCGGATCGATCCTGTGCTTCGACCGCATGGTGTCCCAGGGCATCGATCGCGGTTACGCCAGCAAGCTGGTCCAGTTCGGCTGGGAGACCATCACCGAGGCGCTCAAGCAAGGCGGCCTGACCTTGATGCTGGATCGTCTGAGCAACCCCGCGAAGATCAAGGCCTTCGAGCTGGCCGACGAGCTGCGCGACCTGATGCGCCCTCTCTACAAGAAGCACCAGGACGACATCATCACGGGCGTCTTCAGCACGGCCATGATGAAAGACTGGGACGCCGGAGACGTGAATTTGCTCGGCTGGCGGGCGGCCACCAACGATACCGCCTTCGAGCAAACCCCGGCGGGCTCGGCCAAGATCGGCGAGCAGGAATACTTCGATCACGCGGTGCTGATGGTCGCCATGGTCAAGGCCGGCGTGGAGCTGGCGTTCGAGTGCATGGTCGAGGTGGGCATGAAGCCCGAGTCGGCCTACTACGAGTCCCTGCACGAGGTGCCGCTCATCGCGAACCTGATCTCGCGCAAGAAGCTCTACGAGATGAACAAGGTCATCAGCGACACCGCCGAATACGGCTGTTACCTGTTCAGCCACGCCGCCGTGCCGCTGCTGAAAGAGCTCATGGTCCGGCAGTCGACCGACGTGATTGGCAAGGCCTTCGCGCCCGGTAGCCAGCAGGTCGACAACCGCCGGCTGCTCGCCGTGAACCAAGCCATCGAGAACCACCCGGTCGAGAAGGTCGGTGCGACGCTGCGTGGCCACATGACGGCGATGAAGCAGATCTCCGTCGGTGGCTGAGCGCGCGGCCGGGTAGGCGCCGAGCTGGGCCCGACATGGGTGAGGACTTCACGCCCTCCGGGCCCGGGCTGACTTTACTCACCGGCCCCAACGGGTCGGGAAAATCGACCGCCGCGCGCGCTCTCGGGGCACGCGTGGCGGGTTCGCGGCTGCTGTCGGCCGAATCGCAGCAGGCGTTCTACGAGGCGCAATTGGCGGCGGACGAGAGCAACTTCCAGCAGGGCGTCGACACCAGCAGCACGTTGCGCCAGCTGCTGGGCGAGCCGGGCCGAAGCCATCCGCTCTTTGCGGCGTTTCGGCTGGAGGCCCTGTGGGAGCGCGGCTATCGGCTGCTCTCCACCGGCGAAGCGCGCAAGGTCTTGCTGCTGGAGGCGGTGCTTCGCGCTCCCCCCCTGCTGATCCTCGACGATCCGTTCGATGGCCTCGACCGCGCGGCCTGCGCGGAGCTGGCCGGGGCCATCGTTGCCGTGGCGGAGCGTCTGCCCGTGCTGGTGGTCGGAGCGTTCGGCGCCCGCGGGCTGCCATTTGCGCCCGAGGCGCTGCGGGAGGTGATGGTCATCGCCGAGCGACGGCTGATCTTCCGCGGCCCGCCACAGGCATTTGGCGCACGCGCTCCAGACCATGCGCCCCGCCGGACGCCAGCGCCGGTGGAGCTGGGCCGCTGGTACCAGCCGCTCGATCCCAGCGTGCCGCTCGTGCAGCTGTCGGGCGGCCAGGTGCGCTACGGCCAGCAGGTGGTCTTCGAGCGGCTCGATTTCACCGTCTGCGCGGGGCAGCACACGCTCGTCGAAGGTCCCAACGGATCGGGCAAGTCGAGCTTGCTCGAGATGCTCACCGGCGATCACCCGCAGGCTTACAGCAACGACCTATATTTGTTCGGCCGGCGGCGCGGCAGCGGCGAGACGGTCTGGGACATCAAGAAGAACGTCGGGTTCGTTTCGGCGCGTTTGCACCGCGACTACCGGGTGGGTGGCAGCGTGGAAGAGGTGCTGCTGAGCGGCCTTTTCGACAGCATCGGTGTGTATCAAAAGCCGGAGCCCAGCGATCGCGCGCGGGCGATGGCCTGGCTGGCCTGGCTCGAGCTGGGCATCGCGCCCAGCGCCGCGTTCCGCGAGCTGTCGTTTGGCCAACAACGCCTGGTGCTGATCGCGCGCGCGGCCATCAAGGTTCCCCCGCTGGTGGTCATGGACGAACCCACCTCGGGGCTCGACGCCGAGAACCGCGTCCGCGCCCTCGAGCTCGTCGAGTCCCTGTGCGCGCAGCAGAAGAGCACCCTCGTGATGGTCACGCACCGCGAGGATGAACGGGCCTTCTGGCAGGAGCGCATCGGCGGCGCGATCCTTTCGCTGCCGTCGCGTGGCTGACGCTACGGGAATCGCCGCCGGAGGGCCGCGGCCGACCGTCTCGGGCGACGACGCCAGGTCGGTGCGATCGCTTCTAGACCGCGGGCGGCGGCCAACTGGCGATCGGGGCCGGACCGTCGGTGGGCTGCGTCGAATCGGCCGGAGGACCCAAAATCGCGCTCAGATCGTCGCGCTCCAGCGTCTCGTGCTGCAGCAACCCCACCACCAGTCGATCCAGCTCGTCGCGACGCTGGGTCAGCAGAGCCGTCGCTTGTTCCAACGCCTCGCGCAGAATCCGCCGAGCCTCCTCCTCGATGACGGTGATGGTCGACGAGCTGGTCCCGCTTTCGGTGCCGATGCGCTGGCCGAGGAACGGATGCTCGGCCTCGTGGTCATAATAGACGGGGCCGAGGCGCTCGCTCATTCCGTAGTGCGCCATCATGTGGGAAGCCAGGCGGGTGGCCTCCTTCAGATCATTCTCGGCGCCGGTCGAGATGCTGCCCAGGATCAGGCGCTCGGAAGCGTATCCGCCCATGAGGACGCGCAGCCGCGATTCTAGCTCGGCCTGCGCCATCAGGTGACGGTCGGCCCCCGGGCTCTGTTGCGTGGCCCCGAGCGCCATGCCGCGCGGAATGATGGTGACCCGATGAAGCGGCTCCGCCTCCGGCGAGAAGCGGGCGACCACCGCGTGACCGGACTCGTGGACCGCGACCCGTCGCTTTTCTTTGGCGTCGAGCTTGGCCTCGCGCGGATCGCCGAGCACGATCTTGTCGAAGGCTTCCGCGAAATCGTCGGCGGCGATGTGGTCACGCCCTTTGCGCGTCGCCGATAACGCCGCCTCGTTCACCAGATTGGCCAGATCGGCGCCCGAGAACCCGGGGGTGTTCTGGGCCAGGATCTGCAGGTCGACGTCCGGCGCCAGTGGCTTGCCCTTCACATGGACGCCCAGGATGGCCTTGCGCGCCGCCATCTCCGGCCGATCGACCAGGATGCGGCGATCGAAGCGTCCCGGCCGCAACAGCGCCGGGTCGAGCACGTCGGGGCGGTTGGTCGCCGCGATGACGACCACCAGATCCGTCCGGTCGAATCCGTCCATCTCGGAGAGCAACTGGTTGAGCGTCTGCTCGCGCTCGTCGTTGCCGCCGCCGAGGCCGGCGCCGCGGGAGCGGCCCACGGCGTCGATCTCGTCGATGAACACGATGGTGGGCGCGCTCTTCTTGGCCTCCTTGAAGAGATCGCGGACCCGCGCCGCGCCGAGCCCGACGAACATCTCGATGAACTCGGAGGCGCTGATGGAAAAGAAGGGGACGCCGGATTCACCCGCCACCGCCCGCGCCAGCAGCGTCTTGCCGGTGCCGGGCGGTCCCGCCAGCAGGACGCCGCGCGGGACCTTCCCGCCCAGGCGCTGGAAGCGCTCCGGCTCCTTGAGGAACTGCACGATCTCCTGCAGGTCCGACTTGGCCGCCTTCAACCCGGCGATGTCTTCGAAGGTCACGTTCACCGAGGTCGCCTTGTCGAACTTGCGGCTCTGGTTCTTGATGATGCCACCGAGCATGCCGCCCGTGCCGAGCATCCCCTTGGCCCGCTTGGACATCCAGAACCAGGCGCCGATGATGAGCACCCAGGGCAGGAGCGTGAAGAGCACCTGCATGCCGAAGGGCTGCTTCTGGCTCTTGACGACGATGCGGACCCCCTTTTGCCGAAGCAGCGGCAACAGCTGCGCGTCGTTGGGCGCCAGGTTGGTCTGGAGATTCTTGATCTGGCGGCCATCCAGCGGCTGGGCGGTCTTCAAGGTGGCATCGACGACCTCGCCGTCGAGCACGACCGACTCGACCTTGCCCTGCTCGACCCACTGATAGAGCTGCGAATAGGCGATCGGCGGCTGGGCTGCGCCTTCCGTGTAGCTCTTCCAGAACCACATCGCCATCAACATCAGCGGCAGCATCAGGGCCATCCGGCGCGAAAGCCGCGGATCGGGAGCGCCGGACGGCTGCGGGGGATTGGGATTGTTCGGTGCGGCCTCGGCCATTGGGGGGTTCTAGCGCCTCGGCCGCCATAAGGCCCATGCGCAATGCGGCCGAGTCACGGGCCGGACGATCTGGCGATCCTATCGTCCGCCGCGTCTGCGACGGTAGATGGCCACCAACCCCAGCGCCACGCTGAAAGCCAGAGGCCATCCGGCCCGGTTCCCGGTGCCGACCGCACAAGAGCTCGCGGCCGCGCGCTCGGTGCCGGCGGAAGCCGAACCCGAGGGGGCCGACGACGTGATCGGGGTCGGCCCGGGCGGTTCCGAGATCACCGGCAGGTTGGGGTCCGACGGGGTGGGAGCGCCGAACAGCGTCGGATCGCCAAACAGGACCATCGCACGCCCCGCGCCGCCGGTCGCGACACGGGCCTGGTGAACCGCCATGCCAAGCGCCATCTTCTGCACGTTCTGGGCGAAGCTGGTGGCCAGCGCACCTTGCGCGCCCGCGTCGTAGAGATCGGCCGAGGCCCACACCGCCACCGCACCGCTCGTGGCTTGGAGCAGCCGCTCGGCCAGGCAGTCTTGGTATACGTCCTGGAAGAACCCGTTCAAGCAGGTCATGGCCAACACGACGGCCCGCTGGCCGCCCTGCCCGAGGCTGTCGACGTCGTCATTCGACAGCAGGTCTTCCCAGATCGCTTCGGAGCCGTGGCCGAAATACTGCACGTAAGATGGGCTGGCGGCCCAGTGCGCGACCAGGCCGCTGAGGGCATCGGCGCTGTCCAGGCCGGCGGCGTCGAAGAGGTCGGGCGCCGCCGGCAGGGCCGCCGTCACAGACAGGGCCGCGGCCTGGAAGCCGGGATCGCCGGTCGTTCCCGTCACGATCAGGGCGCCGCGATCGAACGGCGCGTGGCCGTCTAAAGCCAACGTCGCGGTCACGAGGGCACTGACCTCGTCTACCGTGCGGGCCGGCCAGCGTCCGACCGCTACCTCGGCCAAACCGTCGCCGTCGAGGTCGGCCAGCGATTCGTCCGACGCGGTCTCGATGGCGTCGGTGTCGATGAGCTGCGTGGGAACCAGATCCGGGATCCCCTTCCCCAGAAAGTTACGCGGGTCGAAGCTGGCGCCTCCCACCATCAGGAGATATTTGGTGCGCGGCGCGCTCCCGGCATGGCGCAGCCGAACGAAGTTGGTGATCGCCGCGGCGTGGTGCGCGCCGTAGCTCATCTCGTCGAAGACGTCTTCGACATCATCGAGCTCGACGGTCCATCCCGCTTGGACCCGGGCGGCCACCAGCGGCGCCAGCGCCCCGAAGAACATGCGGGGCGCAACGATAGCCAGCTCGGCACCCGGCGTGCCGCAGATGGACGACGGGATGTTGGCGGCGATCGAGTCGGCGCTTGGCCCCCCAGCGCTGGATTGGGCCCGCAGGATTCGAACGCCCGTCCCGGGCGGCAGCGTGACGGTCGCGGTATAGGCGGTTCCGTCGTTCGAAAGCGCACCGGTGAGCTCGAGGGGCGCGCTGGGATCCGTGACGTCGAAGACCTGGACGTCGCTGCGCGAAAACCCGGTGAGCGCGACGGTGGCGCCGGCCGGCACCGGTGCTTCGAGCTGATCGGCGAAGGCGCGGGTGGGGCGTTGATAACGGAGCGTGAGGTGATCGACCAGGGCGACGCCGTTTGTCGCCCCCGGTGTCAGCAGGACCTGATTCGCGCCGTCGACCAACAAGCCCATCGGAATCGCCAAGGTTTGCACCGCGGCCGCTTGCCCGGTCCAGGACAGAACGCCCAGATCGGATCCATTGAGCGTCACATCGACCTGGTGGGTGTCGGCCGTGGCGCCCTGCAGGGCGACCTCCAGCGTGGCCGTCTGGTCCTGGATTGGATCGGGGGCCTGGATCGTTTGGGTCACCGGGGTCGTCGAAAGGACGGCCCCGAAAAAATTGTCCGCCGGACCATTCAAGAGCGCCGCCAAATAGACGGTGCGCTCGCGAAAGATCACCTCGGCCGAATAGCTGCCGATCGGCGCGCTGGGGGTGCCGGGCGCCGCGAGGTCAACGGGTCGCGGCGCGGCGCTCCCCGCCACCAACCAGTAGACGTGGGTGGCAGTCTCCGCGGTATCCAACCCCTGGCCATAGAACTCGATGGCGTCCAACATTCCTTGACCGAGGGCGCGCAACGCGATCGGCTGACCATCGGCGAACAGCGCGAGGTGGGCCGGATCGGCGCCCGCCGGCAGCCCGGCGGCTTGAAGCGCGCCGGCCTCGATGTGGTACCAACCGGTGGTCGATATTCCGATCTTGATGGCCGCTCCGCCGGCCGGCGGGTTGGCGCAAAGCGCCGCCGAAGCCGCCGCGACGACCGGGGGCCGGGTCACAGAGAGCGGGGTCATCGACGGCGTCGCGACCGGGTCGGCAAAGGTCGCCGGCGGCGCGGCCAATCGTCGCAGTGCCAATCCTTTTGCCAAGGTGCCTCTGCTCGGAACGATCGGGCCGTGCCATTTCGAAGGTCCGCGGGTGGGGATCTCCTCCAACCAATAGCGGGCTCCGGGTTTTGCACCGTCGTCCCAGGCCACATAATCCCGAGGACCCGCCAGCGGGAAGTTGCCGTTCGTGAAGGTCGATCCCGGGATCAGGCCCTTGGTTATCCGCGTCCGACGTCCGTTCGAGTCTCGCCAGACGTAAAAGCCCAGATGGCTGGCCTCCTCTTCGGTTCGCCAGGCCACGCGCGTTCCCGCCAATCCAAAGTTGACCGCTGTCCGCGTCCCCATCGTCGCCGCCGTGACGGTCGATGCCGCGATCATCGGCAGCGCGACGTGGCCGACCCCATTGCTCGAGGTCGCCGAACCGTAGGTCCAGGTCATGGTGGTGGACGTCCCGGTCGCGATCGCCACGCTGGTGGCGACGCGCAGGTGTGGACCCGCGCCCGTCGGCAGCGTGGCCTGATCCTCGTGTTTGGTTTGACCAGCGGCGGCGGTAAAGCTCCGCGAACCGGCGGGATCCGGCTCTCCTTGCCCGACGATATCGAAGACCACGTCGTCGGCCTGGGTCACCGCGGTGAGGAAGCAGCTGTAACCACCCGACACGGCGCCGCAACCGGTCCAGGTACTGAACGTTTTGTTGGCCGGGCTGGAGGCGGCGGTTCTAAAGCCCGCGATCCCGGTAAAGGTGGTGGCGCTGGAGGTGAAGGTGTCGGTGCCCCCGCTGAAGTTGACCGTGATCTGGCCATTTCCCGTGCTGATGGTGGGCGTCAGCAGCGTGCAGATGGCGATTCGGCGGCTGGTGCCCATCACGACCATCGACGCCACTGGACAGGAGAGCGTCTGCTCGTTGCCGGTCACCGTCGTATCCGGATCCCAGACGACCGAGGAGATGGTGACCGTGGAACTGGTGGTCCCCACCGTGACGACCAGCGCGCGGTTGGAACCCGCGCTGGTCACCGAGTGCGCGTAAGAGCCCGTCGCGACCGCCGTCGTGAATCGCGTTCCGAGCGTCTCGGTCGTGATGCCCACGGCCGGCGTAGCGACCGCCGTGGTCGAGCAAACCATCACCCCGATCAAGATCGCGCCCCGCATCCACATCCCCCGCCCTCCATTTTTGTCGGTCAACTCGTCGAATGTATCGACGCTCCCCCACTTACCCTTAGCTGTGTACTAATTGTAAATTGGTCGCGACATATCAAAAAGCGACCAAGGGGCACTCTGTCGAAAAAGTGGTCGGCTGCCGTACCAATTTGGCCCCGAGACCTGTCAACAGCTCTAGCGTGAAGCTCTAGCGTGAAGCTCGTGGGATCTACGTCTCGTCTCGGCGCCGGGCTCACCAACCCCGATCGTCGGGGAACACGTTGACGTAGCGGGTTGACGCGCGCGGCTCGGCCATCAACTCGGCGACGGTATCTCGCCAGCGCCCATAGTGCGCCGTTTGCTTGTGAGCGGCTTGCGCCTCGGGCGAGCGGTACACCTCGATGAACACGAAGCGGGTCGGATCTTCGACCGACTGCACCACATCGAAGCGGGCCACGCCCGGCTCCTTCGCGCTGTTGCGGGCGTTGTCGCGGGTGGCGGTGCGAAACGCCTCCACCGCGTCGGGTTTGACGTGTACGTACACGTGCACGATGACGAGCGACTCGGACATAGCGAGAGTGTAACGCGCAGAGACCGCGAGCGCCTGACCGCCATGAAAGCCTGCGGCGGTGGGTCCCGCACCGACTATTGGTTGAGTGTCAGCAGGCCCGGTTGATAGGGGAGCAGGTCGTAGCTGGTGCCGTTGGAGCTGGGGTTGCGGCCCTGGAAAAGGAACTGCATGTTGCACGGATCGACGGTCATGGTTTCGTCGGGGTTGTTGCGAACCATGTCGCCGTGGCTGATGTCGTTGGTCCAGGCGGTGCCCGTGAAGGTCACGTTGGCCTTGCCGGCGAAGGGGTTGCTCTCGGTTGCCGCGAGGGCGGTCCAAGTGCCTCCCAGGTCTGTGGCGGTGAAGGAACGGAAGTATCGTCCATTGGCCCCTTCGGCCTCGACGATCATCAAGTACTGGGTCGCGCTTTTGATCGCGTAGACCTCGACGGCCTCGAACAGGTTGGCGGTGGTGTCGGACATGACCGTGGTCTGCGCGCCGAAGGTGCCGGGGAAGCTGCCGATCGGCATCGACGACCGGTAGATGCTTCCATTGTCCCCGGCGAAAAATAGATAACAGTTCGTGCTGTCGCAGATCACCGTCTGATCGATGGGGCCGGTGCTCGAGCTCGAGCTGGGCAGACTTCCGGCGAAGAGCGACTTCTCGGACGACCAGGAGTTGGGGCTGGTGGGATCCGATGAGGTCACGTAGCTGAAGGCGGTCGAGCCCCACTGGTAGGCCAGAACCCAGGTGCTCTTCGGCGTGAAGTAGAAAAGAGTCGGTGCGACGCCATGGGGCGTGACGTTCTGCGTGGCGGTGGTCGCGTCGGGCCAGTCGCTGAACGTGAACATGGCCGAGCCATAGCTGGTTCCCGTGTCGTGGGTCGACATATAGACGATGTGCGTGTTGTTGTAGACGACGTCGGTAAAGTCCTTGAGCGCGACCCAGGTCTTGCCGGCGGGCGCTTTCGGCGACGCGATCGGCCCACCCGAGGTCCACTTGAAAGTCTTCGGCAAAGTACAGGTGACCGCCGAACCGCCCACGCCGGACGTGCCGGCCGAGCCAGACGTACCGGCGGCTCCGCCACCCGCCGCGCCGGCGCGACCGCCGCTCCCGCCACCGCCTGCCCGTCCCCCGCTTCCCGTCGTGCCGCCGCTCCCGAT
>Ga0209483_1003045_pt1 | contig 11182 bp, 17 predicted proteins | sample NGEPerA_FD_184508 | JGI IMG/M metagenome (GOLD analysis project Ga0209483, IMG submission 184508) | Arctic peat soil microbial communities from the Barrow Environmental Observatory site, Barrow, Alaska, USA - NGEE PermafrostL2-A... | ecosystem: Environmental > Terrestrial > Soil > Wetlands >... | reverse complement strand
CGTTGGCAGTCTGCTGGGGCGTCTTGAGCTTAACTTGTGCGCTGGCGTCGCCCGGCAGCGCGAACAAGCCGGCGCCCAGCGCCGCGAGCAAGATCGCGACCTTGGCTGCCGGCGCGATCGGCGCGTTGATCATCGGCCCCGACAGCGGCGAGGACATCGCCGCTTGGTAAGTCATGATCGAAGTGCCGACGAAGGCGAGGAAGTTGCACCAGCTCGTGATATAGGGCGCCCAGTCTTCTGGAATGAGGTTGGTCAGCGACACCGTGCCGTGACCGATGGCTTGCTCAACCGCGACCAGCAGGCCGAGATACATGGTCCATTTGGGATCGATACCCTTCATCATTTAATCTCCTTGTGTCAGTGGTCGATGTGAAAAATGCCGTCGCGCGATCACGCCGCTTGTGCAAACAGGATGGTCGGATCGAGCGCCATCATGCGGGCGAGGATCGGCGCGCAGCCTTCCTGCACGTCGATCGCGCTGGCGCGGTAGACGTGATCGGCGACGTATTTGCCGCTGATGTATTGATCGGTGCCGGACCAGACATAGGCGCTGGGAACGCCACGGGCGGCATAGCCGAGCCCGTTATATTCTTCCCATAGCGTCAGCGCGCCGCCGGGCGACCAGTCGGTCCATTTAGCAGCATAAGGGCCGCACTCGATCAGGGCGTCGAGGCAGCAACGGGTCCAGGCATCGTTGCCCGACGTGGTGTCGCCGGGATGAGCCGGGAATGGCCCGCGGCCCTTGGGATCGTGGATCGAGGCGGCTCGAAGTGGATCGCCCTGCCCGAGCTGCCGATCCCAGCGCGGCGGACCGCCATATTCCCGCTCGCTGACCACCGCGATGAACCACCAGGGCACCGGCTGGTAGCCGACCGACTTCAGCCGACCGGTGACGCCGGCATAGCGCGCTTTTGCATCGGGCGCGGAAAGACGCCTTGCGGTGGCGTCGAACGCCGCGATCCGGTCGGCTTTCATATGCATGGCCGCCCAGCGCTGCGCGTTGGCGGCCTTCAGCGCTATAATGTTGGTCATCGGCCTACCTGCGAAGCCTCGGGCATGAAGGTAGCGCCCGCGGAAGCGGTGTCGGTCATGGGCAGTCTCCGGTTTTGCGTGGTTGCGATGCGGCGGCAAGCGTTGTATCTAATGCTGATACAACGCTTCTTGACTATGTATCTCGACATGATACATGGTGAACATGATCAGACGTTTTCACGACGGTCGGACCGAGGACGCCTTCAACGGCATCGTCCGCAAGGGTTTCCCGGCTGATCTGATCAAGGTGGTCCACAGAAAGCTGGGCTACCTTAATGCAGCCGCGGTTCTCGACGATTTGAAAGTCCCTCCCGGCAACCGTCTGGAAGCTCTCAAGGGAGACCGGACCGGGCAACATTCAATTCGCGTGAATGACCAATTCCGCATCTGCTTTATCTGGACCGCGGAAGGACCAATCGACGTCGAGTTTGCCGACTATCACTAACAACCACCGACCATGCGAGGGTTCGATACCATGACCAAGATGCTTGCACCTCTTCATCCCGGCGAAGTTCTTCGGGAAGAGTTCCTGATCCCGCTCGGCATGTCAGCTGGAGCGCTGGCGAAGGTCTGTGGCGTTCCGCGAACCCGCATTGAGCGCCTGGCCAATGAAGAAACCGGCGTTACCGCCGATACTGCACTGCGATTGTCCAAGGCTTTCGGCACCACTGCCGCATTGTGGCTTAACCTGCAGAACGAGTTCGATATTCGCATGGCGAGGCGCGCGATCGGCAAAGACCTGGATAAGATCGCGCCGGTGATCGAGAGGGCCGCTTAAGGAAAAAAGTCGCGTGAAGGCCCGCGAGGAGTTGTTCGCGAGGGTGCCGCTCGGCAAGGAAATAAAAATAACTGATCCGGACGACGCAACCTTTTGGCCGAAATACACTGGCGAAGGCATTCCGCTTATTCGCGAAAATCCCTCACATCAGCCTCACGCTGTTGCAAACGTCGTGGGCCGTGTAACTGGGTCGCCTGACGCGCCCCGGCGACTAAATGATCCGGATGATGTAATTGCAGATGATTGTCGGCGGGACGGTCACAACCGGCGCGCTCGTTCCGCCCTGCGCGGTGCCCGCGAATGACGCGCTGACAGCAACGCCGCTCGTTCCCCCCGGCTCCATCAAATTGACGCCCCCGCTTCCGCCTAAGAACGGACCGAAAGGTGTAATCGATGCGGTCCCCGATGCCGAAATCGAGCCCGACGGCGTATACGGCGGGAGGTTCGCGGTCAGCAGCGTTTCCTTTTCCGCGCCTCCAGTCGCCCCCATTAAGGTCGAGTTGCCGCCAAAATAGCTGGACGTCAACCGCGTCGCCGCCGCTTCCTTCATCGCCGAGACACGGCCGGTTTTGTCCGGCAGGTTGAAGGTAGTCGACCCGTCGCCCGGACCATACGTGGTGCCCATTCCAGCAAACAAGCTTGAATATACGGTTCGTGAAATCGCCTGCCCGATCGGAAACACGAAGGAGCTGTTCGGCGCCGTCGGGAGCCAATAATCCATGCCGGCGCCGAGGGGAACGTTGTAGGGATTTCCGAAATAGCCCCGCAGATAAAATGCCCCGTCGCCGATGTTGTAGACCGCTACGTAGGGCGTGCCCTGAATGATGGTTCCGGCCAGCAGCTCGATTCCTGGTGAGGAGCGCAATGGCGCAGCTCCCAGAGAATCCACATTCAGCGTCACCGTCGCCCCGTTTGTGGCATGCGGCGTAAACGCGACCATCTGGCCGTTGAGGTGGGCCAACGTGTCGAACACCTGATAAGACGACACCGTGTAGGCCGTCGACGTGCCCCCGGTGACGATGGCGCCCGCGATGTCGTCCCGATATTTCGCGGTTGCCGCCATCATGGCGCGGGCGGAATCGTTGACGCTGGAGGGCGCCTGGCCCTCCGCCCAATTGATTGTCGAGTCCGCCGAGGCATCCGACGAAGCCGTCTGCGACCATTTAAAGAGTGTCATTCGTTCTGCTCCTGCAATTTGAGCGGCGCCGATGTTGGTGACCGCTGGAATGCGCTAATGCGGACTGGTTCCCGTCGGGACGCCGTGATAGCCGTTTCGAAGCGATGTCGGTAATTTGCGGGGAATGATGATCGAGGCGGTGATCTGGGATTTTGGCGGCGTGCTCACTACCTCGCCCTTCGAGGCCTTTGCGCGGTTCGAGACCGAACGCGGGCTGCCTCCCGACATCATCAGGCGCACCAACGCCAGCAATCATCTGGAAAACGCCTGGGCGAAGTTTGAGCGCGCCGAAGTGGACCTTGAAACATTCGATCGGCTGTTCGCGTCGGAATCGCTGACGCTGGGCGCGGAAGTCCGCGGCAAGGATATATTGCCGCTGCTGTCGGGAGATCTGCGGCCCGAGATGGTCGAGGCCCTCCGGCGCGTAGCGGCGAAGTTCAAGACCGGCTGCATCACCAACAACCTGCCCGCCAACGCCATCGGCAGCCTGGGCGGCCGATCGATCTACGTCGCGGAGGTGATGGCGCTGTTCGACCACGTCATCGAGTCCGCGAAGATGGGACTCAGAAAGCCTGACCCGCGCATCTACCGGATGATGACGGACGCGCTTGGCGTTGCGCCTGAATGTTGCGTCTATCTCGACGATCTGGGCGTCAACCTGAAACCGGCACGCGAGATGGGCATGACCACCATCAAGGTGCTCAATGCACCACAGGCGATCGCCGAGCTCGAGACTGCGACCAAGCTGTCGCTACGCTGACGCCAACTGACACGAGCGCCAGTGCATCATCGTCGCTTTCCCTATTCCGCGCCGTTACCGATCATTTCCAGATACTGGGTGCAACGGCAGGCCGGGGCGCCCGCGACGAGAAGATTGCGGATCACCTCCTGCGGCACGCCCGGACTCTGCCGGGCCACGGCCTCCGCCCTGGCGTCGACGATGGTATCGATCTCGGCGCGGAGCTGTTTGATGCGGTCTTCAAGCGTCAGCGTGCGGGTCACGTTCATCGGCCTCGGCTTTCTGTGCTGTCGGGTCATCTGCTGGAACATCCGGTTGTTTCAGAACCGCGAATTCTCGTCTGGCGCGGGCAGCCTCGTTCTGTGCGTGCCGCAACGCCTTCTCGCGTTGCGTCTCGTGAGCCGCGACATATACCTGCAGATCATACGGCAGGGACTTGAACAGCTGCTTGCGGTCGCTCGGCCAGGAACGCGGCGGCGCGACGCCGGCAAGATTGTTGATAGCGGCGGCAGCGGCGCCACCGAGCGTCGGATCGGCGAGCCCCAGCGCAACATGCGTTCTGGAAATGTCCTGCACCGCCGGCCACAGCCGATCGATGCCGAGCGAAGCGCAATCGGTCACGAATTTCGCCACGACGGCCGGCGCGGCCGGACAAAAGGAAGCCCCGTTCAACTCGCACCATTTGGCGAACATCGGCGCAGCGCGGGAGCGCGCTTGCGCCAGCGCCGCCAGCACCGCCAGCACCGGGTTTGTCGTCGTGGGATTCATCTTTTGGCTTTGCGCAACGCCTGGTGGACGTTGCCCATTTTCTTGCGCAGCACCATTAATTGCACGCGACGCCGCAGGCTGTGCGAACCGGCATCGACCTCGCCCCTCAATTCGGCGTCGAGATTCTCCAATGCATCAGCTCGCTTCTGCAGGCCGTACAGCGCGAAATTATCCGCGATCTGGTCGATCGGCATCGGCTGGCCGTAGAGCTTTTCGGTGACGGATTCCGCGCGTTCCAGGAAATCCCTGTCGTCATCTGCCATAGGGCAATTTCTCCCTGAGTTGGAGTGCATACGAAAGCGCCGCCTAGCGCCGTGCGGACTTTCGGGCGTTGTAGAGCGCCACCGCGTCCTTGATGTCGCCCGAGTTCGAAAGCCTGGTGGTGAGCGTCCGCATATCCGCATGCTCGCGTTCGGCGGGGGAGCGAGCCATGCCGGGCCGTTGCACCGGTGGAATCGGTTTGCTGGCCACCGCGTCCTTGGCTTTCATCATCAGGCGATATTTTCCGGCGTCGTACTGCATGCCGCGGAAAATCACGACGCCGTCGCCGGGCGTCTCGATCCGGTCGCTGAACGTCTTGAATTGATGGCCGAGGCCCAAAGCCGCAACCTTGCTTTCGATCAGGCGTTTTGAGGATTGCGCCAGCGACCGTTGCGCTTCGCGAATGCAAACCGCCAGCATGCCACGCTCGGCCTGGCATATCTCCACCAGCATCTCACCGAAGAAATGCGACTTGCCCGAGCCGCGCCCGCCGAACGCGCCCTTGTAGCGCGCCGGATGGAGCAGCGGCTCGAATATCCTAGCTGTCGGAATTCTCAGGATGGACAATGACGCGCTCGATTTTGTGGATGAACTCGATAGCCCCCTCGCCGTTCTGGATGGCCTGCGCCGGCTTGCCCCAGCCGCGATCGAGGATGGCATTCGCCGCGGCGACCCGCGCTGCGGCCGTCGCATCCTTGCAGTTCATGATGCCGGCGAGGACCTTGATCGCGGTGCTGGTATGGCTTCGCGCGAGCGAGCGGATTTCGGTGAGCGCTTTGGGCATTCAGGTTTCGTCGCTCCCGCCGAAGCGTTTGCATGTGCCTCGGAATGAAGTCTCGGACGGCAGCTCGCCTGGGGACGCCTCTTGCGATATGCGCTGCATCGAGAGGATGGGAGCGCCGTGAAATGCGGCCGCCGTCCGATTCAAAAAGCCCGCGACCGGTTTTCCGGCGCGGGCTCGACTGTTGCGATGATGAATATATGCCGGTGATTTGCCCGACGTGTCAAATTATTTCAGGGCGATGAGACAAAGTCACTTCAGCGGCGTTGAATATTTCTCGCAGAGGTAACGCGATCCGTAGAGTCAGCCGCATGCGCACCGCCGGCCTTGCTGTCCGCCGCGAAGCTCTCCTGCTGTCTCGCCCTCAAAGGCGGTGACTTACGCCGTACCAATCCGCCCCTCTATGAGCTGCGCCGGAACGTCAGTGCGAAGAGTTCTTCCTGCGTCAGCCGCTCTTGCGGCTCTTTGAGTACGATGGCCGTTAGGGCTACGGGATCTCCCCGAACGTATCGCCGAACGTCCACGGTGATTGGGAACACATCGTCAACGCCCAAGCCAAGGAAGCGAGCAAGCGCCTCTGGGCCATGAGACTTAAAATCAAAATGGTGATAGTTCGCAAGGTGAAACCATTCGCCACTGCGTTCAATCGAGAGAGTTGGGAAGTGTTGGTTGGCACGCGGATTTGTGACGTCGAAATTTCCAAGAAGTCCCCATACCTCTGAGCCGTTCGCGAGGCGAAATTGGGTACCTACCAACCTGTTCTCAAGGGTCTCAACCGGCAACCTCTCGACCGGCCGGGTCATTGTCTCGCCAATTTCATCGTCGTTCAGATATTCCCACACAGGATGAACCCTGAAGTCGTCCACCGTCAGCGATTCAGCCGGCTTGATGTTCTCGATCATGGCGCTGGAAATCGGTTTCTAAGTAACGCATCATAGAGCTTCGTGCCGTGCTCTGCATCGAAATTCTTCGTGTACATCGCAAGTGTTTGGAGTGCCTGCTGCCGCTCTGCCGGACCGAGGCTTTCGTAGTACGCGGTTGTTTTTTCCTCGGTAAATACACGTCCAACCCGCTGTGGAACGCGTAATGCAGGGATTTCGGCAGCGAGACCAGCTCCTGTGCAACGGCGCCCCCTAGGTATTTCGGCCACGGGTGATGAAGCTCTTCGCCGATGCCGCGCGCGATGCCCTTCGCGCCCGGTATCATTCCGACCGCGGCTTCCAAAACTCCGGGAAGGTCGTCGCGACGCTTCGCATCGATGAGGTTAAGCGCGGAACCTCCGACCCCTAGCGGAGTCCAGCCAAGCAGATTGCCAATGCGCGAGGCCAGATCGTTCGCGAAATACGACTGCATTCCGAGACCCATCAACCCATCGGCCGCGAGATAGCCGACGCGTTGGGTGGGCGTGTACGTCGTTGCCTTCAGCTCGCTGTGAGAATGCGCCCAATCATCAGCCGAGTAGGGAGGGGATATCTGCGCCACCGACGTATTAGTTGGCGGACTGGAAGCGGGAACGCCGTTTGCAGGCTCCGAATCTGGATCATAGGATTCGCCAGGCGCCGCTGTTTGCACGCCATTAGCCAGCGGAGCGGCATCGGGTTGGCCGGCTCCCGATGCCGGCAGTTGCGGCGGGCCTCCGGGTTGACCCTGCACTTGCCGAACCGCGTCGTCTCCATCGAACGGATCGTAATCAACCGGAACGAGCGAGTAGTCGGAAAAATCCGGCTGATAGTCGACCGGCACCAAAGAATAACCAGGCATGATGAATAACCATTAGGAATTTGCCGGACCGCTTCGGAACGGCATGGTGGCCGTCCCTGATAGGCAGCTTGCCGAACCCCGCTTTAAGCGAGGGCATCCGGCGTGAGAGCGAGAGGGCTTAGGACTGCGGAGAGCTCGGGCGCGCGATGGCGCGGAAGCATCGCTTCCGGTTCGGCTTCCCTGATGTCTTTGCCGGGCGCCCGTCTGTCGTGCAGGGCGGCGTTGGCTGATCGTCAATTCGGTTTGCTGCGCGCCGCATGATGGGCGTAGCGCTAAAGACTGGCGCCGCGACAAGCGACCGGTCCGATTCAAAAAGCCCGCGACCGGTTTCCCGGCGCGGGCTTGATTGTTGCGATGATGAATATATGCCGGTGATTTGCCCGACGTGGCAAGTATCTTTTGCCGACGCCGCGCGATCACGACGTCATCAGCTGTTCGTCTCGGATTTATTCGGCGCGGTTGCCATGTTACAGCTTCGCAAGGGGATGGTCTTTCGTATCGTCCCGCAACGGAGAATGACATGACGCGCATTCTGGTGATGGCGGCAGCGCTGGCCGCAGCGATTTTCTCCACCGCCGGACAAGGCTGGGCGGGACAGGCGCCCGGCGCCGCCACCGATCCCGATGTTGCTGTCAGCCATCGCGACCGCGTCTACACCGCCGAACAATTTTCCAATACCGTCTCGGTCACCGATCCCGTCGACAGCAAGCTCGTCGGCGTCATCCGGCTCGGCGATCCGCAGCCCGGAAATTTCAGCCCGCTCTACCGCGGCCAGGTTCTGATCCACGGCATGGGGTTTTCTCCCGACCACAAGACCCTTGCGGTGGTCTCGATCGCTTCGAACTCGGTGACGTTCATCGACACCGCAACCAATGCGGTGAAACACACGACCTATGTCGGCCGCTCGCCGCATGAAGCCTTCTTCACACCCGACGGCAACGAAGTCTGGGTCACCGTCCGCGGCGAGGATTACATCGCCGTGCTCGACGGCAAGACCTACGAAGAGAAGACCCGGATCAAGGTCCCCAATGGGCCGGGCATGCAGATCTTCTCGCCGGACGGCAAATACGGCTATGTCTGTTCGTCGTTCAATCCGGAGACTGTCGTCATCACGGTGGCGGATCATCAGATCGTCGGCCACGTCAAGCAGGACAGTCCATTCTGCCCGAATATTGCGGCGACGCCGGACGGCAAGCAGGTGTGGTTCACGCTGAAGGATATCGGCAGGACGACGGTGTTCGACGCGAAGCCGCCCTTCACCGTGCTGAAATCGTTCGACACCGGCCCGATCACCAACCACGTCAATTTTGCCAGCAACGCGAACGGTACCTTTGCCTATGTGACCATTGGCGGCTTGAACCTGGTCAAGGTATTTCGCACCGATGATTTTTCAGAAGTCGCGGCGATCCCGGTCGGCAAGCTGCCGCATGGCATATGGCCATCCGGCGACGGCACCCGGATATTTGTCGGGCTTGAAAATGCCGACGCACTGACCGCCATCGACACCAGGACCAACAAGGTGATCGCGACCAGCCCGATCGGCCAAGCGCCGCAAGCAATCGTCTATGTTCCAAACGCGGTCCCCGAAGGCGACGGCAAGCAGGGCCTGCAGCCGCTCGGGATCGCCGGACAAGCGACCCATCTCGCGCTGGTAGCTGTGAGCGGCGGGAAGCCGGCTGCCGATGCGGAAAAAGCCCCGACCAGCGTTTCCCTGTTCGATCAGGGGCTGACCCAGGTGTTGCAGGCGTCCGTCACCGGCTTGCAGCCGAAGCAGCCCTACGTGCTGGCGCTGTCGCCACACGCCGACGGCAAAGGCAAGCTCGAACCGCTGGCCGGGTTCATGACGAATCCGGCAGGTTCGGCGATCGTGAACGCCGTCGGTCCGATTCGGCAGATCGTTCGGCCAGGCGCCGACGCGCCCCGCCGCTATCTCGTCATCGTATCGGGATCGGCAACCGGGCCCGGCCAACCCGTGCAGATCCAGGCGGAGTAAGCATCGGTCATCGGCCACCGCCTCGTGGAACCAACGGCCGAAGCGCGCATTGTCGCAGCGACCGTTATTTCTCCGGAGATCGTCATGAAACCGTTGATCCTTTGCACCGCCCTGCTGGGCATCCTGTTGGCGCCCGTCGCCGCCGAGGCCAAGGGGTGCATCAAAGGCGCGATCGTCGGCGGCATCGCCGGCCATATGGCTGGGCATGGCAAGGTCGGCGTGGTTGCCGGATGCATCATCGGCCATCACGAAGCCAACAAGCGGAACGCCGAAAAGAACGATCAACGCCCGCCGTCCTCCAATCCCCAGGACAATCGCATCTAGGCAACGCAGGCGCCGCGCGACAAACCAGCGGCGGCTACCGCTTGGCCATGCGTGGCCGGTGGCAGGAAAACTACAATCGCTAATGGAACCGGATTTGCTGGCTCGCAAGAATCGCCTTCCATTGCAGGCATACAAGTGAGCGGAATTATTCTTTCCAACCGTGTTCATTTGGAATGGACGGACGGATAGATCCGACGGCAGGTTCACGCCGTGGGACAGATTGAACTGCCGACATGCGCCCAATGCGGGGCCGCCCTGATTCTCGTGCTGCCTTCCGGCGGCAAGGGAAGGCGCGCGTTCTATTGCAAGAACTGCGAAGCCGGCGATCCGCTCAAATCCGACAGGGCTTCGGGGTGGGTCAGGAGCGGCGAGTTGCAGCCGCCGAAATAGCGGCGTTCTGCAGCCATTGTGCGCTGACCTGTTCATTTTTGAACAGCCGAGTCCATCGCTCCCGGTTAACCTGATACGCAATCGAGGATCGGGGAGAATCGAGGATCGGACATGACGCACCGCGGTGTGGAATTTTCTCTGCTCAAGGTCAGGCGCGATGCCTGGCATTGGGAATTCAGGATCGGTCGAGCCACGCGATCGGGGGTGACCCAAACGACGATCGAGCCGCTGGCCATTCGGCGGGTTCAACAGCAGATCGACAGATCGCTCAGGGAAATGGTGCGGGCGGCTGCCGGGCCGCAGCATGATTCCATCGAGGCATAGGCGCTCCGACGGGGCGCCCTGCGAGCGATCGCGTCAATTTATCTTAAATCTGCCGTTGCGGCTTAAGCGCGAAGCAATCCGGGCGCGGCATCGTCATGCGCCCGTTTGGCATGGAGATCATATGATGTATTTCGTGGCCGCAATTCTGGCCGTGGCGGCGGGAATATTTTACGCCGCCGGCCAACAGGAAATCGGCAGCTGGAGCGCAGACGTGTGCCGTTACGGCAGCACGTTCTGTGACAGTCCAGCCTATGTCCTGGCAGGCGCCATACTCGCGGCGTTATGGGGCGGGTTTGTCAGCGTCCGCTGAGTGCCGGCGATCTCAAGCACGCCGGAATTACTGCGCGGGATTGGCCGGCTGAGCGGGCTTGGGCCCGGGCGCCTCCGGTTCGAGCGCCGGCTTGGGCAGCGTCGGCGTCACCTTCGCGCCCACGGCGCGCGCAGCCGCGTCGGTCGAGCCGTAGGAGACCTCAGCGGTCCGGACGTGCGGCTTGTTCCACGGGCCATGATCGACGACCAGCATGGCCAGCACACCGAATGCTGCAACCGCCGACGCAACGACCATCGGCGCTCGCTTCGAAAGCTGCTGTTTCACTGAACGTTCCCGTTTCATTCGATGTCCCTGACTTGGCTATTCCTCTCGTGAACCAAATCGCGGAGGCGGCGAAGGTTCCGGGCCGAAGCTGTTCCGAAGACGTCGTTAGCCGGGAACAAATCCCTGGGCGCCGATCGCAGATCTTCGGCAAGGGCATCGACCCTGCTGACCGAAACGAGAGAAACCGGTTCCGTTGATCACACCCCGAAAATCCTGGCGTAACGCGCCTTGATGTCCTCGCTTTGCGCCAGCACCGCGG
>Ga0209483_1003042_pt1 | contig 11192 bp, 8 predicted proteins | sample NGEPerA_FD_184508 | JGI IMG/M metagenome (GOLD analysis project Ga0209483, IMG submission 184508) | Arctic peat soil microbial communities from the Barrow Environmental Observatory site, Barrow, Alaska, USA - NGEE PermafrostL2-A... | ecosystem: Environmental > Terrestrial > Soil > Wetlands > Peat... | reverse complement strand
CCAGTGGGGCTTCCTTGTCCCGTGCCGTTGCAACGCTCCCACTTCGAGCTGCTTGCCTTGGATCTACCTGGGCCTACCGGGATCTCTCCCGTACAATCCTCTGCCATCCGCTCTCAGGATGGCCCTCCATGTCTGCTACCCATAAGCGCCTCCTTCCGAGATCCTTCCGGATCCCTCACCATCAGTATGCGCTTGAAGCGTCTGAATAAACAGGGTCGAACTACCTGTTCCACCTCGGTGCCATACAACGCCCAGGCCACGTCCTTCACGGCCTCCCTCGTTATGGCCGGGTCGAGTTCGGACGTCCGTCGCCTCGCCCAAGGAGCCAGTGTTCCTTGACCCCAACGGAGCGGTCCACGGCTCGACGATGACAAGGCGTTCGGTGTGTCCCCTTGGACCGCCACTCGGGCTGCTGACCCGCCGTCCCTCGGGCGCCGACGCCCATTCCGTGCCTGCACTCGAGAAGCGGGGGGAGTCACTACCCACTACCGTTCGAGCCATGTGCCTCCTCGTGGTCGCCTGGCACCACACCGAGCGATGGCCGCTCGTCGTCGGCGCCAACCGCGATGAGTGGCTGGACCGGCCGGCCACGGCGATCACCATCCTGCGTGACGCGGAACCGAGGATCCTCGGCGGCCGCGACGAACGGGCCGGAGGGACCTGGTTGGCCGTCAACGAGCACGGGGTGGTGTGCGGACTGACCAACCGCCCGGTTGCCGACGGTCCCGACCCGGGCAGGAAGTCGCGAGGCAGGCTGCCGTTAGTCGCCGCCGAGGCCCGGACCGCCGAGGAGGGAGCCGAGGTGCTCGCCGCCGAGGCGGCCACGGGGGCCTACAACCCGGCGTGGATGCTCGTCGGGGATCGACGGTCCCTGTACTACCTTGCCGTCGACCCGGAGGGGGCGACCCGGGCGGAGCGCCTTGGCCTCGGGATCCACGTGCTCGAGAACGCCGCACTCGGGGCCCCGTCGGTGAAGGTCGACCATGTCCGGTCGGCGCTGTCCAGGGCCGACGTGGCAGGCACCCCGCTATGGGAGGCACTCCCGGGAGTGTTGCGCGACCACACCGTCATCGACTCGGAGGACGGGACGCCACGGTTTCCGGACGGGCGTGAGCGGAGGGCGGCCACCCTGGCCCCGTGCGTGCACACGGACGGCTACGGCACCCGGTCGTCGGCCCTGGTGCGTGTGGGTGACGACGACGCCCTGGCCCCCGATCTGCTGGTGGCCGACGGTCCCCCCTGCACCACCCCGTTCGTCGACGCCCGGCGCCTCTGGTCCCCTGACCTGACCCCCTGATCTCGGTCAACCCGACCTGGACCGATGGATGGGGTCCGGTCAGTCGGAACGCAGCGCGTGGGTGACTGATCGCCGGGAGAGTGTCACACTCGGGCCCTTCTGCTGCAGTGATGCCGTGCCACACCACGTCACTGCCGCGTTGCGTCGACCGATCCGGCAGCGCCCCCGTTTGATCGTGGCGCATCAGCCTCGATCAAGCTTGAGGGTCCGGAATGCCTAGTCGTCAGGTGCGGGGAAATTGGTCGATCGGGGATCTTGACTATTCGAGTTCCTTCCAGTGCGGCCGCCTGAAGAGCCGGGCGAATCGGGCACTGAGGGATGAGCCTTCGTCGTACTCCGCGTCGAGGTGGAGAACCGGGGGTCCGTCCGGTGCCGGTAGGGCTGCCGCCTGCTCATCCGACAAGTCGCAACGAACGCATGCGGTGGTGATCTCCGAGATCTGGTCCCGGTCCACAAAGCGGTGGCCGTGCTTTGTGCCAACCACGATCCCATCGAACTCGTCCAGCTCGGGAACTTGCAGCACATGAACCACTGTTCCGAACTCGGAGCCGGATGAACTCAGCACGGGAGTCCCGTTTTCGAGTGCGAGGTACGAAATCGGTTCGCCTGCATTCACGACGGTCTCCTCATGAGGTTCGTATGCCACGTCCAAACGCTGTCGACTGTACCGGCCGGCCTGGAGTGCAGTCGAAACGAGCGAGGGTGCCACCTACCGCCGGTTACGCGGCGTAGCGAAACCTGCTCGGCGTCGGATGTGCTTGCGCTCCGCGAGCTCATCCGACGTGCCGTTCTGCGCTGCGGCCACGATGGCGACCACCGTCGTTCTGGCGCGTTGTGCGGCGCCCGATCGGTTGGGGCAGCACGGCACGATGGCCACGTCTGTCATGGGCCGACCCCCTTGCCCCCGTAGCCGAGGAGTGAGCAGGGGCGACTGGATCCCTACCGTTGGATGACTTCCCAGCCTCACGCGATAGCCGAAATGCCGTCCACCAGGACGTGATCCCGAATGAGCGTGCTGGTTGCCATTGGGCACCGATCGGACGGCACCGCACGTATGGCAGCGGATGCCGCTCGCAATGCTGGTGCCGGACCGGTGGATCCGACGCCAGCATTCTTGTTCCGTCACGGCCCTCGAAGAGAGCTTCCAGGCCCGGAACTCTAGGTGGCGGGACTTCCAGCGTCGACGGATCTGGAAGCGATGCAACCCTAGTTGCACGTTGGCGTCCGAGTGCCATCAGCAGCCACTTCCGGTGGCCTCGGTCCGGGAACAATTCCCTGATCCACGCCTATGACCCGCGCCGGCGACCTCAAGGTTACGAGCACGGGTGTCGACGCAGTTACACATGGAGCTTGATACCCTTTCCAGCGCTCCAGCTGCGGATGGACTCGGCTCGGCAACATCTGTGGAAAGCAGTCGGTGTGAACTGAGCGAGCGTTCCGTGCTCGGGCGGGCTCTCCAAGCCAGGAGCAACGACATCCTGAGACTGTGTCAGGTGAAGTACGTCGCCCAGGCGGACGACATGACACTTGAGGTGGCGGCTCGGCACCCGATGTGGGACATCACGTCGGTGGCGGTCACGGCGATTGCGGACTGGCTTGAGACGGGAGTAGGTGCGAGCGACCCGGCCCGGACCCGTATCGCCTCCCTCGGCAATGCGGCCGCCATCGACCAGGAGGCGGCGATTGCCGACCGGTCCCCAGATCTGAGCGAATCTGCTCCCGTTGTTGAAGACGATGGCGAAAGTCCGACAGGCGTGCTTTCGGTCGCATTGGTGACCAAGCTGAATCTGTGGTGGAAGGAGACGACATGTCTCGTCTTGGCCGAAGAGGCCGGGCGACTCGGAATCAGCGATGGCACCCTGCGCGCCGCGACCGAGATGGTCGACCGAAGCTGTAACTCAAGCATGGTCCGGATGGCCAAGCAGTATGACCTAGAGCTTCAAGACCTTCACGCACGGTTGGTGCATCTTGCGAGCCACGATCAACTGACCGGACTGGCAAACCGAGCCGTGTTTCTGGCCCGGTTGGAAACGGCAATCTCCCGGATCGACCGTCATCTCGGTGGTCTGGCTGTGGTGTTCATCGACCTCGATGACTTCAAGGCGGTCAACGATATCTTCGGTCACGGCAGCGGCGACGAACTCCTCTCAGTTCTAGGGGAGCGTTTCACCCATCTCATGCGGCCTGAAGACACCATCGCCCGGTTTGGCGGAGACGAGTTCGTGGCCCTCTTCGAAGATCTGACCGACCCCGCGAATGAGGCCGAAGCCTTGGCCGGACGACTGCACCAGGCGATTGCCGAGCCGATTGTGATTGCTGGCGAGCCGTTGTACATGACGGCCAGCGTTGGCGTCGCCGTGGTGACTGGTGTGGACTTCCGCTCCGAGGACGTGCTCGCTCAAGCGGACATGGCGATGTATGGAGTCAAGCGAGCGGGACGCAACCGTGTGGCAGTAGTGGAGTTGGGCAACGAGATGCACCCGGCAGCATTCGCCATGGCGAGCGAGCTACATCGCGCTTTGGAGCGCCGGGAACTCACGCTCGCCTACCAACCCGTGTTCGCCGTCCAAGCGGGTGACTTGGTCGGATTCGAAGCTCTCTGCCGCTGGAACCATGCGGAACGAGGAGCGATCCCTCCGCTCGACTTCATCCCCGTGGCCGAAGAGTCTGGACTCATGCCTGCCATCGGGGCATGGGTGCTCGAAGAGGCCTGCCGACAGTCAGCCGCTTGGGGTGAACTTCTGGGAGACGGTCTGTCGATGGCAGTGAATGTCTCGGGACGCCAGCTTGCTGATCCCGAGTTCCCGTCGCTCGTGTTGCACGCGCTGACCGCCACCGGACTCCCAGCCAAGGTGCTGATCCTCGAAATCACCGAGAGCATCCTTCTCGGGGAACATGCAAACTACGAATCCGTTCTCGGGGAACTCAGGGATCTTGGCGTGCGTTTGGCAATCGATGACTTCGGCACCGGCTACTCGTCCTTGGCGTATCTGCGGCGGTTCCCGGTTGACCAACTCAAAGTGGATCGTGGCTTCGTGCAGGATGTGGCCGAACATGGCGACACCAGGATCATGGGGGCCGTGATTCGCCTGGCACACGACCTCGGTCTGGAAGTCGTCGCTGAGGGGGTTGAGACCGAGGCTGAACAATCCATCGTTCAGAAGCTCGGATGTGACTCGATGCAGGGCTTCTTTCTCGGCTACCCACTTTCTCCTACGCTCATCGAACAGACATTTGCAAAGGGCGATCTCCCTGCCGCCAGGCGGGTCGCGCCACAAGGTCGCTGACTCATACCGGACTCTGGCTATGGGAATATCCACTTCGGCGCGGATTCGTTCTGTGCCCAGATTCCAATCCGGTCACGGCATCCCCTACTTGTCGCCAAAGGGGGAATGCGAAGTCCTCCGCTGCAAATGTGTTGTGTGCGGCCACTGCAGCTTCCTCATCTTCGAACTCCCGACGTGCCGATATGCGCTGCGGCCAGGATGGCGACGGCCGTCGTTCTGGCGCGTTGTTCGGCGCCCCAGCGCGAGTCCGCGATCGGTGACTCGGATACGGTCGGCGCCCAGGCGCCGGACGGCTACCCTCCACCGAAGCGTGCTCGGCATGATCGGTCGCCGTCAACCGGTCCCGCCTAGGATCCGATGCAGGTGGCAAGGCGGCAACCCGTCTCAGCGAACGGGCTTTCTAGACCTTGCTCGGGGATGAACCCCCAGCCAGGCTCGGACGGCGATGGCGGCAGAATGGATGTCAAGGGCGATAGCCCTCGTGTCCACGAGATGCTCGCCGTCCTGTCGATGGGACAGATACTGTCGAAGGGTCGAGGAGGTTCCCATCACGCTGCCCGGGACTACCCATTCTCACCTTCCTCCGATCGAACGGCTGACTGCAGCGTGATCCGCGATGCCGCCATCGATACCTCGGAGGCCATTGAACTTGCGCCGCGTATCTGGTGGGTTGGCTCGCTCCTTCCCGGCGACCAGTTCCAGTGCCACGTCTACCTCGTAGAGCAGGGCGATCAGTCGGTGTTGATCGATCCGGGATCAGCGCTCAACTCTGACGAGGTGATGCGCAGGATCGACTCCGTGATCGGTGTCGACAACGTACGGTGGTTGGTTTGCTCCCATTCCGACTCTGACATTCTTGGCGCATTGCCCGCACTGGTGTCCCGGGGTCTCCATCCCGATGCGGCGATCGTGACGCATTGGCGAGATGAGGCTCTGATCCGCCATTGCGGCACTCCACTCCCATACTGGCGGGTGGAAGAACACGAGTGGAGGCTCACGCTCGAGGACCGCACGTTGCGGTTCGTGTTCACTCCCTACGCTCACTTCGCCGGAGCATTCTGCACCTTCGACGAGACTTCTGGCACGCTCTTCACGTCCGATCTCTTCGGTGGATTCTCCGACGACAAGACGCTCTTCGCAACGTCAGATGCATACTTCGACTCGATGCGGGCGTTCCACGAGCACTACATGCCGAGTCGAGAGATCCTCGACCATGCATTGGAGCAACTGCATGACCTGCCGATCGAGAGGATTGCACCGCAGCATGGATTGATCATCCCGAAGCGCTTGGTCGCATCGCTGATGGATCAACTCGGTCAGCTGCAGTGTGGCATCTACCTCTTGGCACGCGATGACCCAGGGCTCGCGTTCTTACTGGCCGCAAACGAGGCAGTGCGCGACGTCGTCGACACGCTCGTGCGCGAAACGAACTTCTCAATCATTGCTGCCCACATTGCCGAGCTCGCCCGACATACCCTCGGTGCCGCGTTTCTGGAGCTATGGGCACCAGCAGGGGCAACAGTGCTGCAGTTTGACGAGTCAGATGGGTTTGCCGGTCATCGTGCCGACCCCCCAAGTGATGTGATCGACGGCCTTGCTGGCTCCGCTCGGACGTCGGAGTCGCGGATGATCATACCGCTGCATCCATTGGATTCGGATCGGATGACAGGTGCTGCCGTCCTGGGATTTCAACGCGCACCGGCGTTCGATCGTCCAACTCTCGCCATCCTCGAACAAGTCACCGACCTTGTGGAAGTCGGACTAGAGCGCGAGATACTTCGTCGGATCGCCGATATCGAGCGGGCGGAATGGCACGAACAGGCCATCCACGATCCACTTACTGGATTGTACAACCGGGCGTCACTGGCTGAAGCTGCGCGCCGGTTGTTTGGGCTCGATGATCGGAACGCGGTAGGGCAGATCGCGGCGCTGATGATGGACGTCGATCATTTCAAGAACGTCAACGACAGTTTCGGACACCCGATGGGCGACAGTGTTCTCCAGCATGTCGCCAATTCCATCACTCCGGAGGTGCGACTCGGTGACGTCGCGTTCCGGTACGGTGGCGAAGAGTTCCTCGTCCTCCTGACCGGAGTCGACAAGGTAACTACCCTGGCCGTTGCGGAGCGCATTCGCGCCACGGTAGCAGCCTCGGTCGATGACCAGCCGAGCGTTACCATCAGCATAGGGGTCGCACTTCGGCTCCCAAAGGAAGACAAGGATTCGCTCGTCGAGCGCGCCGACCGAGCCTTGTATCAGGCCAAGACTGGTGGCCGCGACCGCGTCGTCGTCGCCGAGTAAGTCACGTCTCGCTGTCAGCCCATTATCGACGTTGCTCTCTACGTACCATCGGTCGGTTAGGTAGCGCAGGCCCACCACGAGGGACGGTTCCTCGGAGGTCGAGCGCCGTTCGGCTATCGACTCGCGGATGCCGGCGCCCACCCGAACCCCGGGAAGGCGGCAGACGGGAAGCGCCTGCACCGCCTGGAGGTCGACCCGGTGTCGGGCCCGACTGTCGAGAGGATCTTCGCCGAGTACCTCAGCGGCAGGGGCTTCCACGCGATCCCCGAGCAGCTCACCGCGGCCGGCGTGCCCTCCCCCAGCGCGCACGACCCCGCACGCAACCGGCACCGCGACCACCGGGCGTGGGACAAGAGCCCCGCGAAGGCGATCATCTCGAACCCGCGCGACACCGGACGCCAGGTGTGGAATCGCCAGCGCCGCGACGAGGTCCTGATCGACGTCGAGGACGTTGCGCAGGGCCACGAGTCGAAGATGCGGTGGAACGATCCCGCCGACTGGGTGTGGTCGACCGACGTCGTCCATGAAGCGCTCGTGTCGTCCGAGGATTTCGCCGCCGCTCAGAGGCAGATGGACGCTCACGGTCACCGCCCCGCGGTCCGGAGGCGGTCGAGCAACCGGACCTACGCGCTGAGCGGGCTCGTCCAGTGCGGGCTGTGCGATCGCCGGTTGCCTGGGAGCTGGAACCACGAGGCCGCCCACTACCGATGCGTGTTCGCCGCAAACTACGGGACCGTGAAGGACCTGGACCACCCGAGGTCCGTCTACGTCCGAGAGTCGGCGATCGTCCCGAAGCTCGACGAGTGGCTGGCGGGCCTGTTCTCGCCGGAGAACTTCGACATGACCTGCAAGCAGCTCGCAGCGGCCGGGGATCCCGACGAGGGCGCCGCAGGACGCCAGGAGGCCGCACGGCGGAAGCTGGACGACTGCGAGCACCGCCTGGCGAAGTACCGCGCAGCCCTCGACGCCGACGCCGACCCGATCGTCGTGGCCGGGTGGATGGCGGAGGTCAAGGGAGCGCAGCTCGCCGCCGAACGGGAGTTGGCTCAGGCCAGCTCGGACGGCCCGCTGTCGACCGACGAGGTCCGCCGGCTCGTGGACAGCCTGAAGGACATTCCGCAGGTACTCGCCGACGCCGACCCGAAGCTGAAGGCGAAGGTCTACTCCGAGCTGGGGGTGCGGATCACGTACGAGCCGGGCAACCGCCTAGTCGTGGCAGAGGCCCGTCTCGCGTGTACTACAGGCGGTGTCGGAGGACCGTCATCCGCACTCTCCGACTGGCGAGTACAGCCGTGGCCTTCCGCAACGGAGGATCAGTCCAGGTCGGCCGAAGGTCGCCCGAAGGGGAAACCTTGACGGGTCGGGTCACTGTTGCGGGGACAATGGGTCAGGAGCCGGATCTACGTCAACCCAGGTCGGGGTCTTGTTCCTCTCGACTACCAGACTGCATCATCTCGTTCCGGGCGCTGGGTGCCACCGCACTGCTACCATCCCCCACTGAAAGAACAAGTAGTAGGTCGGGGAAGCCGGTCGAAGTCCGGCGCTGGTCCGCAACCGTAGGGGGGCCCACATTCGAAGTGGGTGCCCACAAGCCGGGATACCGCCCTATCACTTGAAAGAGTCCCCGTCCGTCGAGAAACAGCGGCAAGGGCTCGGTCGGTGACAGGCATCCGCTACAGCCGTGCCACTTCCGGGTCTCGCCAGGAAGAGGTCACCTCCATGTCCGTCAACCGCATCGTTGCCCCAGTCGTAACCTCCGTGTTCCTCGTCGTCGCCATCTTTGCGGGACCGACGATGGCGCACGCCGCAACCGACACACCGTCGGTCGGGTTCTCGACCCCGTTCCCCCAGACCCAGGCCGCACAGCAGGGAGCGTCATGGCTGGGTGCCCAGCTGAACCCCGCTGGGTACGTCCCCTCGCAGTCCTCGCCGGGGACGGCAGATCTCTCCGGCACGGCCAACATGGTGCTGGCGCTGGCCAGTGCCGGCGTCGATCCCAGTGGCGCCTATGCGGCCCTCGGATACCTGGCGGGTCATGTGGATAACTACGTCGTCTCCGGGGGAACCGACAGCCCGGGCCAGCTCGCTCTCCTCATCCTCGATGCGCATGCGCTGGGTGAGGATCCCTACGATTTCGGTGGGACCAACCTGGTGTCCCGGCTGCTCTTCACGCAACAGACTAGTGGAGCCGACCAGGGACTCTTCGGATCTGAGGTCCAGGCTGCGAACTACGAGGCCGGGAACTACCAACAGGGTCTAGCGCTGGCCGCGTTGGCTGCCGCCGGGGTCCATGGAGCCGCCCAGACGGGTTCGGCGACCAACTGGCTCCTGGGCGAGCAGTGCCTGAGCGGGGGATGGACGACCCCCGACAACGTCAACGTCTCGTGCAGCGGAACACCGGCGAACTTTGCGGGTCCGGACACCAACGCCACTGCGCTCGCCGTTGAGGGACTTGCAGCGCAGGGCGCGCTGACGGCAGCGGCCTCGACTAGCGCCCTGTCCTTCCTCACCGTGGGGCAAGGCAACGACGCCGGCTGGTCGTACTATCCCAACAGCGTGGCGGCGCCCCAGACGACGGACCCCGATTCCACCGCACTGGTCATCCAGGCCCTCCTGGCACTTGGGACGTCGCCTACCACCCCCGGGCTCCAGAAGGGTGGTAGCAATCCCGTGTCGGCCCTTATCGGCTTCCAGATCACCGGTGGCAGCGGTGTCGGCGCCTTCTCGTTCCCGGGGATCAGCGGACCGAATCTCCTGGCTACCTATCAGGCGGTGCCGGCAGCGGCCGGGGTGAAGCTACCCTTGGTGGCATCGTTCGCCGGGCAGGGCTATCTGGCAGTTGGTGCCGACGGCGGGATCTTCGCCTACGGCGACGCTGCCTTCGAGGGCTCCCACGGCGGCTCGGCGCTCAACGCTCCGATCACCGGCATGGCGGCCACCCCCGACGGTAGGGGGTACTGGCTGGTGGGTGCCGACGGCGGGATCTTCGCCTACGGCGACGCTGCCTTCGAGGGCTCCCACGGCGGCTCGGCGCTCAACGCTCCGATCACCGGCATGGCGGCCACCCCCGACGGTAGGGGGTACTGGCTGGTGGGTGCCGACGGCGGGATCTTCGCCTACGGCGACGCTGCCTTCGAGGGCTCACCGTCGACGAGCAGCCCAGTCGCCGCGGTCGTGGCCCTGGTGTCGCTCCGGCCAAGGCCGGTCGGGTGACCATCGCCCCACACGTCGCCTGGCGTGCCGGCCGACGACTGACCGTTGCGGCGATGCGTTGAGCGCTGGCATGGCCCTGGGCGATTGGAACAATGGCGACGTAGTCCGAACCGATGATGCACTCAGGCCTCTCCTTGACGCGGGAGTGGAGTTCTGATTCGCCCTGGTATCCGCGGAGGCTCCAGACCTTGGAAACGAGGATGGAGCCATGTCAAAGGATCAACCACGCAGGAAGCCGACCGCTCGGCGCTACACACCAGAGGAGAAGGCCCAGGCCGTCCGCCTGGTCCGACAACTCCGAGCTGAGCTCGGGACCGACCATGGCACCGTGCAGCGGATCGCCGGCCAGCTCGGCTACGGCGTCGAGTCGGTGCGCAACTGGGTCCACCAGGCCGACATCGACGAAGGCCGGGTGCCCGGAACGTCGACCTCTGATGCTGAGCGGATCAAGCAGCTCGAGCAGGAGAACCGGGAGCTGAAGCGGGCCAACTCGATCTTGAAGTCGGCATCGGCTTTCTTCGCGGCGGAGCTCGACCGCCCACACAGGTGATCGTCGACTACATCGACGCCAATCGGGAGGAGTTCGGGGTCGAGCCCATCTGCAACGTCCTGCCGGTAGCCCCCTCCACCTACTACTCGGCCAAGAAGCGGCCACCGTCGGCCCGGGCGGTCCGGGACGCGGTGCTGCTGCCGATCCTGCTGGCGCTGTGGCAGGCCAACTACTCCGTCTACGGCGCCCACAAGCTCTGGAAGGCGGCACGGCGGGCCGGACACGACATCGGCCGAGACCAGGTGGCCCGCCTCATGCGCCAAGCCGGCATCCGGGGCGTCAAGCGGGGACGCCGGGTGATCACCACCCGACGCGACGACACGGCTCCCCGCTCGCCCGACCTGGTGAAGCGCGACTTCACCGCCACGGCACCGAACCAGCTGTGGGTCGCCGATCTGACCTACGTGCCGACGTGGTCGGGGGTGGCCTACACCTGCTTCATCGTCGACGCCTTCAGCCGGATGATCGTCGGCTGGCGGGTGGCTTCCACCATGCGCACCGAGATGGTCCTCGATGCCCTGGAGATGGCCCGGTGGTCGAGGGG
>Ga0209483_1003040_pt1 | contig 11195 bp, 9 predicted proteins | sample NGEPerA_FD_184508 | JGI IMG/M metagenome (GOLD analysis project Ga0209483, IMG submission 184508) | Arctic peat soil microbial communities from the Barrow Environmental Observatory site, Barrow, Alaska, USA - NGEE PermafrostL2-A... | ecosystem: Environmental > Terrestrial > Soil > Wetlands > Peat... | reverse complement strand
CCGCATCACGGGCTCGGCGAGGCCATCAACGACCGGCTGCGCCGCGCCGCGGTGGGGCGGGAATGAATGACATAGTTGGCCGTCATCCTGAGGTGCGAGTTCTTGCGAGCCTCGAAGGATGGCGGCTTGCCGTGGTCTATCCTTCGAGACGCCGCGCCAAGTGGCGCGGCTGCTCCAGCGATAACGGCGAAGCCGTTACGCAGGGATGACGAGATTATCACGCCACGTTCTGATCGAGAATCTTCACGGCGTCCTCGAGATCGACCGAGACCAGTTGCGACACGCCGCGTTCGGCCATGGTGACGCCGAACAGCCGGTTCATCCGCGCCATCGTGATCGGGTTGTGCGTGATGATGATGAAGCGCGTCTCGGTGGTCGAGGTCATCTCGTGCAGCAGGGTGCAGAAGCGCTCGACATTGTGGTCGTCGAGCGGCGCGTCGACTTCGTCCAGCACGCAGATCGGCGAGGGGTTGGTGAGGAACACGGCAAAGATCAGCGCCAGCGCCGTCAGCGCCTGCTCGCCGCCCGAGAGCAGCGACAACGTCTGCGGCTTCTTGCCGGGCGGTTTGGCGATGATCTCGAGACCGGCTTCCAGCGGATCGTCGCTTTCGATCAGATGCAACGCGGCCTCGCCGCCTCCGAACAGTTCGACGAACAGCCGCTTGAAATGGCCGTTGACGATCTCGAATGAGGTCAGAAGCCGCTCGCGCGCCTCGCGGTTGAGGCTCTGGATGCCCTGGCGCAACCGCTTGATGGCTTCCACCAGATCGTCGCGCTCGGTGGTCAGCGAGGTATGCTGGCCTTCGACCTCGCGCAGTTCTTCCTCGGCGCGCAGATTGACCGCGCCCAGCCGCTCGCGGTCGCGGCGCAGCTTTTCGAGGTTTTCCTCGATCTCGGCGAGCGGCGGCAGTTCGGCGCCGGGCTTGATCTCGGCGAGGCCTGCGACGCCCTGCGGCTCGATCTCCAGCATGTCGTGGATTTCGCGCTCGATGTCGACCAACCGGCGCTTGGCGCCTTCCATGCGTTCCTCGGCGCGGGCAGTCGCCTCGCGCGCGGCCGAGAGCGCTTCCAGCGAAATCTTGGCGGCGCGGTCGGTTTCCGCCATCACGTTCTCGGCTTCCGCCAGCGCGTCGGCGGCGATGCGGCGGGCGCTTTCGGCCTTCTCGATTTCGCCGATCAGCGCGCGGCGCTTCTCCGCAAAGATTGCCGGCGCGTTGTCGAGTTCGGCGCGCTCGGCGCGAACTTCGGTGACGCGGGCCTCGATGGTGGCGATCTGCGCGGCGGCACTCGCTTTGCGGGTTTGCCACTGGTTCTGTTCGGCCACGATGGCTTGCAGCCGGCGGTCGGCGAGTTCGGCTTCGCGCGCCAGCGCCTGCGCTTCGGCGCGCACCTGGGCCGCGAGGCGGCGATGCCCTTCGATGTCGCTGCGCACGGCTGCGAGCCGGGCCTCGGTCTCGAGGCTCGCCGGCAATTCGGCAAGTGCTGCGGTTGCGCCTTGATGGGCGCTCTCGGCTTCGCCGCGGTCGGCGTTGAGACGACTATGCGCCTCCGTCAGCGCCGATTTGCGCGCGGCGTGGCGGTTGATCTCGCGCTCGGTTGCGGCATGGCGCTCGCGCGCGGCATCGGCCTCGCGCTGGGCGGCGCGCCAGGCTTCGCGCGCTGAGCTTTCGGCAGCAGACGCAGTCTTCAATTCGGCTTCGGCCGCCTCCAGCACCTGGCGCTTGGCGGCAGCGTCGATGCGGGCCTGTTCGAGTTCGTGTTCGCCCATGCCCCGACCGGCGCGCTCGGCAAGCCGCCGCGCCGCGCCGGTCGGGGCATGGGCAGCCGCCACAAAGCCGTCCCAGCGCCAGACGTCGCCCTCGGGCGATACCAGCCGCTGGCCGGTCTTCAGTTGGGAGGCGAGTGCCGCGCCGCGTTCCCTGGGCACGACGCCGATCTGCGCCAGACGCCGCGCCAGTTCGATCGGCGCCTGCACATGCGCCGCCAATGCGACTACGCCCTCCGGCAGCGCCGGGTCGCCCTCGCTGACGCCGGCATGGGTCCAACGCATCGGGGCGGAGGGATCGACGGGGGCGTCGAGATCGTCGCCGAGTGCGGCGCCGAGCGCTTTTTCGAACCCCTTGGCGACGGTGACGCCGTCGATGATCGGCGGCCACAGGTTCTTGGACTCGCCATTGACGAGCTTTGAAATGGTGCGCGCTTCGGTCTCGAGCCGTTGCACGCGCTTGTCGGCCTCTGCCAATGGCGCGCGTGCGGCTTCCAGCTTCGCGCGCGCGGCGACATGGCCGGCTTCGCTGGCCTGGGCTGCGGTCTCCGATTGCGCGAGCCCCTGTTGCGCGGTCGCCCTGGCAGAAGCGAGCATTGAGAGGTCGCCGAGACCGCTGGTTTCCTCTGCCAGCTTCTGCTCTTCGACCGCGACATTGGCGATTTCCTGGTCGAGCCGCGCCAGCCGGTCGCGATGGCCGCGCGCATTGCCTTCGAGCTGGTTGCGCTTGGCGGTGAGGTCGGCAAGGGCGGTGGTCAGTTCGGTGAAGAGACGTTCGGCGCCAGCGAGCGTCGCCTCGGCTTCCGATACACGTTCGTCGACGCCGCTGCGCTTTTCGACGCGACTCCTGATCTCTTCCTTCAATTCGGCGTCTTCGGAATCGAGTCGCTGCAGCGCGACTTCCGCGTCGGAGGCCTGCTGCTGTTCGCGCGCGATATCGTCGGAAAACTGCGTCAGCCGGCGGTCGAGTTCGGCGACGCGCTCTTTGGCGCGCTCCTCCTCGCGGTCGAGTGTCTCGCGTGCGCTGGTCAGCCGCTGCAGTCCGGCCGCGGCGCGGGCTTCGTTGTCGCGCAAGGCCGGCAGTTCGGAAGCGCGCACCGCCTGGATCCTCGCGGCTTCCGCCTGTTCGCGGGTGCGCTCGGCCATCTCGCGGACCGAGAGGTCGTGGGTGCGGGTGGCCTCGGCCACGCCGGCATGGGCTTCCATCCAGCGCAAATGAAACAGCAGCGCTTCGGCCTTGCGCACTTTCGCCGCGACCTCGCGGTAACGGATCGCCTGGCGTGCCTGCTTCTTCAAGCCGTCGATCTGGCCGGCCAGTTGCCCGATCACGTCCTCGACGCGGGTGAGGTTGGTTTCGGCGGCCTTCAGCCGCAATTCGGCCTCGTGGCGGCGGGCATGAAGGCCTGCGACGCCGGCGGCATCCTCCAGCACGCGGCGGCGCTGCTCGGGCTTGGCCTGGATGATCTCGCCGATCTTGCCCTGGTGGACCAGGGCCGGCGAGCGCGCGCCGGTGGCGGCATCAGCAAACAGGATCTGCACGTCGCGCGCACGCACGTCGCGGCCGTTGATACGGTAGACCGAACCGGCTTCGCGTTCGATCCGCCGCGAGATTTCCAGGATTTCACGATCGTTGAGGGCAGCCGGCGCCGAGCGGTCGGAATTGTCGATCGTCATCACCACTTCGGCGTGGTTGCGCGAGGGGCGGTTGCCGGAGCCTGCGAAGATCACCGCGTCCATGTCGGCGGCGCGCAGCGATTTGTGCGAGGTCTCGCCCATCGCCCAGCGCAACGCCTCGACCAGGTTGGACTTGCCGCAGCCGTTCGGGCCGACCACGCCGGTGAGGCCGGATTCGATCACGAAATCCGTGGGTTCGACGAACGACTTGAAACCGTGGAGGCGCAGACGGGTCAGCTTCATGGACACAGATTCTCTGTTGGCAGGGCGCGAATCTCCCTGCCGGGACAATACCATAGAAGGCAATGTCGGTGTGTGTGGTAAGTCGCTTTTTCGCGGCTCAGATGGCGCGACAATGGCCAGGCGGGGGTGCGAGGGCAACCGCGCTTGCGGCTTTTCCCAAGGCTTTTGCGGGGCTTATGCGCGGCGAAACAGGGTGCGCCCGATGATCAGGTTTGCAGCAGCGCCTTGATCCGCTTATCGAATTCTGCGAATTCGGGCACGGCGACGCGTGAGGATCAAGGCTTCTCTCCCGGATCGGACGAAGACAACCGCAGCAAACGGGACCGATCAGCCTTTCAGCAGCGGATCGATCTTCTTCTGGAATTCCTCGAACGAGGTCTCGCCCTTGATCCGGTCGCCGTTGACGAAGAAGGTCGGCGTCGAATCGACCTTCAGTACCTCGGCGGCATATTTCTGGTCGGCGGCGACCTTGTCGAGCAGCGCCTGATCCTTCAGGCAATCCTCGACCTGCTTCTCGGTGAGGCCGGCCTGCTTGCCGATCCGGGTCAGCGTCTCCGTGGTCTTGGGGCCGGCCCAATCGATCTGCTGCTTGAACAAGAGGTCGACCACGGCAAAGTACTTGCCCGCATCGTCCTTGGCGATGCAGCGTGCCAGCATCGAGCCGGCGGCGGCTTTGATGTCGAGCGGGAACTCGCGGAAGATGTAGCGGATCTTGCCGGTGTCGATATAGGCCGCCTTGATCTTCGGGAACACCTCGGCGTTGAAGGCCGCGCAATGCGGGCAGGTCATCGAGGCAAATTCGGTGACGGTCACCTTGGCGGCGGCGGGGCCGAGCGCCATGTCCGGCAGCGATACCGGTTTGGCGACGTCGGTTGCGGTCTGCGCCATGGCTTGCGCGATCAGGCGGAACGGCGACAATCCGGCCAGGGCGGCAAGCCCTGTCAGCGAGAGGGCAGTGGTGAAGGCGCGGCGGGTGATGATCAAAGCTTTACTCCCGGATTGGCGCATTCACGCCCAAAGAACCCATCGAACAGGCTGTTCGCTAGCTTGAAACGAGAATTGTGGCAATGGCGGGCCTCAATTCCCGCTCCGTGCAGGCTCAATTTCGCTTGATCGAAGCGCCGAGCCGCGCCAGCGCGGCCCGCAATTCCTCGTCCTCGACCGAGGACAGGGTTTCGGCAACGTCGGCGACCGCCCTGGGATCGGGCGCGCGGGAGGGGACGGGACTTCCGCGGCGCGACAGCGGCGCCTGCCGCAACGCCAGCCGTCCCACCGCGCTCCAGCCGAAGAAGCGGTTGACCCGCTGCAGGATGACATCGGAGCTGTGCTGGATTTCCAGCGCCATCGGCCCCTCCACCCGCAGCACCAGTGTCGCCGGTTCCTGCGGCTGCCCCTCCACCGGCCGCGGCCACTGGATCTTCAGCGGCTCGGAATGAGCGGCGACTTCGGGGCCTGCGATATCGGCCCAGCGCGTCACCAGTTCGCGCGCGGCAAATCCCTGTTTGGCATAGGCGTCGGAAAACACGTCGCTGAGCAGGACGGAAAGCGGCTTTGCCGAGATCGGACCGGGTTTTGCCATGGGGTCTCCTGTATCACGCTGCTGGCGGCGGCGGGAACACAGATCGTCATGGCCGGGCATAGCCGTCCGAAGGACGGGGTCGCTTCCGCTCGCCTATGACCCGGCCATCCACCTCTCGGCGGCAAAGAAAGACGTGGATGCCCGCGACGAGCGCGGGCATGACGTGGAGAGATTGGCGCGCGGTCGCTACAGTGACGTAATGAAATCTCCCGCAATGGCTAAGCGCCGCGAAGCTGTCTCCGCATCGGCCCCGGGTCGCCCCGCATTGCTGCTCGACTGGTACGACCGCCATCGCCGGCGGCTGCCGTGGCGGCCGCTGCCGGGGAGGCCGGCGGATCCCTATGCGGTTTGGCTGTCGGAAATCATGCTGCAGCAGACCGGCGTCAAAACCGTCGGGCCGTATTTCCTGAAGTTCCTGGCGCGCTGGCCCGATATCACTTCGCTCGGCCGCGCCTCGCTCGACGATGTGCTGCGAATGTGGGCCGGGCTTGGCTATTATTCGCGCGCGCGCAATCTGCACGCCTGCGCGGTCGCGCTGGCGCGCGATCATGGCGGGGTATTTCCGGACAGCGAGGAGGGATTGCGCTCGCTGCCGGGGATCGGGCCCTACACGGCGGCCGCCATTGCCGCGATCGCGTTCGGCAGGCGGACCATGCCGGTCGACGGCAATATCGAGCGCGTGGTGTCGCGGCTGTTCGCGGTCGAGGAGCCGCTGCCGCGGGCCAAGCCGCTGATCCGGCAATTGGCGGCGACATTATTGGACGCGTCTCGCGCCGGCGACGAGAAGTCTCGCGCTGGCGACGAGGAGTCTCGCGCCGGCGATAGCGCGCAGGCGCTGATGGACCTCGGCTCCTCGATCTGCACGCCGAAAAAGCCGGCCTGCGCGCTGTGTCCGCTGAACGATGATTGCGCGAGCCGCGCGCGCGGCGATCAGGAGACGTTTCCGCGCAAGGCGCCGAAGAAGACCGGCGCGCTGCGCCGCGGCGCGGCTTTCGTCGTCACGCGCGGGGACGAATTGCTGGTGCGCAGCCGTCCCGAAAAGGGCCTGCTCGGCGGCATGACCGAAGTGCCGACCTCGTCCTGGCTTGCCGGGCAGGACGACAAGGCCGCGCTGAAGCAGGCGCCCGTGCTGAAAGGCATCGCGCGCTGGCATCGCAAGGCCGGAATCGTCACCCACGTCTTCACGCATTTTCCGCTTCAGCTCGTGGTCTACACCGCGAACGTTGCTGCACGCACGCGCGCGCCGGAGGGCATGCGCTGGGTGCCGATCGCGACACTGGCGAATGAGGCGCTGCCGAACGTCATGCGCAAGGTGATCGCGCACGGGCTGGGCGGATAACAACCACACCGGCCGCTATCGGCTGCTGACACCATGCTGTCAGCAGGGCTGCGCTAGAGCATGGCGAAACCAAAGGACCCGCCATGATCAGCACCGTACTCGACCGCCCCAAAAACCCGTCATCTCCGGCTCGATTGCCGAAATTCGAAAGCATTCCGCAGATTGAGGCCCCGAGCCTTGCCTGTGTCGACATAGCCCATGATCGACAGCGGCCGTCGCGAAATGCCGGGGAATCTGCGCTCGTCTTTATCGAGCGAATTTTCGCGCTCGCCCGCGTCTGGCGCGAACGCCGCCGCGCCCGGGGTCAATTTGCCGCCATGAGCCAGCGCGAATTGCAGGATATCGGGATCTGCCGGTCGGACATCGCCTGTGAGATCGCGAAACCGTTCTGGCGGGCGCTAGCCGTGTCGAACGCGGCTCGCTAGTTCTGTTGCGACACTCCGTCATTGCGAGGAGCGTAGCGACGAAGCAATCCATGCTTCCCTTTATTGCCCGATGGATTGCTTCGCTCGCGCTCGCAATGACAGCTACCCCGTGCTCGAACGCTTCCCCTCAGCCGCCATATTCACGATCGGCGGTTTTGCATTCAGCCCTTCGACCTGGAAGCCGGCGACGCGCTTGTAGTTGGCGGCGATGTCTTCCAGCTCCTTCAGCGATAGCACGTCGGTGACGACGCCGAACCCGTCGGGTGCGCGCTCCTCGACCAGTTGCATGACCTGCTCCGGTCCGTTGCGGCGGTTGAGCATCACGAGTTCGGTGGTGGCGGGCCGGCGCTCCGCTTCGTAAGCGGCAAGCGCCTCATGGCTCTCGCCATGCGCGAGAATCTCGCGGGTCAGCACCCTGGCGTCGAGGATCGCCTGCGAGGCGCCGTTGGAGCCGATCGGATACATCGGATGTGCGGCGTCGCCCATCAGCGTGACGCGGCCGAACGTCCATTGCGGAATCGGATCGCGGTCGACCAGCGGATATTCGTAAGCGTGCGGGCAATTGCGGATCAGGCCGGGCACGTCGAGCCAGTCGAATTTCCAGTCCTTGAACCAGGGCAGGAATTCGCCGAGCTTTGCCGTGCGGTTATAGTCCTCGCGCCGCCACTGATAGGTCGGCGGCATGTGGCGCTCGGCGACCCAGTTGATCTGGAATTTGCCCGACGCGTCGGCTTGCTTCGAAATGCAATAGCAGACGAATTTCAGCATTTCATGGCCGGCCATGATCATGGTGCGGCCGGAAAGAAATGCGTCTGACGTGGTGATGCCGCGCCAGAGGATGCGCCCGTTCCAGATCGGCGGGCCCTCCTGCGGATAGAGTTTCTCGCGCACGGCCGAATGGATGCCGTCGGCCGCGACCAGGATCGCGCCGTCAAAACTGCCGGCGGGTTTCCCGGTCGCCCTGTCGATGAAATCGGCGCGTACGCCGTCGGAAGTTTCCGACCAGCCGGAGAGGTGATGGCTGGTGAGGATGTTCTCTTTTCCCAGCCGCTCGGTCGCGGCGTCGAGCAGGATCTGCTGCAGCGCGCCGCGATGCACCGAGAATTGCGGCCATTTGTACCCGGCCTCGATGCCGCGCGGCTCGCGCCAGATCGGCTTGCCGTGTTTGGAGAAATACGCCAGCTCCTGCGTGCGCACGCCTGCCGCGTCGAGCTTCTCGAGCAGGCCGAGTTCGGTCAGTTCGCGCACCGCATGCGGCAGCACGTTGATGCCGACCCCGAGCGGCTTCAATTCGGCGACGCTCTCGAACACGCGTGCGGGAATGCCGATCTGGTGCAGGCTGAGCGCCAGTGTCAGCCCGCCGATGCCGCCGCCGGCGATGAGTACGGTCATGGAAAATCCTCGGGTATCGGGTTTGGTGATGACACGGCAGCCCGGCCGTGGGCAACAGCGAAAGCCGAACCTCCGTTGGGGTGGGGATGGACGGCCGGGAGCCGCGCCGTTAACCTCCGGCCTCTCGGAGGAAACCAACATGTACAAGCTCTACTACGCGCCCGGCACCTGTGCGCTTGCCTCGCACATCGCGCTGGAGGAGGCCGGTGCCGACTACAGCGCCGTGCGGCTCGACTTCAAGGCCAACCAGCAGCAAAGCCCGGACTATCTGAAAGTAAATCCGAAGGGGCGGGTCCCGGCGCTGGTGACCGATCAAGGCATCCTGACGGAGACGCCGGCCATTCTTGCCTACATCGCGCAAGCGTTCCCGAAAGCGAAGCTGGCTCCAACGGACGATCCCTTTGCGTTCGCGCAAGTGCAGTCGTTCAACAACTATCTCTGCGCCAGCGTGCATGTCGCGCATGCGCACAAAGGCCGCGGCTATCGCTGGGCTACCGACGAGCAGTCCTTCGCCGACATGAAGCGCATGGTGCCGAAGAGCATGCGGGCCGGCTTCGATCTGATCGAGAAGGGGATGCTCCGGGGACCCTGGGTGATGGGCGAACACTACACGATCTGCGATCCCTATCTTTACACCATCTCGCTCTGGCTCGAGGGCGACAGCGTCGATCTCGCCAACTTTCCGAAGGTCGCCGCGCACATGAAGCGAATGGCGGAACGTCCGGCGGTGAAAAAGGTGATGGGCGAGCAGCAGGCCAAGGCCGCGTGACGTAGAGCGTTCACGCGCCTTTGCACCAGCAGGAGGAATCCATGAGCAAGAACATTTTCAATCCACCGAATATGATGAAGCCGGCGGGCTATTCGCACGTCGCAAAGGTCACCGGCGGCTCGCTGGTCTACATCGCGGGCCAGGTGTCGGCCGATGCGTCCGGCAAGCTGGTCGGCGAGGGCAATCTGGAGGCGCAGGCCGAGCAGGTGTTCAAGAACCTGAAGGCCGCGGTCGAGGCCGCCGGCGGCGGCATGGCCGACATCATCAAGATGAACGTCTACCTGGTCGCCGAGGTGGACGCGAGCGAGGTGCCGAAATTCCGCAGCGTTCGCGACCGCTACGTCAATGTCGAGAAGCCGCCCGCCTCGACGCTGGTTGTGGTGACGCGGCTGGCCCGGCCAGGCTGGCTGATCGAGATCGAGGCGGTCGCGGCAATCGGGTAACGCTCAACGTCATTCCGGCTCGCTCGCATCGCGAGCGAACGACGATGTGCAATTGCACATCGTAGAATCGCGAGGTTCATCTCGCGCTATAACCTCTGGATTCCGGGTCCACGCCGAGAGGCGTGGCCCGGAATGACGACGTAGTGGCGATCACGCCGCCTTGGTCTTGAGGTGGCCGAACATGATGTGCTTGGCCTCCTCGTCCATGTCGGCCTTGAAGGTGAATTTGTCCTTCAGCGCGATGGCGCGTGCGGCCGCCGGACGCGCGCTGATCTCGTCGACCAGCCGCTTCACGTTCTTGTATTTGGCGGCGCCGTCCTCGCCCAGCACGAAGGCGGCGAGCCGCGCCCAGCCCCACAACGCCATGTCGACGATGCTGTAGCTATCGCCGACCATGTATTTGCTTTTGGCGAGATGGTCGTCGAGGATCTTGTAGTGGCGGTGCGCCTCATAGAGATAGCGGTTGAGCGCATAGTCGAGGTCCTTCGGCGCTGCGACCTTGAAATGCACCGCCTGTCCCGAATAGGGGCCGAGGCCGCTGGCGATGAACATCAGCCATGACAACGTCTGCGCGCGGTTCTTCGGGGTATTGGCGGGGAGGAACTTGCCGGTCTTCTCGGCGAGGTAGAGCAGGATCGCGTTAGAGTCGAACACGAACACGCCGTCATCGTCGATCGCCGGCACCTTGCCGTTCGGATTCACTTTCAGGAATTCCGGCTTGAACTGATCGCCCTTGCGGGTGTCGACCGGCACGAGTTCGTGAGGAAGACCTGATTCTTCCAGGAACAGCGCGACCTTGTTGGGGTTCGGCGCGCCGTTGAAATAGAATTTGAGCATCAAAACTCTCCCTTTTGTTTGTTGCCGAAAAATCGGGACGTGGCATCAATGCCACGGACGTGATGTCCATGCTAAAATTTTGCGGGATACGCAAGCGACGAGTTCGTGAGCGGAAGAAGCCTTAACCCGGCCGGGACCGGTTGCCTGACGGGCAAATCAGGTGCGCCCCATGCCTTGATCCCTCCGCCCCGTCCAGCCCCTGCGAGAAAAATATTTCTGTTTTACAGAATTGAAATCGCCGCTATATCCATTGCCGTCCCGCCCCACAAAGGGGCGTTGCGCAACGTCAACAACGCGGGGCGGGACGCGGTGGACGCTGACGGTGCTTCTGACGAGGGCACTTGAGGCGGACGGAAAAGCCGTGTGGGCCTGGCACCCCGACGCTGGTGTCAAGTTCGCGTTAAGCAGCGCGGGCGACGGTGGCCAAAAAGCCCGGCGCACCGGGGCGAGCGCGGAATAGCCGTTAAAACCATCGCGCGGGGAATGCCGGGTTGTTCCGGTGTACTCGTGGTGACTAACTCGTATGCTTGTTTTTTTACTGCATGCGAGGCTGCGGGTGCGTTGAGCGCCCGGTATTCCCCGCGCCCTCTTTTCGGAGAGGGCGGAACGAAGCCGCAAAACTCGCGTGAACGGGCGCGGCGAGAATGCGGTCGTGCGTCTGGCCGTCATGGCGAGGAGCCCTCCTGTCCGCCGAAGCCCGCCTTCGGGCGAAGGCGGACGCGACGAAGC
>Ga0209483_1003039_pt1 | contig 11198 bp, 9 predicted proteins | sample NGEPerA_FD_184508 | JGI IMG/M metagenome (GOLD analysis project Ga0209483, IMG submission 184508) | Arctic peat soil microbial communities from the Barrow Environmental Observatory site, Barrow, Alaska, USA - NGEE PermafrostL2-A... | ecosystem: Environmental > Terrestrial > Soil > Wetlands > Peat... | reverse complement strand
GTTTCCAATTCCTGCCCAGCGCGTCCCTCGTCTTGTGAGAAAAGTTCGGAGACCTCGGCATTGACCTTGTCAATTCGTGCGTCGAGCTCGCGCTTGAGTTTTTCATGCACGGGCGATGAGATGAGATTGGTTCGAAGCAAAGTGTCGAGTTCAGTCCGGGCTGAAGAGATCGCAATCTGACGGACGCGCACGCGGTCATACTCGTTCTCCTGCCCGACCCCCATTCCTAGCACACGGAGAAGCGGCTTAATGGTCAGGCCCTGCACGATAATCGAAAAGGCGACCACCCCAAACGTCAATTGAAGGATTTGATCGCGATAGGGAAATGAATGTTCAAGACTTAGCGCCAGAGCCAGGGATAAGGATCCGTGCAATCCGCCCCAAACGAGAACGTGCTGCCAGCGAAACGAAATTTTCTTTGTGAAGAGGTTGCTCGCCGGCGTGAGCGTATAAACTGACAAAGCCCGGCCCACTAAAACACCGGCAATGCCCAGAAGTGTCGCATGCCACTGGCGTAGCAGATCGCCGAGATGGACTTCCATGCCAATGAGAAGAAAGACCAGGGAGTTGATCAGAAAGCTCGCATATTCCCAGAATGACCACAGCGCCAGCCGGGTACGGGGGGTCATTCCTTTTGGCGCTCCAACATTTCCAATCGTAAGACCAGCTATTACCGTCGCGATCACCCCCGATAAATGCAATGAATTAGCCAGTAAGTAAGAGCCGTACGCGAGAATCGTGGTGAGGGTTATCTCGATCTGCGGATCGTCAATCCTTTCGGATAACTTGCTCATTCCATAACCAAAAATAAATCCAATAGCTGTCCCACCCAGGATCTCGACCACGAAACTTTCAAAACCTTTCGCCAGACCCAAAGTGTGTGTCGCTATCGCTGCGAGAAGAATTCGAAACAGCACGACAGCGGTACCGTCATTGAATAAGCTTTCGGCCTCGATGATGACGGAGAGTCGCCTGGCAACCGGCATCTCTTTGAAAATTGCCAACACAGATATCGGGTCGGTAGCCGAGATGATTGAGCCAAAAAGGAGGGACACCAAAATAGGAAGACCGAGGATCCAGTGCACCGCGTATCCGGTAATCACTGTCGCTACCAGAACCCCCATGTTGGCAAGGAGCAGGATGGGAACGACATTTTCACGAAGCTGGCGGAGATGGATCTTCAGGCTTCCCTCGAAAAGTAACGGAGGAAGAAAGAATATGAGAATCACGTTCGGAGTAAGCCAGTTTGGCTCCGAAGCGTGACCAAAACTATCCAGGATGGGATGACGGATAATGCCAAGTATCAACCCGCCGATGGCGAGCGCTACTGTATAAGGAATCCGCAGGTGTGTAGCGAGCACCCCAATGATTGAGGCGGCAATGAGCAGCCAGATTAAGGACTCAATTGTAGAGCTTGGTGTCATGGTGCGTGAACGCAAAAAAGTATCATACGATATCTGCCAAGCTAGAAACGATGTAACCCACGATCAGCCGTCGCACAAAATCTCGCGGCGGTCCGTTAGAACGACGATCGAGATTAATATTTCGTCTGCCGGCGGCCAGGTAGTCGTGATTCCCAAGTAGAGCTATGTCAGCGCGAAACACTCAGGCCTTCCCTATGAAATATTGTCCTAAACGACTGACGAACCGGCTTCACCCTGGGCACTGAACCAGCGGCTAAATTCTCGCTTTACAGCGGAAAGAGCAATTTTCGCCCGGAGTAAAAAATAAACAAGGCACGAAAGTGTCTCCATGTGAACAGATATCCATGTTCGTCTCTTTTATGATGTTGCCTGCGAAGGAAGTAATGCGACTCAACCATCTTCCTTTGACAAATGAGGTATCGACATGGAAACCGTAGTGCTCGTTCTTTTAGTTGTATTTTTGATTGGTGATAAGAAGATGGGGATTCTTTCGTTGGTGAGGGAATTAGCGCCTGTTGGCCGTTAAGGGGCAGACGTGCTTTCTCACGCATGACTTTAATCTTGTCCGCAGTGCTCGAGATTTTCGAGCACGCGGGTTGCGGCGTCCAGTAAGACTGAAGGGACCTGCCCGCGCGCCGCAATTTGAACCGTTCCAAGCAGGCATCCTCTTCAAGCAATTCCCCGTTCATGACCACTCAATGACTTCCTTTATGGCATCGGTTGGATGGTTGCTTACCAATTCAGCGAACTGGCTGGCGGGATAGCGATTTGTTATCAATGCCGCGATGTGGCCTCCCCAGCGAAGTTGAGCCTGAGACAAGTCGTTTACGGCCATTTGAAAATGGCCGCGCGCGGCGTTGACGCTTCCTAGCATGACTTGATTGTCCAAGACCAACTGGCGGACGAGTTCCGCGCCCTCAACTTTTAACGGGCGGTCGCCGCCCGGAATCCCGGTAATCACGTAAGCTCCGTTTCGAGCCAACGCGTCCAGCAGGTTAAACTCCAGCGCGGCAATTCCTGTGGCATCCAGAATCAGATCCATTGAACCAATTTTTTTCTCGACCTGATCTGCCGGCACCTTTCGTCCATCGACATAGTGCCCCCCAATAACGTTCAGCCACTTCGGGCGAGCGCTCGTGGGATCGACCACATCAAGTCCGTAAACGTCCGCCCCTCGCAGGCGCAAGACCATCGCAGCAAGAAGACCAACCGGCCCAAGTCCGGCGACCAGGCAACGGCGTCCGAAGATCCAATCTGGTGTTATAGCAGCTTCGGGGCAACGCACAATCTGTATTCGAAGGGCTTCGTCAATGGCTTTCTCGACGATGGAGAGTGGCTCGATCAACACGGCGACTGCTTCCAGTTCAGCCGGCACGTGCACCACATATTGCTCTTTATCGACCACATATTCCGTCTGGTAACCGTCCAACCCCTTGATACCCCTCTCATGGTACTTGCCCGTCTGGCACATGTCGGACCGGCTCATTCGACATGGCGGACACTGGCCGCATCCCCGCCGTACGGTAAACACAGCGTAGTCCCCGGTTTTCACGCGAGTGACCGAGGAGCCGACGGCGACAACCTGGCTAAACATTTCGTGGCCGATGACGAGTTCTTTCTGTCCATCTGGCGCCTGAGAACGGCCACCGGAAATTTCTTCCCGATCGGTGCCGCAAATACCGACGCGGATGACGCGAACCTTGATCTCATCCTGCGACGTGATCGATGGTTCTGGCCTATCGACTAAATGCGATCCCTTGGTACCCGGAATAATTGCAATGGCTTTCATGAGTGTTTCCCCTTTTCATTTGTAGCGGCTCACTATGGTGAATGGCGGCGAGCGGCATCTCTTCTCATCCTAACCGCGCCAGCAAGTGGTCTCCCACTCGCAGCGCGTTCGCCATGATCGTCAAGCTGGGATTCACGGCAGCGATCGACACAAAAAAGCTGGCATCGACGACATAGAGATTTTCCAAATCGTGGGCCTTGCAGTTCAGATCAAGCGCCGATGTTTTCGGATCGCGGCCGAACCGCACCGTTCCGGCCTGATGAGCTGTACCGCTGATTGGAATTTTCTTGCCCAAGTACAACGATCGGGACATCAGTTGGTCGTGAAGACCGAGACTCTCGAGCATGCCCTTGAGCTTTGCGATCAAACGGTGGTGGGCTTCCAGGTCGATTTCCTGAAGATCCAGCGTGATGTCTCCATTCCGGTTGACGATAACGCGATTATTCGGGCTCGGCAGATCTTCCGATTGCAGCCAGAAATCGATGGAGTGCTCGGCCATATAATCCAGAGCAAACTCTGGCTTCCAGATGGCCCAGTCCGGAGCTTCTCCCTTAAGCATTTCGCCATCGGTCTTTCCCAACATCTGGATGCAGCCCAAAGGGTATTCCCAGTCGTCGGATTTAAAATAGAAATCGTTCAAGCCGAGGGTCTTCTGGAAGACCGTTGGATTGGGGTCCTTGGAAATAGCCATTAAGGCCGAGCAGTTGTGGCGCATGTAATTGCGCCCCACCATGTTCGAACTGTTCGCGAGCCCATTCGGGTGCTTGTCGTTAGCAGAGCGCAGGAGAAGCGCTGCGGAGTTAATCGCTCCGCAAGAAACGACCACGATGTCCGCTGAATATTCCTCGGATTGGCCATCGCGCTCGACCAGGACTTTTGTGATCACGCGACCGGATGCGTCCGTTTCAAGGCGCTTGACATATGCGCCCGTGAGAAGCTGGACGTTTGAGTGCTCAAGCGCAGGATCCACGCAAATAACCTGCGCGTCCGCTTTGCCGTTGACCAAGCATGGAAATCCGTCAAATGCAGCACACCGCACACATGCGCTCGTGTGCAGGGCCTTACCGTCTTTTTCATCGAGCAAGATACCGAGCGGCAAAGGGAACGGGTGATGTCCGCCGCGCTGCAAATCGTCGTATAACTCTTGAATGCGTGGTTCGTGGGTTACTGGCGGATGGCGATAGGGAGCGCTGGCCGGCCCTTCCGTGGGGTCGATTCCATGTTTCCCGTGTACGTGGTACAGGTACTCGGCTTTCGTGTAATAAGGCTCGAAGTCCTCGTAGCCGAGAGGCCACGCAGGTGAAATACCGCCGTGGTGGCGAACTTCTCCAAAGTCCTCCGTGCGAAACCGTAGCAACGCCGCTCCGTAAACTTTCGTATTCCCGCCTACGTAATACTGAATACCAGGGTGAAATTTGTTTCCATCCGCGTCGAGCCAGGTTTCTTTAGCCTGATATTTCGATTCGAGAAAGACGGCGCGCGATTCCCAGTTGTCCTTTTCCCGCGGCAAATATCCGCCGCGTTCCAGAAGCAAAATGCGTTTGCCGGAGGGAGCAAGATGGTGCGCGAGCGTTCCACCGCCGGCACCAGTGCCAATGATGATCATGTCAAAATGATTTTCTTGCGGCATTTTTGTTACCCTTCCTCGACGATGTAGTCGCGAACTTTCCAAAGGTCGCTTTCTAAACTAAAACAGGTGAAGCGATCGGGCACCTCCCGCGCTCCGACGATTGGAATATCCCGTTTGCCGAATGAATCACGGGCGCAAGCGCAATACACGTCAAACCCAACACAAAAAACAGAAACATGGTCGCCAACAGCCACTTGACTTGTTTTCCCGCGCCGTGAAACTCCTTCCATACGAAAATTCCCCATATCGCGGAGATCATTGTGTTTCCCTCACCAAGGGAAAACGAAGTGGCAGGTCCAATCATCGGTACATACGATGCAGCGAAGTTGGCGATCGTCCCGATGCCCCAAATCGCCCCACCTAATATTCCCCACGCATGCAGCTTCGCTTGTCCCTTGAAATAGTCTTTCATTCGAAGCGGCTCTCCACTTACGGGCCTCCGCATCAATCCATAGTTCATTGGAAAATTAGAAACAGCTGCGCCCACCGCAAACACGAAATACACGGTGTAGGGTCCCAGGTGGTTCGGTCCGGTCAACGCCTTGGCAACGAACGGGTAGAACAGCCCAACCGCAACGCCGCAGGCAAGACTCAGGCCAATCCCTTTTGTGCTGGACTTTGCACCTCCAGACAGCCCCCGATATGCCATTGCATCGAGAAAGATTGCGACGCAGATCAGCGCGATTCCGCCAAAAAGCAGGATCGGATTCCCTTTCGGCGAAATGACGTAGTTGATGACGGCTCCGATCACCAGCGCCAGACCGGCTCCGATCGGAAACGCCACAGCCATGCCCGCTACGGATATCGCGGCCACGAGAAGCAAGTTTCCAAGGTTGAAGATGACACCACCAAAGAAAGCCTCCAAAAGACTGCGCGTACTAGCGGTGCTGAGGTTGCGGAAAAAACTATCCGCGGACGCTGGGTTGTGATTTCCGAACGTCAGACCAAACAGCAGCGCACACGCCAGAAGTCCCCAAATGTAATCCCAGTAGTACAGTTCGAACCGCCACCGCTTATCGATCTTCTGTGTATTCGCCCAACTGCCCCAGCAGAGCATGCTGAACAACATAAGAAAGAGTGCAGCCAGGTAACTATGAGGGATCAACAATTGTTACCTCGCCTGAGGACTCGGCAAAAAGGAGATGTTATCGTTCAGGAACGCGTGACTTATCGCCATTCAGAGCCATGACCAAAGCGCTTGTCATCCTCCCCTATGGTCTGAGGACGCCGTACGGGCTGGTCCAGCCGCCCCTAAAGAAGCGGTGATGCACCATGCTTTCGCCGATCACAAAACCGACGACTACTAAGGCGACGATGACCACGATGCTTCCAATTCCAAAACGGGATGGCCTTCGTCCTGCCGGGTTTGTCCTATTCAATTCAGTCGTCATCAGTACTGTTTCTCCGCCGGCCACGGTTCGCCAGCCACGGGCCCGGCATCGGTAATTCGATGCGTAACTTGCGTGGCACTGACACCCTTACTCCTGCACAACGTCCATGCGTTCACATTTGCGGGTCACGGCTTCATCTTTCGCACGGTAATCCGATGCAAGTGGATTGGCGGAGTCGGTGCGAGGCAGCGCGCGCAGGTAGTCAATCAAGTTCCAGATGTGTGTATCTGTCTCCACCTTCGCAAAAGCTGGCATGCCGGTAAACCGGATTCCATTCTTTACGATCCAGAACAGCTCTCGGTCCGAAAACCTTTGCACGTGACTCGAAATAAGATTCGCGGCCCTTGGATGCATCCATCTTCCCTCATCGGTGGGCGTGTGCCCGTCCAGGCCGTGACAATCGCCACAATCGACGCCGTACAATTTGTCGCCCTCATCAATACTCGCCTGCCGGTCCGCCGGAGCCGGCGGAATGACTTCACGACTGGCTCTTCGCCAAACGAGAACGCGTAGCGCCAGGGTGGCGGCGTCTGTTTCCAGTTTTCCAGGCTCTGCGAGAGCGCTCGGATTGAACTCGAAAGCCAGCAACAACAAAACAAGGAAAACCGTTACGCACAGCCCAACCGCTACGCCGGCACAACTCCTCATTGAGTGGCCCCTCCCATATTTGGAATACCCGGGCCGCAGCAAAGAACGAAGAAGGGACGAACCACGTTCTAGACCCGTCCCTGTCAGGAAAAGTTATGACGCGGATTGAATCTCCGTGACGTGAATCGTCTTCTTAGCGCGGTCGTAATCGCCGGTGACCTTGACTTTCTCACCTGCGAATGGTTCCGGCTTCGTCTGGTCGTCCAGTTGATAGGTTTTCTTGGTATCGGGATTGTAGAGGACAAACTTGCCGCCATTCTTCACGCAGCCCAGAGTGCAAGCTTTTTCCGTTTTTATGTCATGCTTTTTCATCATCTCTTCATGCGAGCCAACCTTGGCACACTGACTGTCCATGATCTCGCCGCTGAAGGGGCCCTTTTGCGCGTTAGCAATACCAACGCTCAAAAGAAGCAGCATCACCGATCCACCAATGCCGATTGCGAATCTTTTCATAACGGTATTCTCCTTTATATTTTTCAACAGCTACAGTCAGGTCGAATCACCCTGCTGGAAGTCTCAGGCCAAAACCATCCGCTGCCATCTTTTAAATCCCCGTGCTGAAGACGAAAGATGTCTCGAACGGCTCCTCATGCGGCGAATTCCTTCAGCGTTCACTTCGTCTTATCGACAATAATTACTTGGAACTCCCGAGATTGTGAAGCGTGTGCTTCGCCGCTTCTCCATGGTCAAGCTCCACAATGCAACACGTTCCTGACGCCGTCAGGCCCGAACGAACGCGGTGTGCGCAGTTCATAGTTGTCCGTCGCCGCAATTTTTTTTCTCCCAGCTTTGAAAACAATAGCGGCACTTTCAAGACGGCGTCATAGGCACTGAGAAACATCATAGGCACTGAGAAATGCTATTTATGTCCAAAAAAGAACATATTCCAATTTCGTTTCCGGCAACCTTTGACGTGGATAGTGGTGCATTCGTTTTTGTGACCTAAAGTGGCTTCATACTTTCCGTATATTCGAAGAGCGGGGCTAACCTTCAGGTCGTGGTTCTGTTGGTCGTCGCGAGTAACAAGGCGTCCAAGAGATAATCGTGTGTTCACGACCGCATGGAAAGCGAACCGGTAAAAATAAGAGGAGAACCGTCGACTTCTTGCTGGCCGTAAAGCACGGTACATGGAATTCGCACTACCACCAGCGTTCAAAGAGTAAAAGGGCAGAAAGTAAGACAGATGGCAGACGTTCCCAAACTGGCGGGGTTGAGTTGGAAGGAACTGCTTGGCAGTATCTGGCGCGGGGTCGTCAAGAACGATGTCGTCAACCGCGCCGCCGAGCTGGCCTTCTGGTTTCTGCTTGGTTTCTTCCCCATGCTCTTGTCCGTAACCAGCATCGTTTCGATGGTTGGCTCGGCTCCGCGTTCGCAAGGTTTGGTGATTCAGTACTTGGGAAAAGTTCTACCATCCGCTGCTTCTCAACTCGTACGACAGGTTCTGGCGCAGACGAATGGTGGCGGAAGAGTTTGGTTTTCACTGATCTTCGGCCTTTGGTCCTCCTCCTCAGCGACCACCGGACTGATTGATGCTCTCAACGCTATTCATGAGCTGAAAGAAAGCCGGCCCTGGTGGAAGTCACTCCTGATTGCCCTGATCCTTGCGATTGCTATGGGCGTGCTGCTCACGGCCTCATTGATTATCGTGATGTACGGTCCCGCGCTCCTGCGCCAGATCACGCCCAGTTCGGCTAGTTTCTACGTCTGGAAAATTGCACAGTGGCCGGCCGCTGCGCTCTTGCTGGTTTTGGCGCTCCTGGGTCTCTATCGTTTCGCCCCGGACATTGCTGAGCAGAAATGGAAATGGCTGCTTCCCGGGAGCATCGTCGCAGCGGTAATCTGGATTGCCGTTTCAGTCCTCTTCAAACTGTACGTTCGCCACTTCAGTAATTTCGGGTTGCTTTACGGCTCGCTCGGCACGCTGATCATCCTGATGGTTTGGTTCTACCTTAGCGGCGCTGCGATTCTGATCGGCGGAGAAATCAATGCCACCCTGGAAGACGCAGCCGCCAAGCAGAAGGTCCCCGGGGCGAAAAAGCACGGCCAGCGTTCGTTAGCTCAAATGCGCGACTAAGACCTGCGCGGTAATAATCTCCCCTATGCTCAAAAGGGGTCTCAAACGCTGGTATCGCGCTAGCTGGTTGGCAGTACGCTATTGGATTCCTCCCGCAAATTGTCCGATTCGGTGGGACCATCTGGGATCCAATACTGTGCGTGGAGGAGGAAAGCGAGTATATACTCGCAGACGCCGGAGGGCCAAAAGACTAATTCCGGCTCAGTACACCTTGACGATCGACTTGCGAGCAACGGAGCGGATTTGGATTGGTTAGGCATGATTTCAGTTATTGCGCTCGCGGTCGGAGGAATCTCCGCTCTCTGGATCGCGCTCGATATCATGGCCGGTCATCCGCAGCAGATGCGGATTATGAATTGGGTTTGGCCGATCACTGCGCTCTATGCGGGACCGCTGGCAGTTTGGGGGTATTACGCGGCCGGCCGGCTTTCGACCAAAGCCGCAGCGCGGGAAGCAAAAGAAAGCAGCGAAAATACCTCGGGGAAGAAGAAGCCGTTCTGGCAGATGGTTGCACTGGGAGCAACTCACTGCGGCAGTGGCTGTACTCTGGCGGACATCATCGGGGAATGGGCGCTCTTCTTCTTTCCGCTCACTCTCTTTGGGATGAAAATTTTCGGCTCCTGGGTGGTCGATTATTTTCTTGCCCTGAGTTTTGGCATTTTCTTTCAATACTTCACCATTGCCCCCATGCGCGGGCTTTCCTTCGGGAAAGGCATGGTGGCGGCCGCGAAGGCAGATTTTCTTTCCCTCACTGCCTGGCAGGTGGGGATGTATGGGTGGATGGCGATCGCTACTTTTCTTGTCTTTGGCCACGAAATCCCGAAAACCGACCCGCAATTCTGGTTCATGATGCAGATCGCCATGCTGGCCGGATTTCTGACCGCCTACCCAGTGAATTGGTGGCTGCTCCGAGCCGGGATCAAAGCGAAGATGTAAGCCCTTCTGACCTTATGCCGTGGCGAAAGAAAACAAGACCCTCGATAAGCCAGAGCCGCGCACGCCTTGTTGGCGCTTCTGGCGGTGGGCGGAATCGACCTCGCTTTACCATCATGGCTTAGCTTCGCGCCGGGGTAGGTTCTGCCGATCGTCATCCCGCGGGGAAAACTCTGGAACAGATTGAAGAGCGCTGGCGGCTGGGAAAGGGTCCAAAACCATTATGACAACTAAGAAAGCGAGTTCCAGGAAGCGTCCGCCATTCACCTGCCACCTATCGGATAAGCCCATTCCGCTGCCGCACTTTTGGGAACATACCGTTGGCAGCGGACACGCGCCGTTGGCCCTGCGCGCGGACTGGCAACGGCAGTTGCGACAATGTCATGAGCAGCTTGGTTTTCGCCACGTGCGCTTCCATGACATCCTCAGTGACGACATGGGCACACTGATGGACGAGCAAGATCATTTGCTCTATTCGTTCTTCAACGCCGATCAGATCTGCGACTTCCTTCTCTCGATCGGGATGAAGCCGTTCGTCGAGTTAAGCTTCATGCCCTCGACACTCTCGTGCGGCAATAAGACTGTATTCCATTACAGCGGTAATGTGACGCCGCCGAAGGATTACGCCGAGTGGGCTAAGTTCGTCGGGCGGCTAGTAACGCACTGGCTCGAACGCTACGGGATCGACGAAGTCAGCACTTGGTTTTTCGAAGTATGGAATGAACCCAATCTAAAGGCCTTCTGGACGGGAACGCAGGCCGATTACTTCAAGCTCTACCGTTTTACGGTGCAGGCGATAAAGGCCGTGGATGGGCGACTGCGGGTCGGCGGCCCGGCGACCGCGAAGAACGAATGGATTACGGAGTTCCTGACGTTCTGCAAGAAGAGCAAGATGCCGGTCGATTTCGTCAGCACCCACCACTATCCGACCGATGCGCTGGGTTCGATAGGCGAGGATACGGAGACACAATTGGCGCACGGTCAGAAGAGTATCCTGCGCAAATGGGCGCGGGAGACGCACCGCAAGGCGCGCGGGAAACCTCTCTATTACACGGAATGGAGTTCCTCTTCGAATCCGCGCGACCACCTGCACGATGAGCCCTACACGGCAGCCGTCATTATCAAGACGATGATGGAAGCCAGAGGACTGGTGGATGGATACAGTTATTGGACGTTTACGGATATATTTGAGGAGAACTACATGCCCGCCACTGCGTTCCAAGGCGGTTTTGGCCTGCTGACTCTGCAAGGCGTTGCCAAACCTTCTTACCGCGCTTTCGAGCTGTTACACCGTCTCGGTGTAGAGGAA
>Ga0209483_1003038_pt1 | contig 11201 bp, 6 predicted proteins | sample NGEPerA_FD_184508 | JGI IMG/M metagenome (GOLD analysis project Ga0209483, IMG submission 184508) | Arctic peat soil microbial communities from the Barrow Environmental Observatory site, Barrow, Alaska, USA - NGEE PermafrostL2-A... | ecosystem: Environmental > Terrestrial > Soil > Wetlands > Peat... | reverse complement strand
ATAGCTGGAATTTTTTTCATGGGCGGAAGATTATGAAAATACGTCATCGGAAGATTACAACAATTTTGAGCCGAAAGACAGGAAAAATTTGGAATTATGTAGGTGACAAACTTTTGCGCTTTGAATCCGCAGATTTCACAGATGAACGCAGATTTTCTTGATTTTTATCGGCGAAATCTGCGTCATCTGCGGATAAAAAACGTCCTGTTTGTGAAGCGCATAATCCCAGAAAAATTCCTTGCCCTGTTCAATAATTTCCCGGCGCCATTTATTGCATTTTCAGTATTGACAGGAGTGCATTCTTATCATACCTAGCATCGGTATCCAAAATACAACTAACGTCAGTTATGAAAAATTCCTTTTATGCCCTTGTGGCTGTCCTTGCCTGTTTCATCGGCATCGTCGCTGCCCGCGCCGACACCATTTATGTGGGTTGCGACGGCGACAACACGATCCGGCAATTCACCACCAATGGCGTCGGCACGGTTTTCGCCCGGGACTCGCTTGACAACCCGGCAGGCGAAGCCTTCGACAAAGCGGGAAATCTTTATGTGGTCAACCAAGCGTTCGATACCATTACTAAATTTACCACCAGCGGCGTGCCTTCAACCTTTGCCGCCGATCCCGGTGACAATTCCATATTGAACGGTCCCGTGGGATTGGCCTTTGACAACGCGGGCAATCTTTATGTCGCCAACGAAGGCAGCAGCACGATTGAGAAATTTAATACCAACGGCATCTCCTCAACCTTCGCCACTGATTTGAATGGCCCGGAAGGACTGGCTTTTGATACGGCGAACAATCTTTACGTCGCCACCGATGACAATTACATCGAGAAATTTGCGCCAGATGGAACTGATTTGGGGCAATTCGGCGATACTACTTTCTTGGATTCGCCCGTAGGCTTGGCCTTCGATTCCAGCGGCAATCTCTATGTGGCCAATAGCGACGAGGACGACATCGCCATGTTCGACACCGACGGCAACGGCTCCGTCTTCGCCACCAATGGCCTTGATTCTCCAGAGTTCATCGCTTTTGATACCAACGGCAATCTCTATGTGTCAGACGATGGCAATAACAGCGTTGAGAAGTTTGACCCCAACGGCAATGGCACTGTCTTCATAGGCTATGATCAAAATCCAATGGGACTGGCTGTTGACAATGCGGGCAATCTTTATGTCCTTAACAACGGTAATGACGATAGCGGTATTGACGGTGACTTTATTCAAGAGTTTGACTCCAACGGCGAGAGGACTCTGTTCGCCGCTGCCACCATTGTTGATCCACAAGGGATGGGCTTTGACAGCGCGGGCAATCTTTATGTGGCCAACTTGGGTCTAGGTTCGGTCGAGAAATTTGATACGAACGGTGTCCCGTCAATCTTTGCTTTTCCCAATCCCAATGATTCGCCCTACGGTCTCGTCGTTGACAGCGCAAACAATGTCTATGTGTCACTTTACAATTATAGCGATCAAATCTTGAAATATACCCCGAACGGTTCCAGTTCGGTCTTCGGCACGGACGATGGCAGCGACCAGATATTGAGCCAACCGCAGGGACTGGCCATTGACAGCCTCGGCAACATTTACGCAATCAATGGCGATGCCAACACCATTTCAAAATTCACTCCCAATGGCAACTCCTCCGTTTTTGCCGGTATGTCCGATTTCTATACTCATGGACCGGGTGTGGCCGTTGACAATGCCAACAATGTTTATTGCCTGACTAATTTTACTGAAATCGCAAAATTCTCGCCCGCAGCCGTCTCCGCGCCTTTTGCGAACGATCCCGGCCAAAGCGACACTTACGCCAATGTGCAAGGCATGGCCTTTGATAGCGCGGGCAATCTCTATGTGGCCAACTATTATAACGGCACCGTCATGAAGTTTGACCCTAACGGCGACGGCTCCGTTTTTGCCAGCGACCTTCCTTTTCCGTCCTCCATCACCATCAGGCGCGACAGCGCCGCGTCATTTATTCCCACCCTAACCATCAACCACAGCGGCACCAATGTCATTTTAAGCTGGCCGCTTGCCGCCAGCGCCTACAATTTGCAATCCAATACCAACCTCGCCACCGGCAATTGGACAACCGTCTCCGGCGCACCCGGCACCAATCTCACCAGCTTTCTCGTGACCAACTCCATCACCGGTTCCATAAAATACTTCCGGTTATCAAATCCATAATATGAAAAATTCATTTTTCCTCTTTTTGGCCGTGGTCATTTGTTTTATCGGCCTCATTCATTCCCGCGCCGATACCATCTATGTGGGTTGCGCGCTCGACGGCACGATCCGGCAATTCACCACCAACTGCGTCGGCACGATTTTCGCCCGCTCGACTTTGGGCAATCCGCAAGGCGAGGCCTTTGATCAGGCCGGCAACTTGTATGTTGCTAACGCAGCTTTTAATACCATTGAGAAGTTCAGCCCCAACGGCACTCCGTCCCTTTTTTTCGCCGACCCCGGTGACGAATCCATATTGAGCGTCCCGGAAGGACTGGCGTTCGACAAGGCTGGCAATCTTTATGTCGCCAACAGCCAAAGTGGCACGATTGAGAAATTTGATACCAATGGCGTGCCCTCAATCTTTGCTCAAGGCTTGGGTGGCCCGGAAGGACTGGCCTTTGACACGGCCAGCAACCTGTATGTCGTCAGCTATGACGGCATCGAGGAATTCGCGCCGGGCGGAACGGATCTTGGAGAATTCGGCGACTCGTCTTTCCTGGACTCGCCCGTCGGCTTGGCCTTTGATTCGAGCGGCAATCTCTATGTGGCCAACAGCGAGGACGCCAGCGACTCACCTACCATCGCAAAGTTCGATACCGCTGGCAATGGCTCGGTGTTTGCCGACACCGACATGAATTACCCCGAATTCATCGCCTTCGACACCAACAACAATCTTTATGTGGCCAATGAGGGCACCATAGACACTGAAGGCAACAATAACATTGTGAAATTCGACACCAACGGCAACGGCACCGTTTTCAATCAATATGGCGGCACGGATTTTCCGGTCGGCTTGGCCTTTGACCACTCCGGCAATCTCTTCGACGCCGACAACGGGTTCATTCAGGAATTTTCCCCCGATGGCAATAGCAGCCGTTTCACGACCACCTCCATTGCCGACCCGCGAGGGATGGGCTTTGATAGCACGGGCAACCTTTACGTGGCAAACTTTGGCGCAGGCACCATTGAGAAATTCGATACCAACGGCGCCCCGTCCGTCTTTGCCTTCCCCGGTCAGCCTTACGGTCTGGTCGTTGACGGTTCAAATAACGTCTACATTGCGAACTCCTACTTCAATCAAATCCTGAAGTATGCCCCCAACGGTTCCGATTCCCTCTTCGCCACCGACGATGAGAGCGGCCTCATCTTGAACTACCCGGAGGGTCTGGCCATTGACAGCCTCGGCAACATTTACGCCATCAATTATAATATCAGCACCATTTCAAAATTCACTCCCAACGGCAACTCCTCCGTTTTTGCGGGCATATACGATTTCTATTCCCAGGGTCCGGGTCTGGCCGTTGACAATGCCAACAACATTTATTGCGTGACTAATGGCGCGACCACTTTAACCGCCATCGCCAAATTCTCGCCGGCGGGCGTCCCCGCGCCGTTCGCGATCGATCCGGTGCAAAGCGTTGATTATTACTACGCCAACGCACAAGGCATGGCCGTTGACAGCGCCGGCAATCTTTATGTGGCCAACTATTATGACGGCACCGTCATGAAATTTGATAAGAACGGCAACGGCTCCCTCTTTGCCACCAACCTCGACACGCCCGAATCCATCGCCATCAAGCGCGACAGTGCCGCGCCCTTTATTCCCACGCTGACCATCAATCGCAGCGGCCCGAACGTCATCTTAAGCTGGCCGCTGGCCGCCAGCGCCTACACGTTGCAATCCAAAACCAACCTTGCCACCGGCAACTGGCTGGCCGTGCCCGGCACGCGCGGCACCAACCTCACCAGTTTTCTCGTGACCAACTCCATCACCGGCTCCACAAAATTCTTCCGGCTCTCAAACCCGTAGAAAGTAAAAAGAATCACCTTGATCAAGCAGGAAGCCATGCGTGAAAATTTCGCGCAAACCGTGAAATTCACGCGCAACTAAACATAAAACCGCGAATTTATTGGCAAATTCCACTGGCATCGCCGATGCTAAAGCCAGCCCTATGAAAGTCAAAATCCTGATTCTGTTTCTGGCGTTGGTGGGATTGCTGCCGCTGACTGCGCGGGCGCAAGTCAATTACGCTGTTTCTGGCAACACCGCTTATGTTACAAATAGTCCCAATGCCTCGGGCAACATTGTCATTTCCAATGTCTATGAAGGCTATCTAGTCACTAGCATCGGCACGAATGCGTTCAAAAATGCTCTTAATCTAATAAGCGTTGTCATTCCGAACACCGTCACGAGTATCGGCGACTATGCGTTCTTTAATTGCCATAACCTGACGAATCTGGTTATTGGCACGAATGTCACCAACATCGGCGATGACACATTCTGGCACTGCACTGCCTTAACCACCATTATTATTCCGAACAGCGTCACGAACATCGGCGACTATGCCTTTTTCTATTGCAGCACTTTGACACATTTAGTCATTAGCACAAATCTCATAAACATCGGTCAGTGGGCGTTCTTGAATTGCTATAGTTTGACTAGCATCATTATTCCCAATAGCGTCACGAGCATCGAAGACGGTGCGTTTTCGCAGTGTGACGACCTGACAAATGTAGTCATTGGAAACGGCGTTAAAAGCATTGGCAACGAAGCGTTTCAGTTTTGCGAGATTCTTAAAAGTGTGCTCATTGGCACAAATGTCACCAGTATCGGGACCAATGCGTTCAATTATTGCTTCGGCCTGACCAGTGTCATTATACCTAATAGCGTCACAAACATTTGTGATTTCGCGTTCTACGAATGTTTCGGTCTGACGAATCTGGTAATCGGCACCAACGTCACAACTATTGGCCTCACTGTTTTTGATTATTGCGCCCGTCTAACCAGCATCGTTATTCCCAACAGCGTCACGAATATCGGCGACTATGCGTTTGCTGATTGCAATCATTTGACAAACATCACATTTATGGGGAATGCACCTATGCTTTCTTATACCAATATATTCTCCGATGATGATGTTTTACCGACGCTATATTACTATTATGGCACGACGGGCTGGGGTGCGACTTATGGCGGAATACCGACGGTAGAATTGGCATGGACGCCGCAAATTGCCGGCATGGCAAACGGGCAAGCCGACAATTTTAATTTCACCATCATTGGCACGAACGGAATGCCCTTTGTTGTTGAAGCCAGCACGAACCTTGTGGACTGGCAGCTGGTTTGGACGAACACCTTGTCCGGCGCGTCTGCCACTTTTACCGATTCGCAATGGACGAATTATCCCGCCCGCTTTTATCGGGCGAGGTAGATGAAATACACTTAACAAAACCCGAAATTGTGAAAACAACCATCCGAAACTTAATGATGGCAATGTTATTGGCATTGCCAAGCGACTATGTTGTTTTGGAAAGTTCTTTTTGCGCGCGTTTAATGCATCAGCGGCACGGCGCAGAACGGTATTGATTACTCCAACCTCGCGGGCGCAGCCGTGGTTGATTTGCGAGCTTTAGCGATGACTTTTTCGAGGTCAATATCTAAAGCCAAAGTAATCCGCAGCAATGTATCCAATGTTGGGATTCGCTGTTCTCGTTCAATAAAAGTGATTGTTTGACGCGATAATCCAGCTTTTTGAGCAACCAAATTGAGTGAAAGACCGCCTTTGGCGCGCTCTTCTCTCAAAAGACGCGCGACTTGAGAACAAACGGCTTCCGATATTTTGCTGACTGACACCCGGAAGTCATACAAAAAAAAGATTGACGAAAGGACGCTACACTTGTAGCATCAATCCATTCGGTTAAAAAGGCATTTAGTCAGTGGAAAAGCTTATGAAAAAAGCAATTAGAAACTTATTCAGCGCGGCGATGTTGATTGCCGCATCAATTCAAGTTCACGCGCAAGGGCTGCTTTATGACCAGCAGTCAGCAACAGGGCCAGTGGCTGTTCAAGGCAACGGAAATGCCGACGGCCTTGACATTCAAGAAGATTCGCCGTTGCTGCAATCTTTTATTCCATCACTTTCGGCGATTGGATTTGTCCAGTTTGAGTTTGTTGATTTTCCAGGTAATGGGAACAATGGCGCGACAGTTTATGTCAATCTTTGGACGGGTTCGACGCTGACTAATACGGCCACCTTTTTAGGTTCAACGACTCCGGTTTTCATGCCCAATGGATTTGTAAATAGTGGACTCGGCATTGCAGGTATCACTAATTTTTTCTTTTCAACGCCTATCACCTTGACTGCCGGACAGACTTACTATCTTCAGCCAGTCGTTTTGTCAGGAGATGACCCGTGGGATATTATCACAATCGGTGACACTTATCCCAATGGCAGATTATTTGGTAAGACCGGTGGATTTTTTCAACCCAGCACTGACTTTTGGTTTCGGGAAGGTGTATCTGTGCCGGAGCCATCGGTTTTAGCTTTGATTGTAGTAAGCAGCCTTTTGGTTTTCGTTTTCAAGCGGCGTTCCAAGCTAGTTATTCTATTATTGTTCACTATTCCGGTTTTATCTGTTCATGCCTCACAGGATTCCATTGTTCAAGCCACCGCTGATGAAGCCGGACTCGCGCCAGTATCAGCAGCGACGTTGCCCGATTCTGGAACTTTTTGGGTAATGACCATCGGTCCCAGCGGCGACCTCATAGAATCGCCTGATCCCTTCTTGCCAGCCAGCCTATCGGCGTTGCCGATTTATTCAGTGACAGGAAACATCTATATGGTAGATGACACTGGCGGACAAATCTCGCCCTCATCCGCTGGAAGGATGAGCAGCGCACAAGCGACTGCCACCGCGCAGACGCAAGCCGAAAGTATGGCCGACCTCATTGACCTGATACAAACTTCCACCAATGAAAGCAACCAATCATTTCAATCCGATTTTAGCCCCATGCTAGACACCAACGGATTGTGGTTGGAAGCCTCAAATAAAAATAACTATCTTGGCTTGCGCCTGCACAATACCGTAAGCGGCGACAACTACCAATTGCTTTCCACCTCCAACCTGGAAAACGGTTGGAATCTGGGAGAAATTAAGAACGCGCCTGATATTTACACGGATTTCTCGCCTGTTCCCATCACCAACTCAACTGCCTTCTTCAAGGCGCACCATGCCAATCCGGTGATGCTGATTCAGAACGGGTATAACTCGACGGAGCCAAATCCCACTAATGACGACCCCGGCCAAGTTGGGACAATTTACATAGAAAACAACGGCTGGGCAACCAACGATGTCCCCGTCTATTACAGCATCGGCGGCACGGCGCAGAACGGCATTGATTACTCCAACCTCACGGGCGCAGCCGTGGTTCCCCTCGATTCATATTATGCCGAAATAGACATTGACCCGATTGCCGATGGCTTGAAGCCCGACCAGACCGTTATCCTGACGTTGCTGCAAAACACTAATTACCTCATTGACCCTGCAAACGATTCAGCAACAAACATTCTTACAGCCCGTCCCCAAGTGTATCCGACAGCTAACGGCGATAAACAATTTCCATGTCCGAATGCGCAGTTTAACTATACTTTGCAAGCTCAAGACCCGAACAACTTGCCTTTGACTTATACCATTCTGACTTATCCAACTCATGGAAGTTTTGGCACGAATGGCTCGTTACCTTATATCACTTACACCCCCACCAATTGTTACGAAGGTCAGGATAGTTTTACCTTCACGGCCAGCGACGGACAATATACCTCCACGCCCGCCACCGTCACTTTAACCATTTCTGACACGGTTTATGCCAATGCGCCGTATCCGCCTCAAACCTGTCGCGGCGGCTCGGTTGGCTTTCAGTTGAGCGGCGGGGATAGCTGTAGCGAAACGTTGAGCTATGCCCTGCTCTCCCAGCCGCTTTACGGCTCCGTCACCAATGTATCGGGATCGCCCACAGACCCGAATTATGTTTATACTTCCAGCGGCACGAACTTCACCGGCACGAACGCTTTCAATTACGTTGTCTATAACGACTGCGGCGATGTTGCCACCAACACCGTCACCATCACCGTTGGCGATGCCAATGTTTATCCCAATCCTCAAAGCGTGATGACCGGCACCAATCAGCGGGTGGCCATCACCTTGAGCGCGGCGGATTATGGCGATGCCTGCACCGCAGACACCAATTATTATGCCTACACCATCACCAGCCCTCCGACCAACGGCTATTTGACCGGCATACCACCGAATCTCACCTATACGCCCACCAATGGCGAGGGGATGGATTCATTTCAGTTCAATGTCAATGACGGCAACTGGACTTCCAGCTATCCGGCCACCGTCACAATTTATGTCGTCGCCGGGCCGGCTCTGTTCACCGAGTGCGATCCCTTTGGGACGGCGGTGCAACTGGATTGGAGTTTGGATACCAATATGCTGCAAATGATGCAGCAGGACGGCTTGGGCATCAGCGATTTCATCATTTCCCGCTCCACCAATTCCGGCGGCCTCTATGCGCCTATTTTTACCAATTACGACACCAGCCTGATGAACTATCAGGACGACAACGTCATCGTCGGCCAGACCAACTATTATGTCGTGACTTTTGAATTCTACGACTATTCCACGGGTATAACTTATGAATCACCCAATTCCAATGAAATCGAAGCGTCAGGCCAAAATCCCGATGATTTGCTTCCGCCAAACGCCTTCTGGAATGTGGTCACGAATCTGTCCGACCCGACCAATATGGTGCGGTTGCAGGCGCCCTTTTCCAACACTACTAATCAATACCCCAATTTATATCCGTTGCCGAACAGTATTTGGCCGCCGAACACCTCTTGGACCAATCGTATTGCCTTGTATATTCCCAGCAATGTTGTCCCGTCGCAGGTGCAATACTCCATCGCCATAGACAACTATTACTGGCTGTATGTCAATAACACCTATATCGGCATGGGAAGTAACAATTACCTTGCCGCCTGGTCGCCCTTTCAGCCTTTTCCAGCAAATACACTGCATGCGGGAACCAACGACATTGTCGTGGGGATCCAGGACGTCGGCGATATAGATTACTTCTCCATGGTCGTCACCACCAATACTTGCGGGCAGTAGGGCGGGCGGAGGGTGCAGTGATTCATCGTAGCAGTCGAGGTCACGAGACTCAAAATGAATCAGAGACTCCTCACGTCGTCTCCTACGGTTTAGAGGCGGGCGCGCTAGATAATTTTGCTTCGTAGCCGCCGACGTGAGCCGGCTCAAATTTTAATCGGAGCGAACTGACGTTCGCGGCCACCATTTATCTTTCCTGCACGGCGGTTTTCCTGATTTGGAAGGGAGCTTTTCTTATTTGAAACGCGCCGGTTCTGGTTTGGAACGTGGCATTCCAGATTAGAGAAATGGTTTTTCTTATTTGGATGGCCGCATTTCTTGTTTGAACAGTGACATTCCAGGTTAGAGAAGCGGTTTTTCTAGTTTGGAACACGGTATTTCTTGTTTGGAATGCGCCGTTTCTTATTTGGAAAGGAGCATTCTATATTAGAAAAGCAACATTTCTTGTTAGAGAACGAGCATTTCAGGTTAGAAGAGCGACATTCCAGGTTAGACAAGGAGCATTTCTTATTTGGAACACGGCATTTCTTATTTGGAAAGGAGCATTCCAGGTTAGAGAAGGAGCGTTTCTTGTTAGACATGGAGCATTTCTAGTTTGGAAAATCAGAAACATTGTCCATTATTTGGACGGATTCGCAAAAAACAGGACAGTTGCCAGCGGTGAGCCGCCCTGCACACGGCCTCGGGAGGCGGACGGGTTAATAATAAAGTGATTGATAGTGAAGGTATTGGAGAAAATAGTTTCGGAACGGCGGCGGAAGAAAACTTCACGCAGCGGTTGGCACGCGCGATGCTTAACTTAAGGGCAAGAAAACTCCGCGAGATTCAGGTCATCCCCAACAGAGGCTTCTCCCAACTGTAACCATTAAAGAGAAAGAACTAAATATGCCTACTACAACGACCAATACGCCGATAAGAAATTTTCGCATCTATACCGGGTTCACCAAAGCGCCGGATAACGACCTCTGCAACGTGGCCCTCGATGTGTCCGATGCGTTGGACGGTCATCCGGTTTTCACCATGCCGCCTTTTACTTCGGCGCAATTAACCACCCTGGAAACCGCGTTCAACGCGGACATGACCGCCGCCCGCAAACGTGGCACCGACCGCACGCTCACCAAAAATATCTCCAGGCAGGCGCTGGCGGATGCGCTGATGAGCGACGCGCTTTATTGCCAGGGGACTGCCCGGCACGACCTCAACACGCTGCTGACTTCCGGCTACGAAGTGGTCAGCACCAATCGCACGCCCGGTCCGCTGGACACGCCGCAGATCAATAGCATTGACAACAGCGTGAGTGGACAATTGACGGTGAACGGCACGGCGGTCCTGAACGGCCGCATGTATCAGTTGCAATACAGCACGGACAATGGGGCGACCTGGACGAACGCGGGCCATTTCACCAATGCGCGCCGGATGTTGCTCACACCAACAACTCCGGGAAAAACTTACCTGATCCAAATCTGCGCGCTGGGCGGCAGCACGGGTCAAAGCGCGTGGAGCAATCCGGTGGGCATCATGGCCACCTGACCATTTTCGGGAGCGGCCTCAATGACCCGATGAGCCGCCTCCCGGATAACGCAGCCGGCGCGACCGCATACGTTCCGGCTGTTGTCTTTCAAGGCATTTTCATGCCGAACACATGAAGCCACAGATGGACGCAGATAAAAAATCAGACACGGATTTCACACATTTTCACCGATTTAAGAAAATAGGAATTTGAATCCGTGTCTGTGTTTGATAACATCGTCGATTTCGGGACATTTTATGGCGGCGATTATGCCGAAAGCGGGCCGCGCGGTCTCGGCCTCGCGTCGCCATACTTATTTTCATTTCGTGATTTATTCCGGCGCGCGTTCCCTTTAATTTCCGGCTCGCATGGAACACGGATTGGTAACGGACATCGCCATCAGCATCATCGCCGCGTGGATCGTCGCGGTGATCTCGCAGGTCGCGCGCCAGCCGCTCTTGCTCGCGTATCTCGTCGCCGGTTTCATCATCGGCCCGCACGGCCTGCCCATC